>WNGL01003208.1_pt1 | contig 19664 bp, 34 predicted proteins | sample 5400591 | NCBI WGS metagenome assembly WNGL01 (sample SAMN13153377, study PRJNA577476) | soil metagenome | isolation source: 80 cm soil or saprolite under Garry oak tree replicate 1 | place: USA:California | collected 2016-06-15 | reverse complement strand
CCTAGGAAGGGCGCCGCTTTCTTTCTTTCCATTCCAATCAATTGATTTATGGCATAAAAATGGCCCGTGGCATTTAATGCCACGGGCCATTTATTGCGCCGGATTTACCTATTGCGATCCATGTCACTTCATGGCAAGCGCAATTCTTTCTAGTAGGTCAGGGAACCATTCCCGAGACCTTCTTTGATCTCCTTCTTGTCCTCATCGGAAAGGAGTTTCCATTCTTTGGTCATTTGGCTACCGGTCATTCCGAAGTATGCCATGATCTCTTTGAGATTCGCGTCGGCCATTGTCATTACCCTTTCTTACCATCGGCATCGCCTTTAGGCTTGTCGATGAGTTTCTTCTCGGCTGGTGCCTTATCCGGGGGCAGATTCTGCAGTCCTTCTCGCAGCTTCCGCTCTATGACCCGGTTCTTTCGCTGATTGTTTGTTTTGATCTCTTCGTGCTTTTTACCTCTGGCCATATTCGTCTTCCGCCTTTCGTATGGCCGTCCATCCTAGCGGCCATATTGTCACGTATCCCGTAGGGGATTTCATGTTACGGACCCGGCGCGGTGCCAGTTTTCTTTCACGCACCTTGATAGCGCCTTCTTGAGTGTCGAGCACTTCTCGATGATAGACGCCATCGAGCATTGTGATGAGAATCCATCGCGTTTCCATTGAGAATCCTTTCCTAAAGCCATTTCTGGCCATCGCCGCTGATGGTGCCTTGCACCACAACTGCGGGACGGTCACGCCATGAGAACAGATACATGGCGCCGTTGTAATAGAAGACGTTTCGCGTTCGCCTTTGCTTAGCCATTTACTTTTCCTTTCGAAGCGGCCGATGGCCCGATCCGTTGCGGGATCGGGCCATCGGAATCATTGGATAATTATCGCAGACTCCTAACAGCATCGGCGAATTCTCTTTGCAGAATCCTGTCCGATTCTTGCAGATTGACGTCTGTGACTCCGAACGTCTCGATTAGCTTTTCCATTTCGATAACCGACATTGATACGACGATTATCGTAGCGGTGTGGGCATTTACCGATGTCATGCGTGGCGATTGAAGTGGAGCATCGTCATTCGATGTCGTCCACTGATTTTTTGCGGTCATTGTTTTTCCCTTTCGAAGTGGCCGATGGCCCGATCCGTGGAAAGGGATCGGGCCATCGGAGCATTTGAACTATCAGGCGCCTACGGGCTGACGTCGGTCATTTCCGTCGTTTCGCGCGCCGTTCGCGGGGAGATCGGCCGAGACGCGGAATTCCATCACGTTGTCGGGGAGATTCCGAGTCGGCGACTTGCGGATCTTGAGCACTCCCGCCTTACGCTGCGCGCAGTACGAGGCCATCTGCTTGAATTCCAGTTCAAGTTCTGCCTTGGTCTCGTATTCCGCGTGGACGCGGCCGTCGGTCTTCCGGGCGTTCTTGTAGGCGTCTTCGACGAAGTCCTTGACATCCTGCGGGATTTCGTCGAGCGCGATCAGGTTCGGGCCGGAAACGGTCTGGATGAAGGTGACATTCTTGCGGGCCATTTTGACTCGCCATCCTTTCGGGTCTGGGTAGCCCGGCTGTTCCGGGCTACCCATAGGGTGAACGCTTAAATGGCTAGGAATATTCCCGTTGCCATTCAGGGTCTATCTAAGGTGGCAATCTGGCCGCATCCGACGCGCTCCCGGAATATCACGCGGAGCCTTTCGGTTCTAGCGGCGGTTCTCCCGACCTGCCCGACCCCCACCCGGTTGGTGGAGCTAGCTCCACTTTAGTCCCGTTTCTGGCCTAAGTCAAGTCTTTTCGCCCCTTGTTCGCTCAGAGCGTAATCTCAGGTTTTAACCCATAGCCCGGTATTAGGATCGAATACGAACAGATGATGAATGCCATCCAGACCCAAACCGGCCAATGACACAGCGCTCTTCCACGTCCATTCATGGGGGTCCTTCCATTGTCCGGGCGGAATGGTCGCCTTGGGGAATGATGCACTCTTATCGAGCCATGTGCTAGAGAACAGGCTGAAATCGAATGCGAGTAGATTCTTGATCTGCATTCCCACGATCGGATACGGCCCGCTAGCATTGACGATATCGCTGATAGCCGTTGTCTGCGGCAGACCCCATTCTGCTACCCATAGCGGCACATTGATTAGCTTCGCTGCTACTAGTGCATTAGCGATTGGTGTCAGGCTAGACAGCGATGCGTAGATCCCTGGCCATCTTTGACCTGGCCTCACATGAGCATTGAATGCTGCCCGGGCTTTCGGTACCCATTTAGCGCAGTCGGCAGGAGTAGCCGCGCCTGTCTCCGAATCTAGAATGTCCGCCGTTACATCGCTGCCATGATCCTGGCAGATATGAATGGCTTTGGGATGATTAGCGAAGTCTTGTGCCGTCGCTCTGATGTCAGGACTTCCCGTTGTGTAAAGTGCCGCTAGCACTCCAACGGGAAGGGCGCCGACATTTCTGTGAGTACTATCGTCTACTATTACGATACTCATTCTGTTTCTCCCCAGAATAGTCCCTTTTTCTTTTTGTCCGCCGGATTGCCATTGCTACCTGGGGGCGGAGGATTGCCCGACGGATTAGCCGGGTCAGAAGGGTTTCGCGAGTGTATATCGGATAGCATCTTGTACTGCTTGTCTTCTCTGACAATTTGTACGGCCGCATTGATTTCGGCTTGGACTTCGTCATCGGTCCATTCCTTAGCCATTACTGGGCTCCCATCCATGTTCTACAGCATGCAGAAGACGCACTTGCCTGTCTGCATCTTCTTTTGTGGCGTGTTTTGCTTTCACTTCGCCGGTGTCTTTGTTAACGACTTCGTATCCGTTGCCTTCTTTATGTCTTACTTCATAGGGCATTGGGTTTACCTCTACTCCATAGATATTCTTCTAGCCAGCGCAAACGTTTATCCGTTGCGCTACGATCTTCCCGCATCTGAGTAGTTATCTCTAGATGAACTTTATTCTTATCCAGCACCAATTCTTTCATATCGCGGATAACTTCATCTAGTTTATCCTCGACGCGTGTCCATTTGACGATGCCCCGGACAAGTACGACAAGCATAGGGATAAATATAATTCCGATAGCCGACAGAAGTATCGTCAACAATTGTACCTGACCATTACTCATAAGCATCTACCACGGTATATCCCGCTTGTATATGTGGTCCAGGGCGACCAGTTTCGTCCGTTCCCGGAAAGGATGATAGCGGCTTTTGCGTTTCCAAACGCATTATATGTAGAAAGATATCCATTGACAGGATGGATTTGCCAGTAACCACGTTCGCCTGCTGGTCCCGTTGCATATTGCCGTCCGCCCGATTCCGCCATGGCAATCTCGGCAGCGATGAATGCCGATCCTGAATTACCGCCCGCGCTTTCCCATAGCCTTTCCAGGCCATAACAGCTCAGAGTGCCGGAAGGCGATGGAATATGACTAGGTATATGAGCAGATATGCGAGGAGTATAATTGCTTCTATGACGAGTAGTATAACGAGCCGGGTCATCCCATTCTCCCGAGTTTGCTGTTTTGTTAATAACGATTCGCTGGCCAGGATAAATCAGATCGCAATTGCGAATGTGATTCTCCTGGCATACTACCGGCCATCTATTGCCAACGATTCCGGAAAGATATTCGCCTGGCTTGACGATATGTATAAGTACCGCCATGAGCAGCAAATGCATTTACACTCCTTGATAGTATCTAGTTACCTGACTTTTGCTGTAGTAGTACTAAAATCGGATTTCGCCGGCAATGCAGCTTGCCCGAACCATAGCAATCCAGCTAGATTCATTGAATTAGAAATATCATAAAATGATTCTGCATCAATATCAGTAAAGCCAATATCTTTCAAGCCTTGTATGCCTCGCGCATCTATGCGCTCAAAGAAGTCTACAGCATGGCGTGCGGCATTATGAAGATCAATGGCGACTTGAGCGATCTCAGTATTAAGCGAAGATATACTTGAATTTACCTGATTGCCGATAGCCATCAATACTCCATAATTAGCGCAGTGACCTTGAGGTTAATAGTGTTAGCAGCCTGCGAATTTTGCAGATTGAACAGTGCAGGACCATTGGGCATTTGTATTTCAGTAGTTAGAGTCGAGCCTGCAACACCATTGAATTTATAAAGCTCCGAGCTTGCCGATGCATCATACAGAGTCGCTGGATCTTGAATAATCAATGCCCAATTATTAGCCTGCCCGGAATCATCTATATTCAATTTACATTTAGCATTACTAGCTGCACTCAATCTAAGAATACTGCCGTTAGGCCCGATATTAGGAGCCGAAGAAAACAGTAGCCCTTTGCTAGGATTACCAGCCGGATTAGTAAACCCGATAGGTGCAACGCCTAGATAAGACGGTTGTAGCAATCTGTCGACAGTGTAAATATGACTCGTCAGATTGAATGCCCATGTATATGTCAATGTTTGTGCTGGATCGACATTAAACAAGGTAATAGAAACCCGGTTGCCCCTGCAAGGACCAGACAGGTAGAAAAACAATGCGTTTGCTATTCCATTGCCCGCTGTCAGTGCATACTGCTTGAATCCGACAGACAGGCCAGAATTAGAATCTTCCCAATTAATAGCCAAAAGAGCGAAAGGGATTGTGCCAACTCCCGCCGGGATACTCAATTGGAATACCGCTTCAAAACTGGGCTTATTGACTGCGACAGAAGATAGCAATATAGCTGTATTAACGCCGGCTAGCGTTTGCGCCGAGCCATTACCAAGATTAGCAGTACCGCGCAGTACGGGAACACCGCCGGGAGTCCCCCCTGGCAATCCCGTTGCAATCAGAGAAGAGATTTCAGTAGTAACACCTTTATTAGCATTTAGCATATCAGTAGCTACGCTTTGCCCGGCCACACCCCCCAATTGCTGGACGGCCGGAGTAGTGCCGAATACCAGCGAATTATTTACTCCTACTACTGTTGTATCTTTTGCTAGTCCCAATGCATTTATCTGTGCAGCTACCTGTGCAGGCGAGGGTACCCAGTTGGAACCATTAGGCATCAAGTAAGCATTAACGATGAATGCTCCGCCATTAGTACTAAGCCATAGATCATGCTTTTTAGTATCAAGAGTTACTGACCCTAGAGGGGGCACAGGAATTACTTGCGATCCCGGATCATTACCAATAAATATATTATTAGTAATATCCGGATTGATAAGCATCACAGTATCATTCTGGATTAGCAATGATTGCACGCGAATAGGTGTCTTGCTTACCTGTACCGCTTGCATGACGCCTGGCATTTTTCGCCTATCTGTTCTAGCTCACCATCTGTAACTGTTTTAATTACTTAGAGTCAACATGCTCTGTATGGCCCTGAGAGCGTCTCTAAGGCTCTGACCCCCCGTTCGCATACAACCACTCCAGAAGAAATTTCTAGGGATTTTGGCTGGTCAAAGCCTTATTTCGACAGTCCGTTCGACCTGTTATCCTTTATTCGATTTTAGAACATTCATTCGATCACTTATGAGCGCTGTCACTCTTAGCGTGAATTACCAATGCAATCGCAGCACCGAAAGCGCCGGCAATTGCCATAATTGACGTGGTAAGTGCTGTAATCATTGTGACGGTCATCAGATATCCCTTACGACAGTAATGCCGACTAGTGTTGGATATATGCCAGCGCTAAACCATATTTCATTGGCGCCGCCGGGCACAATGTACTCGCCGATTAGCGGATTAAGCGCACGGCCATTCGGGTTAACCAATGGCGTCACCAGATTGGAAGCATCGCTTGCCTGGCTTAGGTTATGCGACAATACGACAGCATTAGTGATCGCCTGGATATGCACTTCACATCGCGTCGGATCTACTCCTACTGCCATCTGATAAGGATTGGCCGCCGTTAGCACAATAGTCTTACTAGATACGCGCTTTTCCTTCGGACGCTTCTCGGCTGTTACCAGGTCACTGCCCACAATATGAACATTGACAGGTGTAACACTTAGCTCTGTCATATCGGTACCTTTGCTTTCACTACCTTAGAAATAGCATTCTGCACGCCAGTAATACGCGCGACTCCTACGCCAATCAATACAAGGCCCAATAGTATCTCTCCGACACGCAGAAACCAGCTCCCTAGATTGAATCCGCCCAATACATTACTAAGCGGATTCTTCAGGATTGGCGTAAGTAGATTAGGAGCTAGCGGTTTACCACCCGCTGATCGCTGATTAACAGGCAATGCATTAAAAGCATTAGCAGCAGCCTGCGCTTGCAATTGCGTTTTAAAACCAGCATCTGTTTCGCCTGGAACACCCATTTGCGATGGCGTCGTGCCGGTAGCGCTCTTAAATGCAGCCAGGCTAGCGAATTGCTGAACTACGGCTTTTACGTCGCCGGTAGTAGTCGCATTACTACTAGATATTGTTACCGCATACCATGTCATATTAGTACCAATGTGGGGATCTTGAAAGCCATTTGGCATAGGCGGCGCTAGGACTGCCATAAGTATCAGCAATATAGCCAACGCCCCATTTGATTTGCGTAGCTGGATTGGTCTTCCAATCTGCGCCCGCGCTAGCCATTTTGCTACCAGGCAGTGCCTGCGGAATGCCGGTAGCACCCGATCCAGAATTATAAGCATCTACACGCCAACCCGATTCACCATTCCATAGGCTTACCCAATCGGACCATTGTTTTCCCGTGGTCCAGTCAGAATGTCCCATAGAGATAGCAATTTGTTTTGCAAGCGCCTGATTAGCGCTAGCATTTCCGCCGCCACCAGATGAGCCTGAATAACCACTACCAGTAGTACTGCTTGTATCAGAAACCAGGCTAGTACTAGTCTGCCCTTCATTAGGATTATGTCCTTTGACAACATTCTCTAGCGCTTTCAAAGGAGAGTATCCTTTGATACCACCCCAGATGAAAATACCGCCAATTGCCAATGCTGACAGTCCTGGCCCGTCTAGTTTAGTACTCATTTGAGCCGACCGTAACATAGCAAGGGCCCATTACCATATCCAGCAATTGGTGTTATCTTTGTTTTATCTCTGGAATCCAAAGCAGATATCATCTGGGTATTCGAGATTGCCATTCCCATATGACCGGTCCATACAATAAGATCACCAGCTTGCAACTGTGATGCACTTATATGCTGCAATCCTGGCCATATGCCCCATGATCCGGTAGGCGGCCCATGAGAACTGCCATCATACTGGCCGGGGCCGTAACCGGGAATGGCGCGCTTACCATCATGACCTACTACCCAGTTGATAGCAGAACTGCAATCCCAAGGATTGGTACCATTCTTTCCAGGTGCACCGCCATAGGAATATGCATGTCCCTGATATTGCATGAAATCATTTGCTAGCGCGCTGCTAGTAGCAACAGAACTGCCAATGATATTACTATTAGCGGCAGCTAGCGTATTGACATCACTGCCACTAGGCACTTTCCCGGTAATCACTTCGCCAAAAGTCTGCAATAGTGACCAGCCTTTCAGCCCGGACCATACAAGCAATGATCCGGCAGCAACGCTCGAAAGTGCAATTCCGTTAATAGGCAAGTGGCAGTCGATTCCTAAGCGGTTTGGTCCAGATTGTAAACGTTCTCGGCTGGTTCATATGTAGAACTGCCCGGAGGCTGCATTACGCCCGTCATCGGATGTGCCATAATCGAATGACGATATGTCAATTCCATTGCAATAATAGTAGCCGAGCCGAGGATGATGATGTTTGCATCTTTAGCCACCAATCCGATTCCGGCGACTAGTACGAGTGCGGTATATCCGGCCTTCTTGCGACTCGTTTCCAGCACCGGGTGATTGGCATCTGTCGCATGCGCTTGAGAAGTTGTACCGACATTCAGTTGGTAGGTGGCATATACCGCACCCATCACAGCAATACCAGCAACAATACTGCCTTCCGGCTTAAGCATGCTTTTCCAAGCCATTATGATTACTCCTTATTGTCCTGCGTAATTCCAGTGAAGACCCATATCTGAAGTGGTAACCTTTGCTGACAATCCTGTAGTATTAGAATGGACGGTACCCGTCTGATTTTTTGGCTGTCCCGGCTTTGGGGTCGTGCCAATGTAATTCCAAGTCTTACCGCCATTATTGGAATTAACTTGCGCATTCTCATTGGTAGTATTCGAGTGCACAGTGCCAGTTTGATTGGTTACATTTACTGGTGTCGGCGTCGGCGTTGGCGTCGGCGTTGGCGTAGGCGCTGGCGCTGGCGCAGTATTATAATTAGGCGGATCGCCATTCGGTCCGCTCACCGGAGGGTAACCGCCAATTGCGATAGCGCTTTCCACGACAGTCAATTTGTCTGCATCAATTGGCTTTCCTGTGAGATATTCGCCCAAAGCGGCAGCAACGGTAGGCGCGTCAGCGCCTTCATTATCAACGAGATATGCCTGGACAAATTGCGCCCATTCTGCATTGTTCGTGAAATGGCCAGGTGTGCCACTCCCGAAACCTGTGGATGATCCGCCGCCGTATCCGCCATAGCCGTATCCGGCATTACCGGTATCATATCCAGCTTGCGCATTCAATGCCGCTGCATCTTCTGGCGTACCATATCCGTAACCGGTAGCCGGATCAATTGTCGTGCCGCCGGCGGCCGCAACTGATGCTGCGGCCGCCTTTTTCGATTCCGAATGGCGATACCAGTAAACACCGCCCACTAGAAGCAAAGCGCCGCCGGTATAGGCCGTTTTCTTATCGACTTTCAATCCGCCTATATCAATTTTTCCGCCCAGGTTATCTACCATAGTTCTACGCCATTCGTGCCATATGGATCGGCGTAGACTGGTGTAGTCGTAGCAATATTCGGGGCCGGAGGCGGAATGTATTCTACCGGCTGAGTTTGCAATACCGCGCCAGTATCATAGCTGAATGCGAAGCCCAGATCATCGCCGGTAAATGGCGAATCATTACCGATCGCCGGCCGGGCCGGGCCGGGCAGATTTCTATGCATTGGTCTTCCACGCGGTCGCATCCACATATAATTACCGGGAATACTACCCGTAGCAAATCGCCTATGCATATGTTTCGAATCAAGCCCGAATGAATTTTTCTTAGCATAAGGATTGGTTGGCCTGTCGTTAGCACCGAATCCATTTGCCTGATAGGCAACCGATCCGTCCACAGCGGGTTTTTCTAGATTACCCGGGTTGACTTCCCAAATCTCTGTCCATTCATCTTGTCTGGCATATCCAAGCTGATTGTGAGTCATCTTACGGGAGGTGCCAAGGTCACTTAGCTTTTTATTCATTTGCTCGGTCTGCAAATTAACTGCGTCATACTGACTGGGCAATGTACCGCTAAGCGTCAGGTTTTTTACCGATCCATGTGATCGCGTAATCGATGGCTGATTATAATCAGCCAGCGGATCATCTGTAAGTGTTCCGCCTTCTTCCATAAACCATGTCGGATCGCCAAGCAATTGATTTTCTGCGCCATACGGCCCGTGACCGGCCGCTTGCGTTGCATGCGATTCCCAAGCATATGGGCGTGCTTGCTCACCCAATTGAGCATGGTAAGGATTAGCCGGACCACCCATTCTTTCCTCGGGAGTGGCAAAATCATCACTAACATCTAGCGTTGAAAGTGATGCCAATCCCGATAGACCTGAAAGGGCCTGCGGCATTTTAGCGCCTTTCTTTACTTAGCCTTCATAATGTCCGTAGTCGAACCGCCGATAAGCTGTCGGACACCATTTGTTGCGGAATAGAATCCTTTCGGATTCGAAACTACGACAACCAATGCAGACAGGCCTAGCAGTCCCATCAACCATTTCTGAGCTACCGTGAGCATTATTTTCCACCAACCATTCTTGCAGCATTAGTCATTGGACTTGGCGCGTTTCCTACCGGAATTATGAGGACGACCAGCAGTACCAATGCTGCTAGTCCTTTGCCCAATGGTTCGCTTACCTTTTCCAGTCCGGTTAGCGTTAGAGCTAGAATTGCGGTCGCAGGGACAATTCTCCAGAGATTCGTATCTATTTTGATAGATGCCGTGAAATCTCTGTGTTCCGCGATCGGAACAAAGATTGCCTCATTCGCGGCCGCAATTCCGCCCGCCGCCATAACCAATCCTGCCGCGCTAGCCATTACTATCTAAAGCGTCGGCAGGCTCGACACCAGTGGAAGGGACGAGATCTTATCCCGCAGCATATAAACCACTACAGCAGTAATAAGAATTGTCCACATCTTGCTATTCATTACAGAGAGCCCCTCTCAGGCTTTGCTGGTTTATTAGTAGACTTCCACTTATCGAATTCTGCTTTTTCCGCATTCTCCTTCGCGGTAACAGCGGCTTGATCTGCTTCACTAAGCGGATGTTCCACTTCATCGGGATAGACGCCGATAACAAAGTGTTCCATTCCGCCTTTGCGATATGCGCGAGGTGTGCCACTCTCTTCTAGATTCTTGAGTAGTTCTTTTTCGGTGACCTTTTCCACATCACCATTTGCAAGATGGACGTAAGGCATTACTGTGCCCCTCCCGAAATCAGAGCGTAGCGGTTCTTGGATGGCGTCGCCAGCCAATTGCAAATGACAAAGAATGTCGTCGTACCGCCAAACGATCCGGTAAACCGGACCAGCGAATTGACTTGCGTGTCAAGATACTTGAATCGCAATTCTGCGCCCGGCGCGAGGTCCATATCCTTTGTGAACCATACCGGGAAGACAGCATTTTCGCGTCCCATCGCAGTATCTGCGGCGGGCGCTGCACCACCATATCCGGCCATTCCGAAATCCTTTGAAATACGAGAAATCCAAAGGTTCTTTGACCGGGTAAAGTAATTGATGTTGCCAATGAGAAGGGTTGACGGATCGGGCCAGTTACCATCAGCAGTGGCACGCGTCGAGTTACCCGCATCATTCGCATAGAAGATCAAATTGCGGATCGCGAATCCGATGCCATTCGTAACATCATATTTAGCTGTTCCCGATGGCAGCGGATTGTTTTCTGACTTCCAGTACTGAAGGCTTCCCGGGAGTGGCGGACTCTGTGAAAAAGGCCTGCCGTTAGGCGCGGCGGCGGCCGGCTCCGTATATGAATCAATGTAACCGCGAATGCGTACCGATGCGGCGGTAGATGCAGCTTGCGCGTTACCAGCAGTGTCAAGCCAGATCTCGACTTTCCATCCTGGCTTCGACTCATTCTGCACTGTTCCGAGTGCATCCCTTCCCACCACTTCAAATGGCAGGTAAAGGATAAAGTGGCATACTGCGCCAGCGCCCGTTGCATATGAATAAGTGAGATCCGCGCGAGGATCGGCGACAGCGAAATAACCGCCAAACTTATTCATCACGAACCATTCATAACCAATCAGCTGCAATACAACTTCGCCGCCGAGGTCATAAAGGGTAATCTTCTGGACACCGCCCCATGGCATATTACCAGTAGCAGCGGTGACCGTTCCCGTCGTGCTAGTAAAAACATAATCAAGCCAGAAACCGCGCGCCCATCCTGTAGGCGATGCATTCCAGAGTGGCGCCAGTACCGGTGCAGCGCCGGTCACAACGGTATTGTCATAATCCTGCACCGTTGATTCGTAGACGCCAACCGGGAAAGGATAGGGCCTCACCGGGGGTGCATTCTTGTTAGGTGCGCCTTGCTTCATTGTTGGCGCGATTGGCGTAGTCAATTTCTTTCAGCCCTACTTCCGTGGTTGATGTTGGTCACAATCCCTCTAGACATTGCAATTTGGTCTTCCCAACCCAATCGGCGAATCAAATCATGTTTGGAATAACCATCGCTTTGACGACCACCCTTATCATAGATCATTCGGGCAATCTTCAGCATTACTTCCGCTTCGCATTCAGTCATCATTGACGGAACTATCTGGACAAACGTGTAATAGTTCTCATTGTGATGCTGGTGTCGTATTGCTTCTTGCTTCGAATCGTATAGCACCATATCAGATTGCCCATCGGCAAGGGTTGCCGCGAACCATGATCCGACATTTCCATATGGATCGGCAAGCCTATGCAGATTATAGATATCTACAACCCGCTTAGCGGCATCAGAATGCAAATTGAGACCACTCCGGTTTTCAGCCGGGCAATGTGGCTGGTGAACACTATTCATTACAGGCAATACTCCATTCATCCTGCAAAAGCCCTGAATGACGGGACCTTAATAGAAATGATATTCCATACAAGCAAAGCGCCAAGTACACCAAGCGCGGTATAGAATCCAATCTTAGCATTGGCATTAATAGCCATCCTTTCCCTCCTTTCATCTTGCACGTCGGTAAGCAGAGCAATAATGACAATACCAATGTCCACGTCTTTGCCCGGTCACCAAATCATATTTGATCCACACATGAGATAGCCCGTAATCGCTACATTTCATGGCTTACCGTCCACAATGCAGATATCGCTATCATGCAAGTATATGAATTGATACATTTTCAATCGTGGCGCCACATCGACAATGGTCTGGGCATGTTCGCCTGCATTGCCAACCTGCATATAACGGAAGAGCATTCGCTGATCCCCGCCTTTTGCGAAAAAATAATGATCGCCATTCTCATATGCCCACAATGGTGTGCGGCCACTATCTGTTGGCTTCTGGACAAAGACCCAAAGCCCGATTTCCATAGCGCCTGCCATAGCAAGAATCGTGACCATCTGGTTATCAAGACCCATCACCTTTGCTTTGACCATTGTATCATCCATTACGAGAATGCCTGCCGAATGCTTTTTATGGCGAGCACTCGCCGTATAACGATCGGCCATCAGCCGGGCTGTAATAGCGGCAGCATTGCTAAAATCAGTGCTGATATCACCGAAGTGGGGCCAGATTATATAGCCTCTTGGCCGCCCATCCCATAGCTCATTAACTTTTCGCGGCACTGGCCAGTCCGTCACGAACCGGAATCCCAACGCTTTACCGCGCGTTTGAGTGACCTTATCGGTAGGCTTAGAAACGGCAACATAGGCCGGCAATTCAGATGTAGCCACTACGGCAAGCAGATCGAATGCCAATTCCGTCTTGCCATGTTTAGAAGGTCCGCCGAATACGACATGCTCGCCGCCTTTGTAATGAAAGTAATTGCGCGCAAAAATATCTCTCGGGATAACAGTCAAGCCATTCAGGCCATCATCACGGTAGACCTTTTCGCCTAGCAATTCACTCGACATTCGCCTGGTCACGCTCCGCGTATACTGCACTTTCACCATTCGGTGAATCGACCATTTCATCGCGCAAGCGCGACATTTCTTTTTCCATATCACGTTGCATCTGCCTTGCAGCCATTTGCTGTTGCATGATCGTAGACTGCATTTGCAGCTCTAGTTGTTCCTTCGGAACAACACCGGCATTAGCCCATTGCGATGCTTTCAGCAATCCATGATTAGCTAGAATCTGAATAACGAATGGCAATCCGGCTGCGATAATTCCCGCATAGGGACCCGCCTCGATAAGGAGGTCAACCTTTGATGCGACGAATTTATTCTGCCCGGCAAGACTAACGATTTCATTCCCGAAAGGCGGGCCATGCAATCCAATTGCACCAGCATCGGCAAAGTTGCCGAATGCAATACAGCCGAACTGCATAATCTGGAATACGCCATCAATAGCTTCTTGGCGCTTTTCCTCGATCGATAGGTGCTGTTCTTTCACTTCTTGCGGATTGTCCTGAATGAACGCAGATTTACGCGGCATTATTTACCTCTTCCCAATGCAACCAAAAGAGCCAATACAGCAACACATAGCGCAAGTGATGCGACTACGGCTATTTGCTGTATTGGCTCTTCAATTGATTGCTTCATAGCGTCTATTGACCAAATCGGTCTGTACCATTTCATTGATCATCCCTTTCGAGTGGGGAAGGCGAGGCAATGGTGTCGAAAGGTCCGCACGGGGGCGGCCAAGCCATCCCGCGGGGTAAAGCCCAACCATTGCCTCGCCCATGGCGAGAAGCGGCGCCAACCTGCATCCTCCCACAATTCCATTATACCAGAAACCATTCAGGAGTCCAATTCAGCCATTTATGCCATTTAATGGCCAAAATGGCTAAGGTAAAGGCAGGGTAAAGGCGCGCTAAAGGCGGGACATATTGCATCTGAATGGCCCCGTGGTACACTGAGAGTGAGGGGCAAGGGGCCCCGCCGAAAGGGAAATCAAATGGCCACCAACAAGAACGAAGAGACCTGGAATGACGCATCGAATGGCGCCGACGCCAACGAATGGTCGGAAGTCGCGGCCGAAGGGCAAATCATTCTAGAGGTAGAAGGCGAAGGGATCATTGGCCGTTACCTCGGCCAGGATCCCCCGAATATCAATGGAATTGTCCAGTCGCATTGGGACAATGTGACCGATCTCGACGGCAAGCCGCTCGGCGGCGACGAATGGTTCTTCAACCTTACCAGGGATCTTATCCGCAAGCTCGCGAAGGTCCCGGTAAAGTCGACGGTTCGCCTCCAGTGGGTCTCATCAATGGATACGGGACAGAAGACGCCAATGCGCATTTTCAGGGTGCAGTGGCGATAATAGTCGTCTAGGCGATGCGCCTGGTTAAACCAAATGATCTGGCCGGTAGCAGGGGAAATAAGCCCCCTGCCCGGCCAGATTGGTATGCCGAATGGCTTAGAAATCAAGGTAAATGGGTATTGCTAGAATGCGGTTGCATCGAAGATGTACATATTCCGCAATGCATAACAATGCTTACTGGCAAGAGAATTTATGTTCTATGCCCTTTCGATATGAATCACGGAATGCAACTTATTAAAAAGACGCTTAAGCTGAGGGATGTCCTAAAGGCGCGCGGCTTCATATCGATAGAAGACACGGACTCTGAAGGATTGTTCCCGCCTTACTAGAGTAATGAGGCGGAGCGATTGAATATCAGTTACTGGGCGCGAGTACGAGCTCAACGCCGTACGGCGCGGCAAATACATGCCGGTACGTATAAGCCTAGCCCGATTGGTGCTAAAGCCCGTGCTGCCGCAAAAGAACTGCATAAACAGCAAATACCATCGCCAGTACCGCCGCCAGCGCCGCCGAAAGGGCCTCGTATTGATTACTGGGGTTCCGACCGTTATGAATTGATAACCAGAGTCCAGCGTATTAAAAGAATTGAAATTCAGGACCGAGGTTATCAGGGATCAATTCATAATACGGATAGATACGTGGAAATAAACCCGGTAACTGGCGCGCAAGTGCCAATAGAAGATCTTAAATATGCGGCAACGCATATGAGCCAACTAATGAGAAGCGGCGCCATTCGTGAGGATCGCTGGGCGTTCCTATGGTATCACTAACAGTAAGAATAGAAAGAAATCGCATCACACTGTTGGTACTATAGATTTTATAGGCGTAGACGGCGAAGGAATTAATCTGCCAAATGGCGAGCATCGCTATGTCCTTTTTGGCGTCGGCGATGATCAGATAGAGGATGAAAATGGATTGGATTGGTGGCGTATTCTGGATTTTCTGTATGAGCATAACCGTCCTGGCTATGCATTTGTCGGATTTTACTTGGGATATGATTTTGACCGCTGGCTACGCACTATGCCGCAAAAGAAAGTCGAGCGACTCATCACAAGCGAAGGTAGAGAAGCTCGTAAATCAAAAAGTCCGAATCTACATAGTCGGGTACTGCCAGTTGATTTGCCTCTTGGATGGCAAGTCAACATGCTCGGAAAGAAAATGTTTGAATTCCGTCACCGGAGCTGCCATTGCAGTATTTTCTATTGTAAATGCCCCGGAAAGGGCCGTTGGATGCGTATATGTGACGCAGGCCCGTTCTTTCAAAGTAGTTTCCTCAAAGCAATTGATCCTTCAACATGGAAAGAACCAATTGTTTCCCATGACGAGTATGAACTTATCAAAAAGGGTAAAGAAAATCGCGCGGACGCCGACCATATCGATGATGAAATGAGGTATTACAATAAACTAGAAAATGAAGTACTAGCACGACTTATGCGAGTTCTAAACAATGGCTTTAAGGAAATGGGCATCGTATTGGCCCCTGGCCAGTGGTTCGGACCCGGGCAAGCCGCACAGAAATGGCTCAAAAAGGAAAAGGTGCCACATGCCGATGCTATCATGGAAGTGGTGCCAGAATGGTTTCTAGAAGCTGCCCGCGAATCATATTTCGGCGGGTGGTTTGAGATAATGATGCACGGAACAATACCAGGAGAATCACATGAATACGATATCAACTCTGCATACCCCTATATCATATCTAGTCTGCCATGCTTGCTACACGGACTTTATGAGAGGGGAGACGGTAAATATCCAGAGAGCAAGGCTAATGGAAATTCCCTGGTTCTTGTGCGAGCACGTGTATCAAATTATCGCAAAGGTAAAGCGTGCACCATTGGAGCTATGCTTCATAGGGACAAGTCAGACCGTATACTTCGACCTACTAGAACCGAAGGGTGGTATTGGCTACATGAAATTGAAGCTGCCAAACGAGCAAAATGCATAACCAGATGCCATATCTACGAATGGATGGCATATGATCCTTGTGATTGCCTGCCACCAATGCGGAATGTACAGTTTCTATATGATCTCCGTATCAAAGTCGGGAAAGATACTCCGCTTGGTAAAGGCGCAAGATTGGCATACAATAGTATGTACGGAAAATTCGCCCAATCTGTCGGCAATCCTGTCTTCGCCAATCCTGTATGGGCCTCTGCCATTACGAGCGGATGCCGGACAATGATCCTGGATGCAATAGCAACACATCCGAAAGGGAAATGGAATGTGTCAATGGTCGCGACAGATGCAGTTTTCTTTCTTGATCCCCATCCCGGACTACCCATCACGAAACGTCTGGGCGAATGGGATTATACAACAAGGACTAACCTCACTTTGTTCAAACCCGGAATCTACTGGGATGATAAAACGCGAATGGATATCCGGGAGCATGGGAGTGCTTCTTTCAAGGCCAGGGGAATTGCCGCAAAGGATTTTTCAGGTTGCCTGGAATCGGTGGATATGCAATTCGCCGAATGGAATACCAATCCTCCTGACCTATCAGATGATCCTGGCCCTGTCAACGGATGGCCCTATGTAGAATTCATTACAGGCTTTTCAATGACATCATGCCTGCAAGCAATCAGGCGTCACAAATGGGAGCTAGCAGGGCATGTAGAACAAACCGGAAAGATGGTACAGAATGCAAATCCTTATGACAAGCGAATCGGTGCATGGCGGGAGGATCTTGGAGATGGTCGTAGAATATGGCGATCGGAACCGTGGACATTTCCGGCAGATAATTGCCGATCTAAGCCTTATCAAAAACGATTCGGAATGGACGATCCGTGGTCACTGGAGAGACTTGAATTCTACGGAATAACTCCCGACGGAACCATTCCTGATATCATCCGAGACTCACTCGAACTGAGGTAATCAATGAGTATCGATGCATTTACCAGAATGCTAACAACGTCGCCGCCAGGAAAGGCAGTAACGCAAAGAAAAGCAGATGTCCGCACGATATCGTTGGAGCGCGGCAATCATCTGCCGAATGGCTGGCCACATTTCTCCAGTCGCACTAAACTATGCATGTGTCTATGGCCATGCTGCCACAATGAAAAGAAAGGATGCAAATGCAAAGCATGCCCGTGTCAGATACTAAACCTAGATCACCAGGCGTACGTCGAATACGTATTGCGATTGACATAGGTCAATATCATTACGTCACATGGGACGGATGGAAAGAACAGTGGCAGACAATGACTGCGCGAGAATGGTGGAAGAAACAACAATGGCTAAAAGCCGGAGGATGGAAACAAGATGAAAATTAAGATGGTCATCAATACCAGGCGTGCCGAAGAGACGACTGATAATAGGTCGGAAATATGGAGCGGAGAACTAGAAATAAAAGACCAAACCGAATATCTCATGATGATATCGGTGATGGCCGAAGGCCAACCACAGCCGATATGCCAAATACCATTCGCAGTCGGCATCGGGCATTATCTGTGGGTTCCGCCTGACAGAGAATATGAGCAAATGCAAGGCAACGACGAATGGGACGGTGTTCTACGATGACTGTCTTCGGTATTCGCGTAACATGCCTCAAATGTCATGGTAGCGGCACTGTATGGGACGGCTCGAAACTTATCCGGTGCAGCGTATGCGATGGGACGGGATCCACGTGATTTATTATCTAGCGGATACATCAATTCATCCGGTATTCACAGTGAATAACTGGATCATATTCATCATCGGCCTTCTAATCGGAATCATCATAAGGGGCAAATTCTAATGTCAGAAGACACCACACCAGACATGTATCAAAACGGTCCGGCCTGCAAAATGAGTCATCCGCTAAAGCCGACGGGAATGCATGTTAATCCTAGCGATATCGGACATCATAATGCGATCGAAGAAAGGGAATGGGCAGCTCACCAGGCATCAATAGAGAAGACTAAGCACCATCGCTCTATGACCGATACAGATATCGAAGCACTAGCAGATGCAATCCACGAAAGAATGGCGAAAGCTGTCCTGGCATTGCCGGCAGAATTCAAGAAGAAAGTTATCAAACAATGGCAATCACCACCAATGCAGATACCAGTAGAAAAGTATCGGTCAGATTACTATCTACTGCACTTTCAGATTACCAAAACAGGATCAATGGTATTCTATCTTAGGAATGTAAATGGCGAACTAGTTAAGCAATGGGTGATGGAATGAACGTGGCACTAATCCCTGCGATAGATGATAAGGATAAAAAAGTCTTTATCAATCCAGCTTACATCAAACGCGCTCAATGGGACCCGGTAACATCGAATCTATACCGGGTGTGGCTTGAGGCTGCCATTCCAGTATCATATCTAGTCGAGAAACAATACATCGTCGCAATGATACATGTGCTAAGAGAAGATGGGAGTATAGTACATGGCGTGCGGTAAAATAAAGTATCCTAATAAGAAAACCGCATCCGCAGCGGGAAAGGAGAGATGCGGCGAGATAATACCATTCCGAGCATATTACTGTCGAGGATGTAAGAAATGGCATTGGACAACTAGTCCATCGCAAAAAGAATACAACCGGAGGAAATAATGGCTTCCAAAGAATCACACGAAACCCGTCATCCCGAATTCAGCGAGGCGCTCATTCTAGTCGGTGCCGCAATAGCATTCACGCTAGATAACTGGGATGAATTCATGAGAGAATCGGAAATAGAAAAAGAAGGCGCGGAAGAAATTAAGGCGCTTTATGTGCATTATATGAACGATGTTCATGCAGAGCAGAAAAGGCAGAAACTACTCGAAACCGCTTTTAAAATGTTTAAAGGCGAATATGAACTGTCCTAATTGCGGCGCAAAGAAAGGGCATATATCCGGATGCTCGTCGGGGGCGGGACAAAAAAGAAACAAGCCAGCCAAATTCATAACCGTAGCATGTCCTACATGCAATGGCAGTGGCCATCGCGGAAATAGGAATTGTGGCCTATGTGATGGCAAAGGTAAAATACGAGTAATAGACGATGAGGAGTAAAATGGCCAGAAAGAATATCCTATTTCTACGTATCTCAAGAGGACACCATATAGCACAAGTAACACGAATGTGCAAAACTCTACGACATGAAAAATGTAAAGGCGTCTATCAAGATGGGACAGAACGTAAATGCCTTTGCAGTTGTCATAGGTAAGAAGAATGGCCAGGAGAATATCTCCTGGCCATTCCTTATGGATTATTGGAATGGAAAGAAAGAAAGCGGCGCCCTTCCTA
>WNGL01003207.1_pt1 | contig 19666 bp, 11 predicted proteins | sample 5400591 | NCBI WGS metagenome assembly WNGL01 (sample SAMN13153377, study PRJNA577476) | soil metagenome | isolation source: 80 cm soil or saprolite under Garry oak tree replicate 1 | place: USA:California | collected 2016-06-15 | reverse complement strand
TCGGCCACCGTGCGCCCGCTCATGGTGAGGGCTTCGCCGTGGAGCCGCCCGTGGGCGAGGAGCATCTTCATGACCTGGGGGATCCCGCCCGCCCGGTGCAGGTCCGTGGCTACGTATCGTCCCGAGGGCTTGAGGTCGCACAGCACGGGGACGCGCGCCCGGATCGTCTCGAAGTCGTCGAGGGCGAGGGGCACTCCCGCCGCGTGGGCGATCGCGAGCAGGTGCAGGACCGCGTTGGTCGACCCCCCGGTCGCCATGACCACCGCGATCGCGTTCTCGAATGCCGCGCGGGTGAGAACCTGGCGGGGACGGCGGCCGGCCCGGATGGCGTCTACCAGGACCCGGCCCGAATCCGCCGCGCTCTCCGCCTTCTCGTCGTCCTCCGCGGCCATGGTCGAGGAGCCGGGCAGGCTCATTCCCAGGGCTTCGATGGCCGAGGACATGGTGTTGGCGGTGAACATGCCGCCGCACGAGCCGGCCCCCGGGCAGGCCTTGCGCTCCACCTCCAGCAGCTCCGCGGCGTCGATCTTCCCCGCCGCGTGCGCCCCCACCGCCTCGAAGACGCTGACGATGGTGAGGTCGCGGCCGGCGTGGTGGCCCGGCTTGATGGTGCCTCCGTAGACGAAGAGGGCCGGGATGTCGAGCCGGGCCATGGCGATCAGCGCCCCCGGCATGTTCTTGTCGCAGCCTCCCACCGCGAGCACCCCGTCCATGGCCTGGGCGTTGCAGACGGTCTCGATGGAGTCGGCGATGACCTCGCGGGAGACCAGCGAGTACTTCATCCCCTCCGTGCCCATCGAGATCGCGTCGCTGACGGTGATGGTGCCGAAGACCTGGGGCATGGCCCCCGCGGCGCGCAGCGCGGCCTGGCCGCGCCCGGCCAGGATATCGAGGCCGAGGTTGCAGGGAGTCAGATTGCTGTAAGCGTTGGCCACCCCCACGATGGGCTTGGCGAAGTCGGCGTCGCCGAAGCCGACCGCGCGCAGCATGGCGCGGTTCGGGGCGCGCTCGGCGCCTGCGGTGACGAGCTGGCTGCGGCGGTTGTCGCTCATGGGCCCTCCCGGGTGGAGGGCCATGATACCGCAGCGCTCCCGGTGCGCGTCACCTCATTGGACTTGAACCGTCACCTGGTTGGTGAACGAGACGTCGTCGGTCAGGTTGCTCACGTCCTTCTTGTCCAGGAAGGTGACGATGACGGTGATCACCGCCTCCCGCCCCTGGTTCGGGAGGGCGTACCAGACGTCGAAGCCCACCACCGCCGTCCCGTGCCCCTCCAGCCGGTTCCCCGAGGACTGCGAGGTGAACTGGTAGTGCTCGATCTGCCCGTTCGTGGGGGGGGTGATGATCCCGCCCGCGGCCTGCTGCACCTTCACGCTGATGGAGGTGATGTCGAGCCCCACCCCCGCGGTTTCCGCCATGGTCACGCTGAAGTGGGTCTGCCAGGGGTACTCCTTGATCTGGTCGGGATGGGTGGCGTCGCCCACGATCGTGTAGGTCACCCCGCTGCTGGGCAGGGCGCTCGTGGGATTGGGATTGGCGGTCAGGTCCACCTTCGCAGTGGTCGCGCTGGGATCGGTCGGTGACGAACACGCCACCAGCCAGACCGCGGTCGAGGCCAGCACGGCGGCTCTCATCGTTCTCGGCATCACACTCTCCATTCATTCTTCGACCCCCCCTCCTAACCCTCCGATACATCGGAATGCGTCGGAGTCGGCTTTGGCTCGACCGGCACTACTTCATTCCGATGTATCGCCCCACGTAGGGGGAGGGGAACGCTGATGCGTGTTTGGCTCCGCTCCTCTCATCGACCCACACCCTGTCCCTCTTACGCCCTAGAAGGTGGTACCCACGGCGAACTTGAAGGCGGTCTTGGGCTGGAAGGAGTCGCGGTTCGCGTTCCAGGCGTAGATGAGGCGGAAGGGCACGTTCAGCACCGGCATGAGGAACCGGACCTCGGCCCCCGCGGACGTCCGGAGCGTCCGCAGGTTGAAGGGCTCGTTTTCGCGGTAGGCCTCGCCGGCGTCGTAGAAGAGCAGGAAGCGCAGCGGGCCGAAGACGTCGAAGTAGTACTCGGCGTTGAACAACAGGTACTTGTTCCCCCCGACGGCGGTCTTGGTCGCGGGATCGATGGGAGCCACGGTGCGAACGTCGTAGCCGCGGATCTGGTTCTCCCCGCCGAGAAAATAGCGTTGGTAGTAGGGAATGGCAGTGGTGGTCCCGAAGGGCCGGATGTAGCCGATGTCGCCGCGCAGCCCGAGCGCGGTCCGGCGCCCCACCGGCACGTAGAGGATGCTCTCCAGGCTGGGGCGGTAATAGCTCACCGTCCCTCCCAGGGGCCCGCCCACGTACTGGAAGCTCGCGGTGTTCTTGGTCCCCCGGCGGGGCGCGAACGGGTTGTCGGTGGTGTCGCGGACCCAGGAGGGACTGATCCGGCTCTCGTAGCGCCTTCCGACCTCCGCGAGGAAGCCCGGGGGCACGGTTTGCCCGGCGCCCTTGGTCACGCCGTAGATGTCGATGATCTCGTAGGAGTAGCTCGCGAACAGGCGCGAGAACCGTCCCACCGGAAGCCCGGAGGTGACCGCCACCCCCTGGTCCTGCTGGGAGTAGCCCACGAAGTTGACGAGGCTCAAGTAGGTGAGCCGCCGCATGAAGATGTCGAAGCCGGCGGTGATCGGGCGATCGAGGAAGTAGGGCTTGTTGAGGGCGAGCTGGTAGTTCCGGGTTCGGCTGCCCGTCTGGGCCGTGAGGGTGACGGTGTCGCCCCCGCCCAGGAAGTTCGAGGTCTGGAAGCTGGCGTTGAGGAACGTCCCTTCGAGCCCCGACACCCCGCCCCCGAAGGTGAACTGGTTGCGGTTCTGCTCCTGCACCTTGAAGGTGACGTCGATGGTGTCGTCGCGCTTCGCGTCGGGCTGGAGGTCGGGGGCGCCCTCCAGGGGCTTGAAGTAGCCGAGCTGGTTGATCCTCTTGATCGATAGCTTCAGGGCCTCGGTGTTCAGGACGTCGCCCTCGTTCAGGAACACCTCGCGCCGGATGACCTTGTCCCGGGTGCTGTCGTTGCCCGCGAACCGTATGTGTCCCACGTAGTACCGCTTGTCCTCGTCCATGGTCAGGGTGACGTCGACCACCTTCCGCTCGGGATCGGGCTTCCGGCGGGTGCCGCCCGTCCACTGGAAGTGCCCGACCGCGCCGTAGAGATCCCGCAGCTTGTCCAGGCCCTTCTTCAAACGGGAGTCGTCGTAGACGTCGCCCGTCTTCAGCTTGAAGAGCGGCCGGACGAAGTCCTCCTTGAAGGCGGTGAGTCCCTCGAAGCGGACCTCGCCCACGCGGTACTGGCCCCCCTCGGTGACCGGGACCTCCAGGCGGATCCACTTCACCGGCTTCTTGCGGAAGGGGCCCGACCGGCCGTCGGAGTAGGTGAGGCGTGGCTGGCCCACGCGGACCTGGACGTAACCGTGGTTGAGGTAGAAGTCCTCGAGCCGGCCCTGGTCGCCGCGAGGGTCCTCCGCGGTCCCCGCCCACTTGTCGTCGGTGTACGTGGTCTTCCCCCCGAGCCAGGAGAGGTTCCAGAAGCCGGCCGGCTTGAGCTTCAGGTGGCGCCGCAGCTGGGAGTCGGAGAAGACCGCGTTCCCGTCGAACACGATCTCCCTGATCCGGGCCTTGGGGCCGTCGTCGATGACGAAGGAGAGCTGGAGGCCGGCGCCTCCGACCGCCTTCGCGTCGTGGCGGGCCTTGCCGAACGGCCGACCCTGGGCGGCGAGCATTTCCTCGATCACCCTCTCCACCCGGCGGGCCTTGGCGAGATCGTAGAAGCGGTCGATGGCGATGACCAGGTTCCGCTTCTTGAGCTCGTCCGCGATGGTGCTGGCGCCCAGCTCCTTGCTGCCGCGGTAGTCCACGATCTGGACCCGCTTTCGCTCGGAGACCCTGAAGATCACCGCCTTTCCGTGCACGCCATCCTTGGTCTCGAGCTGAAGGTCCTCGAGGAAGCCCGTCCCCCAGAGCCGGCGGAAGTCGGCGCGCAGGCGCGCCTCATCGTAGCGGTCGCCGGCCTTGGTGGAGACGTAGAAGAGCAGGGTGTCGCGCGGCAGGAGCTGGTTGTTGACCACGTCGACGCTCTCGACCAGGGCCTCCTCGGCGTCGTCGGGGGCGCCGGCCGCGGCCACGGGGAGCGTGCCGAGCAGGACCAGGGCGATTGCCGCTTGCGTCAGGTTTCGCTCCAGGGTCGGTCCCGCTCTGGCGGAGGGTGGGCCTCGCGGCAGGGGTCAGGGGCCGGTCGAGGCCTCCGCGGGGTCGTAGACGCGCTTCACGGTCACGCTCGGCCCCCGGGAGCCGTCGATCTTGAGGGTGACCGTGAGGCGGGTCCGGTCCGGCGCGGCGTCGAAGGTCTCGGTGATCCGGGGCCCTCGATCGCTCTTCGTGTCGACCACCAGCTGGCCGCCGTCCCAGCGGGTTTCGACCTCGGCGGCGCCCCCTTCGGCCCTGTACTTCTTGCCATCGGCGTGCAGCGTGCGTAGCCGGCCGTCTTTCTCGAGGATCACGACCTCCGCCGCCGTGGGCGTGATCGTGAACTCGGCCGGGGCCTCGAAGACCTCGCGCATGGAGCCTTGCGGGTCGCCGCCGCTCGTGCCCGAGCGGCTTGCCCCGCGGCCTCCGCCCATGCCTCCGCCCCCGTGCCCACCCCGGCCCCAACCCCGGCCGCCGCCACCGGAGCCGCTTCCGCCACGGTTGCCGCTTCCCGACCCGTCGCCGCGCCTGGCCTCCATGGCCTCGCGCATCTTCGCCCGCGCGTCCTCGGTCAGCTCGGGGTTCAGCTTCCAGCGCCCGGCCAGGCTGGACGTGGGCGTCTCAAGCGCAGGCTTCTCGTCCCCCCGGGCGGACGGCAGACCGAAGACGACGCCGGCCGTGAGCACGGCAACGGCGAGAGCTATCTCGGAATGTCGCTTCATGCTGTCCTCCTGTGCCATGCCCCTGGGGGGCCCCGGCGTCGTTTCGGTCAACTACCTTGGACCGGCCGGCTGGCTCCAGAGTTGTTAAGACGACGCAAAACCTGCATCAAGGAACGTGAACCAGGCGCGGGACCTGGACCGGGGACGGCGCCGGCTCCGGTTTGTCGCGGCCGCGAACGGGATGATCAGGGTATGAATCCCCAGGTAGTTCCGTTCTGGCCGCCGGAGGTTGGGCCGGCGCCGTCCCTGGTGCCTCTTGAGACGAAGGTGCGCGCCCCTGGTCGTTAAGCGGAGGCAAAACCTTCGTGGGGCGACGTGAAAGCACGCTCGTGGCCGGCCCCGAGGCCATCAGGGCTCCGAGGTCCGCCGGAACGACGCGGCCTCGAGCGCCGGGTTGACCCGCCAGCCGTCGATCTCCCATTCCTCCACCATCTCGCCGTTGGTCGCCCGGGAGAGCGAGTGGGGCAGCCGGATCCCGTCCACTTCCCGGTAGTCGGAAAGGAACAGGGTGAGGGTTGGCGTGCCGGCGGAAGCTGGTTGACGAGCCTCGGGGATGCCGGCCTCTTCGAGCGGCGCCTCCGCCGCGCGGAAGAGAGGCCGCAAACCGGCATAGGTGAGCATGAGGGGCAGGTGCGAGGTCTGGTCGAGGAAGAGGCGGGCGGCAAAGCCGTCGGGAGCCGTGATGTCGACCACGTCCGACCGGCCGTGGGGAGCCTCCACCTCACCCACGTACGAGAAGCGGACCTCGCTCGACGGGGTACGGAGCAGCAGGGCCGCCAGGTACCGCGTGCGCTCCGCGCGCATCTCACGCAGCCACATCTCCCCGCGGTCGGTCGGGGACGCGCTCTCCATTCCGCCGCGCGGGAACGGGCCGGTCACCGCCGGTCCCATCCACGCCTGGTCTCCATCGAGGGCGGACACGAGGAGAAACCAGGGCCGGCCCGGGAGCCCCATGGTCTCGGTGCGCTTCAGGCGATCGGGGAGCAACAGCTCCAGGTCGAGCTCACCGCTGGTCGGCGCGCCGCCGAACGGGAGCGGCCGGCGGAAGGTGCCGGAGGCGGACAGGCTCCGGACCGCCTCCAAGGTGGCCTCTCCACCAAGAGCCGCGCGCGCGAGGGCGATCACCTCGCGGGCGCCCGCCTGGCCGTCATTGCGGCCCGCGACGGCCAGGGCAATGCTCAAGAGGACGGCGAAGAGACCGGGAAGGGCGCGCATGGGACGCTGACCTCCTGCCCCCGATTGCCCCCGTGCCATCCTCGCCGCGCGCCACGGCCTCCCGGGTTAAGGCGCGGAAAAGAGATTGTTAAGCAGGTGTAAAACCTGCCTCGGCCCGGGGGGCCCCCAGGACCGGATGCTAAACTCGTGACGATGCCGTCCCTGCCGCGCTCTCGCGTCCCGCGTTCGCTTCTGTTCGGCACCATCGCTCTCGCCGTCCTGCTTCTCGTGCTCGCCACCCTCCAGTACCGGTGGCTGGGCCAGATCAGCGAGGCCGACGAGGCGCGGCTCCGCGCGGGGGCCCGCTCGCGTGCCGAGCAGCTCGCGCGGGACTTCGACCGGGAGGTGACGCGCGCCTTCCTGTGGCTGCACGTCGACGCGGGCTCCGTTCGCTCGCACGATTGGGCCGGGTACGCAGACCGCCGCGCGCGGTGGGCCCGTCTCACCGCCCACGCCGGGCTCGTGAAGGACGTGTGGCTGGTCGACGCCGCGGGCGAGGCCCCGCAGCGGTTCGACCCGGCTACCTCCAGCTTTCAGCCGGCTCCCTGGCCCGATTCGCTCGTGAGCCTCCGGGAGCGCGTCCACGACATCGCGCTCGCCTTCTCATCGCCACCTCACCTCGCCGCTCCCCACGCCTCTCCTCATCCCGGCCCTTCGGGCGCCTCCCGGATCGCGAAATCGTTTCACCGGCCGTCGGACCTCTTCGACGACCAGATACCCGCCTTCGTCGCTCCGATCCCGTCCTTCGAGCCCACCGCCCCGGGACGGGTCGGCATGTCTTTCTCGCGCCTGGCCGGCTTCACGATCGTCACCTTCGACCTCGACTACGTGCGGCGCCGGTTTCTCCCCGCCCTCGTCGAGCGGCACTTCGGGGCCGACGAGGATTCGGACTATGCGGTCGTGGTATCGCGGCGCTCCGACCCGCAGGCGGTGCTGTTCCGCTCCGCCCCGCCCGTCCCCGGTGCCGCCTCCGAGGGGGACGCCACGGCCACCCTCCTCGGCGTCCGGCTCGAGGACGCGGCGGAGGAGGACCCGGCGGCCTTTCCCCTGCCGAGCCCGGCCCCCTCCCCAAGGGTCTCGGGGCGCCGGGTCGAGCCGCACCATTTCGGCTGGCTGCGCCGAGCGGGACCAGGCGAGCCCGATGCGGGACACTGGCGGGTCGTGGTCACCTACCGTGCAGGCTCGGTGGACCAGGTCGTGGCGGCGGCGCGCCGGCGCAACCTGGGGATCGGGGCCGGCATCCTGGCCCTTCTCACCGTGAGCGTCGTCCTGATCGTGGTCTCGAGCCAGCGCGCGCGCCGGCTGGCGGACCGGCAGCTCGAGTTCGTGGCCGGGGTGTCCCACGAGCTGCGCACGCCGGTGGCGGTGATCTGCTCCGCGGGCGAGAACCTTGCCGACGGCCTGGTGAAGGAGCCCGCGCTGGTCCAGCAATACGGACGGGTGGTCCGCGACGAGGGCCGGCGCCTCGTGGAGATGGTCGAGCAGGTCCTGGACTTCGCGGGGAGCTATTCGGGAAGGCGAGCCTACCGCTTCGAGGAGCTTGGCATCTCCGAGCTCGTGAGCGAATGCCTGGAGGCGGTCTCGCGCGGGGAGAGGGGCCTGCAGGTGGAGGCCAACGTCGAGCCGGGTCTTCCCCCCGTGCGGGCGGACCGTGGTGCGCTGCGGCGCGCCGTCCAGAACCTCCTGCAGAACGCGGTCAAGTACGGTGGCGAGGGCGGGTGGATCGGAGTCCGCGTCGCCTGCGGCCCTCCCGGCGAGCGGACCGAGGTCTGGATCACTGTGCAAGACCACGGCCTGGGCATCCCGCCTTCGGAAGTGCCGCGCCTCTTCGAGCCCTTCTTCCGCGGCGAGGAGGCCCAGAACCGCCAGATCCGGGGCAGCGGCCTCGGCCTGAGCCTGGTCAAACGCATCGTGGAGGCCCACGGCGGGCGGGTGGGCGTGGAGAGCGCGCCCGGCCGCGGGAGCGCGTTCACGATCGCGCTGCCGGCTTCCCCTCCGCTCCGCCCCGCGGCGGCACCCGCCGGTGCGGAAATGGCGCCCCCGCGCCCGGTGCCCGTCTCGGAACCCACCCATGGCACCCCGCATACTGCTGGTTGAAGACGACCCGGGCCTCCGGCTCACCCTGACCCATCGGCTCGACAGCGAGGGGTACCGGGTCGAGACCGCGCCGGACGGCGAGGCGGGCCTGGCCCGCGCGGCGGGCGACGTGTTCGACCTGGTGATCCTGGACGTGATGCTGCCCCGCCGGAACGGCTTCGACGTCTGCCGAGACCTGCGCCGGCGAGGGGTGGCCACGCCGGTCCTGATGTTGACGGCGCGGGGCCAGGTTGCCGACCGGGTGGTGGGCCTGAAGCTGGGGGCCGACGACTACCTCACCAAGCCCTTCGAGATGGCGGAGCTGCTGGCCCGGGTGGAGGCCCGCCTGCGCGCGCATCCCACGGGTGAGGCCAGCCACCCGCTCTACCGCTTCGCGGCGGTCGAGGTGGACCTCCGGCGCGCGGAGGTCATTCGCGATCGGGCACCGGTCGCCCTCTCCGCCAAGGAGTTCCAGCTCCTGCGATATTTCATCGCCCACCGGGGAGCGACCCTCAGCCGCAACGAGCTGCTCGACGAGGTGTGGGGTTACCACGCGATGCCCAGCACCCGCACGGTGGACGTGCACGTGGCCTGGCTTCGCCGCAAGCTCGAGCCGAACCCGCGCCACCCGCAGTTCATCCTCACCGTGCACGGGCTGGGCTACAAGTTCGTGGGTTAGGCCGGAGGCGCCCGTCGCTCCTCGGGGTCGAAGACGTAGGCGAGGCCGCCCGACATCCCGACCCCGAGGTAGCGGCCGAAGGGACCCAGCACCACCACCGACCCCCGGTCATGTACTCGCGGGCGTGGTCGCGCAGTCCCTCACCGACGGCTGGCCTACCGCCGCCTGCCTTGAGAAGGCGCACCGCCGGGTTTGACAGGAACGGGGGTGGCCTCTAACATTGAAAATTCGTTGCCACCTCCCGTGCCGGAGTGGTGGAATTGGCAGACACGCACGTTTGAGGGGCGTGTGGAGAAATCCGTGCGGGTTCGAGTCCCGCCTCCGGCACCAACCGATCGGCTGGGATGTGACCCAGCGCACACGGCTCGTTCAAGGGTCGTGTCACGCTTTTGTCACGAGACGGCGAGAAGGCGGACACCCGCCTGGCTCGTGAGACAGGTTGGTTCAGGCGTCCTTCCCAGGGGTGGCGCCTTGACGCATCGAGGGTTCTCCGCTCCTAGAGGTGTCCGCGGGCCGTAAGCCCGCCTGCGGCTCCGAACCATGCCTCTCTCCCTCCCCAGGGGCGCTCCGCGCCCGCGGCCACGTGTCGTCCTGTACTCCCACGACACCATGGGCCTGGGCCACATGCGGCGGAACCTCCTGATCGCCCAGTTCCTGACCGCGGCGGGCCTGGAGGCCACCATCCTGATGATCTGCGGCGCATACGAGGCGGGTGCCCTCCTCTTGCCTCCCGGCGTCGACTGCGTGACCTTGCCCGCCCTGCGCAAGGGGATCAGCGGCTCTTACCGGTCGCGGCACCTGAGCCTCAACCTGCACGATCTGGTCGCGTTGCGCGCGCGGACGGTCCAGGCGGCCCTCGAGGCCTTCCGTCCCCATCTGCTCGTGGCCGACAACGTCCCCCGGGGCGCGCTCGGCGAGCTGGAGCCCGCCCTCAAGAGCCTGCGCAAGTCCGGGTTCGCGCGCTGCGTGCTGGGCCTGCGCGACGTGCTGGACGACCCTTCGGTCGTCTGGGCCGAGTGGCGGAGGGCCAGGAACGAGGAGGCCGTCCGCGACTACTATCAGGAAGTCTGGGTCTACGGCGACCCGCGGGTCTACGACCTGGCCCGGGAGTGCGCCTTCGCCCCCGACATCGCGGCCAAGGTCCGCTATCTCGGCTATCTGGACCAGCGACCGCGGGTCGACTACGTGCCGGGCGGCCGCGGCCAGCCCGATGGGCGACTCCCGGCCGGACCCTTCGCCCTGTGCACGGTGGGAGGAGGGCAGGACGGGTGGCGGCTGGCCGCGGCCTTCGCCCAAGCCAGCGCCCCCGCGGGGGTCGAGCGGATGATCCTGCCCGGTCCCGATATGGCCTCGCCCGACCGCGAGCGCCTCCAGGACCACGCCCGGCGCGACCCCGGCCTGCGCGTTCTCGACTTCGTCCCGGAGCCCGCGCCCCTCGTCGAGCGCGCCGGCTGCGTGGTGGGGATGGCCGGGTACAACACGGCTTGTGAGGTGATGTCCTTCGGCAAGCGCGCGCTCCTGGTGCCCCGGGTGGAGCCTCGGCGCGAGCAACTGATCCGGGCCGAACGGCTCCAGCGGCTGGGTTTCGTGGACATGCTGCACCCTGATGAGCTCGATCCTCGGGCCCTGACGCGGTGGATGCAGCGGAACTTCGGATTGCGCAGCCAAGCCCGGCCGGACCTCGGAGGGCTCCCCCGAGTGGAGCAGGCGGCGCGCGAGCTGCTGGGCGCGCCGTATCCGCTCATCGCTTCGCGCCGCCTGGACGAGGCGCGGCGTGCCAGCGGCTAGCGCCTCTTGAGGTTCGTCCCATGACGTCGCCGCCGCCAGCGCTTCAACGGAACTTGCCGGGCCTGTGGCAGATCCTGAAGTATTTCTGGCCGCAAGTCCGGCAATACCGGACCCTCATCGTCTTCTCCCTGCTCGCACTCTTCGCGGAAGTCGGCCTCCGTCTGCTCGAACCGTGGCCGCTCAAATTCGTATTCGACCACATCATCGGCACCAAGCACACGGCCACCTCCCGCTTGCCCGACCTCCTGGCTTCGCAAGACGCGATCGCGCTGCTGACCCTTGCCGCGGTCGCGGTGGTTGCCATCACCACCCTGCGCGCGGTCGCATCGTATTGGGAGACCATAGGATTCGCGCAGATCGGCAACCGCGCCCTCACCAAGGTGCGCAATCAGCTCTACCGCCACGTCCAATACCTGTCCCTCTCCTTTCACACGAGCGCCAAGACCGGCGACCTCGTCATGCGCATGATGAACGACGTGGCCATGCTCCAGGACGTCGCCGTCACGGCGCTCTTCCCGATGCTCGCGAAGGCGCTCATCGTCGCGGGCATGATCGCGCTGATGTTCTGGATGAACGGACCCTTGGCCCTCATCGCGGTGGTCGTCTTTCCGCTGTTCTGGCTGCGCAGCATCTCGCTGAGCCGCCGCATCCGCGAAGTCGCCAAGAAACAGCGCCGACAGGAAGGCGCCATGGCGGCCACCGTGGCGGAGTCCGTTCAGGCCATCAGGACGGTGCAGGCCCTCTCGCTGGAGGACACGTTCGCCCGCGCTTTCTCGACCCAGAGCGAGAAGACGCTCAGGCAGGACGTGAAAGGCAAGCGCCTCGCCGCCGCGCTCGAACGCTCGCTCGACGTGCTCATCGCCATCGCCACCGCCCTAGTGCTGTGGTATGGCACTCGCCTGGTCTTGGGCAAGCAGGCCACCGCAGGCGAGCTTCTCGTGTTCCTCGCGTATCTCAAGTCGGCGTACCGGCCCGTGCAGGATTTCGCGAAATACACGGGCCGCCTGGCCAAGGCCTCGGCGGCGGCCGAGCGCGTGATCGACTTGCTGGAGCGGGTGCCGGACGTGCGCGACCTACCGGGAGCGGTGCGGGCGCCCGCGTTCCAGGGCCGCGTGCAGTTCGATGACGTGAGCTTTGCGTACGAGCACGGCCAGCGACTCCTCGAAGGCATCCACCTCGACGTTCGAGCCGGGCAGCACGTCGCGCTTGCCGGGCCGTCGGGCGCCGGCAAGAGCACGCTCGTCAGTTTGATCCTCCGGCTCTACGACCCGGTGCGCGGCCGCGTCTTGATCGACGGGCGCGACCTGCGCGAGTTCACCCTCGAATCGCTCCGCTCCCAGATCAGCGTCGTACTCCAGGACAACGTGCTCTTTGCCGCAAGCGTCCGCGACAACATCGCCTACGCCGCGCCCGGCGCATCGGCGGAGGAAGTCGAGCGGGCCGCGCGCCTCGCCAACGCCCACGAGTTCTCCGTCGCGCTCCCCCAGGGCTACGACACGATTCTCGGCGAGCGCGGCGTGACGCTCTCGCACGGCCAACGTCAGCGCATCGCCATCGCCCGCGCCGCCATCCGCAGAGCACCCATTCTCATTCTCGACGAGCCGACCACCGGGCTCGACAAGCAGAACGAGCGCATGGTGCTCGACGCGCTCGAGCGACTTTACGAGTCACGCACGACCTTCCTCATCACGCACGACCTGCATCATGCCCTGAGGGCCGACGTGATTCTCTTCCTCGAAGCCGGCCGCATCCTCGAACGCGGAGGGCATGAGGAGTTGATGAGGCTGAACGGACGCTACGCAGCCTTGTTCCGCGCCCGATTGCCCGGGCCGTCCCGCGAAATCGCACCCAGCGGGACCCTGGCCGCCTTGCAATCGTGACGGCGCCTCGCGGCGATGCCGAGCCAGCGTGGACGCAGGGCGCTGCAGCAGTTGGCCGCCGAAAGCGCCGTCGCCAACACGTTCATTCCCGGCCTGCCGGGCTTCAAGCGGTCGCGGAGAAGGGAGCGGAGGGCATGACAAGCATGCCGCGGCCAAAGATTGGCTACGTTGTGAAAATGTTTCCACGCCTCTCGGAGACTTTCATTCGCAATGAAATCCTGGAACTGGAGCGGCAGGGACTGGCGCTGCGCATTTTTTCGCTCAAGCTCCCCACCGAAGCGGAGGCGTGCTTCGCCGACGGGATCGTGCGGGCTCCAATCACTTATCTTCCCGGCCGCGTTTGGCGCGAGCCGTTTCGTGTCCTGCGCGCGCAGTTCGGCGCCTTTCGGCGTTATCCCCGTGGTTACCTGAGCACCGTGATGCACGTCTTGCGCGGGCGGGAACTCCGTTCGCTCGGGCGCGGGCTGAGAAGGTTCTGCCAGACCTGCTGCCTCGTCCACGAGATGGCGGGGGTGCGGCACCTTCACGCCCACTTCGCGACTGATCCGACCCGACTGGCCTCGTGGGCACGCATGATTTGCGGCGTCTCTTACAGCGTCACCACTCATGCCAAGGACCTCTATCAGGAGAACCGAATGGCCTCGCCTGGCCTCCGCTACAAATTGAGCCACGCCCGCTTCGTTATCACCAACAGCGACTACAGCGCTGCGCGGCTGCGCGCGTCTTTCAACGGCGAGGCGCCCCCAAAGATATTCACAATCTACAATGGCCTCGATCCATGCTCCTTCCCGCCACGGCGCGGCGAGCCAGCCCAGCCAATCATTCTCAGCGTCGGCCGGCTAGTGGAGAAGAAGGGGTTTCAAGTCTTGCTCGAGGCCTGCCGAATTCTCAGGGACCGCCGGGTGCGCTTCAACTCTGAAATCATCGGGTCCGGACCGCTCAAGGACACTCTCCAGCATTCCATCGAAGGCCTCGGTCTCGAGGCGACAGTCAGATTGCGGGGCCAGATGCCCCAACACGAGCTGCGGGCTCATTATCTCAAATCTATGATCTTCGCCCTCCCCTGCATCGTCGCCGCCAATGGCGATAGGGACATGCTGCCGAACGTATTGAAGGAGGCGATGGCTCTCGGCGTGCCCGTGGTTACCACGCGCCTGGCCGGAATCGAAGAGTTAGTCGGCGACGAAGAGAGCGGCCTTTTGGTGCCGGCCAGCGACAGCCACGCATTGGCCGAGGCGTTGGAGCGATTACTGGACGAGCCGGCGCTGCGCGCTCGTTTGGCGGCCCGCGCGCGCGAAGTCGTGGAAGAGCGGTTCGACCTGCAAACTAACTTCGCCCGGCTTCGCGAGCTGCTGCTCCAGGTGATTGGGAACCAACCCGCGGGTGCAACTCGACTCGAAGCCGGCCAAGGCCCGGACCCCTTCCAACCCGTTTAACCCTTCTGCAATGCGCATCGCTTACATCACCGCCGACCCAGGCGTCCCGGTCTTCGGCCGCAAAGGGTGCTCGATTCATGTGCAGGAGGTGCTGGGCGCCATGGCGAGACGCGGCGCGCAGATCGATTTGTTCGCCAGCAATTGTGAAGGCGCGGTGCTTGAGGGCGGGGCCAGTTTTCGCCTGCGTCCGTTGCCGTCCCCTCCCAAGGGCGAGTTGACCTTGCGGGAACAGAAGTGCCTCATGGCGAACGCGTCCCTGCGCGCTGCGCTCGAATGCGCAGGTCCCTTCAGCCTGGTCTACGAGCGCTATTCGCTCTGGAGTTTCGCCGGGATGGAATACGCCCGGCAGCGGAACACGCCTGGATTGCTCGAGGTCAATGCCCCCTTGATCGAAGAACAAGCCGAACATCGCGGATTGGTGGATCGCGAGGGCGCCGAGCGCGTCAGAGACCGGGTCTTTGCCGCTGCCACGGCGCTGCTTGCCGTTTCAGACGAAGTCGCCGACCATCTCGAAAGCTTCCCCGCGACGCATGGCAGAGTACACGTCGTGCCCAACGGGGTGAATCCCGAACGCTTCCCGCCCGCGCTCAAAGCCTCATTACCTGCGGTCGCGGGAACCTTCACCGTCGGATTCGTCGGAACCATGAAACCCTGGCATGGACTGGACGACTTGCTCGAAGCCTTTGCGCGGCTGCACGCGCAGTCACGCCACAATCGGCTCTTGCTCGTCGGCGATGGCGTCGAGCGTGAAAGGTTGGCGGCGGAAGTTTCCTCGCGAGGCCTGGCCACGGCCGTTCAGTTCACCGGCGCAGTCGCGCCGTGCGAGGTGGCCGGTCTGCTCGCTTCGATGGATGTCGCCGTCGCCCCCTATCCCAGGCTGGCGAGTTTCTATTTTTCGCCCCTCAAAGTTTATGAATATATGGCGGCGGGCCTGCCGGTGGTGGCCAGCCGGGCCGGGCAGCTTGAGAAACTAATCGAGGGGGGAGTAACCGGTTTGCTCGTCCCGCCGGGCGATGTTGGCGCATTGGCCGCGGCACTCCAACGCGTTCGGCGCGAACCTGAGCTGGGCCGGCGGCTGGGGCAAGCGGCGCGAGCCAAAGTCTTCCGCGATCACACCTGGGACGAGGCCGTCCACCGTATCCTCAGCCTTGCCGGAATGGATTTGCCGCGGCAGCTTCAACGCTCCCCAGCACCGTAAATGGCGCGACCTGAAACTCTTGCGTCTCTCCGCCGCATTGCTTACGTGCTCAAGGTGTTTCCGAAACTCTCGGAGACATTCGTGGCGGCGGAGTTGCTCGAATTGCGCCGGCGCGGAATCGACGTGCGAATCCTCTCTCTGCAGCCGCCTCGAGGGGACTTGCGCCACGACTTCGTGGCGCGCGCCGGTTTCGACCAGCTCACCTGCTACGAGCCGAAGGATTTCCTGGCGGTCGTCAACGAGTTTCGCCCGCAACTCTTGCACGCGCACTTCGCTACCGAAGCCACCGCCGCCGCCCTCGACCTGGCCGCAGAGCACTCGATTCCCTTCACTTTCACTGCGCATGGCTACGACATTCATCGCAAAGCGCCGCTGGATTTCGGCCCGCGGGCCGCCGCTGGCCGCGCCGTAGTGACAGTGTCGGAAGCCAACGCCGCCTATATCGCGCGGGCTTTTGGCGTGCCGCGTTCGCATATCCGCGTCATTCCCTGCGGCGTCGATACCGACCGCTTCCGGCCGCTCGCACACGCGGCGGAGGCTTCAGAGCCTGCGGGTTCAGGCGGCATCCCTGCCGCCGCACCGCCAGCATGGCACCAAGCTCCACTAATCGTCTGCGTCGCGCGGCTTGTAGCCGTCAAGAACCTTCCATTGCTCCTGGAAAGTTGCGCCTTGCTCAAGAGCCGCGGAGTGAGCTTCCGTTGCGCGCTCATTGGCGATGGCCCTTGCCGGAGCGAGTTGGAGGCGGCTAGTGCCCGGCTCGGCTTGCAGGACATTGTCCAAATGCCGGGCGCCGCCGAACAGCAGGAGGTGTTGCAATGGTGGCAGCGAGCCACGGTCGGAGTGCTGACTAGCGACAATGAAGGAATGCCGGTAAGCCTGATGGAAGCGGCGGCTTGCGGGGTGCCGGCCGTTGCAACCGCCGTGGGTGGCGTGCCGGAGCTGGTGCAAGACGGAGCGACAGGATTGTTGGTTCCGGCCGGCGACGCCGCGGCTCTGGCATCGGCTTTGGAGCGATTACTCCTGGATCGCAGCTTGAGAGAGCGCTTGAGCCTGGCGGCGCGAGGACACGCGGAGGCGAACTTCTCAGTGAGGCGCCAAGTCGATCAGTTACTCGCCCTCTGGTCGGAAATCGTGGCGGCCGGAGGCGCGACGAAGATCTTCGTGAGCGACCGTTTCGGCGCGGTCGCCGACTCGGAGATGCCCACCCTCGCCCTGGCGCTGGATCCCGTCGAAACGAAAAGGGAATTCAAGCGCCGCCTGCCACGCTTGTCTGGCGCGAGCGGCACGCTCCGCTTGAAGGCCATTCGCGTCGTGCGCTACAAGCCGGGCAAACGCTGCGTCGTGGAATACGATGTGCGAGTGCAGCGGCCGGGGCTTCCGCCCGAAGCTGTCACGCTCATTGGCAAAATTCGGAGGCGGCGCTCCGGAAAGGGGGGCTACCGGCTGCTCGAGCGGATTTGGAAGGCCGGTTTCGATTCCGCCAGCGCCGATGGGATTTCGGTGCCTGAGCCGATTGGCTTTATCCCGCGCTTCCAGATGTGGCTTCAACGCAAGGTCGCGGGCGAAACTGCCACGCGGCGGCTGGCCGCACCTGATGGCGTTGAACTCGCCCGCCAAATCGCCGCCGCGAGCCATAAGCTTCACCAGGCAAGCATTCCTGCCGAGCGTCGGCACGGCATGGCGGACGAACTGCGCATCCTGGGCGAGTGCCTGGCCAAAGTCGCAGAGCTGCGGCCGTCCTGGAGCACGCGCCTGGAACGCGTGTTGGCCGCGTGCGACCATTTAGGGGCGCGCGTCCCTGCTCCGCGCCTGCGCGGCATTCACCGCGATTTTTATCCCGCCCAAGTCGTCGTGAATGGCGCGCGCATTTACCTGATCGACTTTGATTTGTATTGCGCGGGCGATCCGGCCCTGGATATCGGCAATTTTATCGGACATATGACCGAACAAAGCTTGCGCGAGTTGGGGGATGCGCGAGCAATGACCGAACAAGAGCGGGCGCTGGAGGAGAGGTTCGTTGAGTTATCGGGTGACCAATGCCGTCCGGCAATTGAGGCCTACGCCACGCTCACGCTGGTCCGTCACGTTTACCTCAGCACCCAGACTGCCGAGCGGCAAAAGTTCACCGAAGCGCTCATGGAATTGTGCGAACAGCGGCTTGGCTTGTCCTAAACGCTTTTGCGCGGCACGTCATGACCCGGGTGTCTCGGCAAAGGTAGACCACGCATCCTGTCACGTCTGGAGAGCAGGAGTGGGTCATTTCCCTCGGTTGGTGCGAGCGAGGACTCTGCTCCGCGTGAACGCGAGAAGCGCGGACATGGGGAACGCGCCGGGTGGTCGGCGGCGGCTTCAAAACCCGAGGCGCGCCTGCAGCTCGATGCGGCGGTTGCCCGCCGAGCCGCCCCCGCCGGCGCCCGTGCCGAAGCCAAAGCTGCCGGCCGTCGCCACCGACATCCCGAACAGCGGCGAGCTGAGGTTGCCGATGGGCAGACCCGGGTTCGCGTGGTTGAGGATGTTCAGCGCGTTGACCGAGAAGGTCAGGGTGACGCGGTCCTCCGACCGGTCGCCGGTGCCGCCGAGTCCGCCGCGGTTGCCGGCACGGCTCCCGCCGCTTGGAGGGCCCTCTCGGCCGCGGGGGCGTTCTTCGCCCATCGGACCCGGATCACCGGGGGAAGCAGCGCCCCCCCGGCCTGCCTTGCCGGCCGCCGTCGTCTCGGCGGGCGGCCGCTGGCCGAAGCCGATGGTCTTGCCCACGGCGAGGTTCAGCATCACGAACCACGGACCGCGGCCGAGGTTGCGGGGGATGATCGTCTGCCCGGGTTCCGGGTTCGGATCGAGCAATCCCCACGCGGTCTGGACGACACCCGGCTTCTGGGGATCGGTGGCGTAGGCCGGGCGGTCGGTGAACACCGTGTCGCCGTTGTTGTCGCGGCCGGTGGTGATGTTGAAGGGGCGGCCGGACGAGACAATGGCGAGCGGGCTCAACCGGATGTTCCCGGGAAGCAGCAGGCTGCCGCCCAGCGTGAACCGATGGCGGACGTCGATGCCGGCCGGTCCATACTCGGCGGCGAGGTCGTACTGGTTGGCGGGGAAGGACCCGGCTCCGTCCGTATCGCTCCGAGCCCGGCCCAGGTAGTAGCGCACGAACAGCGTGAACGCTCGGCTCGTCCGTCGGTTCAGGCCGAGGATGAGCTGCTCCTGGTCGAACCGCCCCGTGGACTCGTACTGGTAGACGGTATCAGGCCGGCCCAGGGGCCGCTCGCCCGTTCCGGGGAGCGGAGCGTTGATGTTGCGCGAGCGGAGCATCCGCCGGATCCGGGTGGAGACCCCGACTGCGGAGAACGTCACGTTGCCCGGAAGCAACTGCTCGAAGCTCAGCGAGCCGTGGAGCGTCTGCGGCGCCTCCAGGTCCGGCGCCACCCGGCGCGTGGTCTGGGGCAACGCGAAGGCGGCCAGCTCGACCGTCGACGGCAGGCCGAGCACGCTGTCGTAGGTGAACTGCATCCGGTCCAGCACCGCGGGCGAGGTCACCAGGAACTGCTGCTGATTGAGTCCGTCGAACCGGCGGGCCTGGAGCATCAGCTCTTCGCCGAAGCGGTCGTAGAAGACACCGAACCCGCCACGCACCACCGTGCGCGGGCGCGCGTCGCCCTTCCGCGGCGAGAAGGCGAAGGCGATCCGCGGCGCGAAGTTCTCGTGGCTGTGGATGTTCGTCTGGTTCTCGTAGCGCAGGCCGACGCTCAGGGTGAGGTTCCGCGTCACCTTCCAGTCGTCCTGGACGAAGGGGGCCACGTCCCACTGCCAGACCGTCGCCCGGGGGTTGCCGCCCGCGATGCGCAACTGCGTGGCCCCGCCGCCCAGGGCGCGGACCTCAGGACCGGAAAGGCCCGCCTGCCCGAACAACAGCGTCCGCCGGTAGCGTTCGAGGGTGGTGAGCGTGGTCAGGATCGGCAAGCCGTCCGGACCGAGGACGACCTGGTTGTTCGCATCGAGGAGAGGGCCGAGGCCACCGCCGAAGGTCACGGTCCCGCCGAAGTTGTTGTGCGAGATGTCGTCGACGCGCGTGCCGCGGAGTCGCAGCCCCGCGCGGAGCGCGTGCTTCCCCTGGGTCCAGGTCGTCACGTTCTTGATCTCGATCCCGTCTTCATCGCGGGAGGAGAGCCCGACCTGCGAGCCGCCGCCCGTGAAGGCGTCGTGCACCTGGATGGTCGGGATCGAGTTGTCGCCCTCCTTCCGGCTGCGCTCGCTCACATACTGGACTCGCGTCTCGTTGACCATCCGATCGGAGAGGATGGACGTCTCCGTGAGCTGGAACGTGTGCTGCGGGTTCGAGGACCGGTAGGCCCGGGAGGGCAGGGAGAACTCCCCAATACCGGCCCGGTCGTGGATGGTCTCCGTGAACGAGTAGCGGGCCACCAGGGTGTGCTTGGCCCCGAGCCGGCAGTCGA
>WNGL01011576.1_pt1 | contig 19667 bp, 27 predicted proteins | sample 5400591 | NCBI WGS metagenome assembly WNGL01 (sample SAMN13153377, study PRJNA577476) | soil metagenome | isolation source: 80 cm soil or saprolite under Garry oak tree replicate 1 | place: USA:California | collected 2016-06-15 | reverse complement strand
CTTGAGTGACGCGGTTAAACGTACTTTCACGTCATAGACAGCAGCAGCAATAAGGCTCACGACTTCATACACCCAGGAGTCACGGATACGGTTGGACGAGGTACCCTCATACTGGTAAGAGCCGTCCTCTCCCTTGGACTCCTCAAGAATATCCGTGGCCTCCTCAAGCAGCCGCTTCATATCTGCATCCCGCTTGGTCAATTCACGAAACGTTCCATTGGTATAGGAAAGAAATGTGGCTGGGTGTTTCTGGTCATAGGATTTCTCAATAACCACAACCGAGGAAAACAAGTTCCCGTAAACGGTCCAGGAATGCGGATAGAGTTTCACTTCCTCGCCGCGTGGTGGCCGATAGACAGCTGGTACGCCAAATCCCCAATGCACAAGCGTTTGATAGCTGTCCTGCTGGGCTGCGTAGTCGGACCTGGTGCTGGTGAGGTAGACATTGCCTTTCTCCGTGAGAAACTTGAATTGCTGATAGCCATCCTCGTCAGGATCTCCCAAAGGACCAACAAAGCGAAGGTAGGATTGTCGGTTCACTAAACAGGACAAACAGGTATTTTCCGTAACCATGGGGTTGTCCGCAGTATAGGCGCACCCGTTGGTGCATACCCGCTGCGCCGTGACAAGTGCGACAATGGCTTCGTAGCCTTCATCAGAAACGGTAATAGGATGGGTGCGCCCGCCCAAGAAAATGGTTTGCGACATGATTTTTCCTTTTGTGAATTCTTGCATCAGATGCAAGGAACATGCTCATCATCCGCACTACAAAAACAAAACCCTGTAGAGGGCATGAGAAAAGTGGTACTGCAACATTGTCAAGGTGCCAAAAACAAACAAAACCGCTACAGATGCGCTCTCGCGTGTGGGAAAGTGCGTGAACGGTTGGTTGTTGAGGCAGTAGGGTGATTATAGGGAATGGAGGAGAGAAGTCAACGGGAAAAATATGTTCTCGCCCAAGAGGAAGCTTGTCGAGACGCGTTGTCAGTTTGGAACTTCTCAAGAGAAAATACTAACTTGCTGTTACTTGTGCTTTCTGCGGATCGCGGTTTTTAAGAGGGAACCAGGCCGAAATGAGACGCGGCGGTGTGCAGGATATTCCACTGGTGTTTTTGTGTGCAAGTTCATCCCTTTCCCGCCTTTGTGCATCCGGGTAGAAAAGGTGCCAAAGCCCGTGATGGTCAATTGTTTCCCTGCTGCCAGGTGGTGCTGCATACCCTCAAAAATCTCTTGTACGGCTTCCCGGTAGTGGCGCTGGGCTCGGCGGTTCTTGCGTGAGAGGTAGGTGATAAGTTCTTCCTTATGCATAATTCTATGCTAGGGCAAGCACACAGGCGCTGTCAAGAAGCATTTTGTGACAGACGTTTCTGTCCCGTTTTTGAGGGGCTCTTTCTGTATGAGACGCGCTGTTTTGTCAGAGGCACCTTTTCTCCCTTTCGCGATTTCGCGATTTCTGCTTTCGCGCTTGACAAAACATAGACGCCTTGCTATACACGATGTATGAGCAAGGCGATTGATTTAACACAAGCATGGGAGAAACATAAAGGCCAATGGGTCACGTTTGACAAGCAGTACAAGGTTATTACTGCTGATACAGATGCAAAGAAAGCGTATGAAGCTGCAAAGAAAAAAGGCTATACAAGGCCGCTCCTGTTTTATATGCCTCAAGAGGACTTACCCTTTTTCGGTGGTTTTTCTGTTGCATGATACAAAGCATTCATACCTTCACCTATATTAAACTTGGCTCGTATTACCGTCCAATTATCCCCATAGCGCTCAAGGAAGGGAACGAGATTATTGATTTCCCTGCACTTGTTGACTCTGGTTCAGACTTCAACGTGTTTCCTGGCTTCCTCGCGGATTTCTTGGGAATTAATCTTACGCAGGTGAAACAGAAGCAAATTACCGGGCTGAGTGGCAGTGCCACCAGTTATCCCTACGCATTGGAAGTTGGCATAGCAGGGAAGTTCTACCGTGCTCCTCTGGTGTTTTCCTATGATACGACACTCAATAACTTTGGCCTCCTTGGCCAAGTGGGATTTTTTGATCGGTTTGTTGTCGAATTTGACCAACGCAATAAAGTGATTACCCTCAAATAACCTGACATAATCAGGGATGCACGTTGATTGCTCCTACCATCAATGCCGGGTAAGAAACTTGTGCATCTTCTTCTTTATCATATCTATCTCTCCATTTTAGAATTTCGTTTTTATCCATTAGTAAGCATTATACTACTTTTGGCTTAATAGTAAAATCTCTTGTGGCTAAACTTTGAAATTGACGATACATTACGCTGGTGCATGCTGTGACACTGTCTTTTGTCCGCTTTTCTGCGGTGATCCTCGCTCCAAGAGTGCCTGGCTGATCTGCCGTGCAAGATCGCTGCGGGTATAGCCATGAGAGTTATAGGGAATATGCAGCAGGGGAAGGCCTGCGGCGTGCATCACCCGATCTACCAAAGAGTCCCGCGTTTTTGCTTTTGCCGTATAGTGGGAACTGTCATCCAGTTCTAACACGATGAGTGGCTGCACCGGTGAGCGGGTGGCCACCACAAAGTCCACGTGCTTTTTGGCTATCGGCCCGAATTTTTTCCACCAGTCTTTAGACTCAGTGACCAGGCCGTTGACACGAACTAAATCACCGATTCTCACCTTGGCGAACACATACTGATCTGGCCCGACACTCTGAAGCAGGACCTGGAAAAAATCATGCTCGGCTGGCGAGAGGAGATACGCAACGCGCTCATACTCCTGTATGGCTGGTAACTGCGGTTTCTTAAAGACGCCAAGAAAGATAAAGACGATAAGGAGAACTGCAATCAGCCCACCAAGGAACACCAGTGTCAGGGTTAATACGTCCATAATGGGAAGAGTGTAGCAAACGGAATGCCCGCACGCAATCAGCAGGGGATTTTAGAGAGGTGGCGTGCGTGCGCAGTTTGTACATTCCCCTGAGAAGATCCAAACTTGCGAGCACCCCATGACGGTTTCTGTATACTAATTCCCCCGACGGGGAGGGGGGCTGGGGTGCGATGCCGGTTGCGATGCTCCGCGCCGGGGTGGGGGCTGGGTAGCTGACGCTTGGTGCCACTGCTCGTAACGGCTGGCTATTTCTTGTGCTACCTCAGCACGCAGCCGGTAGTATCCGGCGTGCAAGGTATTCTCTTCAATCAGGTGGATACGCTGCTGAAGTGCATCTGGTGCGCATCCCGGCTGGGGAAGGGGAATGGAAACGGTATATTCCTGTGGTGTGCCCGCTTCGAGCACCACACAGCGGGCAACCAGATCAGGAAGGCCGCGCAGCATATTGGCAAGCTCTTGTTTTCTGTCCGCGTAGGTTTGTTGCGCTCCAAAGCGGGGTGTTAGGTCTAACTGTCCGCTTGGTGTCCATACCGGCCACAAATGTAACAGTTCTGCAAGCTCCATCATATCACGCACAAATTGCGGCACATTGTCTGTTTCATACACGTCATGATAGGCGCTCTGATATGCTTTCTGGAAGCGTTCCCGCATCACCGGATCGCCACTGCGGTAGGCAATGTCCAGTCCTTCAGCATAATCAGCGGCAGCACGCTGGTCACACAGCTGCATGTATTGCTGGGCATGATAGGAAACAAGTTGTGTGGCCAGTTCCAAGAGCGGTGCACCGTCTCTGTCTGTCTGAAGCAGCGCAAGGTTTTTCTGAAATTCCTCTGTCTGCCATACGGCAAGATAGTGTCTGAGTTGCGCAATCAGCGCGGGAGTCCCGGCTACCAACCCCTCCTGTTCCAGGCTGTTGAGCGTTTCGAGCATCGTAGATGCAACACTTTGTGCTGAGGGGGGAGAAAACTTATATTCAGATCGATACACATCATCTGTGCGCAACCGATGGTAGTGTGCAATCGGCGCTGAAAGCATTTCAATCTTTTTCAGGCGTTCATCATCGAGCTCCTGTTGTTTGAGATAGCGGCGGTAGCGCCACAGTTCTTCTGCTGTTTTTGCTGTCTCTCCCAGCGGCTGCCACACCGCATGTGCCTCGATAAACAAGTATTTCAGCCAGAAGTGCAGCCGTTCCCGAAAGAATGCCTGGTATGCGTGAGGAGGGAAAAAGCCATGGGTAAAGCTGTGCACAAACGCACGAAGCGTGGTATCGGTATCCTCCTGTGTCGGATAGACGCCTGCGACGACTCCTGCATAAGAGCTAGAATAATGGTGCGTATAGGTGCCGAATTTCTCCAACACAGAGAACACGATCTCACATAAGAGTTCCAATTGCTCCGGGGAAGCGATGACAGCGCGTCCTGTTTGGGCGTCGGCAAGAAAGCGGTTGATGAGATTGAGCTGCATGTCATAGGGCCGTTCCACAATGTTTTTTCCAACAATGAGCACCTGTTTTTCTTCATGGAGTTGTCTGATCCATTCATTAAACAAGGCAGTAATGCGCGGGTTGGCGTGGCCTTTCTTCAGGTCATAGACTACTTGCTCGGATGGCACGTACCGGGGCTTTGTGTCATAGCCAATAATCGGCGGCGGCAGCGGGGTACAGTCCAGTTCTCCGGCAATTTCTTCTCCATCGGTGTAAGACACGCCCAGGATAATTTTATTGCGGGTTCCCAGTGCTGCCTGCCTGCTGTCATAGGGCAATTGGCTCATGCGTTGGTGGCCAAAACCCCCGACGCAGACGTTAAATTTCCTGGCCTGTTCGATCAGCTCGCCCCAGTCAGCTGTGGCAAAGAGGTGATACTCGTCACTGTAGAGGTTAAATTGCCGCCGGTCTGCTTTATTGGGGATGTCAATGCGCGACTTTGCCGCTTCCAGCAGCTGGGCAATCACCATCGCGCCCACCAACCGGGACAGTTCCTGATGGGTGTTGGAAAGCCTGATGAGAAGGATTTTGCCGCTGGGGTCATCCATAATCTGTCTGAAGGGGATGGTAGTATGCGCCTGGCCAACAATATGCAGCACCAGGTCATTTTCCAAAAACCTGTTGACTTTATTCAGCGCCACGCTTCGCCGCTCTAATTGCTCTCTGGGGTGGACTCTGCCCAGCTCATTATATTCATCCCAGAAATCCAGCACCATCTGATTGGTGACCTGCCTGGTCAACTGCTCCCGTGCCTGCTCGTTCTTGAACAAGGCAGGGATGTCAGCCAAGGTTGCGCCGGGATTAGCAATCAACGTATGGGCACTGTTACTCAGATACTCCTCCACCCGGACTCCCAATTCATAGTTTCGCTCTCTATCGCCCCATAACAGTCTACACAGGTGCATGACACGCTCGACGCTGGTGCGAAAGACAACCCGGTCATCGGGATTACTACATGCGGAGAGGTTTACGCCGAAACAATAGTCAGGATGCAGCACGTCAAGCAGGATCACATCGTCCAGCCGGTTTTCTGGTATCCTGGCAATGAGGTCGTTGATTGCGTCGCCCACCGGGTCAACAAAACAGACACCGATACGCCTGGCAATATCTTGCAAGAGAAGATTAAGAAACACCGTCGTTTTCCCTGTACCAGTCTTACCAAGAAGGTATAATGAGCGGCTTCGGGCTGCGTCAGAAAGCCAAATAGGGGAAGTGGTATTGTGCCAAGGGGTTTGCGCGGTGTCTATCGCATGGCCAATCAGGGAAGCCTCTTGTATCTGTGCGGATATTGATGTGGAACGAAGGGAGGGAAGTATCAGTGAAGGGTGTGGGCGACTTCCATGGGAAGAGGGGATGGACAGCCGCAGGGCGTGGTGCGAGGGCACAGAAAGCTGTAGGTGTGGCTTCTGTGGATCACCCCCGTTGCCCTGCTGCTGACTCATCTCTTCACCCTTCTGTATAAGACGACTGCCTACAAGTTATGCATTCTGCGAAACTCTTCCAGCATCTGATGATGCTCTTGAATATCTTGTAAGGTGAGCTGTTGTTTCTGCTTCTGAGTGCCGTCAAGGTTGAATTGTAAACCGTTGCACTGGAGCCAATCCAGTTGGTGGATCGGAGTATTATAGTAGTAAAAGGGCTTCACTGAGTAGGAACACGCGGGTGGCGGTGGCGGTGGAGCATGGTAGGTTTTTGGAGGAGCTGATACCCGGTTCAGAATTTCCTGCTGTGTCTGGGCAATGATCTCCAACGCCTGTACCAACTGTAGCCCCAACTGTGCAATGTTTCCAGGACTCACAGTAGCCTGTTGCTGGGGAATAAGATGCATAGTAGTGTGGTTCATGGTATGTTCCTTCCTTTCCTAGAACTTCTCAAAAATCCAGCCGTGATACCCGTCTTGCACCAGTTCCCGATACTCTGCAAAGCTCAGGCTCATTTCCAATTGCTGTAGCTCACGTCTGCGGTCATTAATATGCTGCTGGGTCACCACAGGCCGTGGGCTTCCATTTTTCTCACATTGCAGACCATAGTCCATGAGCCACCGGTATCTCGCACATTTGTTCGCTGCGTAAGGATACGGAGGGACAGAGGGTACCGCCTGCTGGAAACCCTGTAAATTTTCTAACTTCGTGAAAAGTTCTTCTTGTCGCTGGAACAGAGTTATCATGCCTTGTACCAATTGTTCCATCGTCGGTTGCCCCTGCGGGACCATGGGTTGCATTGGCTGTACAGGTTGCAGCGCATACGGGTTTACGGGCTGCTGCGCCTGCGGCATTCCCATTGGCGATGGAAACGGGGCAGCTGCCCCCGGTTGATACTGTGACTGTTGTGCACCCTGGTATGGCTGGTAATACTGGGGTGGCTGCATCTGGCCTGCCTGTTGTATAGGCGATGGCGCATTTGGCGGCATTGGTGCGTTATATCCCGGGGGATATGGTAGATAGTATTGTTGTACAGGTGGTTGTGCAGGGAGCGCATTTGGCGGTTGTGCTTGCGCTTGTTGTGCTGCATACGCATTCAGCGCTTGCTGCACGCTATTTAAGACATCTTGTTTGAACTGATCAGGATCAAACGGTTGTTGTGGTTGTTGGGCCACGGTGTGTACTCCTTTTTGTACTGCTTGAGGAGCGTTGCCCAATGGAACCATATCCGTTGGGCTTCGCGTTCTCCTGTTTCACTTGGTGTTCACGCACTACAAGGTTCTTCGATGATATCAGATGCCAGAGGAGTACGCCTACGCACACCGCTGGCTGGTTGTATCTTTCAGACGCAAATGTGGGGTGTGAGCATTGTCGCCGTCGCATCCTCTGCACTCCTGCTCAGGACGAGAAAACCCACTTTTGCGGGATGCCGGTGCAGACGTACCCGCACGCGCCAGAGCCAGGCGTCTGCTGCTGTTTAATCAGTGCATTGAGCATCCGATCCACCTGGTCAGAAGCTAACCGGGGATACTGCATGCAGCTTGCCGAGTAGGTGAAAATGATCGTATAGCCGCTTCCGGATATTGCGACAACTTCCCCTGTTGTCGGGTCCGAGTCAGGGCCGTAGAGGAGACCATACGGTGTTCTCACCGACACGTTCCCGGAGCAGATCACTGTGCCATCAGGTGTGACATAGGGCGGATCAGTATAGCTGCTGGCAATAGGAACCCCTTGCGGATTAGCAATCGTTCCATAGTAGCTGCTGGTAAATGTAGATAGTAGAGTGGAAAAAAACCCTACAAGAAAAAGAGCGCTGACAACCACTGCCAGGAGAAGCACCACACCAATACTTACTCCCAGACAGTTACGTGTGAACCAGAACATAGATTTTTCCTTGGATACCCTTTCTGGCTCCTCTCCAGAACGGAAAGAAACCCTCCGCTCCTTGTGCTACGAGGTAACACAAAGCGCAATACGCCTTTACGGTGCTGTACAAACAGCTATGTAAACAGAACTATTTCGATAAACTCACCTGGGAAGAGCGGGCTGGGAATAATAATACGTTGATCCGCTGTGACCTCGATATCATATTCATGGCAGCCCATCTCAAGTGCAACATAGCATTTCAGCGCTTGTGGATGTCGAAACAGGCTATACATCAGCAGGCGCCAATCTTCTTTGAATGCGTAGACAGGTGTTTCTGCTTGCCTTTCGTTTGGCTGGCTGTTGGGACTGTCAGATGTCTCTGTCAGCTTGTTGCCCTGCATTTCAATTACCATGTTCCTTTGTCTCATCATGTGTACTCCTTCGTATTGTTGAGTGTTGCACGAGGGTGTATAATTTACCCTATAATCATAAAAGCAGCTAATATTGGCTTCTTATAGTAAGTTTAGTAGGTGTAGTTCCCATCAGTCTTCCCAAAAATATCCTAATCAAAATGATTGCATCCCCACTCGGAGAAAAGAGGGTACCATCTTGACAGATGGTCGTAATTTTGATACAAGCGGCATACCTCCTCGTCCTGGGTCAAACTCCCAGTGCAGTGAGATTTTTATGGGTGGAAGGGTTGAGAGGGAATATCTCGTACATACAAGGGTGCCTCATGAACTGCCTCAGAACCGAGAGGAAACATCACTCACATATGATGAGGTTTTTGCGTTTTTGGAACCACATGCAACGCTTCATTATACTGAAGGCGAGCTAAGCGTGAAAGTTTTACACGAGCGGTTTCGTGGCACCGTCTATGAACCTATCTTTCAGGCTGTACCAAAGGGAAAATCGTTGGCTGTCGAAGACTTGTATCAGCAAGTAAATAACCTATATGAGCAGCACGAGCCAGACAACATCGAGGTAGCGGAAGGACATCTCTGGCGGCATAAAGATAACAACTACTGGCAAAGTGAGCAGTATCATATGGACTGGCATGGGCGTGCGACCGTGTATCGTCTTGCCGTAGTCCAGCTTGTACCTGCGTGGCTTGCTACTGAGTTAGACAATGAGGACCTGGATATGCTTTCTGTTTCCTTCACTCCGGCAATGACCAATACCAGGCAGTTTGAAGTACGGCAAGGGCGGATAGATATGAAATATGATCCGCATGACCCGGCTGCAATGCGCAACCTCATGGTTGAGGTAGACCAATTGCAGGTCTTTGAATATGATGACCAACAGACCTGGAAAGAACGCGCCTCGCTTGTGTTTTGTGAAGTCACTGAAATGTCTCCGTACTTTGACGAAAGAAATCTCGGGTTTTCATCCACACCTACACGAGCGGTGCGCGTGCTCTTGGACAGGCCGGCCCTGCCATCAGAGCATTTTGATCTGGAAAAGACTATATTTGGCGATGACGCAGATCCAACGTGGTGGAACGTGCTTGCCCCACTGCCGCAGGATTTGCAACCGCCGAAACTGGAAGATATGATAAAACTATCCTAGTCTCCCTTTCGCGGTCCAGATAGAAGCTTTCCCATCTGCGATAATTTCAATGGTAATGCTTTCTTCTATCACCAGCTTGTATCCTAGAATAAATTCTGAGCCACACCGCTTCCGTCCATCTTTAATTGTGATGTGCCCGCATACCAGTTTTAACGCTTTATTTAACTCCCACTTGGCATTGTACACATCTTGGAGGCCGACATGAAAATTAGTAACCGCTAGTCCAACAGGTCTAAACCCCCGTTGTGGCGTTTGCCTGTAGTTTTCTAAGAGAAGCTTTAGCAGGCGAATTGCTCTTTCGGTCTTGAACTCTATTTCACCTCTACATCCCTTTAGTTTCCATCTGTCTAAGTCTACCGTTACGTGTGCGGGAGAATGCTGCTGGGGCTGTTCCTGCATAATACCTCGTTGTCTCCTTTGACAGGTGATTGTATTGCAATATGACTTTCCTATAGAATTGGAAGCTACATAAGTACGCAATAAGAAGTCTGTATCGCTTTGTGAGCGATGGACCAGTACACGCCGCGCTCCGATTTTCAGTCATACACAAACCACATGTGGGGAAGATCCCCAGTTTTCGCGTCCCACGATGATAGGATAATACCTGTCGTATAAGCGAGACACCCGGCTTTGGGTGGGGTTGAGAACTTGGCTACAGAAGAAGAGTACAAAAAAGAAATGGCAAAAAGGAATTTGGATGAACAATGATGGTTGCCAAAAACAAAATTCCCCGTCTCCAAAAAGGGAAGGGGAAATGCCAATTTATAGCATGCGCACAGTGCGCATTCAAGCTGATGCTTGTAATGCTTATAAGCACCTATAAGCGATATACCTATATACTTGCTTGCATACAGGTCTTCGTTTCCTGCCTAACAAAAAGTCTGCTCCTGTTATTCCCTTCATTCAATAAAAAAAGCCCTTCATCCTCCAAAGGACGAAGAGCATTCGTGCTACTTTCGTGGTACCACCTTCATTTGCCGACACCTCACGGCGTCAAGCCTTTTCGAGTACTAACATACTCTAGCCCAATCACGGTGGCATCCGGCAAGGTCTAATTTCCCCTGTGGAACGTCTGCTCCACGGCGATTTCTTCTTGCAGCTCAGGGTTCTTATTCACGACCATTTACCATGGACTTTCCATCAGCCGTCCATTCTCTGTCTGTAAACTAGGATCGTTACTTGTCCCATCAACGCTTTTACGTTATGAACTTTTTCGATATTACATTTGTATCATTTATTCTCTGCATTTGTCAAGGGGAGTGCGTTCATGCGTTCACCGACCACGAAGGCTCAAATATCGTGCTGGGGCTTGGCGATGTGCTCCTGGATATAGTGGATATGATGTTGATATGAGCCAAGCGTCTCCTGATGTTCAAGCACCGCCAGCCGTCTCCCGATCACTGATGCATGTCAGGAGACGGCCTCAGGAGCCGATGGTTGGATTAAGAACCTAGACAGAAGAGTTACATGCATGGTCTCACTCTCCCCAATCTTCTTCGATTTCGGGAACAAGGGCCACGCGAGGTTCTTCTATGCTCAGTACCTCTAATTCCGCCCCACAATCACTGAAATAGATAATTTCCCCTACCATGTTGGTCGACGTCAACCTCGCCCTATAGCACCATTGAACGCGCCGCCACCATTATTACCACCATAGACGTCATTACGGCCGGCATCATCAATATAGTAGCCGTACCGATACGACGTCATTGCCGGTCAACATTCATCAACCGGCACAACCATACCTATCATGCCAGGCAACAACGTCAAGGTTTACCCTGTTACCCGTAATTACCAACGCCCTCAATATCGCCAATGATGATCACAATTACGCCGCAGCAACCGCAACAGAATACAGCCGCATCCACATGACCCGCTGTCATTACCATTGATGATTACCGCCATGGCTGTCATGACGGCTGGCATCATAGCCATGGTTACATCCACCATAGCCATAGCCAGCATCACTGTATAGTAGCCGTACCGGTACGGCGTTAATGGCTGTTACCATCAACATCCATGGACGCTATTGATTGCGCCTCTCCTGGTCATCAGTATGGCGTACCTTACTATCACGCTGTTGCCACAACAAAAGAGGGAAAGATTCCTCCTTCCCTCTCTGCCTACAGCAACACCCAGTGTTATGCTGCCTGCGCTTCGTCTGGTTCTGTGACTTGGCTGTTTGCCTTTTCCGGCCTTGGCAACACCTCTACGGTATGAGCGATAACATCAACGCTGGTGCGTTCTTTGCCTTCTTTATCGCTGTAGGTGCGTACTGCCAAGCGGCCACTCACCAGTACCAATGAGCCTTTTTTCACCAGTTTGCTCACTTGCTCAGCCAGCTTTCCCCATGCAGTTACTGTCAGCCACATGGGTGCTTCGTCTTTTGCAAAGCTGTCAACTGCTAAACTGAAACGAGTATAGGTCTTCCCGGTTTCGGTTGTATGCACTTCTGACTCTTTGCCAACATTGCCTGCAAACGTTACTTGATTAAATGAGATCATATATTTCACCTGCCTTTCTCGGGATAGCGTCCCATCGGGCAGCGTGACGAGGATCTGTATTGTAACACATTCTGTCAGCTTCCCTACCCTTCACCCCTTCAAAACACTGGGGGTACGTGCCTGCGGTATGTCTTCCTCAGCAGGAAAGTTTGGTATTTCTCACGGGAAGGAGCAATCTTTCACGCCACAGTGCGGTGCAAATGAACAGGCTGACCCCAACGATTCTCTTGTCAAACGGCAACATTTCTGATAGTTTAGATAAATGCAAATGGGAATTATTTACGAACAGAAAGATGGAGAAATGAAACAGAAAGCGGAAAAACCCATTGCAATAACGCCCCGCTACGATGCCTCTACCGCTTTCCGCTCCCCAATACGCGCATCGGCAATACCGAACGGGTCTATACACTCGGGGGCAAAGGCATTAAGTATCTGGAAGAGGAAGATGGCTGTGAAGTTGCCTGGCGCTTTGATGCGGCGAAACTGCATAGCCTCTCCTATGGGTACCTCATGCACCAGCTTGACATTACCAGCTTTCTGATTGGGGCAAAACTGTACTCGCAAGAGAATGACAGAAACGGCATTGATCCGCACCTGGAAGAGTATAAAACCGAGTATATCCTGCGGCCTCTGCGGGAAAAAGTGACCATTACCGTGAAAAGTGCAACCGGCGCAACAGGAGAACAAAGCGTCGAAGTTGTGCCTGACCTCTGGCTGGATTTCCACTTTACCCATCCCAAACAGCCCCACGCGCCGGTACTTGTGGAAATAGACCGGGGATCTGAGGGGCTCAAGAAATTCAAGGAGAAGATTAAAGCCCTCCTCGCCTTTATCTCCGGGCCCGGCTATAAAAACATGTTCGGGGTGCGTCCGGTCACTATTGCCTATGTTGTCACTGCTGGCCCCGATAACCGCTTAGAAACGATCCTGAAATGGACTCATGAGGTACTCACAGAGCAGCATATGACAAATTTTGCTGATACCTTCCGCTTTTGCCGCCTGTATCCGCATTGGGAAACTGAGTACACCAGGCTATTCACTGCTCCCCACTGGTACAGGCCTGCCGACAAAAGATCATTACCACTTCTCTCATGAGCCTGTGTACACGGAAGTGCCAGCCCTTTTCGGATTTGGGCCTGGGTGGTCTTTTTCAGGACTCATTTTTGAGCGCTCAGAAGTGAGTCCTCTTTTTTTCTGCGCACGCTGAGGTGTCCTCCCCGTACTCCGCACGGCTGGCATAGTGCGCGTGTCGCTTGAGGCAGAGGGAGCAGCAACTATTCTGTTACTTTCCTCGGGTATCCTGCGTTTTGCATAGCAAAACCTACTCTCCTGCAACGCCTCACCGGAAACTACCCCGGCAAGACAGCATTCTATAAATACCATAGCTGTTTCTCCTTTTACTGACTTCATTCTTTCATATAAATTCATCTTTTAATAAAAATACTATAAAGATACTTGTTTTATACTCAGTATTGATTACAGTATTTATAACGGCCAATTTCAACTACACTCTCTTCCTCTTTTACTGTATCATCCTACAATCATCATATACGCTTCACATGAAGCACTATGTACAATGGCTCTCCAAGCCGCTAGTTCCTTCTCTTTCATCTATTCACTCTGAGGCGGTTGATGGTATCCAGTAAGCTAGACATTCGACAATCAGAGAAATAAATACGCTAATTCTTGTAGATGTGTACTGGCAATTTCTTTTCTTTTTACGCTATTATTTTATCTTTATAAACTATCGCTCATTCTCTTATGAAAGAGTGTTTTATCTTATATATTTATCTCTTATTCACACAATCATTTCTATTTATACTCAAGTTCTTTCATCCGGACATACGGACAAGCGCATACCTCTTCTGTTTCAGCATTCTCTTGAGAATGTGCTAACTTGCCCGCACATTCCCCCGGAAAACTTGCAAAGAGGGCGTGTTTCTTTTATACTCACGCAGCTGCCCTATTTGTATGGCAGAAGAAGAAAAGAGACCATCCATCGACCTTACCGCACTTGCTGACACCGCTGCCGCTGGCCGGATTACTGATGGCATCCATACGGTTGATGTCACCAGACAAGGCGATCTGTTCCTCGTGCAGGTCAGCACCCGCGAACAATCGCTCTTTTCTGCTGCGGTGACGCCGGATAACCGGGTGCATATCGTCTTTGACGCTCAACTGCACGCCGCCGCAGCACCGCTTGACCACGCATCGCTGCAACCGCCGCAGCACGAACCAGCGGTCGAGCCGGAACCAACCCCCGAACACCCGCCTATTACCATTGAAGGCTACCCAATCAGTCCCGCAACGTATGAGAAGGATAAACAAACAGGCAAAGCCGTAGTATATAAGCTCACCATTGCACACCATCCTGATCCTTCAGACCGCAAGAAAGCTATCTATTATGACATTCGCGCTGACGGCGATAAAGCGGAAGCGTGTTTTCGGGCCTATATCACAGACACCAGAAACCCAGTACGCATTACCGGGACGGACTGCACAGAAACGATCAAGCGGAAAAATAAACCGGATAAAATTGTCCGGCGCATCCAGGCAGAGAGCGTTGAGCGAATACGAGGCAGGCGGGATCTCCCGGACATCCTACGGGAAAAAGTGCGCTTGGCAGATAGGGAATAGGTTGCTTTTGCAGGGTACTTTCGGTATACTCTACCCACTATGGCAAGCAGACAGCAAACCTATCAAGACCGCATTGTACGTATCCCAGGACTGGTGGGAGGAAAACCAGTGATTAAAGGGACACGTATACCTGTAGACATGATCTTGGAGCGGCTTGCATACGATCTGGATATCAAAACGTTGTTTGAAGACTATCCTCACCTCACACAGGAAGATATCAAGGCATGTATCGCCTATGCAAAGGAGCTTGTCGAGGAAGAAGAGGTATTCCCTGTAGAGGAACCACCAAAACATGCTCATGTATGAAATTTCTGCTTGATGAAAATGTTGAACGCCGCTTCCTTCCCTTTCTCAAAGCGTTAAGTCATGATGTCACCCGTGTTGGGGATGACTACCCACACGGCTTATTGGATCAAGAGGTTCTTGCTATTGCCAACCAAGAAGGCCGTATCGTCATTACCAATGACCGGAGTGACTTTGGCGAGCTTATTTTCCGCTACCATCACCCTCATCGTGGTGTGATCCTTTTGGTAAATAAGGTGAAGACATAGCAGGTTTTAGGGCCAAGAGTGAGCAGTTGGCACGAAGGGTGAGCAGCACAACCATTGCTACCTGGAAATATGGCTCAAGAAGCGGTGCATCATATTCGACGATTGTAAATTCACGGGCCTGGTAGTCGAGAAAATTCTGCCACAAATTGAGCATGTTTTTCTCTTTGAAGCGAGCTTGAAAGTAGGGTTCGCCAGCAGTATCTTTACTTGGTGAAGCTGTGACACACGGCAGAAGATGGCCGAGGCGACCATTTTCTGCCGTTTTTGGAAATTCAGCACCAGGGTTTCAGTGCTGCTTCTCTCCCGAACACCTCATCCGTGTGAAAGGGTTTCGCTGTTCCTCTCAAGGGGAGACGGGTTCCAAAGCCATAGAGAATACAAGTCGCTGGAGAGGATCGGAGACGGCCTAAATCCTTTGACGATGAGGTAGACGCCCAGCGCAAACTCAAAGATCGCGACCGGCAGTGCGGCGAGCGCCGTCACCGTGGACGTTTGTCCCCAGAGGTTGAACCACACGCCGAGGTCGGAAGCGACGAGCAGGGGCGCTCCGATGAAGGCGATCACGGGAAGCACCCGCGGCACCAGGCGCGACCGGTACAGCAGGAAGCCCAGCAACAGGTCGTCCACGATCGGCATGAGGCTTTGGTGGAGGAGGAAGATGCGGTTGTACATGACGGCCAGCGTCTGGCCGATGACCAACCCAGCGGCTCCGACTCCGGTCTGCCGCAACGTCACGATCGCGAGGAGGCAGGCGACGCTAGTGAGGATGCCGGCGGCTTCTAGGACTCGCGAGCCAACGAAGCCCAGCGCGAGTACTTCGTTCTGCCTCTTGAGCACCGGGAACAGCGCGACGGCGGTGCCAATGCCGGCGAGGGCCACGATGACCTCCAGGATGCCGCCGACGAGGACGGCAGTGTCCGGGCCAGGACCCAGGATGTAATTCGCACTTTTCACCGGACCATACAGAAACAGGGTCGGGATCGAGACAAAGGTGAGGATGTAGAGCACGCCCGCAGCGAGCGCGGTCTTTCTCAGTGGACTCATCTGTAACTCCTTCTGTTTGATGCGGTCATCGACATGACGACCACCAACTGATGATACTCACGGCTATCGTGTAAATTTTGAAATGAAATAATTTACAGTTTCAAGAACTGAACTTGCACAGAACGGTGATTGATGAGCAGGTTAGACATCTATCAAGGGCAGATCTCCTTTCTAGGCCACTGGCCCAAGCAGCTAAGGACTCCGGCCTAAATAAGCTGCCCAGAAGAGGGCGAAACTTGTGGGCGGATAGTATAGTTCCATTCGCCATGAAAGGCATCTCGGAACAGATTCAAGGCCGCCAGTTCCTCATCGCTGACTTTCGTGCCAGTCGGATAGGTCTGGCTGTCCTTGAGAGCCATGACCGTTAAGCCCTCATCAGTGCTCGTATGAGAAATCAGTTCCAACACGACTTCCAGAGAGGTGAGGGGTTTGGCACGCCAGTTGATCGAAATAAAAGAAAACAGCCGGTGTTCGATCTTATTCCATTTACTCGTGGCAGGCGGATAATGCGCTACGGTGATGGCCAGTTGTTCTTCATTGGCCAGTTCTTGCAGCTTCTTCTTCCACAAACGATTCCTGACCCCGTTAGAACCGCCTCCATCGGCTGTAATCAACAACGCCTTCTTGCCCGGATAAAGCACTTTGCCCCACTGCTGCCACCAGCGACGGATACTTTCCACCGCAAATTCAGCGGTGTCATGATCAATCCCGACATTGACGAAGCCGTGATTGTGAACCAGATCATAGATTCCATAGGGGATGGCCTTGCCATCTGCTAGCGCAAGAAAATCATAGACATTGACTTCTCTTGCTTCTCCTTTCGCTTGCCACTCGGCCCCGTTGTTTTTGAACTGGCCAAGCAGCTCTTTCTTCTTGCAGTCTACTGAAATGATCGGATCCCCTCGCTGCTCAAACGCCTGGCATGTGGTCTGGATGTGCTCAAATTGCGCATCACGGTCGGGGTGGGAAGTCCCTTCAATGTTTTTCTTATTGGCTCGCAAGGAGTACCCCCGTGCGCGTAAAATCCTTCGGATCGTGGTCTCTGCCACCTCATGCCCCATGTGCCCTAACGCCTCTTTCAGATGAGACACACTCTTCGTTGTCCATTTGAGCAAACTCATCGGATCCCCTTTGGGGTCCAACAAGCCTTCTAGATCAGCCAGCAGACTCGCATCCTTCTCGACCGTTTGCTTCCTGCCTCCTCCCACCTTGCGCTGTCTGTCCCCTGAGCTATAGCGCTCGCCTGCTTCTACTTCTCGTATGCCGCGTCGGACCGTATTTTGTGAAACCCCTGCCTCTTGCGCGACTTGAACGATTGACCCTCGTTCCTGCGCTTCCAAGGCCAGATAGTGCCTCCAGTGCTTCTCATTGAGCATTTGACGCATACGCTCATATTTTTCGGGTCGATTGACTTGCATCATGCTCGCTAGCATGGCATTTTTCCGTCAAAATGTCAAGTTATTCCGGCGCTCACCCTTAGCTCAACTCCGTGTTTGACACCTTAGGCATCGGCCTGACTGGACCTGACGAGAGTTACCGAGAGTAAGGGTATGCCTAAATCACGCACTTTTCTCAGCAAGCTATGCAAGGCAGCCTGATCGACCACCGGGCCGGTTAACAACGTCTCGCCGTTGTCGAGAGCCGTGATGGTCAGGCCTTCAAACCACGCGGCCCACCGGTTCTCAAGGTGTCCCTTGAGGCGGATCTCGTACAGTTCAGGCTCGTGATGATCCTCCGTTGAAGCGTGTGTTGCACTCATACTGCCCCTCGTGCCTTTTCCTCCTCTGGATGAATCTCCAGCTCGTTGCATACGTTCTTTTCTTTAATCAGAAGATACACGAGAAGGTGGTGAGAAGGCATCACCACTTCTGGTGATTGATGTGGTGATTTAGTCATCGGGAGGCTATGAGCAAGAGAAAAAGCCCCGGCACGTGGTTCCAGAAACCTGCCAGGGCTGGGGTTGGTGGGGGTGACGGCGGACGCATAGTCATGTTCCGGCACTAGCGCGGGTCACGGACGTGAGGTAAGCATTCAGTTAGGCGTTCCGGGTTTGTAGATGAACACAGCGCAGGAGTAGCAAGCAGTGGAACAGAATCATCACACCTAATGTCTGACAATTTACAAGGGAGTGATGGATGAAGCTAGATGTAGAGCGACTTCTCAATTGTTGAATGGTTGTGTTGCTCACTGTTCGCACCGATTGCTCACTCGTCACCTGAAAACCTGCTCACTTGTCACCTTATTTACCACCTTTTTCGTCGCATCCGATCAGGAGATATCGCCACAAAGCAAGATCGTCTCTTGTTTGTGCTTCATGCGTATGCCGACCAGTTGCACCACTTTCTTGTGCTCACACAGAAAAGTGTCCGAGTACGGAAAACCCTCACACACGCGGCTGCCTAAGACAAAAGCCTGCCATGAGCGCCGGAATTGCCCCGGCCAACACAGGGCGTTGCAGAGACCGCGTATGTGGCCACAGAGTGATGCGAAAAGATCAGTTGCAATTCCGGCGCGACCTCTCCACAACGCACCGGATGAAGCGAGGGTTCAGACGCGGCTTTGCCGTGGATGAAGACTCGCGCGGGGTGTCCTCCCACCTGTACAAAAACGGACACAAGCCTCGATTGACAAAACAGGCGCTGGTTGCTATGATCTCGTAGCATTCCTACTCCTTCCCGCCACGTCAGACATGGCGAGAAGTCGGTAGACTCACTACATCAGAAATAGAGAGAAAGCACCCGGTCAAGCTCCTCGTCACGGAGCTTGATTTCGTCGTACTCAAACCAGTCTGCAAAGAAATAGCAGCCTGCAACGGCTTCTCCATCCTGGTCAAAGTACACCTTGTACCCATCCGAGGGCCCGCCCCACGAAAGAAGGACCGTTACTTCTTTTCGCTCCTCAATACTCAGCGGTTCACGGTACTCTTCTACCTCGCTTTGTTCCTGCGTGTGCAAAAGAGCCTCTACCTTTTTGAGGCTTGCCATTTCCTCTTGATAGTTTTTGTAGGCTCTTTCCTTGAACGGGAGCGTTCTATCATCTACCACATACCCACCTCCATTCTCAGGGATAGCATCCCTGCTCCTGTCTAGCGTATCGCTAGACAGTCGGCAGAGAAACTACTCTGCTGACACTTCAGCCGCTTCTACTTTCTCTGGTGTGAGCCAGGAGTTCTTTTCGCGCTTGTAGAGTGCCACTGCCTTTTTCTTTGCTTCGTTCTCACTCTCGGCCTCTACCTCGAAAACTGTTGGCTCGAAAATGTGCACGAGATACTTTTTCATATAATCACCTCCTCCCCTGGGAGCGCTTGACAAAACTTTACTCGGTTGCTATTCTAACAAAAGTTTTGCAGCTTCCCTACTCCTGCTCAGAGTGTTAGTCTGAGCAGTCGGGAGAGAAACTACTCTTCCTCATTCAAGGCAGTATGCTACGATACTACCCAGTCGGCAGACCAGCTATTTATGATTGTTGGCCTTCCAGACGCTTGCAACGTTCCATCGAGCGTCTTTCACAATACTATCCTGTGAAAGCTTACCCTGCTTCCACAAGTCCTGGTAGCGTTTGATCGCTTCATCGCGGTCACGCGCTTCTATCTCAGTGTGATTTTCCCCATAAATTGGAACGGTTCGTGAAGCATATCGTGGCCTCACGCTTCGAACAGGAGCGGCTCTAGCGCTTGCTTGCTGGAGAGGGCGTGCAGGATATCCTGGCCGTGAGTAGGATCTGTGAAGCAT
>WNGL01007070.1_pt1 | contig 19674 bp, 13 predicted proteins | sample 5400591 | NCBI WGS metagenome assembly WNGL01 (sample SAMN13153377, study PRJNA577476) | soil metagenome | isolation source: 80 cm soil or saprolite under Garry oak tree replicate 1 | place: USA:California | collected 2016-06-15 | reverse complement strand
GTAGAACTGGCAGGCGCGCCGCCCAATTGGGGTGCGAAGGCGAAGGATATTTCGAAAGCGTCATCAGACTGGACTTCAAAGCGCTCCCGCTGAGATTCATCTTCGCGAATGCACAGCCGGCCCACGCGTCGGCGCGTAACTCGGGTGCCCATCCGCTCTTCATCCAGCGTGGCGGCGCTACTGCATCAATCGCATGACCCACTTCGTGAGCAAGAATTGCAAGGATTCCGCCGTCCCCGTAGCTTTCGTAAACGGACGTAAAGAACTCCGGTTTGTACAAAATCTTCGTGCGCCCGGCGTCCGTAACCAGCATCACATTCGCCGCAGTCGAGTTACGGAACATGGCAAGCGCGGGGCAATTGGGGCGGCACATCGAAACCAGCGCGGCATTTACTGTTCCAGCCAGTTCCATTGCGTCGCCCGTCGGGCGTTGATCGAGGTAAGCGTTATAGGATGAGGGGGTGCTGCCCAACGTGCATATTATTTGCGCAGACAGAAACAAGCTGTAGAGAAGCTTGACCATGTTCCCTCAAAACGTGCGATGCCGGCGCCCGAGCACCTCACGCAGCGCATCCATACGCTCGCCGGTGCCGGTCAGCAAGTCTTCTGGAAACTTTCGATACGACAGAAGCTCACGGTAAATCTGTGCAGAGGACACCGAGTTCAATCCCCATCCGGCGACGTATTGCAAGCGCATGTTTAAATCCCGATTGATCTCAGCGCCAGATAACGTTGGCGCGAGATCGGAGGCGCGGCCCGCGTACGATCCGATCAGATCGAAAGCGGAATCGAATTCGGCTTCGGTAAGCGAACTCAACACACCAGAATACTTGGTGTCGTCCAGGCGCTTCTGTATCTCGTCAATATTAATCGGAGATGTCTCCAGGCGGCCGAGCAACACGAGATCGTAGCCATCGCCGTTCAGGTAATTGCTCCAAACGGTGCCGTCAGGAAAGACATCGAAGAACGTGGCCAACTGTGTCTTGACGGTTTCTTCGTCGCTCTCGTACAGCGGCAACCATTGCGCGGCGACCCCACCCGGATTCAAATGGCTGCGAACAAGCTCGAAATATTCCTTTGAATAGAGCGCGGACGTGCCTTTCACCCAAGGATGGATGGGATCCGTTGTGATGACATCGAACTTCTCTGGCGTGGTCAAGATGAAGTGACGGGCGTCGTCGTAGATCATTCGGGTGCGGTGGTCGCGTAGCACGTGATAATTCTGCGTGCTGAAAAACTCATCGGAGGCCGGAGGAATCATCGGCTCCAGTTCGCAAACGACGATGCTTTCCACATCCGGATATTGCACGAACGATCCTGCGGTGACACCCGCGCCGAATCCCACGACGAGGACCGAGCGTGGCTGCCGATGAATTAATGCCGGCAGGTGTCCCATCATGCGTTGCAGGCGCATGTCGAGCAGTGCCGACGAAGCCTCCGACTTGCCGCTGACATAGAAGAATCGCTGGCCAGCGCGGTCGGTAATCACCACGGACGAATTCATCCCTTCGCCTACAAAAAGGGGCTTGGCTTCTGCCGATAAATCGAGACCGCGCAAAATCGGTGCGACGCGCCGGCCGTATGCAATGACCTGCCAGGGAACATCGGAGACAGTCGAAATCAACCCGAATGACACCACGACTCCGCCTGCCAACGCTGCCGCCAATGCTATCGCCGAGCGCAGCCGAGTCGCTTGTAAATGCGTCCGCATCATCCAGGCGTGGGACGCGATCGCAACGATTGCGGCCGATGCCGCGAGGCCGATCAACAATTGTTGGCAGGCTTTTGTGCCTATAGCGGGGATCAATATCAGACTAAACGCCAGCGCACCGCCAATGGAACCGGCGGTGTTGGCCGCATATATCTCTCCGGAGAGCCGCGCCGGATCTTCTCCTTCCGCGGCCGCGCTGGCCATTGCCAATGGAAAGCTCGCGCCCCACAGCAGTGTCGGCAGGAAAATCGTCCGAATCGTGCGGAAGACGTCGAGATCGAAGTTGAACCATGGATTGAGCGACAGCCACGGATCGACAGGCCAGAATGGCAGCACGTGCGTCACGATGTATGCGGTTCCCGCGATCGACAGAGCGAGAAGGAACTGGCAGCCACCCAGCGCCAACCGGGGTTGGCCGATGTGCCGCACTAACAATGAACCGGCGCCGCTGCCTATCCACAGTCCCATCAGAAAGACAGCAAGGATGATGGAGAACGTATAGACCGTCGCGCCGAGGAGTAGAGACAACAATCGCGTCCAGACAACTTCGGCGCCAAGTGCCGTCAATCCTGAAAGAGCGATCACCAGATAGACGAGAACCGCGCCCGGGGCGCGCCGCACGTAAACCGGTTTGTAACGTTCGGCATGGGCTTCACGCCTGCGCACGACGGCGGCTGACGCGAGCGCGCCCAGCGCCACAGCGGCGTTGATACCCGCTGCGGCGTACGTAGTGGTGGCCATGTCGTAAACACGGAGGAGGTAGAAGCCGGCAATGACACAACCAACGATTGCACCGGCAATATTGGCGCTGTAGAGAGCTCCCAGCCATGGAATCGGCTTCGGCGTTCTTTCCAGCGAACGGGCAATCGCCGGAAATGATGCGCCCATCAGCAGCGTCGGCGGAACCAGACACGCTGCCGAGACAATGCCGCGCGCGATGAGGCCAGCCATTCCCGACATTGCGCCGGCGAGATAGACCTGCCTGATGAGCGGCAATCCAAAGAGGATGACGATCCCGAGCGCGCCCACTCCCAGTTCCAAACATGCGTATACCCGTAGAGGATGCCGATGCGGAGAGACCAGCCGCGGTAGAGCGGCGCTACCGAGACACAACCCGCCCATGTACGCAGCCAGCAGCAGTCCCAACGACACAGCCGACGAACCGATCACCAGTTGCAGCAATTGCAACCAGACGATTTCGTATATCAAAGCCGCACACCCACTACCGGCAAGCAGCAGCAAAAGAATGATAGGCACGGCCGCCATTACACTTCATCGCAGCGAACCGGCGCAAGAGGGCATCTGCATCCTGCGATTCCGCGGGCTGAATCCTTGAAAAAGCGGGAGCAGGAGGCTCGGTGTGCAGTTCGATTTTTGATGGACCAGAGGGAGAGTGTAATTTACGCTCGACGCCGTCGACAGATTGCTGTTTGATGGATTGCTTGACAAACCTCGCAAGCGGGCGTAACTCACATTTGAAGCGGACGTTCGTTTCCTGAGACGCATTCAGGATGACGGGAGGACAACAATGAAGCGAACGATGTTGTGTTTGCTTTTGTGCGCGAGTTCATTAGCCGCGCAAACAGGGGCCAAGAACGGCGAGTGGAAAACATACGGCGGCGATCTGGGGAATACCCACTATTCCCCACTCGATCAAATCACCGCCGCGAACTTCAATAAGCTGGAAATCGCATGGCGATTCAAGACAGATAACCTGGGCTCGCAACCGGAATATAACCTGGAGTCGACGCCCCTGATGGTCAACGGCATCATGTACTCGACGGTCGGCACGCGGCGCGCCGTGGTGGCGCTTGATGCCGCCACTGGTGAGCTGATGTGGACGCATTCCGAGCGCGAAGGGCCACGCGGTGCCGCGGCACCGCGCCAACTCTCGGGCCGTGGATTGGCGTATTGGAGTGACGGCCGGGAAGAGCGAATCCTCTACGTCACCCCCGGCTACCGTCTTATCGCTCTAGATGCCAAGACCGGCGGTCCGGTGGCGGGCTTCGGCAGGAACGGTTCCGTCGATCTGAAGCAAGAGGATGATCAGGAAATCGATTTGATGAGCCCGAACATCGGACTTCATGCAACGCCCGTCGTCGCTGGCGACACCGTCATCGTCGGCGCGGCGCACAAACCTGGCGGCGTTCCCGCGAGCAAAACAAATGTGAAGGGCTACATCCGAGGATTCGATGTCCGGACCGGCAAGCGCCTGTGGATCTTCCATACCATCCCGCTCTCGAATGAGTACGGTGCGGAGACCTGGGAGGGTGATTCGGCTTCTTACACCGGCAACACCGGTGTGTGGGGCCAGATCAGCGTCGATGAGGAACTTGGAATGGCCTACCTCCCGGTCGAACTGCCGACCGGCGACTACTATGGCGGCCATCGTCCCGGCAACGGACTATTCGGTGAGAGTGTTGTTGCCGTCGATCTCAAGACCGGAGCTCGCAAGTGGCATTACCAGTTGGTGCACCATGGCATTTGGGACATGGATATTCCCTGCGCTCCCATGTTGGTCGACATTACGATCAATGGCCAGACGGTTAAAGCGCTCGCACAGCCGACGAAGCAAGCGTTCCTGTATGTCTTTAATAGAGTAAATGGTCAGCCCATCTGGCCCATCGTCGAGCGGCCCGTGGAGCAATCGACCGTGCCGGCTGAGAAGACCAGTCCGACACAACCATTTCCAACCAAGCCTCCGGCATACGATCGCCAGGGCTCTTCAATCGATGACTTGATCGATTTCACGCCGGAATTGCGAGCACAGGCCGTGCAATTAGCTTCGCGATACAAGATGGGTCCGGTATTTACACCACCCGTGGTGAGCAAGTGGGAAGGACCGCTTGGAACGCTGGCAATGGCGGTCGGCGGTGGCGGCTCGGAGTGGGCCGGAGGCTCATATGATCCCGAGACACACATCGCATACATCCCTTCGCGGCGCCAGATGGGCAGTATCGGGCTTATACCGGGGAGCCAACGCTCCGATATGAATTACATCAATGGAGTGGCCAGGAATCCCAACGCGGCGGCGGCCCCTGCCGCCGGTGGCGGTGCCGCAGCGGCCGAAGGTCCGCCTCCTCTCACCGTCCAGGGACTTCCGCTTGCCAAACCACCTTATGGAAGTATCAGCGCTATCGACTTGAACAAGGGTGAAATCCTGTGGCAGATCGCGCATGGGGAAACTCCGGACAACATTCGCAATCATCCCGCACTTCAAGGAATCGAGATTCCACGGACCGGGCGTGCGGGAATTTTCGGGGTGTTGGTCACCAAGACTCTGCTGATTTCAGGCGAGACCGGCGTCTTCACCACTCCGTCCGGCAAAGTGGGCGCGATGCTGCGCGCTTACGACAAGGCGACGGGCAAGGGAGTCGGCGCCGTTTATATGCCTCAGGGAGAGACCGGCACGCCAATGACGTACATGGTTGGTGGCAAGCAGTACGTTGTTCTTGCCATCGGCGGTGCAAATTTCCCAGCCGAGTTCATCGCTTACAAGCTGCCGAACTAGGAGAGCGTTAACTCCACATCAGAACAAATATTTGACCCCGAATTGCAAAGGCGGCCGCAAGGCGCCGAACCTGAGCGACATCGGCGCGACCCGCAGCGCCGGGTCGCTCGAGCGGTCGCTCGTCGATCCGAGCAGTCAGATGTGGCCGATTAATCGGCCTGTGCACATCGTGACGAAGGATGGAAAGACGATCGACGGGAGACGCCTCAACGAGGACACGTACACCGTCCAGATTGTGGACCAGGAAGGCCGGCTGATCTCGTTGAACAAATCGGATCTTCGTGAGTTTGTCGTATCCACCAAGTCGAACATGCCGTCGTACAAAGAGGAGCTCACTCCAGACGAGCTCGCGGATGTCGTGACGTATCTCCTCACGCTGAAAGGAATGTGACATGTCGCGGCCGCGCTCGATCCTCATCCTTTCCGCCGTTCTCCTCTTTTCGCTGCGGTCGTTGGCGCAGAGCCCGGTGCCGCCGGAGCGGCTGCTCAACGCCGCGAAAGAGCCGCAGAACTGGCTGATGTACGGAGGCGACTACTCGAGCAATCGCCACAGCAGTCTGACCCAGATCACACCGCTCAACGTGAAGAACCTCACGTTCGCCTGGGCATATCAGTCCCCGAACACAGGAAGCTGGGAGGCCACGCCCCTTGTGCTCGACGGGATCATGTACCTGACGCAGCGGCCAAACGATGTCGTTGCACTCGACGCGCGGCATTCCTGGCGCGCCGGGCGTTCCCAATCTGCGTCGCGGTCCAATCAACAACTGGACGGATGCGGCCGGGCACGGTGCCGTCCTCGCGATCGATCCGAATACCGGTGAGCCGAAATGGCGGTTCGTGATGTACGACGTGACGGACACTGGCATCGTGACCACCGCCAGCGATTTGCTCTTTACGGGCGGCCGCGAAGGCTATTTGCAGGCGCTCGACGCCCGCAACGGCACGCTTCTGTGGAGGACGAATCTCGGCGCGCAGATGCTGAACAACCCAATCACTTATGCCGTGAACGGAAAACAGTATGTGGCGGCAATGGCAGGCCTGACGCTGTTTGTGTTTGCACTTCCATGAATTTGAATCGTGACCATATGTAACTGACTGTAACAAACGCGCGACTCGCGCTTGTCTTCGCGCAGGGGTTCACTAGGATGACGCCCCAGCGACCGGAGGTGATCATGTACCCTGTTCGTTCCAGCTTCGGCGCTGTTCTCCTGCTTTTCTTCTCTGCCACACTCGCGTTCGCTCAGGGCACCGGCGATAATCGCGCGCACGACGATCACGAGCGAGACTGGAGACTACACGTTCACGCTGCTCCCGATCGGCGCCTATACGGTGAAGATCGAGCTTGCGGGTTTTCAGTCCGTGAGCTCGCGTGTCGAGCTCGCGACCGGGGATCGGACACGCGTCGACGCGCGCATGCAGGTCGGCACCGTCGAGGAGACGGTGGCCGTGACAAGCGACGCGCCCTTATTACAGACCGACACGTCGACCGTCGGTGCGCTGATCAATGAGAAAACGGTTCAGGACGCACCGATTCCAGGACGCAACATCATCCGGATGGTGCAGATGATCCCGGGTGCGAGTGAGGGTGCGTTGAGCTCGCTTGCCAACGGCACGCGCCCCGATGAGCGGCGGCAGACATCGTCGGTCTCGATCAATGGCGTCAACGACGTGTTGAACAACCAGCTTGTCGACGGTATGGACAACAACGAGCGCACCATCGGCACCGTGGGCATCAAGCCGTCGATCGACGCGATTGCCGAGGTGAAGGTTCAAACGAATGTGTACACTGCCGAGACGGGACGGACGCTCGGCGGCATCATCAACATCATCACCAAATCGGGGAGCAATCAGTTCCACGGAACCGCGTTCGAATTCGCGCGAAACGACCGATTCGACTCTCGGCTGTTCTTTGCGACGACAAAGCCAATTATGCGCCAGCAGCAGTTTGGCGGCAGCCTCGGCGGACCGATCAAGACAAACAAGACGTTCTTCTTCGCCGACTACGAGGGATATCGTCAGACGCAAGGCGTTCCCGTCGTCATCACTACAACCAGCCCGACATCCTGTCGCTCGGCCCGAACTACAAATCGAATCTCGGTGATTTCCTCGGGATCAAGAATGCGTACGATGGAACGCCGCTTACGAGCGGTGTCCCGCTGATGGAGATGCGCCCCACGACGATCGCGGCGGTTGGGGAGACGCAGTGGGTGCCGCTGCAGACCTACAACCGCACGTCGCAAGTTGCCGCGTCAATCACGAAGGCGACCGGCTCCATTGGGTGCTGACGTCGAATTACGCGCTACCGTGGGGGAAAAATCTCGCAGGGATTGCACACGGGTTCCTGTCGAATTGGCAGTTGAACGTATCCGCGTTCTGGCAGTCCGGCGTGGCGTTCACGATCGTGAATGCCGCTTCGCGCACCAACACGGGCGCCGCAACTGGCGGCGTCGGGCCGGACCGGCCGATGCTGATTGGTAACCCCGTTTTGCCGAAGAGTCAGCGGACGATCCAGCGGTGGTTCAACACCGACGCGTTTGCCCCCGCGCCGCAGTTCACCCCTGGGAACATCGGATACTCGCTGCTGCACGGGCCCGCTCAACGCCGGCTCGACTTATCGATCTTCAAGGATCTCCCGGTGAGCGAGAACCGCAAGCTGCAGCTGCGCGCCGAATGCTATAACGTCACCAACACGGCGAGCTTCTATCTGCCCGACAATAATTTCGGGAGCTCGGGCTTCGGCAGCATTTCGAGCACGGGGAACTCGATTCCGCGGCAGATGCAGTTCGGGATCAAGTACTTGTTCTGAAGTGGGCCAACGAGCAAAGTACACAGACGAGATCAAAACCGCGGTTTGTTAGAAGACTGCGGGACAAGTTCCGACGGGACCTGTTTACGTGCGGAATGGTATGGCGGCCTGGGCGTCGCGATACTTGTTTTTTGCCGCGGGAAATGATGGACCGCTGGTCCGGATGCTGTACGCCGGCATCCTTCTTCACGGGATCTGCTACGACTCCTTCTTTGTTACCGGACAAATCTACGTCGACTGGAAAGCATCGCGTGCCAACGGAAAAAATTGACATGCCTATACGGCGCTCGTAAGCTTCCGGCATGCGTCCCAAATTACTCGCTCCTTTGGGGTTCAGTGTGTTCCGACACTGGTTTCTTGTCCTTAGTTGTTTAGCCGCTCTGACGCTAGTTGCGCCCGGTGGGGCCGGAGCGCAATTGCTTCAGGGCACCATCGATGGCAACGTGATGGATTCGAGCCAGGCGGCCGTTGCCGGCGCCCTCGTGACCGCCAAAGATCAGCAAACCAATTTCACGCGGGAAACGAAGACGAACGAGGTGGGCGGCTACAGCCTACCCGGGTTGCCGCCCGGAACCTACATGATCACAGTCAGCTTGGCGGGATTCCAGAGTTACACCCAGACCGATATCGCGGTATTGCCGAATACGATTCGCCGTGTGGACGTGACGCTGACGGTCGGAACCGTTACTGAGAACGTGACCGTCGTAGCTACGGCGGCCGCCCTGCAAACCGACCGCGCCGAGATCCGCTCTGAGGTCACCGGGAACACTCTAATTAACGTCCCGGTGCCGATCGGCCGCAACTACCAGCTGCTGATGCCGACGCTTCCCGGCGTGTCGGAAGCGCAGAATGCGAACTCCTTTGCCGCAAACCCTACACGCTCGGTCAACTTCTCCGTCAATGGCACGCCGACCAACATCAATAACTTTTCTATCGATGGGACGAACAGCCGCGGAGTCATTGATGCCACCTTCACTTATGTTCCGGCTCTCGAGGCCGTCCAGGAAGTCAGCGTCATCACCAACTCCTTCGACGCGGAACAAGGTCTGGCCGGCGGCGCGGCGATCGCCTTGCAGATCAAGAGCGGCTCCAATGCTGTCCACGGTTCTTTGTTTGGGTTCCACACCGATCAGCACCTGAAGGCGTACCAGTGGGCCGCTGATCGAAGCCAGCCCAAGCCGAAATACATCTACAACCAATATGGTGGCACCATCGGTGGGCCGATCAAACAAGACAGGCTGTTCTACTTCTTAAGCTACGAGGGTACTCACTACTCGGAGAACGTCACACAGAAAGTGCAAGTCCCCACTTTGGCAATGAAAGCGGGCGACCTGTCCGTCTCTCCGACGCCGATCTACGATCCAGCGACCGGCAACCCGGACGGGACGGGGCGGAGGCCGTTTCCGAACAATATCATTCCAAGGGACCGTATCGATCCCGGCATTCAGGCCATTCTGAGTCTTCCCGGCTGGGCCCCCAACACGCAAGGTAGCGGAGCATTCGGCTTGGCGCGGAACTATATAACTTCGGCGCCCAACTACCAGTGGCGCCGCCAGTACGATGCGAAGCTCAACTACAACCCCAGCTCCAAGCTGAGTACGTTTGTGCTCTTCGGTTTCGTGGATCATAACGCGAACACCGACGGCATCATCGGTCCTCTCGGCGGCCTGCCCATCAGCCGCGCGAATACCGGGTCCGGTTTCGTGCAGGGGCACCTATTCCAAGCGACGATTTCGGCGACTTATGTGCCCAGCCCGAACCTCGTCATCGATGCCAGCTACGGTTACTTCCGGGAGGACTTCAACGATGTACCGCCGCGGGGAGATGAGAATCTCGGCTGGACAGTCATGAAGGTCCCGGGCCTTCAGACCAACCGGAAGACGGAACTCGGCTGGCCGCTCATTTTGATCGACGGCTTTTCGCAACTCGGCGCAGCGAATAACTTCGAGCCCCACGGCTACCGTGATCCCACGTACGACTACTCGGCCAACTTGAGCTGGACCCGCAGCACTCACAATTTTCGTTTCGGCTTCAACCTGAACCGTCAGCACATCAATGAGAGCCAGCCGCAGGGCAATCTGCCCTACATTGCTTCGCAGGGCGGATTCCAGTTCTCTCCCGGAGCGACACAGCTCAACGGGGGGCCGCCAGGCAACGACTTCAACACCTTCGCAGCGTTTCTGCTGGGCCTGCCGAGCAACGCAGGTAAGCTCCGCCTGTTCCCCGATGACATCCAGACGCGCATGAAGGCCTACAGCCTCTACGCCCGCGATCGCTGGCAGATCATGCCTAAACTGACGTTTAACTACGGTGTGCGTGTCGAACTGTTCCCCTTCCCGCGGCGGGTGGGACGGGGCCTGGAGGTCTACGACTTCGACAGAAATGTGATGCTGCTCTGCGGCCTGGGACCGAATCCGATCGATTGTGGCATTAACAAAGGAAAGGGCGGTCTAGCTCCGAGAGCCGGTCTGGCCTATCGCATCAGTGACTCGATGGTGATCCGGGCCGGCTATGGCATGACTTGGGACCCTATTAACCTTTCTAGTTTCCTGCGTCTCAACTATCCGGATTTGATTCAAATCGCCCTGAACCGGCCCAATGGCTTCTCGTGGGCGACCACCCTACGCCAGGGGTTTCCGGAGATCGTGCAGCCGGACCTGAAGCCCGGCATTTTGCCGGTGCCTAGCAATCTGAGCATCATCACGTTCGACAACAACAACCTCGTGCGGGGTTACATTCAGTCCTGGAACCTGACCGCGGAAAAGAGGTTTGGCGGTTGGGTCGGCTCCGCCGGCTACGTGGCCACACGCACCACGGATCAACTGCACCAGCTCGATGCGAACTGGTCTCCCATCGGCACAGGCACCGCGGGCCAGGTTCTGAATCGCAAGTTCGGCCGCACTGCTGCCACGCGTTTCTACGGCACCCTCGGGAGCTCCAAATACGACTCCTTGCAGACGCGCCTGGAGCACCGGTTCTCTGCGGGTTACCAGGTTGTCATCGGTTATACCTGGGCTCACGGCCGTGGCTATAGCGCCGAGACTTCCGGAGCCGTGCCGGGAGCGGGCACTATAGCGGGCATCACCGCTACAGTGGGCCTTCCCACCTATTATCGGTTGAATTACGGCGACCTGAACCGCGACATCCGTCATAACTTCCAGGCCACTGGCATCGTGGAGCTTCCCTTTGGAAAGGGTAAGCCGTGGGCCCAAAGCGGTCTGCTTTCTCAGCTCGCTGGCGGCTGGCAGATCAATACTCTGTTCAGCGCTTTCACGGGATCGCCGTTTACGGTCGTTGCCGACAACACCACACTGAATTCCTCGGCCTCCACCCAACGGGCCGACTGTCTTTCCGCGCCGCACAAGCGCGGCGATATTTATCAATGGTACGACCGGTCGGACTTCCGCGTGCCGGCCGCGGGACGCTTCGGCACCTGCGGCGCCAACACCCTGAGGGGGCCGGGCGTGGTCAATCTGGATATGGGATTAGACCGCAAGTGGCGATTGGGTGAACAGTCCGAGCTGAAGTTTCGCGTCGAATCGTTCAATGTCGCCAATACGCCGCACCACTCGAATCCGATCAACAACATCAATACCGGCGGCTTCATGGAAGCCTTGGGCATCCGCAATACCGGACGCGACGGCCTCGACGAGCGAACCTTCCGTGTGGGCCTGAAACTGAGTTGGTGAGCTGAAGCGATCCGACCTTTGACCGGAGCCTGAATGCAGCGGATCCGAGAATCATGCAAATGGCGCTGAAGTTTTACGTCCAAGTGACAAGCATTCACATGGACGCAACTTCAACTTTTCTATATGGCCATGTGGAAGTGGGTGCTTAAATCCCGGCGCAGGAGAGTCAACGGCGAGCCGGTCTAACGACAGACTCGTTCGGTGAGCTTGCCCCGGAAGGGTGCCGGGAATAGAATGAGACGCCACAAACTTTGAATTGAAAATTCCGTTCATGAATAGGCATCCCGGATAAATAGGGGCGCTTCTCTCGGCAAGATCAAACACCATGCGGAGGTCGTTATGAAGAACCATCTCATTCAAGGACAGGTTGGTTCGGCGGCAGGCCTTCTGGGCGTTTTTCTGGGCGCCTCGCTAGCGGTTACGAGCGCGGGGACGGCGTGGGCGCAGGTGACAGCCTCGATTTCCGGCAGAGTCGAGGACTCCTCGGGAGCTGCGATCCCGGGCGCCACTGTCACAGCCACCAACGTGGAGACGGGAGCGACGCGGGCGGTGAGGACCGATGAGAGCGGCGGTTATCGGGTGCTGTCTTTGCCCGTCGGGCAATACGAGATCCGGGCCGAAACGGGAGGCTTCAGGGCGGTGGTCCGCCGGGGAATCAATCTGGCGGTGGGGCAAGAAGCGGTGATGAACTTCAGCCTCGAAGTGGGCCAAGTAGCCGAATCGGTCACCGTCACCGGAGAAGCGCCGCTGGTCAATACCACCACGACTTCGGTCTCCGGGCTGGTCAATGAGCGGGAGGTGAAGGATTTGCCGTTGAATGGCCGCAGTTTCGATAACCTGATCACCTTGAACGCAGGCTCGATCAACTATACTCCGATGAAAACCGCGAACGCGCCAACCGCCGGAGAAGGAAACTCTTTCTCCGTGGCTGGCCGGCGGCCGCTCGAGAACGTGTTTCTGTTGAACGGAATCGAGTACACGGGGGCGAGCGTTCAGTCCAATACGCCGGGCGGCGTCAGCGGGCAACTGCTGGGCATTGATGCGGTGCGGGAATTCAATCTGGTCAGCGACACCTACTCGGCCCAATATGGGAAACGGGCCGGGGCGCAAGTCAATATCGTCACGCAGTCCGGCACCAACCTGCTCCATGGCACAGCGTTCGAATTCTTGCGCAACAGCGCGCTGGATGCCAGAAACTTTTTCGACCGGAAGCTCCTAGCGACTGACCCACGCATCCCTCCGTTCCAGCGGAACCAGTTTGGCGGCGCCCTGGGAGGCCCGATTCGGAAGGACAAGACCTTCCTCTTCGGCAATTACGAAGGGTTTCGGCAGCGGTTGGGAATCAGCGACGTAACAGTGGTACCGGATGAGAATGCGCGGTTGGGTTTGTTGCCTTGCGTTGCTGCCGGAGTGCCTGCATGCTCGTCCGGCAACGGCGTCGGGACGCCGACCCCAGTGCCCAATCTGGACCGGCGAATGCTGCCGTACATGAGTTTCTGGCCGAAACCCAACGGGGAAAATCGGGGCGGGGGAGTCGCAATTTCCTACAACAATCCCAAGGAATCCATTCGGGAAGATTTTGGCACAACCCGGTTCGATCACACGTTTTCGGATCGGGACTCTTTTTCCGGAACCTTCACCATTGACGATGGAAATAAGGTGACTCCGCAAACGGACCCTTTCTTCGCGGTGTTCGCGGTGACGCGCAGCGAAGTCGCCAGCCTGCAGGAAACTCACCTGTTCTCTTCGCAAATGGTCCATACGTTCCGCGTCGGATTTTCCCGCTCCGAATTCAACTATGATTCCGCTCCTTTCGAAAAATCTTTCGATCCCCAATTGTCCTTCGTTACCGGGAAGAATCCCGGACAAATTACCATCGGAGGGTCGAATGCCGCCTCCGTCTCAGCGATCACTTCGGCGGGATCCAACAACAATCCCGACGTCCATAACGCCAGAAACCTGATCACCTACGACAACGGATTCCAAATCATTCATGGCAGACATCAGATCGGCGCCGGCATCTGGTTTCAGCGGCTTCGAATCAACGATAGCATGGCTAGCACGAAGAATGGACGAGCCGTGTTCAGCAGCCTCGTCACGTTTTTGCAAGGGACCGTTTCCAATTTCACCGTTCCGCCGATCACAACGCCTCTGGGCTTCCGCTCGTTCGAGGGCGCCTGGTATCTGGAGGATTCCATCCGTCTGCGTGCCAATCTGAACCTGCGTCTTGGCCTGCGGCACGAATTCACCAATGGCTTCAACGAGCGGTTTGGCAGGGCCGGGAATTGGATTGCGGGACCGGACGGAGTCCTCTTGACCAGCCCCACAATCGGAGGGTCCGCGCTCACGAAAAACAACGCACGATTCCTGCTCAGCCCTCGGCTGGGATTGGCGTGGGACCCTTTCGGGAAAGGGCAGACCTCGATCCGGGCGGGACTTGGGACCTACTATGATCTTCAGGATAACTTGGAATATCCCCTGAGTAATCTCCCTCCTTACAACGGCGCAGTGTCTTTTCTCAATGTTTCGCTGCCCACGTTTGTCCCCATCCGCCCTGGTACTACGCCTCCTCCTGCCTGCGGGACGGGCGTGACGCCACCTTGCACGACTTATGCGCCCTGGGGAGTGGAAGCCGCGATGAAGACTCCAACCGTGGAGGAGTGGAATCTCACTGTCGAACAGCAGATCACGCCCGGTACGAGCTTGCGGCTCGCCTACGTAGGGTCTCGTGGATTCCATCACTTGGTCACCGTGGACACCAATGCCATCCGGCCGCTGATTTGCTCCGATCCCAGCGGTTGTTCAGCGGGGGGAGTACTGACAGCGGCGCAGAAGGGAGCGCCTCCGGGCGTGTCGGTTTTCGATGTGAGAGTTCCTCAAGGGACACAGTACATTCCTGCTCTGCCGGGAGGAGCGCCTGCCACCCGGCCCAATCCCTATCTGTCCTCTGTTGGGTATTTCTGGCTTTCCGAGGGCAATTCCAGCTACAACGCTTTGCAGGTGGACGTAACAAAGCGCATGAGCCAAGGACTGCAATTCCGGGCTAGCTATACGTGGGCCAAGAATCTGGACATTGCTTCCGGGATAACGGCCGCTACGTCCCTCAATGAGGCCGCCTCGGTGTTAGATCCCTACGACGTGCGCAGGGACTGGGGCCCCTCCGCCTTGAACCCAACTAGTCAGGCAACCGGGAATTTCACCTATGAATTGCCCTTCGGGAAAGGAAAGCCGTGGCTGGGCAACGCGAGCGGGGCAGCCGGCAAGCTTGCGAGCGGCTGGCAGTTGAACGCCATCGTTACGTTGTTGAGCGGCTTTCCCATCACACCGCAAATCGGTTCCAGCCAGTCTGGCAACGGAGACACCCGCTTGCCGGACCGCCCCAATTCGAACCCCTCTTTCAGCAGTCCAAAAATCCTTGGCAAAGTCGAGCATTGGTTTGATCCGGGCGCTTACTTGTTGCCGATTCCAGGAACCTTCGGCAACGCCGGGCGGGGAATATTGCGGGGACCCGGCTTAGCGACCGTGGACCTTTCGCTGTTTAAGGCCACTTCCCTGTCTGAGAGGGCCAAGCTGGAACTGCGCGCTGAATTCTTTAATCTCTTAAACCGGGCGAATCTGGGTCTTCCTAACCCGATCGTTTTTTCTGGCGGGGCCGTCAGCCCCTCGGCAGGGATCATCACGAGCACCTCCACAACGTCCCGCCAGATTCAGTTCGGGCTCAAGCTAGCCTTTTAAGACACATGGGAAAGTCTCGTGGCCCTGCGGGCCATTCACGAGGATGAAAACTCAGACAGAACGATTCAAGTAACGCTTGGATCCTGAGCTGCGTGAGTTATACCTGTCGATTTCACAAGCCCGGAAAACCGGCTACCCTTCACTTTGCATCCCGATCCGCCATGTCACATCTCCGGGATACCGACTTACCGTCAACAACAAAGGTGTTGTCGGTCCAAGTGACATGGAGTATGGATGCCAAATGCTGAATTACACCGTCGAACACGAATGGGACAACGATTCGTCGCAAGCCGTGATGGAAGGATTGAGGAACTTTAACGCGGCTTTTATTGGAACCGATAAGCCGAGACAACTTGCGATCATCGTTCGCAACGACGAGGGACAAATCGTCGCTGGTCTTCTAGGCGAAACCAAATGGGATTGGATGTTTATCGGCTGGGTGTGGGTCAACGACAGCTATCAAATGAACGGAATAGGCACGCGGCTTATGCAGGAAGCCGAACGCGAGGCACAAGAGATGGGATGCCATCATACGCATTTAACTACCTTGGATTTCCAAGCGAAGGGATTCTACGAGAAACTCGGCTACGAAGTCTTTGCCGCCCTCGAAGACTACCCCAGAGGCCACACGCGGTTCATGATGAAGAAGAAAATTGGCTAGAGTTCATCAGATCTATCCTTCCCTTACTCAGACAACCCGCCGCAGCAAGGTCACATGTCCGTGTTGCCGACTTCCGATTTCCGGCATCATTGTTTGACCGGCCCAATCTTAACGTGGATCACACCGGAATCCGGCTGCTCCACCGCCTGCGGGATATAGAAGCGTGAGCCGTCGCGCGACACGGCGAGGAAGTTCAGATCCCCGAACGTGGTCGCGGGAAGACGAGCAGGGAACAGGGGCGACGGAGTACCTGCGCGGAACTCTCCTCCCGGAGCGGCTACCGGAACCGACCAGATGTAGTTCCGGCCCTGGTATTCATCCAGGTAAACGATCTCCCGTCCATCCTTGCGCCACACTGGATAATTGCCGCGGCTGGTCACCTGCTTCCGTAATCCCGGCCCCGGGTACGGCTGAACGTAGGTTCCTCCGCCGCTGTAGATTCCTGCATCCCCCGAGGCGGAGGCGGTGTACACAATCCAGCGCCCGTCTGGCGAGAAGCGGGCGTGCGAGATCGTCTCGCCTGTCTGGACCAAGGATTTGGCGGCTTGCTGCCCGCCGTCGAGCCGAAACGAGAACACCGCCGTATCCAGGGCGCCACGGCTGAGCAGCAGCGTCTTGCTGTCTGGAGAGATGTCTTCCAGACGCCCCATTCCAGGCGGCTTCGCCAGCTCGCGAAACGTTCCTTCCCCGGTCACAGGACGTTCCACAACGCGCAAAACTTCCCCGCCGGGGGGGATTGCATCGAGGAACTTAGACCCGTCCGGCGAGAAGAGCGTCTCCCGAGACCCCTGCTCCAACTGTAGCTGCCCAGGCCGGCCGGGTTCCAGCAGCCACGCGGTAGCGTTAAACCCAAGCAGCAAGCGGGTCTCGTTGGGCGCGAGCTTGAGTGTCTGGACGACGGCGGGAGAACCCGCCGTGCCGATCTCCTTACCCTGCCGGTCAAAGATGGTCACCTGCGACAGGCCGGCCGTTCCGGGACGCCACGCCATCACGCTGGTACGGGAAACAGAAAAGTGCGCGCGATGGAACGCGGGCGAGGACGCCACACTCTGCTGGACTAACTTGGGTTCGCCCTCCAGTTTCCTGGCCGTGCGGTTCAACGTTTGCGCATAGAGGTTGTCATTCCGAACAAACAGGATGCGTCCTCCCCCCGCCGACGTATAGCGGGCAGCAGTGGCGTTCCGCATCAGTAGAACCGGATCGGCGGCACGTCCGTCGCGCAGCGTGGCCAAGTAGATTTCAGACTCCTCGATCCCTCGTGCTAACAACTCTGAAAGGAACAGAAAGTCCTCGCTGCCCGGCAGGAACTCCGGCCAATAAACGTAGCGGCCCTCAGGCAGTCCTGTCACTTCGATTCGTTTGGCTACTCCGCCGGCCGCCGGAACTGCGTACAGATTTGGGCCGGTCTTGACTGCGGCAAAGAGAAGAGTGCCCTTGTCGCTCCAGCTCCCGCCCACCATAGTGGCAACATCGTTCGCAACAATTTCCGACGCGCCGTCCGGCACGCGCATCTTCTTCAGGTTGGTCCCGTCGGTAAACACGAACGACCGCGAGTCGGGGGACCAAAATCCTGGATTTCTGAAACTGCCTGTGCGCACGGGTTCTGGCGTGAGTTTATTCAACTGGCGTAATTGCACGCCGTTTCCATAGAAGATCACCGCAGAGCCGTCGGGCGAGATCTCGGGGGTCGCATGCAGGTCGCCTACAGGCGCGAGGCCTCCTGCCGCGGGCACGATCGTAAACGCCAAATCCGCCGCCGTTGCGCCGGTCGCCTCCGGCTGCGGCCGCAACCACCCGACGAGGGCGAGCGCGGCGAGGGCCGCCGTCACCGCCCAGGCGACCCACTGGCGGGCGGGCCTCGGCCGGCGCGGGCCTTCGGTCCCGCTCTCCGGTTCTGAAAGATACTTCGCGATAGCCACTCGTGCCTCGCCGATATCGCGCAGGCGTGTCTTTGCGTCGCGATCCAGGCACCGGCGGAGCAGGTTCTTGATGGGCGCGGGCGCCGTCAACTTATCGAAATCGATCGAACCCCGCAACACGTCGGCTAGCGTGTGCGCGATCGTATCGCCGCCGAACAGACGTTGGCCGCTTAGCATTTCCCACAGCACGACTCCGTAGGACCAGATATCGGCGCGGCGATCAACCGGGGTCCCGGCGGCCTGCTCCGGACTCATGTACGCCGCTGTCCCTAGGATCACTCCGGCGTTCGTCGCCGCCATACTCAACGTTGGTGAATTCGAGAGATTGGTATTTGCGGATTGCGGCTCATAGGCCTTCGCCAATCCGAAATCGAGCACCTTTACTTTGCCATCGGGCGTGATCTTCACATTCGCCGGTTTCAGATCGCGGTGAATGATCCCTTTCTCACTGTCGTGCGCCGCTTCCAGCGCCTCGGCAATCTGCTTTGCGATACCGAGCGCTTCGTTCACAGGAATCGGACCGCGCTTGATGTGTTCGGCCAAGGTTTCTCCGCCGACGAGTTCCATCACCAGAAACTTCCGCTCGCCGGATTGTTCGAGTCCGTATATCGCCGCGATGTTGGGATGATTTAACGACGCCAGCACGCGTGCTTCGCGCTCGAATCGAGCCACACGTTCGGTATCGCGCGCGAATGCTTCAGGAAGGAGCTTGATCGCAACGCTGCGTCCCAGTTTTGCGTCGGTGGCTTGATACACCTCTCCCATGCCCCCGCTGCCTAGATGGGCCGTAATTTGGAAGTGTGCGAGCTTGGTTCCGATCATGATGTGACGAACATGGCGGATTCTATCAGAACCTCCACAAGTCGCTCATTTATTTGAAGCTGGGAGCCGAGAAACTCGGGCGGAAGGTCAAGTGGCCGTGAAACCGGCATCTCGTAGAGTGAAGCGCAGGAACGCGAAGCCGACACTAATCGGACCACGCCCGGCCACGAAATCCCCAACCTTTTCACACGCTTTATCTATGCCATTCAAAGGGCTTGCCGGCGAGAGAACAGTTGTTCGGATTCTCAAGAGAAACCGAACAAGCGGTGGCGCAAAGGGAGACTCTGTTGTCGAAGTTCGGGAGAGACCCCTTGCATAAATATAAGCCGTCGGAATTATTAGCCTGAGATTGAAAAGAACCCTCCGAAAGACGATTTTCCATGGGGTTCAATAAAGGTCGTTGTCTCCGCGATGAAGAGAGCTGCTGCCGCTCGTCTCGCGGTTTAGCTTTAGCCCAACAGATTTTTAGTCAACCGCCCCGGCTGTCCACATTTCGTCTCCGGCCTCGACATCGTTCGCCGCGGCGCTCGGCTAAAATGCTCTTCATTATGTCAACCTGCCGCGGGCTGCAAGGTCCCCGACGATAGGAAGCATTAGCTTAGTTTTCGAAGTTCTTTTTCGAAGTTCTAAGGACAATTTAAGGGGCGAGTCCCCTGACCCGCCCCCACGCTTTAGAAGCTAAGTTTTAGCGCAAACTGGAGCTGGCGCGAAGTCGTGGCCGTGCTGGTGATGACCCCCGCCGAGGGGCTGATGTTGGTACCGGCGTAGACTCCGATACTTGGCTGCCCGAAGTTGGCCCGATTGAGGATATTGAACGCCT
>WNGL01007163.1_pt1 | contig 19680 bp, 13 predicted proteins | sample 5400591 | NCBI WGS metagenome assembly WNGL01 (sample SAMN13153377, study PRJNA577476) | soil metagenome | isolation source: 80 cm soil or saprolite under Garry oak tree replicate 1 | place: USA:California | collected 2016-06-15 | reverse complement strand
CCACGGGCAACGCCGGCCGGCTCGACTCCACGGCTTCGATGAACTCGCAATTATGAGCCACCCGAATCCAGGAATCCCGCAGCCTGCTCAAAAGGATGCGTGCCTGCTCGTCGGCCGTTTCCTCGGCCCGGGCGGCGCACTCGGCGGCCTTCGCCCAAGCTTCCGTTGATTGCATGGTGAGCCTCCCGCGACGCCCGTCCGTCGTCCCGCGATTCAAAAATAGCGAACGGCGATATTGGTTCCATGACAGGAGGACCCCACGCAAAATTTTTAGACATATCGAACCGCCGCCAGTCCGCCGCCGCGGATCGCTCGATGAGCCGCGGCATGCTGTCGTGCGCCAAGCTGGCCCCAAGGGCGCGACATTTGAAACAGGCCGGAGAGGGTCACTTCCCCCCAAACCGTGCTGGCACCATCTATAGATGGCCGACGGGAAAAATGGCCCTATTTTGTGGGCGCGGCGTCTGCCGTCGCACGGGGGTGGGGGCCCATAGGCGCTAAGATAAAGCGGCAGCAGCGGGGCCTTTACCTCTCCCCGCTTGCGGGGAGAAGAGCCTGCCTTCGGGCTTGACCCGAGGGTCGGATTGCGCGCGTCTTTCGCGCGCAATCCGGGTGAGGGGACCCTCCACAAAGCTCAGTCTTTGGAGAGTCCCCCTCAACCGACCCTCGTCGGCGCTAGGATAAGCCGGAGCCTCAATCTCTTGGTCGTCATGCCCCGCGCAGGCGGGGCATCCAGTAACCACCGAGCAAGCTATTGAGGCCAAGTCATGCCTTTTCCCGAGTTCGGTGGTTACTGGATCGTCCGCATTCGCGGACGATGACACGGAGAGAGGGCGCGTCTACTTCTCGAGCGCCAGCGAAATCACCTCTGCCGGTTCCGTCGCGGTGCCGACCGTGAAGGCGATGTACTGCTTGCCATTCGCCATATAGGTCATCGGCATGCTCCCCATCATGCCGGGAATGCTCGCCTCGGACAGAACCGCTCCGGTCTTCTTGTCATACGCGCGGACAACATGAGCCCCGCCCCATCCTTCACCCGCGATGAGCAACGTCTTCGTGACGAGAAGCGTGGCGTGCAAGTTGATGCCGCCCGTATTCGGCAGGTTCATGCCGTTGAGCGCCGGATTCTGAGCCACGCGCGCTGGCGTCGTTCCGAGCGGCGCCACCCAGGCAAATTCACCCTTGTTGAGATCGAGCGCCGTGATCCGGCTGTACGGCGGCTTCAAAATGGGCAGTCCTTTGACCGTTAGATTGGCGCCCGGTCCGCGCGAGAACCTCAGGTCCGACTTCGGATCATTGACAACGGTGATGATCCCAGGACCGGTTTTCGAGGGGATGTAGAAGTAGCCCGTTTCGGGGTCGAAGCCGCCCCCCTGCCAGAGCGAACCTCCGGTGCCGCCCGGGTTGTACCAAGTGCCTTTGGTGCCGTCCGGCTTGATTTCGGAGGGAGGCGTGAATACCGGGCCCAGGCGATACTGCTTGGCAATCCTCAACGCTTCAGCCCGAAGCTCGGGGGTAAAGTCGATGAGATCGTTCTCGACATATCCTTGGTAATCGTAGGCGGGTGGCTTGGTCGGATGCGGCTGCGTCGGCCATGCGCGTTCGCCGGGCACATCGCTCGCAGGCGCGGGGCGCTCCTCGAACGGCCATACCGGCTCCCCTGTCACTCGATCGAGCACATAGGCATAGCCCTGCTTGGTCAGCTGCACGAGCGCTTTGACCGGCCTGCCGTCGACCGTCATATTCACCAGGGCCGGCGCGGATGGGAGGTCGTAGTTCCAGATGTCGTGATGGGTGATCTGGTAATGCCAGATCCGCTTGCCGGTTTCGAGATCGACGCAGACAATGGAATTGGCAAACAGGTTGCTGCCCAATCGGTGGCCGCCATAGTAATCGTCGGTCGGAGATTCCACCGGGAGATAGGCGTAACCGAGCTCGGGATCGACTGAAATGGGCGCCCACACGCCGGTGTTCCCGGTGTAGTCGTTGGACCCATTCTCCCATGTCCCCGCGCCAAGCTCTCCAACCTTGGGGACCGTGTGAAACGCCCACTTCTGCTTGCCGGTGTGCGCATCGAAGGCCATCACATAACCGGGCGTGTTCCGCATCGAGGGCGGGGTGAATCCCTCTTCGAGGGCGGGCGGGATAATGACCGTATTCTTGTACACCATGGGCGGCGAGCTGTTGCCGATGTGAGTGACATGGTCGAACTCAACGTTCAGCTCTTTCATGAGATCGACCGCGCCGTTGACGCCGAACGACGTCACCGGTAGGCCGGTCTTGGCGTCCAACGCCACGAGATAGAAGCCGGTCGTGACGACGAAAATCCGCTCGTCTTGGCCGTCCGTCCAATAGGCGACGCCGCGCCCTGCATTTCTCCTTGGCGCCATCCGGTCTCGGCCGCCTTCGTCCATCCCCATCCACATCCACAATTGCCGGCCCGTCGCCGCGTCGATGGCGGCGACGACGCGTTGACCGCCGGCGGCCGTGTACAAAACGCCGTGGGCCATGATCGGGGTCGATTCACTCCGATAAATCGCGAGCTTCGGGTCTCCGTTGCCCTGCGCGGTTCCTCCCAGTGACGAGGGCGCAGGCCCAATCGCAGGTTTCCAGCGCCAGGCAATCTTCAAATCCTTGAAATTATCCTTGTTGATCTGGTCGAGCGGCGAGTAGCGTGTGCTGAGCGGATCACTGTTCAAATATCGCCACTCGCCAGGCTTCGCGGCAACCGACAGCTCCGCTTTCGCCTCCTGGCTTTGCGCCGGCAGCGTCCCCGCCACGATGGCGAACAGAATCAAGGTGAGAAAACTTACAAACGTGAACCGCGATCGTGCCATGGCTTCCGTCCGTTTCCCTTGGGTCGCTCTGCTTCCGAACTTAACGCATGTTCCGGTCGAATTGATCCGGCGATTGCATACCCACGTTCGTCACCCCCGGGCTTGACCCGGGGGTCCATCGCATAACAGGTCTCACGCGAAGAAGATGGATTGCCGGGTCAAGCCCGGCAATGACGACCGAATGGTTGCGTCCAAACGAACGAAACATGCTTGGATGCCGGCGGCCCGCTCACTCCGGCTTGATCCCGGCAGCCGCGATCACCTTGCCCCATTTCGCATAGTCTTCGCTGATGACCTTCGCATAAGCCGCCGGCGTGGTGCCGACCACATCGACTCCGATCGCGGCCATGCGCTGGTGGAAGCCGGGATCGGCGATGATGCTTGCGATCTGGCGATTGAGCGTCTCGACAATGTCGGGCGGTGTGCCGGCCGCGGCGACCAGCCCGACGCCCGAGCCAACCTCGAAGCCTGGAAAGGCCGTCTCGGACAGGGTCGGAACATCCGGCAACGAGGCGATCGGTTTGAGGCTGGTTGCGGCGATGGCGCGCAACTTGCCTTCCTGGATCAGCGGCAACAGCGAGTTGATGGCGCCGATGAACATGTCGATGCGCCCGGCCACCAGGTCCGGAATGACCGCCGTGGCGCCGCGGAACGGCACATGAATCAGATCGACCCCGGCATGCATCTTGAACAGTTCGCCGCCAAGATGCTGCGGAGTGCCGACACCCACCGAGCCGAAAGTCAGTCTGCTCGGCGAACTCTTTGCCAGGGCGATAAAGTCCTTCACCGTCCGCACCGGCAGACTTGCCGGCACGACCATGACGAAGGGAACGTCGGCCACCAGGTTGATCGGAGCAAAATCCGTGACCGGATTGTAGACCGGGTTGCGCGACAGATGCGGGCCCATGGTGAAGGAGGCGGGCGCGACCAGCATGACATGGCCGTCCGGCGGCGATTTCGCCACATAGGAATAGGCGATAGTGCCCCCGCCGCCGGGCTTATTCTCGACGATGGCCGTCTGATTGAGGCGGGCCTGCAGCCCGGTCGCGATTTCACGCGCCACTACGTCGTTGGAGCCGCCCGGCGTGAACGGCACGATCACGCGGATCGTCTTGTTAGGAAAGCCTTGCGCGCTGGCGGATGAGATAAAAGCCAGGGCGATGATGCACGCGGCGAGCAGTTTTGCCATGCTTCTTCCCAGTCGCCGCGCGCGAGGCGAACGGCCCCCTGTTGCGCGGTCACATTGTTCCAACGCCTTACCTTGCCCCAGAGCCGGGCCTGGCGCCTCCATTCGTTGCCCGCTCAGAAATCCGGCTTGTTCGCAGTCGGGATGTCTTCACCCTCCTTGTGATGGAATGCAAACCTGTTCTCGGCGCAGGCAACTTCCGGCCATTCGTTGCGGTCGCGCAAATAAATCATGCTCGCGGTCCAGGGCGTCGTGAAGGCGCCTGGATCCTCGACCGTGAAATCGACTTGCAGGTACTTGTCCGCATAGTTGGGGTTGTAGGGTCCCGCGGGGCGCCAATTCTCCTTTGCGCCTCGTTGCATCACGTCCTTCGCGACCTCGTGATCAACCAGCCGATGGCGTTCCACCACGTGCAGCTTCTCGGTGTAGGGGGTACCGAACAAGTCGATCATGGCATGCGGACGGTCGGCTCTGATCCCCACGGTGTCGATCACCAGCGTGTCGCCTTCGTAATGACCGACGGCATCCCCGTGCCAGGACGGCTTCACCTGCGCGGGATGCGGCTGGTTCATGCGCACCCAGCGGACTTCATGATCCTCGTTGAAAAGCATCACGACCTTGTCCCGCAGCTGCAGCATCTGCATGGCCATATGCTTGAAAAGAAACGGCACGGGTTCGGGCCAACATGTGTTGCCCGGGTTCTGATAGGTCACGCCGGCGATCGAGAGTTCGCCCTTCTTCTTCACGACTTCCGCCGCCCAGGGCTGCAAGATCGGATTGGTGTAATCGCCGACCAGCTCGCCGTAGTCGCTCTGGCCGCTATCCTTCCGCCGCGACCTGTTCGTCACCGGGCCGGGACCCGACGCTGGCGGTATGAGCCAGGGAAGGTTGCCGTGACGCCATATGCCGGAGAAATCCGGGAGGGACGCGGCGCCTTGCGCAGCGAGATTGGCTGGTCCAGCCACGGGCGCCACCTGCTGCGCCGAGGCGGAGGTAGCAGCCGCCGCCAATGCCGCCACTAACAGCAAATGCCATTGCACATTCATGTCGACCTCCCCTTCATGGTTGCCCTCATCGAGGTGCGGGCGCAGTCGCTATCTTATCGCAAAAGTGGGAACAGTGCACGACTGAGCCGAGGGCCGCGAGGGTTGCTTAAATGCTGAGTTCGGCTGTTTGTGCGAAGGACGAGAGGGCGAACCGCGGGGACAATGGCGATTTCTGCGGTTTGGTTCTGCGATATGTTTGATGACTTCCTGTTCGTCCGGGGTCAACACGCGAAAGGCTGCGGGCGAGCATTCTCGTCCGCAGTACTTCGATAAGCGGAATTCTCCAGTGTTCTCCGGTACTTACGGTCCCCTTGGCCTAGCACGTCAGGGCCGCCCCAGCCGCCATGATCAGCACCGGCGTGGTCGGGATGCGCCAACGTCCGCCCAGGCACGCCGCGAGAGCGATCCTGCTTCAGTACACCACGAACCCTTGTTTCTCGAAGAACGGTGCGGCCTTCGGCGAGAGCAAATATTGGACGTAGACCGGCGCCACGCCGTTGGTCGAGCTGGCCAGGATCGCGATCGGATAGATGATCGGCGGATGGGTCGATTCCGGAAAGGTTGCGACGATCTTGACGTTCTTGTCGGCCGCTGCGTCGGTCTGATAGACGATGCCGAGCGGGGCTTCGCCGCGCGAGACGAAGAGCAGCGCCGCCCGCACGTCCTGCGCCGGCGCAACCTTGTTGGCGACCGACGCCCACACCCCAAGCTTTTGGAGCGCGGCCTTGCCGTATTTGCCGGCGGGAACTGCGGCGGGGTCGGCCATGGCCAGGCGGCCATTGCCGAGCGCCTGCGCGAGCGGAAAATTCTGGCCGATGGTCAGCGCCACGTTGCTGTTGGCGCCGGTGATGAGAACGAGCTTGTTGCCGAGAAATTTCTCGCGCGTTTCCGGGTTGATCAGCTTGCGTTCGGCGACGTAGTCCATCCAGTCGGGGTCGGCCGAGATGAAGACATCGGCCGGCGCTCCGTTCTCGATCTGCTTCGCGAGCGCCGAGCTTGCGCCATAGGACACCTTGATCCCGCTGCCGTTCTCGAACAGGAAGAGATTATTGGCCTCCTCGAGCGCGTTCTTGAGGCTCGCGGCACCGAACACCAGAACGTCGCGGAACTGTGCCTGCGTCTGCAGGCCCGATCCGGCGAGCAGGACAGCCAACGCCGCCGATTGCAGGATCGGGCGTCGAATGGCCGCAAAAACCGCAACACCGACGCCCCGAGCCGCGCTCGAGGCTCGGCGCATCAGACCCTTGCATAGATCGCGATGGAGATTGGGACCGTTTGCGACTCTCGACATCGGAATGCTCCGTGCTCCGGCGACGACCCAGGCGGAGAGCTTACCCGGCCGATTCTATACGGTCACCAGCTGTGAATGTCACCGAGGTCCCGTCCAGCCGTGTCAGGATCGCCCGCATTCCCGGGTACGCCGCGAGCAGCGTCGACGCTTGACCCTCCCCGGCGACGCAAATGGCGGTCGACAGCCCGTTCGCTGCTGTCGCCCTCGGACCGATCACCGCCACGTCGACAAGGCTGTTGGCGCTCGCGCCGGTATGCGGATCAAAAATATGGTGAAAGCGGCCGCTCGGCTCGAATGTCGTGCCGTAACCACCCGATACGGCGAGTGCCATGTCCTCGAGCTCGACCATGCGGTCGACGCTGCCCGAGGCCCTGCCATCGCGGATGCCAAGCCGCCAGGGGCGTCCATCCGGGTGGCGGCCCAGGGTGCGGAATTCGCCCAGATCGACGACCGCGCTCTCGAAGCCTTCATTGCGCAGCATGTCGGCGATGGCGTCCGTGATGTAACCCTGGGCAATACTGTTGAGGGTCATCGCCATGCCGGCGCGCGCGAACCCGATGGCGGCCGCGCCGCAGTCGATCTGGCGGAAATCCACCAGGGCGCGGGCAACGTCGCGCGCGCGGGCCGCGATGTCCGGTTGGATGTCGGTATGCGACCAGAAATGCGCCTCGTATAGCCGCCACAACGGCTGCACCGAAATGTCAAAGGCGCCGCCGCTCAGCACACCGAGGCGTTGGCTTTCCTCGACCAGCGCGCGCAGCTCGGGCGACGGCTTGGGGAGCTTGCCGGCTTCATTGAGGCGCGAGATTTCGCTGTCCCGCCGATACAGGCTGAAGATCCGCTCGAAGCGCTCGATCTCATGGCGCACCCGCAGGATCGTACGTTGCGCGAAGGCGGCGTCGGTATGCCATAGCGTGAGCTCGGAGAGGGCGCCGAGCACCTCGCCTTGCCAACTGTGCAACTGGCCTTTCGGCGCGGTCGCGCGCACCGCCGCGATGATCAGCGGCAGGCCGGCAACCGCCGCAACGATGCGCAAGGCTCGGCGGCGCGTCGAAACCGACGCCGCGGGATCGAAACCGGGCGTGCCTGCACGAGCCGTGAGTTTCTCTTCAGGCATTTTCCACCATGACAGCAGCCGGCTTTGCCTCGTTGCGCAGCTTGGCGGCCCGCACCAGCGGCGGGCACCGCGTGTCGTCGTAATATTCGACCTGGCAATCAAGGCACTGGAAGCACTCCGCTGTGTTGATCTTGCCGGTCGGCTCGATCGCCCGCACGGGGCACGACCGTTCGCACAAATGGCAGGGATTGCCGCATTCGGGACGGCGCTTGAGCAGATCGATGAGGTGCAGCCGATCGAGGAAAGCGAGCACGCCACCGAGCGGGCACAGGAAGCGGCAATAGGCCCGCTCGGAGAACAGCCCGATGGCCAGCAACGCACCGGCGTAGAGCACATAGGGCCAGGCGCGGGTGAATTTCGAGGTGATCGCAGTCTTGAACGGCTCGATCTCGATCGTGGCCCCCGATGGGTCGATCTCGGTCATCACCAATGCCAGCACGGCTGCGGCGGCGATATACTTGCCCATCCACAAGCGCTTCTCCAGCGCCGCCGACGGGTTCCATTGCGGCACGCGCAGCGCGCGGGACAACTGGCCGAGCAGCTCCTGCAGCGCCCCGAACGGGCACAGCCAGCCGCAGAACACGCCGCGCCCGATCAGCAGCAGCGAGGCCAGGGTGTAGAGGGCGATGATGACCATCAACGGCTCGGCGAGATAGAAGCCGATATCGAGGTGATTGAACGGCGCCAAGATATAGTTCATGACATTGACGATCGAGAGCTGCACGCCGGCGGTCCAACCGAGCCAGACCAGAACGACGAGCAGAAATCCGTTACGCACCAGCCGATGGGCAAGGCGATAACGCGCCAGCGTCGCTTGGAAAACGAAGATCAGGGTGAGCACCGTGAGCAGCGCGACAAGAATCGCAACATTCACCCGGGCCTCGCTCCAGGCCTCGACCCAGGCGGCGACCGCCGCTGGCTCCGGCTCCGGCTCTGCGGGCATGAGAACAAGCGCCTCCGGCACCTTGTAGTCGAGGGCGAACGCGACTGTCGCCGGCGTGGCGCCGGCGCCATGGACCAGGAGCTCCAGCCGCCATGGCTTTACGGGGTCGAAGCCCGAGTTGGGGGGCAGCGCGAACACCCCGGCATTCTGCTGCCCCTTGAAGCCCGCGGGGTAGGTATAGTCGTCTTGCACGAAACCAAACGTCCGCCCGTCCTGAACGAGGCGCAGGCGATCGAAGCGGTGGCCCTCGGACTCGCGAAAGTATTTTGTGCCGAGAAAATCGTAAGGACCGTTGGAGGCGACGAAGATCGCCTGGCCGCCGCTCGGCATCTGGCGTTTGTAATCCTCGAACTTCGGCACGCCGATCAGATTGGCGCCGATGGCGGCCGGCGTGAACAAGGCGGTCATGAATTCGATAAAGAGATCGTCGGCCTTGCGGAGCGGCACTTCGAGCTTGACATTGGACGCGCCCGCTTCGGCGAGGGCCGCCGCAACCTCGCCCGATGTCACCCGCCGGCGCACCACGGCGCCCTCGGCGAGAAGCGCGTCCCACGACTTGGCGCTGTAGCTCTCGGCATCGAGGGTCGGAACAGTCACCGCGCTCCGCGCAACGCGCCCGCGCAACACCAGGCCGGCGGTGGCGAGGACGGCGGCGCGCATGGCGCGCGCGCTGATGGTCGCGCCGGTGACATAGTCCGGCGGCAGCGCATTGGCGGGGGCGCCGCGCAGCGGCCTGCCCGCCTCGCGGGCAAGAAAGCTGTCGAGCAAGCGCTGGCGACCGATGTCGTGAACGATATAGTTCTCGTTGTGGAACACCACCTTGGCTCCGGTGATGCGGCCGTCGAGATCGACGCCGGCGATCACGTCGAAGGGGGTTGTCGAATAGCCGGTGGCGGCCACGATATCGAGGGTCGAGAACACGTAGGCGACCGCCTTGTCGCCCTGGTACACCGCGATGGCGGGCGGCGAGCCCTCCTCGGGCCCGAGCCGTTCGGCGCCGCCGGGGTAGACCACCGCCATGACCTCGGGGGTGAGCCGCTCGCGCAGCTTGCCCTTCTCGGCCATGGCGGGCGAAGCGAGGACGAGCGCCATCGATGCGATGCAGATTCGACCCACCCATTCGATGAGCCTAGGGAGCGCATCGACAAAGCGCTCAGGAAACGGGTGTTGCATTTCCTCGCCTGACTGTCAGCCTGAGCAGCCCTCGGCGGAAAATGGTGGGATGTGATAGGGTTGGGTCTGGTGGCCAAGGTGACGCAGCACCTGGCGGACGACCACATCACCCGGACTGCTCGCCTTGGTGACGCAAAACTTCCCGACTGTTTCGATTGGCAAGGTGTCGAACGGTCCAAGATTGCCCAGGATGGTGCCGCTCTCACCGGGCTTCCCCTCCATCCCCTGGGGCGCGCCATCAGCCCACGCACATTCACCAGCGCCTGGACGTTCCTTGGTGGCAGCTTCTTTCGCCCACTTGAACGGTGTCCTGATGACCTTGCCCCCATCGGTCCTGAACGTTTTCAGTTCACCGCGACAGTATAGTGCGAAGGAAGGCCCTTGGGCTGGGGCTTGCGCGCTGGTAACCCAAGCAGGAGCGCAGCACAGCACCGAAGCTCCTGCAATTGCGAACCACCCGAACTTGACCATTTCGCAACCCTCCTTGTGACGTTTCACTACGCGAACATGCGACCTGGAATCCCCCTATCCAACGACCCCTATTGGGAGGCGGATTTGCGATGGCGGCCCCGCGATCGCCGGGCGGATCGGTCAACACGATAATCCCGCAATCTTGCCGCCAATGCAAATGCGCGGGCCCCATCATCCCTTCCGGGACGCCGGGGCCCGCGCGCAACGTCAGGGTAACGGGCACCGCGCCGGGGCGCGGTGCCCGTCAGGAGATGAGCTATTCTTGAGTGGGTGACCGCCCAGCCTCCAGGTCCCCCGTGCGCTGGAAGACAGCCACGACCCCGGACTTGTCAAGCGGGGTGGCGCCCAACTTCAGAAGAAGATCGGCGACGTCCTTGCGGTATCGGCGCGGGATCTGGGGACGGCGCTGCCCGATGTCCTGGGTGAGGACGGCGAGGGCGATGCTCAAGGGCGTCTGCCCGAAGGCGTCAAACTCGTTGACGTCTGCGCCTTTGCTGACCAGGAATTCAATGACATCGGTCAACCCCTGGTAGGCAGCCGCGTGCAGTGCGGTCCAGCCGAACTGTCCGCCCGCCTTCACGTCGACGCCGCGCTCGACGAGGAGCTTTGCGGTCTCGATCGCCATCGCCCGTTCTTCGGGCGGCCTTGGCCTTTGTTCGTCCGTGCCCGCCCCGGACGCCAGCGTCAGCGCGGTCGTGCCATACTCGGTGGTCGCGTGCGGATCCGCCCCAGCGTCGAGCAGCACCTTGACTGCGGCCGTGTTGTTGACTTCCGAAGCCAACAACAGCGGCGTGGCGCCGTCCAGTGACACCTCGATGATGGTCTGAGCCTTCGGCTGATGCAGACGGAAATTCGGGTCCGCGCCGTGCGCAAGGAGCGACTTCACGACCTTCACGATCTCGTCTTTTCGCGCCAAGTCGAGCCCGTAATGCGAATCCCGCACGACGAGAAGGAGAGCGTTGTAACCTCTCCAGTCGACGAGGTCGGGTTTGGCGCCATTGTCGAGCAGCAGGTCCACCATCCGCGTGTTGACCATGGCGGCGGCGATGATCAGGGGCGTAAACTGCCCTTCCGACTGGACGTGATTCACGTCCGCGCCGGCGCGGAGCAGAATGCCGGCGGTGTCCACATCATTTCGCTGGGCGGCAAACATCAGCGGCGTGAACCCGGATTTTGCACCGGCATTGACGTCGGCGCCGCGCCGCACCAGCTCCTCGACCACCGCGGTGTGACGCTGCGATGCCGCCCACATCAAGGCGTTTTGTCCGCCTTTGGTCTCCTTCGCGTTGATGTCTGCTTTGCTCGACAGCAACGCCCGCACCGTTGGGAGGTTGCCCCGTCGCGCCGCCTCCATAAGCGCGGTTTCGCCCGAGGTCAGCGCGACATTGGGATCGGCCCCGGCCGCCAGGAGCTTCTCGGTCATGGCCGAATCAGGGTGGGCCGCGGCCGCATAAATCGCGGTGGCGCCGAATTCATTGCCCGCCTTCACGTCTGCGCCCGCGCGCAGGATCAGATCGGCCATCTCCAGGTCATTGCGGGCGGCCGCCCAGACCAACGCGGCCGTGCCTTCGGGCCCGGCGATAACCTTCTGCGGGATGCCGTTCAGCAAGGAACGCACAGCAGCGCGGTCCCCTTGCTTGGCCGCGGTCACCAGCGGCACACTGCTCGTATCGGCGGCAAGCGCTGCGCCCGCAAAGATCGTCGAGCCCAGCAGTCCCGCCAACATCATTGCCCGAATGTTCATCGCCGTTCTCCCATAAGATTTCCGTTCCAGTTGATTCACAAACAGCTCTCTCAGCAATCCGCCCCTCGATTCCCGCTTGCGCGGGAATGAGCGGACGGGTGCGCTCTATCTATCCTGCAACCGCAACCCTGGGTCCCCGCTTTCGCGAGGACCCAAGGGACACACGTGCGTGCGTTAGACGGTCGGCAACTCAGCCCTCTTCGTACTGTCGCCCAAGCTCTCCACACCCTTAACATTGGCCTTGTCCAGCATGGTGAGGAGCAGATTGGTCAACGGCGTGCGCCTGGGATAGCGGACATGCTGCCCGCCCTTGATCCCGCCAACACCGCCAGCGACCAGCAAGAGCGGCAGGTCGGTGTAGAGGTGCAGGTTGGCGTCGCTGAGCGCGGCACCGTAGAGGATCATCGAGTGATCGAGCAGCGAGCCGTCGCCGTCCGGCGTGGAACGCAGCTTGTCGAGGTAATAGGCCAACATCTTTATATGGAAGGTGTTGATCTTGACGGTCTTCTCGATCTTCTCGGGATCGCCCTGGTGATGCGTGCAGGGGTGATGGGCATCGCCAAATCCCACCTCCGGATAGGCGCGGCCGCTCATCTCGTGGCCCATCATGAACGTGATGACCCGCGTCATGTCGGTCTGCCAGGCGAGAGTCATCAGATCGGACATCAGCTTGAAGTACTCCGAGAAGACTTCCGGAGCGCCGGCGGGGCCTTCGATCTGCGGCACCTCGCGGTCGGTCTGTTTCTCCGCCAGTTGCATGCGGCGCTCGACATCGCGAATCGCCTCAAGATACTGGTCGATCTTGCCGCGATCCGTTCCGCCGAGCTTTCCGCGCAGCCGCCTGACGTCCGCGTTGATGGCATCGAGGATGCTGCGCTCCTCCTGCCGCATCGCCAGACGCCCCTCCGGATTGGTGCCGCCTTCGCCGAACAGACGTTCGAAGATGGCCCGGGGGCGGTTCTCCATCGGCAGCGGCGAGGTCTCGTTGCGCCACGAGATCGTGTTGTAATAGGCGCAGCCATAGGCGGACTCGCAGGCGCCCACCACTTCCGGCGATTCCAGCCCGATCTCGAGCGAGGCGAGTTGCGTCTCTTTGCCGAACTGGTCAGCCAGGCGGTGCAGGCGCGCGGATGGTCGCCGCCCACTTCGAAATTGAGGCCCGCGGCTTGTTGTGAATCGAGCCCCGACATCACCACCAGCCGGTCCTTGTGGTCCGACAGCGGCTCGAGAATCCTGGTCATCTCCCCCAGGGGACCCTCGGCCTTGGGCGCGAACTCGTTCTTCAGGTTCATGATCCCATTCGGGACTTGCATGAACGCCATGCGGATCGGCCGTGCCGTTTCGGCGGCAAAGGCCGGAGTCATGGCGTCCAGCACGGGCAAGGCAAGAACCGCACCCGTCCCGCGCAAGAAGGTCCTGCGGGGAATCGATTTCCTAGTTATTACCATCGCTTATCCTCCTCATTTGGAACGGAGCGCTGTTGACGATACCGAGAATGATGGATGACCACCGCTGGTTATCCGAGGCAGCCTCGCGCGTGATCTGGCGAAGAACAGGGCGGTCGTACTCTTCCACGCCCCGACCCAGCGCATAGGTAAGCAGCTGCTCGGTAAAGGTTTCCACGAACATGTCCTGTTTGGTCACCAGGACCTCGCGCAAGCCCGCAGGCCCGTCGAACATCGTGCCGTCGGGCAGGACACCGGAGGAATCGATCGGTGCCCCGAGTCCAAGGGTGTCGCGCCATTGCCCAAGGCCGTCGAAGTTCTCAAGCGCGAACCCGAGCGGATCCATCATCTTGTGGCAGGCGGCGCAGGTGGGATTGGACCTGTGCAGTTCCATGCGTTGGCGCATGGTCAAGTTCTTTGTGGTCGCGTCGTCCTTCAACGACGGAACGTTGGGCGGCGGCGGGGGCGGCGGCGTGCCCAGGATCTGCAACAGCACCCACTTGCCGCGGATCGTCGGCGCGGTGCGGTTGGGATAGGACGTGACCGTCAAGATGCTCGCCTGCCCCAGGAGGCCGTGCCGCCTCGGGTCCTCAAGCTTCACGCGGCGGAACTCACTGCCGTAGATGCCCTTGATCCCGTAGTGTTGGGCCAAGCGCTCATTAAGGAAGGTGTAGTCCGTTTTCAGCAGATCGGCGACGCTGCGGTCCTCGCGCAGCGTGCTTTCGACCACAAGCTCCGTTTCCTTCGCGAGCGACTGACGCAAATTCTCGTCGAAATTCGGGAAGGACGCCGAATCTGGCGATATCCTTTCGATATTGCGCAGGAACAGATATTGGCCGGTGAAGTTTTTCACCAGCGCCTGGGAGCGCGGATCGGCCAGCATGCGCCGCACCTGCGCCGCCAGGACGGACTTGTCGCTCAGTCGACCGCTCTCGGCGACGGCGAGCAGCTCGTCGTCGGGAATGCTGCTCCACAGGAAGAACGACAGGCGCGAGGCCAGCTCGATGTCGCTGATCTTGTGGACGCTCCCGGGCGGCGCGTCCACTGGATCGATCTCGGCACGGAAGATGAAATCGGGCGACACCAGAACCTTCTGCAGCGCCAGTCTCACCCCCGATTCGAAACCGCCGCCCTGGGCGCCCTGCCGGTAGAGGGCGAGCAATTGCTGCATGTCGTCGGCGACAATCGGGCGCCGATAGGCGCGGTGGGCGAGGCTGGCCAGGATCTTCTCCGCGCAAGCCTCCTCCTCGGCGCGCGCGGCCGGATGGCAGATGAAGATCTTGTCGCGGGCGGGCGTTGCGCCGGGCCCCTCGACCTTGAACGGGCCGGCAATCGAGATGCCCCCCACGCCTTCGAAGTAGGTCCTGACCTGATCGTCGCGGACTCGATCGATGATGCCTTCCGCGACCACCGTATCTTTCATGAAGGTCGCAGCAAGCTCGTGGGTGCCGGCCTTCACCGGCAGGCGGACCTTGAGGTTCGCGTCAGGGGCGGTTCCGGCGCCAAGCTGGGCCGCTCTCTGATTGCGGGCGATGGTAAACAGCTGAAGCCTTTGATCGTCGAGCCTCAGATCGAGCCTGCGATCCTGGCCCATTCCCAAAACGTCTTCGTTGCGGCCCCGCTGCAGACTCACCGAAATCTCATATTCGCCATCCACCGGGAAGCGGTGCTGAATGACGGTGCCGCCGCGCGAGCCGACCGGCGCGTCTTTGCTCAAGCGTTCGATCTGCCTCAGTCCGTGCGCAACGGTGTAGGTCTGATAGGCCGGGGGCATCGTGACATCGCCTACCGCCTGCCGGCTGATCTTGGCTGCGGTCGCAAGATAGCGTTCCATCAGCAAGGGCGACACGCTCAATACGTCTCCGATGTTGTCGAAGCCGTAACCGATGTCGTCGGCCGGCAGCAGGTCAGCAACATCGATCTCCAGCGCCAGCAAATCGCGAATGGCGTTGCCATACTCCGTCCGGTTCACCCGATGGAGCGTGGCACGTCCGGGATTGGGCTTGGCCTCCGCCAAGCGATCGCGCCCAGTCTCGATATACTTGACGAGCGCATCATAGGTGGCCTCCTCGGGCCGCGGCATGCCGGCAGGCGGCATCTGGCGACCGCGCAGCTTGCGGATCAGCTTCTCCCAGATCTCGCCGTTGGCCCCGAGATTGTTGAAGTCCAAGGGCTCCAGGTTCAGTCCTGCAAATGGCGTCGGACCGCTGTGGCAGCCGAGGCAATAGAGTTGCAGGGTTGTGCTATGGTCGCTTGCGGCTGGAGAGGCGGGATTTTGCGCCTGCTGTGCTGCCGCGGGCAAGAGAGCCACGACCGCAAGTACCATGCTTGTTGTGAGCAGTGCACGGGTTCGGAGCATTCGTCGCCTCCCACTTTTGAAAATACGTTACATAATTAAGACAGGCTACGCTGATTTCGGGTTCCCCGCAAGCGGGGTTGTGTCTTAATTCGGATTTTTGCAGGAGGAACGTCCCAACTCGGCAGCAGGTTCATCGAGTTCGGGATGATCTAGAAATATTTTTCGACCATCAGCAGCGCCGGGATGGGGCTACCCCTTCGGGGCGGGGCGCTATTTATTTTCCTTATGGAGCATTTCGCGCAACAGCCCTCCAATCGTTGCCTCCAACAACCATATTGCAGCGCATCATGTCCAACCGCTCATCCGCGCATCGCAGTCGAGGAAAAGCGCCTTCGAATTCGCGCGGTGGAATCAGCCTGCAGTGATGGATTCGATTGAGTCATCCGTTTCCTCAAGCCGGCGAAGCGACCACCTTCGCCGGGGTGCCGCCTCGCTTTGCCACGCAGACGCATCCTGATTGCCCAGGCCGGCCTTCGTAGGTGCGAACGAGCACGGACGCTGATAGACTTGGATAATTGCCCACCGGTTTTTGAATGGGGTCGGTCGATGGAGAAGCGCCAGGCCGTTTATCCAGCATCGCGACGCGAGTTCTTGACCCTGCTTGGCGGCGCGGTGGCTGCTTGGCCGATCGCCGCCCGTGCCCAACGGGCGGTGGTGCCGGAGATCGGGATCCTCAACAGCTTGTCGTTTGGCCCGATCGCGGACCGCCTTGACGCCTTTCTCGAGGGCCTCGAGGACACCCGCTTCGTCGAAGGCCGCAACGTGACGATCGCGTACCGCTCGGCGGAGGGTCAGGCCGGGCGGCTTCCGGCATTGGCGGCCGATCTGGTGCGCCGAAATCCGAAGGTGATCGTCTGCCTGACCAGCGCGAACACGGTCCGTGCCGCCATGGGCGCGACCTTGACCATCCCCATCGTCTTTGCCATTGCAGGCAATCCGGCCGAGCTCGGACTGGTCGCCAATCCCGATCGGCCGGAGGCGAACGTGACCGGCGCGGGCCGGCGCACCGAAGAGCTCAATCCCGAGCGGCTGAAGGTGATTTGCGAGCTGGTGCCGCAACCGAGCCCGGTTGGATTTCTCCTGAATTCCGACAGCGTACCGCCTGCCACGACCAGCGAGAGAATCCGGGCCATGGAGGCGGCCGCCCAATCCGTCGGGCGCCGGCTGGTCGTCCTCGATTTGGCGGGGAATCCCGAGCTCGGAACGATCTTCGCCGACATGGCGCAGCAGGGCATCGCCGCGTTCGTCATTTCCACCGAAGCTTTGTTCAACGTCTGGCGGGATCAGGTCATCGGGCTGTCGGCGAGCTACGGCATTGCTGCAATGTTTCCGAACCGCGAATACGCCCAGGCTGGAGGCCTGATCAGCTACGGCGCCGATCTCTATGAGCACTATCGCGTCGCCGGCACTTATGCCGGCCGCATCCTCAAGGGCGAGAAGCCCTCCGACATGCCGGTGCAGCTCCCGACCAAGTTCGAGATGGTCATCAACCTCAGGACCGCCAAGGCCCTCGGCCTCACCGTTCCGCAGGCGCTGCTGCGGGATGCCACCGAGCTGATCGAATAATTTCGCTAATACAAGGGGCGGACTAGCCGATTTTGCGGGCGTCGAGGCCTGCCGCGCTGAGGCGGAGAGCCTGCCGGGTGAAGGCTGCTGCCGCGATCAGGAGTCCCAGCGCGAGGATCTGCCACGCCGGCGGGATGCCGAGGTCCAGGGTGAAGTTGTTCCGGAGAGTCCCCAACGGCTCGTAGCCATGGTATGCCCAGATCCAGCCCGCTTCGAAAACCGCCGTGAACAGGCACGAAGCCACCGCCAGCATCGCCAACGCCCTCGCATCGCCTCCCCGCCCACGGCGGTTGAGCACCCTCCAGACCGTGAGCCAGAAGAACATTCCGCTCATCAGGAACTGCTCCGGGAATGATCCTGGCGACAGCAGGTAGTGAATGAGGGCCAAGGCCGTGGTCACGTAGACGGCGCTGTGCAGCCGGTTCCAGCCTTTCGCCCCCATGCTCTGAACCGCCGCATCGAGCGACGTCGCGCCGAGCACGATCAAGCCCATTGTGGAGACGGTCGCCACGATCAGGGAAAGCCTGGTCGCCATCTCCTGGGCGATGTGCGCAAAGTCCCAAAACCGCAATGCGAAATAGATGACGATATGCGCGACCGTATAGGCGAGCGCCGTCACCCCGATCATTCGTCGCACGATGATGAGCCGGCTCCAATGAAATATCGTCAAAGCCGGTGTTATCGCCAAAGCCAAGAGCAGGAGCGCGGTAGCCCACACCCCCGACCAGTAAGTCATTCCCCCGAGCGGAACCGGTCCGAATTGGTCAGTGCCGACCTGATAAACCAGCCAGATCGCCGGCCCGAACATGAGCGTGAACGTGCCCGCCTTCAGCCAGGAAAATCGGTGTTTCCGGTCTTGCCACGGCCAGATCAAGCGCAAACCCTGCTCCTCGGCTGAGACCGACTGTCGGAGGCTCCGACACGTCCATCCCTCTCCCCGCAAGCGGCCGCAAGCGGGGAGAGGGAGATAAGCACATCCTCTCCGCCGATCGTCAGCGGCGCTGTTCTTTGAGATACGCCTGCGACGCCGCTTCGTCCTTGTGCGGGGTCACCTTGTCGGGATCGATCCGCACCATCAGGTAGGTGATGTGGTCGTCGATCTTGGTGAACCAGTGCCCGGTGCCGGCCGGAATGATGACAACGTCTCCGGCCTTGAGCTGATAGCTCACTCCATTGCGAACCGACGAGCCGTTGTTGCCCGGTCCATTGAACAGACGCACGGTCTCCTGGGTCGCGGGACGGCGCTTCATGTCGAGGATGTCGGGACCCAGCACCAGCGTGCCCGACCCCTCGATGATGTGATAGACTTCGCTGACCAGGTCGTGTTCGGCGACCGAGTTCGGCGCCGGTCCGTCGAGCTTTCCGCGATGCACGATGCCAATTCCGATATTGGCCTTGCCGATATCGACGTCGCGCACCTGTTGATCAACCCGCTTCTCGGCAATCGCCTTCTTGACGTACGCTTGTAGTTCGTCGAGCGGAATGTAGGTCCCCGGGCACATCTTGCATGTCGGCTGGGGATCAGTGCCCTGCGCATGGAGCGAGGTGACATTGAGCGAGGTGACCAGGCACCCGGCTGCCGCTAGTCCCAACATCATTCTTGTCATACTGTCCTCCCGAGCTTTGCGATGGGGCGCTGATCGATCCCATCTTTCGAATTGGCGGGCGTCCCATCTGTTTTGATCCTCAAGCATAAAACGGACTCAACTCGTCCACAAGCCGAGCCGCCTTCGGGAAGGCGTTCGATGACGAGAACACCAAACGTCTGCGGTCGCGGCCGCGCTTGTCCGGGGGCGATAGTCACCGGCCCATTCGGCGTGCCGATGGGAAGGTTGGTCGCGGGGTCGGCGGTCTGGTAGACTGCCGCACGCCAAGGCATCGCCCGAATGCCGGCGAAGGAGGAGCCCGCCCATGTTGTCACGACGCGATATTCTCACCACCACCGTCGCCGCCGGAGCAGGTCTCGCGATGGCATCACAAGCATCCGAACCCGCCAAGGCACAGCCCGCGCGCCGCATGATCGTCGATGCGCAAGTCCACATCTGGCTCGCGCATACGCCCGAGCGTCCCTGGCCCGCCGACGGCATCGGGCAGGCGCACATCCCGCGGCCGTTCTCGTACTACGAGCTCTTGGCTCGCATGGACGAGGCCGGTGTCGACCGCGTCGTCATCGTGCCGCCGTCCTGGGAAGGCTATCACAACGAATACGCGATGGAGGCGGCGAAGAAGTGGCCGCATCGTTTTGCGCTGATGGGCCGCCTGCGGATCGACGATCCGAAATCGAAGGAGCTGCTCGCCACCTGGAAGGATCAGCCCGGCATGCTGGGCGTCCGTCACACTTTCAACCGTTTGCAGACCGGTTGGCTCACCGACGGCACCGCCGACTGGTTCTGGCCGGCCGCCGCCAAGGCCGGCATCCCCGTGATGACGCCGACCGCAGGGCGCGCGCGCGACTTCCTGCGCATTGTCGAGCGCAATCCGGACCTCGTCTTCATCATCGAC
>WNGL01011451.1_pt1 | contig 19682 bp, 20 predicted proteins | sample 5400591 | NCBI WGS metagenome assembly WNGL01 (sample SAMN13153377, study PRJNA577476) | soil metagenome | isolation source: 80 cm soil or saprolite under Garry oak tree replicate 1 | place: USA:California | collected 2016-06-15 | reverse complement strand
CAGGATGGCGGGCCCAAAGGGAAAATGAGCGAAGGAAGGAGCGGGGGATCTGGGCGGGGCGCTCGAAGAAGAATTGTGGGCCCCACCTGACAGCGGTTCTGCTCACCGACGGATCGCAGGTTTGTATCGTGTACCGACTCTCGACCCGAGCCGTTCACTGCGCCGCCCTCGCATTTCCTTCCCTCCGCCGCTTCCGTCGCACCTGCCTGCTGGCCAGGGAAAAATTCCGCCGCACCCAAGCGCACGTTCCGCTCGGCACTCGTCTCCGCAGAATGGCGGGCCCAAAGGGAAAATGATCGAGAGGAACGCACTGATACTGGTGATACTGATTCTTCGGTAGCCGCCCGGTAGCCGTACCATAACGCGGCTCCGCGGAGAAGTAAACCTGCCACTGTCTTGATAGGATTAGGTTCGGGCTAGGGCTACGCGTATTTCCAAGGGTTTGGGCAGTCCCTAGCCGTGGTGCGAGTTGTTGGAGGGAATTGCGAGGAGAGCCCTTGCACGAGTTTGCGCATCTCATACGGTCTGAGATACAGTTTCCGAAAGTGCCTCGAAGAACCGCAACTTCGATAGTTCTCCTGACTGTCCTGGTGACCGGCATTGTTACTCCGACCGGGTTCTGCGCGCTCATGTGCGAACGCCACTCTCGCTTGGAAAGTCAGCGCCACTGCAGCGAGCCTTCGGACGCCATGCCGGGAATGGTTCACGATCATTCCGCCATGAATCATCCAGCGGTTGAGGCCATGAGTCTGGTGATGGTGTCGCATTCGTGTCAGTCGAATTGCGTCACAGCGGAACGTCTTAAGGCTTCGAGAAAGGTTGTTCCTCAAGTGAGGGTAGTCGAGAGCGGCCCTCTTGTCCTGGATACAACGGCGGAGGTTGCGGCACCCGATCCCGCAGCCGCATGGAGTTCGGATAATAGCCCACCGTACCGGCCCTCTGCATACACTGCTTCTTTCACCATTCTTCGCATCTGAGTTCTCCCCTCTCGTTCTAGCAGCGGTATAGCCAAAGCAGCGACCTGTGTCGAGTGCCCAGCTGCGCATCTCCCTTCGATCCAATGTCCATCGAGTTCCTGAGGACAGTTGGGTCCGCCAACTCTTGAAGAGGAAGAGCTATGAAGAACAGACGTGATTTCCTTAGAAATACTTTTGGTCTAGGCGCAGGTTTAGCCGCTGTACCTCGCCTGTTTGCAGCTCCCACGCAGGCGAGCGGAGAAAGCATGGACATGGAGCACATGAGCCACGCTACTCAGCGCAACAGTGGGATCGTTTCCGTGGAGACGCCCGACGTTCCGCAACTTCCCTGGCGCATGTCGGGCGGGGCAAAAGAGTTTCACTTGATCGCCGAGCCCGTGAAGCAGGAATTAATGCCCGGCAAGATCGTAAACCTATGGGGCTATAACGGACGCGCTCCGGGTCCGACGATCCAAGTGAACCAGGGTGACCGGGTAAGGATCATCGTGGACAACCATCTTCCTGAGCCCACCTCAATGCACTGGCATGGATTCGAGATCCCCGTCGAGATGGATGGGGCGCCGGGGAGTAGCCAAGACCCGATTCCGCCAGGCGGGCGTTTCATTTACGAGTTCACGCTGCACCAGGCGGGGACGTTCTTCTACCACTCGCACATGGCAATGCAAGAGATGATGGGAATGATCGGGACCTTCATCATGCACCCCAAGAAGGCTTACGATCCGCCAGTCGACAAGGACTTCGCGATCATCTTGCAAGAGTTCGCGATCCTTCCCAACAATCCCATTCCGAATTCCATGAACATGGAATTCAACTGGCTGACCTTCAACGGCAAGGCGGGTCCTGCGACTACTCCACTGATTGTCCGGCTGAAGGACCGCGTCCGGCTGCGCTTCATCAACCTGGGGATGGACCACCATCCGATTCACCTGCACGGGCACACGTTTGTCGTGACAGGGACTGAAGGCGGACGACAGCCGAAGACCACCTGGGGGCCCAAGAACACGGTACTGGTAGGAGTGGCCGAGGCCGCCGATGTCGAGTTCGTCGCGAACAATCCCGGTGACTGGATGGTCCACTGCCACCTGCCCCACCACATGATGAACCAGATGTCCTCGACCGTCGGACCGCTGACGCGCCGTACGGGCATGCCAGCGGGCGTGTCCATGGAAAACGGCATGGGAATGTTAGATGGCACGCCTGGCGTGCCACTCGGTGATGACTATGGATCGAGTCTCGGGCGTGGAATGGGAGTCGGTTCTACCAATGACCAGCCCACCACGAATGGGCCGTTGAGTCAGGAACGTGCGAAGCAGGCCGTGGCGGCCACCACGCAAAATCAGGAAATGCCCAGAATGCCAGGTATGCAACACGGGCAAATGCGGGGCACGCAGCACGGCGAAGAACAGCTTCCGGAAAGTGCAAATCAAGTTCCGGGCTTCCCTCAGGATGCGTTCATGGAAGGGCCGATGATGGCCATGGACAAGATGGTCGATAAGCCAGAGAACTACCGCCTACGACCGGGTTGGAGCGGATTTATGCAGGGCATGATGACATTCGTTCGTGTGCTACCTCCTGACATGTACGACAAGATCATGGCTCTGAAAGCGCAACAGTCGCCGAACAAACAACAGATGCCGGGAATGGAACACCATCACCACGGCAGCTAAGACGAGGAAAGGAGAAAAGCGATGAAGAGACGTCTCGTCCAAGGACTCGCGTTGCTGCTCATGGTGGGAGCGCTCTATGGTCAGGGTTCTCAATCGACATCACAACCAGCAGGAGGCCAACACTCGCACGATCAGGTGCAAATGCCCAGCACGCAAGGCCAGACGACTGACCAGAATGCGCCGCCGGCACAGAACCAGCAGATTCCCGGAATGCAGATGCTGGACAAGCCGGTACCACAACAACCGGAGCAGCAACAAACGCCTCCCAGCCAGCAGATGCCAGGAATGCAGATGCCGCAAAATCCTGAAGCAGAACAGCCGGCTCCCAAACCCGGTCCAGTGTTCACGCTGGAGCAGTTGCAGCAGTCGGCCGTTGAACACAATCCCACACTCAAACAAGCACAAGCGGAAATCCGCGCAGCCGAAGGCCGAAAACGGCAAGCAGGGCTCTACCCCAATCCTACGGTCGGGTATCAAGGAGAGCAGATTCGCGGAGGCTCGCAACGCGGTGGTGAGCAAGGCGGGTTCATTCAGCAGGACATCGCTCTCGGAGGCAAACTCGGAGCGGCTCAACGTGTGTTCGAGCAGGAGCGCCGACAGGCGGAAGCAGAACGCGAAGAACAGTTGCTCCGCGTTCAGAATGCTGTCGCGATGGCCTACTATCAGTCGCTCGCAGCGCAGGAAACGGTCGTCATACGGGGAACGCTGCTCAAACTTGCCCAGGATGCGCTGGCCACTGCGCAGCAATTGTTCAATGTTGGGCAGGCCGACGAACCCGATGTGTTGCAAGCGCAGGTGGAAGCTGGACAAGAGGAGATCGCGCTCGTCTCTGCGCAGCAGCGCCGGCAAATGCTGTGGAGGTCCTTGGCTGCCGTCATTGGTCAACCTAACTTGCCCTTTGGGAACCTCGTAGGAAAATTGGAAGAGCTGCCTGACGTTGACACCCAACTGTGGCTTGAAAACATCCTGCAAAACAGCCCCGCGGTAAAGATCGCCAACTTGAGCTCCATCCGTGCTCACGCAGAGTTGGACCGAGCAAAACGCGAGCCTATTCCGGACCTACAGCTACGTGCGGGGGTGCAGCAAAACCGCGAACTCCTGGAAAGCTCAGGCCGGCCAGTCGGATTACAAGGCTTTGCCGAGGTGGGCGTGCGAATTCCTCTCTTCAATCGAAATCAAGGCAACGTCCAGGCAGCCAGAGCAAATATCGAGCGAGCAGACCTGGAGCAGCAGCGAGTGCAACTGTTGCTTCGTGAACGATCTTCATCTGTGTTCCAGAACTACTTGACCGCCAAAGCGGCGGTCGAACGCTACCGGAACCAGATGATTCCGCAAGCAGAAAAGGCCTACAGACTCTACTTAAATCGCTACAGCAACATGGCGGCTGCCTACCCGCAAGTGCTGATCGCGCAGAGAACTTTGTTCCAATTGCAGACGGACTACATCGCCTCTCTGGAAAATCTCTGGGTGAGCACCGTCACTCTGAAAGGATTCTTGCTGACTGATGGTCTTGAAGCGCCGACTCCACCGACAGAGATCAACCGACCCGTTCGTGAAACCAATTTGCCTACGGGTAGCAGCATGACGCAAGCGAGGTGAAATGACAAAGGGCAAACTCGTAAAGGCGCTGGTGCTGTGGTCGGCAGTTATCGTCGGGTTGGTCATTGCTATTGTGGGAGTGACTATGATCCGCCATGGGTTCAGCGCCCGGCAGAGTCCGTCACGGATAGAAACCTTCGTGGCAAGGAGCGCCCGCAGCATGGCGGTACCTGCAAGGGCAAGGCGGATGAAGAATCCGATCCCGAACACTGCTGAAAATCTCGCAGAAGCCCGAGCACATTGGGCGGACCACTGCGCCATTTGTCATGCCAACAATGGCGGAGGCAATACCACCATAGGCCAGAACCTCTATCCAAAGGCGCCGGATATGCGACTGGCCGAAACGCAGAACATGACTGACGGAGGACTCTACTATACGATCCAAAACGGCATTCGACTCTCCGGAATGCCCGCCTGGGGTCATGCCGGTGAAAACGACGAAGACAGTTGGATGCTCGTTCACTTCATCCGGCACCTGTCCCAGCTTTCGCCGGAGGAAGAACGCGAGATGGAACGGCTGAATCCCAAAGGGCCGGAAGAGCGGCAGGAGCAGCAAGAAGAAGAACAGTTTTTGAACGAAGACCAATCCGGCAATCAAGCACCCAAACCACCAACGCATCACAATCATTGAGGAGAAACTATGGAACGTACCGTCGCAGTAGTTACTTTGTTGTTCGCGCTTTCTGTCATGGTGATTGCCCATGGAAAAGAAAAGCATGTCATGGGCAAGGTCACCAGCACCTCTGACAACTCGATCACGGTTGAAACCACCTCCAAACAATCTGTAACGGTGGAAGTGAATGACAAGACCAAGTTTGAAAAGAGCGGTGCAGCGGCAACCCTGAAAGATTTGAAGGTTAGCGATAAGGTTGTAATCCATGCGGTGGTCTCGGGCGACAAACTAGTCGCAAACGAAGTCCACTTTGGAGCCATGAAGGGGAAGCAATCCATGCCAGACATGAAGGGGATGCCGGGCATGGACTCTTCACCAGATCATAAGTAATCCCATGGCATCTTCGTTGGGGCTACGGGACCTGACCGTGTCCCCGGCGAGATCGGACCACTCCGCGGCTCCTCTGGTGGGTCTCGCAGATAGCTGCGCTGGGAGATGTCTAAATGATCAGTCGTTATCGCGAAGTCTTCTTCGGTTTACTCATCGGCTTGGCAGCAGGTGTGATTGACGTCATCATGCATGCCCGCATGCAAGATCGTTCTTTCGCGGAAGAATTGATGCAGCCTCACATAGAAATGCTTTTCTATCGAATCCTATTCCTTGCATTGGGAGTTGCGCTTGGGTTGCTTCTTTGGAAGAAAAACCAACGGGAGCGAGAATCACGCCATTTAGCAGAAGCTCTGGATAAACTTGGCCGAGAGATCACCGCACCAGCCATCGTTATTCATACTCAGGCACAGCTGCTGCTCACACGCGAGCATCCAGCTCTTCCCCCAGAGACAGAATCCGCAGTTCGTACAATTTATGAGCAGTCGACGCGACTCCAGTCACTCACGAACCGCCAGCGGTCCTCAGCAATCTGAACAGATAGAGTTGTCAGCGTCCGCCACGTTGGCTACTCCTTCGTCTTGGGGTTCGCCGCCGGGTTGGGTGTGACGTCAGGGCCGGCGCAATAGCGAGCCGCTATCTTCCAATCATTTCCCGTCTCTTGCCAGACGTCGACGATGAAGAAATCGCCGCTTATGTCTTTGCCTTGGAAGCTGGCCCGTTGCTCATAAAAGAAGCTTACGACAGCGGTCTCCCCGAACTGGCGCACGGTCAGGTGCGTGATGCGATAAGAGCGGAGCCGGTAGGTGGTAGTGGCGGCTTCGAGCCATTCGTCGCGTAAAGTTAACTCGCCGCCGCTGCGGGCGGTGCGAAGTTCGAACTCATTCGCAAGTAATGATTCGAGGGCAGAACGGTCGTGGGCGAGTACGGCGTCCTCCAGCCGCTTCTCCAGCTTGGAGAAGGAAGCGGTTTCCAATGTGGGCATGCCGGAACTCGCTACCTCTTGGCCGAATAACGGGGAGCTGGTGAGGAGAAAGAAAAGTGCTATGAATAGTGGTTTCATGACGGACCCCCTTGCCCGGAAAAAATAAGGGCGAGGCCGAAGCCCCGCCCTGCCCTGGCATCGAATGCCCTACTTTACCCAAATGACCCGGGTCACAATGTGGTTTCCATGACCGAAGTCAAGGTCATAAGTCGAGATGCCCGATTCACGCGAGCCGCTGACCAGCTTACCCCATTGGTGGGGCGCGCTGTAATCAACATCGACCATGGCCGGCGGCATCTTTATCGTCTGCCCGACGCTGGTGAAGCTGTCGAGATGCGTGTAGATGGTCACCAGCTCATCATAATCATGCTTATTCGGACTGGTGTTTGCCGGAGGACCATCGGGGTTGCTAGTGTAATCCATGCAGGTCCCAAGATTGGGATTGTCGAAGTTCGTGTCCTGGTGGTCTAAGCCCAGGGTATGGCCGATCTCCTGGCAAGTCACCAAAGCGCGCCACGAAGCAGTGTCATACTGCGAGCCCGGAGAGAAGTAATAGTCGTTTAGTTTTACCACGCCTTGGGCTATGTGGCTTCCGGTGGTGAGCCAGATCTGCGCCAGGCCGAGCCATCCGGTGTTGCCGTAGCGGGCACTGCAGATCTCATCTTGGCCAGAAGTCGGGCGGCAGTTTTTGGGGCGAGTGCCACCAGCGACAATGGTGGTGTTGAGGACGGTGGACTGGCTCCAGTCAGCGGATGCGTTGGTCAAAGCGGTCTGCCAAAGGGAACCTACGTTGTTGCCCATCTTCACGTTAAAGGGGTTACTCTGGCGCGCCCAGTGATAGCCATTCCACGAGTGATTCGCTAACATGACGACCGGGAAAGCGGCAAATGTGAATGCAACCAAAACTAGAAGTAACGAGCGTCGAGGTGAGATTCGGAACATTGATGATTTCCTCCGAGAAAGCCAATATGCGGTGCTTCCCACGCCGGGAAGAGCCTCGGTGAGAGCAATCCCTCGCCCCCGGTCGGGAAACTCTGAGATTCTGTCTTCCATTTGCCCGTTTGTCAATCCGCAAGATTTTTCACACCCTGATGCAGAAACCCAGAGACGTAGGTTTCACCTTCGATTAAGAAGTAGCTTTCATCTTCGATTAAGAAAATGAGCGACATCTGTTCGGGAATTCGTAATCGTACTTCTCTTTCGGATTTCATTTCTGGAGAGCACGGAACGCGAAAACGTCTTTATGACGCTTCTAGCTCGAATAACGATTTCGCTAAATCTAGATGATTCGAAGCCGCTTTCCGAACGTATCGGGGTCTATCGGCAGTAAGTGTCGCGCCGATATGAATGAGCCGCATCAGCAAGCCACTGCGGGAGTCTAGCCGGCAAACACAGTTCCCGGGTTCAAATCCCCATGAACCTCGCGGAGGCGAGAGTCGGCTTCTAGGGCTTTCGCAAGGTCGAATTGTGAAAGTGGCCGACCCACATGCCGGTCACAAGATTTCGGAGGCCCACGCGAGTCACGACCGTCACGCCGGACACTCCGTCGCCATGTTTCGTGACAAGTTTTGGTTGAGCTTCGCTCTCACAATTCCAGTGGTCTTCTGGTCGACCGATGTCCAACACTGGCTTGGCTACACAGCGCCCTCCTTTGCTGGTTCAACCTTGATCGCCCCAGTCCTCGGAACGGTCGTCTTCGTTTACGGCGGCCTCGTTTTCATCCGTGGGGCGTGGCGCGAGCTTGCGGAACACAAGCCCGGCATGATGACCCTCATCAGCCTGGCGATCACAGTTGCCTTTGGTACATCGCTCGCCGGAACATTCGGCCTTTTCGACATCGAAGTCTGGTGGGAACTCGCATCTCTGATTACGATCATGGTCCTCGGCCACTGGCTTAGAAATGCGAGCTATTTCCCAGGCGCGTGGCGCGCTCAATGCACTCGCCGCGCTGCTCCCAGACACTGCCGAACGTGTAGGCGGTGCCGAGACTCAAACTGTTCCGCTTTCTGAGTTGCACGTGGGCGACATTGTCCTCGTCCGGCCCGGAACCCGCGTCCCGGCGGACGGCACAGTCGTCGAGGGCACTGCCGATGTTGACGAGTCGATGATTACCGGTGAGTCCCGGACCGTCTCGAAGGGGCCAGGTGCCACTGTCATCGCGGGAACAGTCGCCAGCGGCGGAAGCCTTCGAGTCCGCGTCACGGCAGTCGGGGAACAGACCGCCCTGTCCGGCATCATGCGGCTCGTTGCTGCTGCGCAAGCTTCTGGGTCTCGCACTCAGGCCCTTGCCGATCGTGCCGCCGCAATCCTTTTTTACGTGGCAGTCGCGTCAGGCGTGATCACTTTCATCTACTGGTGGTTTTCAGGCGACAAAGAACACGCCCTGATTAGAACGTCAACCGTCCTCATCATTGCTTGCCCTCACGCCTTGGGACTGGCGATTCCGCTCGTGATTGCAATCTCGACATCGCTCGGGGCTCAGAACGGTCTGCTCGTCAAGGACAGACTCGCACTCGAACGCGCCCGCAATTTGGACGTGGTGATTTTCGATAAGACCGGAACGCTCACACGCGGGTTCCCGGCAGTGTCGGAAGTCGCGGCGGTAGCTGGCACCAACGAGAGTGATTTGCTTGCCCACGCTGCCGCTGTCGAAGTCAACTCCGAACACCCGCTCGCTAAGGCAATCGTGGCGGAAGCCAACCGCCGAAACCTGCCCGCGTTGCACGCTGTCGACTTCGAAGCGCTGCCCGGTAGAGGCGCAGAGGCACGCGTAGGTGGCAAGAGCATCATAATCGGCGGACCGCGTCTGTTGATCGAGGCCAAGGTAGTAGTGCCGCCAGAAGTTCAAAAGTTGAGGACAGCCTGGGCGACTGAGGGAAAGACGGTTCTCTATGTCGTCGCCGAAGGGCGGCTGCTGGGCGCTTTCGCCGTGGAAGATGAGATTCGGCCCGAATCAAAGGAGGCGGTCACGGAACTTCATCGGACTTGGTATCCGGGTCGCAATGATCACCGGAGATTCGAAGACGGTTGCCGATTCGGTCGCCCGACGCATCGGCATAGATGGGGTCGCAGCGGAGGTTCTTCCCGCTGACAAGGCGTCGGCAGTCAAGCAGTTTCAGGCCGGAGGGAGAAGGGTCGCTATGGTTGGTGACGGCGTGAACGACGCACCGGCGCTGGCGACCGCAGATGTCGGAATCGCGATTGGCGCCGGAACCGATGTGGCGATTGAGTCGGCTGGAATCGTTCTCGTGCGCAGCGATCCGCGCGATGTTGTGTGCTGAGTCGTTTCAAAAACCGGTAAACAAACCTATGGGTGGGAAAGCGGAAAGAACAAACAACATTGTTCTACAAATCTGTCGCGAAATCACCTCAGACTTTTCCACAGTGAAGTGGAAGGGGGAACGGCTAAGAGTAGCAGCAATGACAGGCAATGTGGCTTCAGCAAGTCGGAAAGAAGCATTGGTCGACTAGCTCTCATGTCTGCCTCGCTAAATCACCAAATCAACTTCAGCGCAAACTGGATCTGCCTCGACGGTGTTTGGGTTGAAGTAATAAGACCTGCACTGTCTACAGGGCTTCCCGTCGCATTGAATATATTTCGATTGTCCAAGGGCGGAGCAAAATTCGCGTGATTCAAAATGTTGAAAAACTCGGCTCGAAATTGTGCGTTGAAGCGATCAGAGATCCTTTTGATGTAGTTGTTCTTGAACAAAGAGAAATCGAAGTTCACCAATCCCGGCCCGATGAGTGTGTTTCGGCCCAGGTTCCCGCGGAGGGTACCGCGAAACACTGCGTCTTGATGTAGCTGACGGGATTACCCGGATTCACCAGCGAACCGCAACCGGGGCCAGCAATCAGGTTCGGCACATCAATGCTTGGGTCTGTGCTTTTCACTCCGAGCGCGTCTCCCCCAATGCCGGGAGTGAAAGGCACCCCCGTGCTAGCTTCAAACACTCCTCCTATTTGCCATCCCCCTAGCAACCAAGCTCTGCTCCCGGACGCCCACTTCGGCGTACCGATTTCCCAGGTGTAGTTGACCTCCAGGTTCTGTGCAACGTTAAAGTCCGAGAGTCCGCGATTCAACCTTGGGTTGAAAAATAGCGGACTGGAGATCGAATTGGAGTATTCATCCCCTACCATGCTGCCAGAAGAAGTGTCTATGGACTTCCCCCAGGTGTAAGAGCCTGCCAGGGACCCTCGTCCGATCTTTTTCTTGACCTGGACCTCCAGTGCGTCGTAATAGGAGTCGCTCGCCCAGAATGCAGCGGTAATCCGTCCAGCATTCTGATTCAGCCGGGTTCCGCTACCAGCGGGTGACGGCCAGAGATAGCCCTGGGAAGTTAGTGTCGGTAGCACAATATCGACGTCTTCTACTCGGAAGGGTTGGTGCACTCCGCGTGAGCCCACATAGCCGACCATCGCGCTCAAGTCCTTAGCAAGTTCGCGCTGAATCATGAGGTTCCGCTGCATCACGTCGTTCCGGCGCGGATGAGGATCGAAATAAGCCTGACGAAAGGTGTCGGAAGAAGCAGCTACAACGGCAAACGCCGCGCTTGGGAAAGATCCGGCGGGAAGGTCAGTGGAGCTTCCCAACTGATAGAACGGTGCCGAAAAGAGCTCGTTGGTCTGGATTAGATAGGGGAGCGGCAGAACGTCGAACATCCCGAACCCGGCACTAATCTCGGTTTTGCCGCTGCCGAATGGGTCCCAGGACAATCCCACTCGCGGCTCGAAATTACGTAGCGTGGGATTGGAAAATAAGGGATCACCGAGGTGAGGCGTTGCGTCCGTGATGTGGCGAAGTACTGTCAGCTTGCCCTGCACTTCCGTCGGCACCGTCGCCATTTCATAGCGTAGACCAAGGGTAACGGTTACGTTCGGTCGCCAGCGCCAATCGTCCTGAATGTAAGCTGCCAGGATGGTTTGTCGAAAACCACGCTCAGTTATTGCGCTGGGAATCGCGGCGCTCAGGAAGAACGGGACGTTGGTCAGGAAATCGGAAAGGGAGTTAAAGGAGAACGTACCTCCCGGGTCAGATATGCCCAGGATGTTGTCCCGAGCCCGCTCTACTCCAAAGCCAAACTTCAGAGAGTGTTTCGCTCTATTTAGCGAAAGATCTTCGTAGGCCTGAATCGAGGTCCAGTGAAAGTGATAGTTTGACGGCGTTCCCAATCCCCCTGAAAACAAGGTAAGTCCCGTCACCGATATCTCAGCTGCGTTCTTTCCCGGCACTGTGCCAAAAGTTGGATCAGACACCTGCGAGTTTCCGCTCGGGAAAGTCAGACCTGTTAGCGCGACAACCCGGTTAACTCCGAAACGGAAGGAGCTCAGAAAATGGGGATTGAAGGTATGCGTCTCGTTGAGGGTGAACACCTGCCGTCGCGAATCATATCCAGTCCGCTTGTCGTTGAGCTCGTCGGGCTGCCTGACCGTGCCGGTATCGAACATGTAGGTGCCGGAAAGTGCGTCCTGTTCCGACAGTTTATGGTCGACTTTGATCGTGAAGTAATTCTCCGGGGTGACCTGCTGACCCGAAAAGGTAAAAATCCTCGTATCCCCTGCTCCCAGCGGCGGGCCGTTTGGCAGAGGATAAAAAGCATTCACAAAGCTGAGAACATTCGGATCAACCGTGATCTGCCCGGAGGAGAGGTTGCCGGCCCGCGCATCCGCCGAGGGCACGCTGTCCACCTGCGTCGTACCCAAGGAAGAGCGCAAGCCCTCGTAATCACCAAAAATGAATGTGCGGTCTTTTTGAATCTGCCCTCCTAGAGAACCTCCAAATTGATTGCGGCGGAAGGGTGGCTTTTTGGTGTCAAAGAAATTCCGGGCGTCGAGCGCGCTGTTCCGAAAGAATTCATAGACCGACCCGTGAAACTCGCTCGTCCCTGAGCGCGTTGAGGCGCTGATGATGCCGCCCGAGGAACGGCCGTGCTGTGCCGGATAGTTGCTGGTCAGTACTGAGAACTGCTCGACCGCATCCACACCCAAATTGACGCCAAGGGCGCTGCCGGGTGGGCCGTTCGCGTAGTCGTTGACGCTGATACCATCCAGTCGGGAGTCGTTCTGCCGGGGACGCCCTCCCGATATTGTCATTTGCGTCCCAAATCCTCGCTGCGCTTGACCCGATGTCTGAGTGCGTGCGGTTGCTACTCCCGGCTCCAAAGCCGCAACATCAGAGGCGGAACGCCCATTCAGCGGGAGTTCACTCACGCTTGTTGTGACGGCTCCTTTCGCTGTTGAAGAGCTCTTGCCTGCTTCGACCGCGGTCCCTGCCTGCATTACGAAATTCACCACCGGCTTGTCGTCGGCACTTATCTCCACCGTGGTGTGTGCATCCGCAAAGCCCTGCGCTGAAGCAGTGATTTCGTATGTGCCCGGCACAAGGTTGGCTACAAGATAGCTGCCATCACTGTTCACCGTTATCGATCTTACGGAAGAACTTGTGATGTTCTTTAGGACCAGCCGCGCATTGTCAACCGGCATGCCGGATGAGGACGTAACCCGTCCGGAGAGAATTCTGCCTCCAAGTTGCGCCTCGACTTGAATGCATCCCAGAATGCCGATGAGGAAAACAAGGGAGACCAAGATGGAGACTGACTTTCGCGTCCGGTTCATCCGGACAACTTGCGCCGTGCGAGATCCGCTTGCTCGGACGTTCTCGAATGAATCTGATGGTTTCACACGACACCCGGTTAATTGCGCCGTCGACGTACAGACATTCAATCATAGCTACGCAGTATGAAGATCGAATGAAGTTAAGCTTAATTCCTGTTCATGGAACCATAGCGAACCGAGTCAGTCGTTTTGCCGATATTTCGAGAAGAACGTCATTTAGATTTGTCGAGGCAACCTGCGGTGCCTCATTGCCGGTACGCGGGATTGGTAAGCATTTTGGATTGTTTACGCTCTGCCCATTGAAGGATCCCATGCAGTTCTGTTATGAGTATAACCAGGGGCAATGACGGTTACCAGGCAGAACGACGCCAAACCTCCCTGGCTATTGCTGGTGTTCAGTTTGTCAAGAAAGGGAGCCAGCCTCAGGGTGACGGTTTGGCGGAAGCTGCAGCGGTATGGAGCATTGGCGCTCGGGAACTCCGGCTACTTTCTTCCCAACACCGAGGAGAACCGCGAACGATTCGAATGGCTGGCGACAGCGATCCGCACCGAGGGTGGTGAGGCTTCTGTCCTTGAGGTGCAGTCCGTCGACAATTGCTCCTTCGAGCAGATGAAGCAGCGGTTTTCCGATGCCTGTGGCGTCGACTATCGTGAGTTGCTTAAGCAGCTTCGAAATCCGGCGTCCGGAAGCCAGTCGGCGCGGATCACACGTCTCCGGCAGCGTTTCCAGGACATCGTCTCCATCGACTTCTTCGGCAGTCCGCTTCGTGAACAGGTCGAGCACGCATTGAATGCCATGCAAACATCCAAAACAAAATCAGCCGCCCCAGAGATTGGCAAGGTCTCACCCGCCGAATACCGAAACCGCGTATGGGTCACACGGCCGAGGCCGGGTGTGGATCGAGTGACCTCGGCGTGGTTGATTCGCAAGTTTATTGACCCGAAGGCTAAATTCGCTTTTGCCCCCGAGGACAAGAAACCAGCCAAGGCCGTCCCGTTCGACATGTACGAAGGTGGGTTTGGGCACCGTGGCGAGGACTGCACTTTTGAGACTCTGCTTAAGGTGTTTCACATTCGCGACAAGAAGGTATCGGTCATGGCGGAAGTTGTTCATGATGCAGACCTCTTCGATGAGAAATTTGGCCGGAAAGAGGGCTTCGGAATCGATGAAGTGATGAAGGGTTGGGCCCGAGAGGGTCTGAGTGACCGAGAACTCCTCAAGCGTGGAATGCAATTAGCTGAGGGCCTTTACAAATCGCTCCGCTGATTTTCTATAGATGTAAGCGCTTACTGGCCGGAGCGCAAAATCAAATACGAAGGAAGGTTACTTTTATGAAACTAAGAACGATGATTCTTTCTCTTTTGCTGTCCTGTCCGAGAATGCTCGTGGCGCAGGGTTTGGACACGGCCAAAATTGACGAAGCCATGGGCCGCTCTGGACAAAAGACTGGTGAGGTCTACCGGCTGGGTTTTCCCCGAACAGACCTCCACGTCTCGGTTGCCGGGGTTGAGATTAAGCCCGGATTGGCACTCGGCTCATGGGCGGCGTTCGCTGGAAGCGACAACGACGCAATGGTCATGGGCGATCTGGTTCTCTTGGAGAACGAACTCACTCCGGTCATGAAGAAGTTGCGCGCCGCGGGATTCGACATCACCGCCGTTCACAATCATGTTCTGAACGAAACCCCACGTGTCATCTACATGCACTACATGGGGCATGGAAAGGCCGTTGAGCTGGCGAAGTCCTTACACGCTGGGCTGGCGGAGTCGAAGACTCCGCTCGAAAAGCCAACGCCACCGGCACCCACCGTAGAATCTCCTGCATTTGTAAAAACAATCGAAGACACCTTGGGCACGAAAGGCCGCTTTGCCGGAGGCGTGCTCTCCTTCGGGATTCCTCGTGCAGGGGCGATCACCGATCACGGAATGACACTGACCACGGCGCAAGGCGTAGCCGAGGCCATCAACTTCCAGGAAGCTGGTGCCGGCAAAGTTGCGACAACCGGGGATTTCGTGTTGACGGCGGAGGAAGTCAATCCTGTGATCTCAGCACTCGAAGAACACGACATACAAGTCACGGCACTGCACAGCCACATGCTTACGGAGCAACCTCGCCTGTTCTTCATGCACTTTTGGATTGTGGGTAGTACGGAATCAGTTGCCGCAGGAATCAAGGCGGCATTGAGCCATGTATCGGTGAAATAGCGAAATGAAGCGCTGAGGTGCGTGATGCGAAGGAGTGTCTTGTTGTTTACTGCCGCTTTCCTTCTGGGAATGAGCGCAACCGGACTCGGCCAGACGGGACGACTTTGAAGAAGATCACCGCGTTTGATTTGCCAGTCCCCGCTGGAAAGCGGTTTGACTACCTGACGATTGATGACGACGACCAGTACCTGATCTCGGCGCACCTTGCCGCGGGGCAGACTTATGTGATCGACCTGCGGGCCAACCGCGTCGTCGCGGTCGTAACCGACACCCCCGGCGTCGAGGGAGTGGAATACGTTCCGGAACTCAAGAAGTTCTACACATCGAACGCACACGACGACACGATCGGAGTGGTTGACCTCAAACTGATGAAGGTCATCAAGAAACTCAAGACTGAATCAAAGCCGGACGGCAGCACCTACGCCGCTCCCTTCCATAAGCTGTACGTCTCCGATGAACGCGGCAAAGCGGAAGCCATCGTTGACGTGCAAAAGGATGAGATTGTAGGCACGTAACATTTCGACAGTGAAACCGGGATGCCGCAATACGATCCCATCGCCCGCAAGGTGTACGTAAACCTGCAAGACCAGAACATCTTTGCCGTGATCGATCCCGCAACGGACAAGGTGGTAGGGAGATATTCCGTGGGGCAATGCAAGGGCAATCACGGGATGGCGCTTGACCCGGAGCACCACCGCGCGTTTCTCGCGTGCGAAGAGAACAACCTAATGACGGTCTTTGATCTGGAGAAGCACGCGCCCATCGCCTTTCTTCCGCTGGCCGATGGACCAGATGTCATCAAATTCGATGCGGGCCTTGGTCGCATCTATGTCGCGTGCTACAGCGGCGCCCTGTCCGTTTTCCATCAAGAGGATCCAGATCATTACCGCAAGCTGGAAGATTTTCGCGTCCAGTATGCCGTCCACAGTCTCGCCATCGATCCGAAGACCCACCGCGTTTACACCCCCGAGCAAGAAGAGGATGGGAAGCCCGTCGCTCGGATGGTGGTGTATGAGGCGGTGACTGGCCGTTAGCAGCCCGTGCGGGAATCAATCTCGCAGCCGTCGAGAGATTCGGGAGCAATCATGAAATGGATTACTCGTGAACACATCAAAGTGGATCGGGTCGCCTGCCCGTGGTTGGTCCGCCGCTTCATCGACTCCCAAGCGGAGTTCTTGTTTGTCGGCGAAAGCCAACTCCTCGAAACGGCCGCGCGTGAAGATGCAATTCCTTTCGACGCACCACGACTTTCAGAAGTGAAATTGAATCATCGTGGAGTGCGCTGTTCTTTCGAAGCGATTGTTGAGGACTACCATCCTCAAGCACCCGGACTGGAACGGCTCGCACTGATCGTCCGCGCCGCTGACATCAAGGGCCAGGAACAAGTTGCTGTCGAAGGGATCGGCCTGCGGGCCATCGCGCAGGGTTTCGCGGCCATGGGCTTGTCCGATGAAGAACGATTTCACCTTCGGCCTCACCGGCGTAGTTCTCGGCATCTACTTGTTCCGTGGTCGGTCTTTCCTCGTTCAACATTGGCGTGGTCATAGCCGCTGGCCTGGTGGGGTCAGCCCTGGCAACTGTCGGCGTTACGGCAAAGGCAGACCATACGGGACGCAGGCGCACGCTTGTTTTGCTTTCGATCCTGGGCGCGATCGGTGCTCTTGCTCTCGCCTTGACCCTGCTGTTCCGGTTCTCCTACTGATGGCCTTCGTGGGCATGTTGAACGGGACCGGCACGGACCGCTCAGCTGCATTTTCTCTTGAGCAAGCAATCATTCCCGGCCTTGTGCCGGAGGCGTCGAGGACCTGGGGCCTGGCTTGGTACAACGTGCTCCTCGACACCGCGGGTTCACTGGGGGCCTTGGCTGCAGGCCTGCCGCTTCTTCTGCAGCATTGGCTGGCGCTTCCGCTTCTCACCTCCTACCGCGCGGTCTTTCTCGGATGCGCCTTCCTAGGAGTAGTTGGAGCAATCCTCTACCCCTTCGCTTCTGCGGCAGTCGAGGTCTCCAAATCAGCGACGGAGGCTCCTCCGCATCACATCTCACTCGCAACCAAAAAGGTCGTCACAAAACTGGCAGGTTTATTTTCCCTTGATGCTTTCGGCGGCGGATTTCTGACGGATGCACTCGTTGCCTACTGGTTTTTCCGGCGCTTTGGAGTAGCGGAAGAAAGCCTGGGCATGATCTTCTTTGCTGTGCACCTGCTGAATGCTGCCTCTCATCTGGGGGCAGCGTGGTTGGCACGCCGCATTGGGCTAGTGAAAACCATGGTCTTTACCCACTTGCCTTCCAGCTTGTTCTTGGTCGCTGCTGCATTCGCGCCTTCGTTGAAGGTGGCGATCGTGCTGTTCCTGTGTCGCGAAGCACTCGTCGAGATGGACGTCCCGACACGCCAATCCTACGTCGCGGCCATAGTACTTCCGACCGAGCGGACATTTGCCAGCGGCATCGCGAATCTGGCGCGCAATATTTTCTGGGCCGTCGGTTCGTCCGTGGCAGGTTTTTTGATGCAGAACGTAGCTTTTTCGGCTCCTTTGGTGATCGGCGGCGGGGCCAAGATCAGCTACGACCTGCTCTTGTATCGTGTCTTTCGAAAGCTAAGGCCACCGGAAGAGCACTAGACACACTCATGCTCAGACTAGACAAACCGCAACGCGCACCCGTCAGGCGGGTCCTAGATTCTCGATGTCATCGACGACACCCATGGCAGTGGGCCTTCTGTGTGCTGTTGGCCACGGCGACCCTGGCAAGCGCCCGTTCAAACGATGGTCCTGCTGTAAAAGTTTCCGCCACTTCATCCGCTTCAATAACACTCGACGGCCTATTGAACGAACCGGCTTGGCGAGATGCGCCCGTAATGAAGCTCATACAGCAGGCGCCAAAACCGGGGCAACCGACGCCGTATGAAACCCAAGTCCAGGTCATCGTGACTAGCGACCGGATCTATTTTGGTTTTACATGTAAAGACCCGGATCCTCGCCACATCGCCATCCACACCTTGCGACGCGACGGCGACCTGACCGGTGATGACACCGTGAGCATTGTGCTCGACACCTATGGAGACCGGCGCACGGGATACTTTTTCCAGATCAACGCAGCCGCGACCCGCGTCGACGGTCTGATTTCTACCGCGGATAGTGTCTCTCTTGACTGGGACGGTATTTGGGATGCGCGCACCGCGAGGATACCTGAGGGTTGGTCGGCGGAAATTGTCATTCCATCGCGCACCTTGAGCTTCACTCCCGGCCTCAATGATTGGGGACTGAACCTAGAGCGATTTGTTCCGCGCGATCGCTTGTGGCTACGCTGGTCATCGCCCACGTTGGATTCATTTCTATACGACCTAAGCCGCGCCGGCCGCTTGTCTGGAGTTGGAGAAGTCCAACAGGGCAAAGGCATAGAGATCACTCCGTACGCGACCGGAAAGACCAAGCAATTCTATGGAACGGGTTCACGGGCATGGCAGGGAGCAGTCGGCGGCGAAGTTACGTGGAAGATTACCCCGCAGTTGGTAACAGTATTCACAGCTAACACCGATTTTGCCGAGACCGAAGTTGATACCCGCCAGATCAACCTCACTCGCTTTCCGCTCTTCTTCCCTGAAAAACGCTCTTTCTTCCTCGAAGGAGCAAATCAGTACGATTTCGGCTTGGGTCTCGCACGCCAGGACTCGCAGCTGTTCATCCCATTCTTCAGCCGAAACGTCGGACTGCTGGACGGCGCCCAGATTCCCATCAATGCCGGTGTCAAACTTAACGGTCGCGTTGGAAAATGGAATCTCGGCATCCTAGATGTGCAGACGCGCGAAACGATCGTGCCCGATCAGGTCGTACAGGATCTTGGCTTATCCTCTGCTGTGGTGCGTGGCACGAATCTGTTCGCCGGTCGCATCTCTTACGACTTCAACGAAAACCTCCAGGTCGGGACAATCTTGACTCACGGCGATCCCGAGGCGCTGCGCAACAACACGCTGGCGGGCATCGACGCTGTCTGGCGCACGTCAAAGTTCCTCGGCAATAAGAATCTGCAGTTTGGCGCGTGGACCGCTACCACTCAAGGTGACGTTGGTCCCGGCAGCAAGGTTGGTTGGGGACTCAGCGCCGCGCGTCGCACCGATGCCTTTTGCGCCTACCAACCTCGCCCTTCCAAGCCTGGTCCGTTCCGCTGGATTCGCCAGGAGTTCTTTGAAAACGAATATGTCCGCTATACCGACCCGCAAGGCGTACTCGAATCCTGGGAATATTTCATGGCGCCGATCAACGTGCGGTTCGAAACCGGCGATCGCTTTGAGTTCAATTGGAACCCGCACGGCGAGATCCTGCTGTCACCCTTTGCAATCGCTCCCGGAGTAGTCATCCCTCCAGGCTCGTACGAGTTCACGCGGTACCGGCTAGAAGCCCAAAGCAGCAGTCACCGACCGTTACAGTTCGGAAATACCACTTGGTTCGGCTCTTTCTTCGATGGCCATTTGACGCAATGGCAAAACTATCTGAAGTGGACATCTCCAAAAGGCCGAGTGCAACTTGAAGCCGACGTCGAGAATGATTTCGGGCGCCTTCCCCAAGGCAACTTCGTCCAACGTCTGTGGCAACTGCAAGGTGCCTACGCCTGGAGTCCCAATCTGGTGTTAAGCAGC
>WNGL01003202.1_pt1 | contig 19691 bp, 27 predicted proteins | sample 5400591 | NCBI WGS metagenome assembly WNGL01 (sample SAMN13153377, study PRJNA577476) | soil metagenome | isolation source: 80 cm soil or saprolite under Garry oak tree replicate 1 | place: USA:California | collected 2016-06-15 | reverse complement strand
CGGGGCGGCACCGTCGCACGCGTGCGCTCTAGCGAGGACGGCATCGCAGCGCGCGTCATCGGCACCGAGCCCTATGTCGCGCGAATCTGGCTCGCCGGCGGCGCCTTGCGCTGGGGCTGCTCCTGCCCGCTCGGCGTGGAAGGCGCCTTCTGCAAGCATCTCGTCGCGACTGGACTCGCACGGCGATCGGGGCACGCGGGGGATCGAAAAGCCATCGCCGAGATGAAGCGGGTCGAGGCCTTGCTCGATCCGCTGGATCGGCAGAGGCTGACCGAACTCATCGCCGACCGGGCGATGTGGGATGAGCCCTTCTACGAGGAACTGCTTCTCGCCGCGCGGGCGATTCAGGATTCCTCTAAGCAGCCGGCAAAACAGCGCAAGTCCACTATCAAGAAATGAGACCGGGCGGGGGTAAAGTATCGGCTCCGCAGCCATGACGAAGATGCCATCCGCAAGCGCGGATCGCGAGGCTTCAGCGCGAAGCCCGCGCCCGCGCGGGCGCGGCGCTCGCGCGGCCTCGCCCGGTAGGCTTTGCGCGGCTGATGCGCTTCGCCCGGCGCGGCAAGCCGCAGCCGCCGGCGCAGCCACGCGGCTCACCGGATTGCTGAGGATCGCGCCACATAAATAAATACCAGTCTCAGTCCGCACCTTATGAAGGAGAAACTCATATGGCTATATTCACTCTGAACCAACTTCGCGAAGCCACTAGCAACGAAGCTGCAGTGCGCCGTCGGCAAAGGCTTCAGCCCGTCGGAGGCAAGGGCGACAAGATTTTTCCGCCGACATATCCACCGTCGGATGACGCTAAACGGGCCAACCGCAATGCTCCGCCTCGTCATGTTTACGAACGCCGCAAGTTGAACGGACAGGAGCTGTGGTGCGTGCTGGTGGATAGCGTGCAGTCCCAGGCGAACCGGCTGGAAGAAAGCCTACTGCAGGCGATTCGCGATAGTGGCATCAATATTCCGTATGTGGTCGTCGACTTCCGCAGCAAGAATCTCGCCGGCATCACGGAGATCACTTCGCTTGATGCGCCGCATCGAATATATGACGCGATCCTGCGCGACAGCCTGCTCGAGAGGGAGCCCTTCATGAAGAGCGCGGTCGGGCAGCGTCTTGCCAAGGCGAGAGCTGAGGATGCCTCGGCGGTTCTGGAATGCTCGCCGACAGCGTTGCTTTTCGGCGCATGGCATTCGACGGGAGAAGGTGGCGGGTTGGGTGCCAAATTTGCGCGCAGCCTGATTTCCGAGATCGTTGCCATCGATGTTCCGGTAGAAGAATTGCCAAACCAACGAACCGGTGAGATCGAACCTCGAACCGCTGGACGTCGCACGGGCAGCCGAATCGATCCGTTGGGCGTGCTCAGGAAGGTCGAGGTTTTCAAGGGTGCAAACGGATGGAATGTCACTAAGGAAGGTGCCGGCAAAAACGCCAAGCAGGTGAGGCCCTCAGAGATCAATCATGGCAACATTGCGCCGTCGGTCGATCCGCTCGGCATTACCTGCGACTACCTCGAACATACTTTCGTATTGAGCTTCGCCAGCCTGCGTCGTCTTCGCTTCGGCTCGGCCGAGAAAGACGCGGTCGGGCGTACCATGCTTGCCGCGCTGGGGTTTCTTGCCGTCGCCGAACAGGATGCCCTCGGCTATGCACTTCGCTCGCGCTGCGACCTCGTGTGCGAGAACCAGGCTGAACTGGAAGTGGTTCATCCGAACGGCTCGATCAATTCCGTTTCTCTTGATCGTAAAGGTGCGGCTGCCCTCTACAAAGAAGCACTCGAAGCCGCAAAGACTGCCGGCTTCAAGCTCTCCGAGAAGCCGCTGCGTCTTACGCCGCAGGACAAGCTTGTGGAAATCGTCCGCAAAAGCCAGGAACTGGCGCTCTCCGGCGAAGGAGGCGAAACAGAGGACGATGCATGAGCCTCGTCCTCGAAATCGAATATCTGTCGGGCACTTGTTTTGCCGCCATCGGCCCCGACACCGACGCACCCGATTGGCCGCCGCAGCCGGACCGGGTCTTCTCAGCCTTTGTCGCCACGTGGGGCACACACGGTGAAAATCCGGATGAAGCGCAGGCGCTCGAATGGTTGGAGACGCAGCCCGCACCGAAGATCGAAGCCTCAGATCATGTTCCGCGCACGGCGCCGGTGAGTTTCGTACCGCCCAATGACCCGGTGACGGGACGTTCGGGCGACAAGACCGTTATGCCTGCGTTCAGGCGCCGGCAACCGCGACGTTTCCCCGCGGCTCGACCCATCAGCTCCATCGTGCGTTTCTTCTGGGAAGAAGCCGCTCCGGACGACAGGACGTTCGTAGCGCTCAATGCCTTGGCTTCTGACACGTCCTACGTCGGCCATCCCGCAAGTCTCACTCGCTGCCATTTCCGACATAGAGACGACGCGTCGGCATCAAGGAATCAGGGCTCGCCGAAACGGCGCGTCTATCCGGGCCGTCTCGCCGAGTTGCGAAATTCGTATGCGCTATTCGTCAGGTCAAACGGAAAGAAGGGACGCCCGCTTCCCGGCGTTCAGGTAAAGCCGGAAGCGCCGGCGGCCGAAACTGTGCCGCATGCGTTCGGTGAGCGCTGGCTTGTGCTCGAACATGTGTCGGAAGAGATGCCTGATATTCGCGCCTCGGCCATCGTCGCCAAGGCTATCCGGGACGCACTGCTTTCCGCCTACAAGCGAATCGGCCTCGAAGGCTGCATTCCGGAGGTCGTCAGCGGCCACGCAGCGGATGGCAGCCCTTCGCGCATGCCGCATCTTGCGATCGTCCCTCTTGCTTTTGTCGGTTTCCCTCACGCCGACGGACACGTCATGGGTTTCGCACTGGTGCCGCCGCGCGGCAGCGGAATACTCGATGAGACGGACTTTCGCAGTGCGTTGCGCAAGATCGCACCTCTGGACGAAAACTTCGGCCGGCGATTGCTTGTTGTTAAGCCCAAAGCCGATACGCCGCTCGAACGCGCCTTTTCGATCTCCCTATCCCCGACGTTCGAGCCACCGGCAGATAAGCGCTCTCTCGACCCGGCATTCTACATTCGGCGCGCGCAGACCTTTGCCACGCTTACACCCATCGTGCTCGATCGTCATCTGAAAAAGAAAGACGAGGAACAAAGAGCGGAAATCGCGGTACAGATCATCGCCGCATGCCGCAACGTCGGCCTGCCGGAGCCGGAAATAGTCGTCCCAGACAAGCATTCGGCCATCGAAGGCGCGCCCTCCGCTCGGCCCTCCGGAAAGTCTCCGGCCTGGATGCACTGGCGCCTGCCCGAAACCCTCAAGAACCGGCAACTCACGCACGCCGTCATCCGTTTCGCGGAACCCGTACAGGGTCCTGTCATCCTTGGTGCGGGCCGTTTCGTCGGGCTGGGACTCTTTCGGCCTCTTTCCGGTCCGGAGGGCAAAGAATGAGCCGGTTGACGCCTAGCGATTTCGCCAGCTTTTTCGAGGCTATTCATGAATATCCTCCTTTTCCGTGGCAGCAGCGCCTCGTGGAACGAGTGATACGGGAAGGAGGATGGCCGAGCGTGCTAGATCTGCCCACCGGCTCAGGCAAGACGGCTGCCATCGACATCGCCGTATTTCACCTGGCTTTGGAAGTTGACCGCGGCCACACGCGGCGCGCCCCCGTCCGCATCGCTTTCGTGGTGGACCGGCGGCTCGTCGTCGATGACGCCTTTACGCGCGCGCAGAGGATCGAGGAGAAACTCGCCAAGGCGACGACCGTTTCCGCTATCGCTCGCGTAGCCGAGCGCCTCAAGAAGCTTTCCGGCGACGGCCCGCCCTTGATTGCTCGACGCCTGCGCGGCGGCATACCGCGCGAGGATGACTGGGCACACACGCCCGCTCAGCCGACCGTGCTGTGCTCGACTGTGGACCAAGTCGGTTCGCGCCTGCTGTTCCGCGGCTATGGGGTCTCCGATCGGATGAAGCCCTTGCATGCCGGCTTGATCGGGTCCGATTGTTTGATTCTCTTAGACGAAGCACATCTCGCCGAACCGTTCCGGCAGACGCTCGGCTGGGTTGCAACCTATCGAAGCGACAGATGGCGCGATGCCGAGAAAGGCCATCATGCGCCATGGGGTGTCTCGCTGCTCACCGCCACGCCGGGAGGGAAGGTCGCCGAGCCCTTTGAACTGGATAAGAAAGACTACAAGAACGAGATGCTCGCGCGCCGTCTGGATGCATCGAAGCCGGCCCGGCTCATTGGTCCACCGAAATCCAGGACTAACGCGGATGAAACGCAGGATGAAGAAAGCGAAGCGGAGGAGGCGGCGCGCCTGGGCCGCATAGTGGGGGAGGTGCAGAACGCGCTTATCGCTCTCAGGGACGACGGAATCGACAAGCCCGCTATTGGAGTAGTGGTCAATCGGGTGCGAAGGGCGAGAGTGGTGTTCGAACTGCTGAAGCGTGAACTCGACGAAGAGATCGGCGAGCCGACCCTCATGATTGGCCCGGTCCGCCCCGTGGATCGAGCCGGCATCGTCAAGGCGCTCGATCCCGTCCGGACCCGGATCTGGAAGAAGGGCGAGAAGCGCCTCCTCGACAAGCCACTCGTCCTGGTCGCCACGCAATGCATAGAAGTGGGCGTTGACATTGATCTCGATGCGCTCATCACCGAAGTCGCGCCCCTGGATGCGCTGCGCCAGCGGTTTGGACGCCTCAATCGCGCCGGAAGGGAGGTCATTCCCTATGCGGCCGTCATCGCTGCCCGGTCCGATCTCGATGAACGTCAGGACGATCCTGTCTACGGCAGTGCAATGAGGCCCACCTGGGATTACCTGCTGGTGGCGGCGAAATCGGAGCAGGGTGTTCCGATCGTCGATTTCGGACTGAACGAGTTCCGGAAGCTGATGGAGCGGGTCCCCGTCGGCGACGACGCGCTTTCTCCGAAAGACGATGCGCCCGTGCTGTTGCCTGCCCATCTCGATCTTCTGAGCCAGACGTCACCCATTCCCGCGGCTGACCCCGAAGTGGGCCTTTATTTGCACGGAACCCGCCGCCAGCCGGATTCGGTTACGGTCGTTTGGAGGGCGGATGTGAATCCGACTATCCAGAATGACGACCAGGTCCGCCGCCTGCTCCTGCTTGTGCCGCCTCGCTCCGCCGAGGCGATCGAACTTCCGCTATGGACAGTGCGGCGTTGGCTGGAGAAAAACTACAAGGCCTTGGGTAAGCTCGCTGACGTTGCTGTTCCCTCCCCGGGAGAAGAAGGTCGATTCGAGAGCGGTACTAGCGGAAAACGAAACGTGTTCCGTTGGAAGGGAGACGACGAACGTTCCGCCTGGATTACGCCAAGCAAGATTCGCTCCGGCGACAGCATCGTCGTCCCAGCGGAATACGGCGGGTTAGACGAGTTTGGCTGGAATCCGGACAAGCGTGGCCCCATTGACGATGAGGATGTGTTGCCAGCGGCCGACGTCGCCCACAAGGCTGCTGCGCCTTTTGCAGGACGCTACTTCGCCGTGCGACTGGCGGCCGGATTAACGGGCGAAGTGGATCCCGCGGCAGTAACCGAAGCCCTGGCGGCCGCGCCCTCGCGACGCTGGCAGGACTTGAGGAACGCCGTTGCTGACCTTGCATTGCCCGTAGAAACGAAAGAAGCCCTGGTCGCGCTGGATCGCGCCAAGGGAAGGGTTAAGGTCTATGACGACCTCTACGGCGATGACCAGGGCAACTCGCACGGCATCGTTTTTGTGGCGCCGTTCGGATTGCACGACGAACCGGAAGTGGAACGCGGACAGCCGGCCACGACAGAGGATGATGCGGCCGGTTCCCTTCCCGGCTTTTCTCTGACGCTTGAAACACACAGCGTGGACGTAGAAAACAAGGCCGAAGAGTTCGCACGCATGGCCGGCCTGCCGGTGGATCGGGTTACCGATCTGAAACTGACGGGTTATCTGCACGATGCCGGTAAGGTCGATCCGCGCTTTCAGGCGTGGCTTCACTACGGAGATCCGCTGGGCCCTGACCCGGACGATCCAGGGCAGATACTGGCGAAATCCGCTCGGTCCCTGCCGCGTAGAGCACGGGACGTGGCTGCCTTACCGGAAAACTGGCGCCACGAGGCTTTTTCGGTGCGCCTTGCGCTGCATGCGTCGCGCTTTGTCGACGCGAAGGATCCTGAGCTCGTGCTTTGGCTGATCGGCACGCACCACGGGCATGGGCGACCTTTTTTTCCCCATGCAGATCCGGAAGACTCGAATAAGCGGAAGCTGCCTTCCATACTTGGATTGCCCGGCGAGCTTCTACCCGGTCATGGGCCGCAGTCACTCGCCTTTGACTGGAATGGCCACGATTGGTCGGGGCTATACGAATGCCTGAAGGGCCGTTACGGCGTGTGGGAGCTTGCGCGGATGGAGGCCATCTTGCGCCTTGCCGATCACCGTGCATCGGAGGAGGCAGCCAACCGCAAGATATCCGAGGGAGGCGCCGAATGAACGCCACGCCACGCCATCGCCTCGAAGGACTGGAACCCGACAACCTGCTCGCATTCCTTGCACTGTTGGGATTGCTGCGCGCCCTCGAAACCGCCGACCGAGTTCGTGCTGACGGCAAAAAGTTTCGCCCCCGCGTTGCCTGGGATGTTGACAACCCTCCGCTCCGCCCAGTACTGCATCTTGCACACGCTGCGACAGAGAAACAGGTAGCAGAAGCCACAGCTGAAGGCGTTGCGTCACTATCGGAAGATTACGCTTTCGACGGACAAGAGGATCTTAACTATCACCGTAAAGACGCTCGCGTGCTTCTCGAGAAAGCAGCGAAATCCGCCGCCGCTTCCAAACGTAACCGCGTCGAGTTGCTGGCCGCACTCATGACCGACGCTGCTGTCAAAGAAGAAAAACAAGAAGAAGCCATCGATCCCACTCCACTGTGCCTGTTGTTCGGTCAGGGGCATCAGCATTTCCTCGATCGCCTTTCTTCGGTACCGAAAACTGAGACGCCGCCGCGTGGGCGTGGCAAAGAATCCGTTACGTCTTCCACTGCAGAATGTCTCGCTGAGGCGCTATTTCAACCTTGGCGTCGCGAGGCTCCGCTCATTTTTTCCTTCCGTTGGGATCCGACGGAGGATGTGCGTTATGCGTTAATGGCTGGCAATCCGACCGACGAAGCCTATAAGATCGGCACGCAACGGGGTGCAAATCAACTTGCGGCAATCGGCCTTGCCGCGCTGACAGTCGTCCCGGAGATTCGCGCTGGAAGGGTGCGCCCCTCAGTACCCGGCGGAGCTTTTGGCAGGGAAGGCTTTTCACTTGCCTGGCCCATCTGGCGCGAACCAGCAACGCTTTCTTCTATCCGCTCTCTTCTCGGTCACCCGAAACTGCGCGAATCGAACGCGCTTGAGCATCTCGGAATTGATCACGTTGTGGCGGCGAAGCGTATCTCCGTGGGCAAGTTTATGAACTTCACACGCGCCCGCCCGGTAGAAAAGTCGTGAAAGGGTTCTGCCCTCGCCCTCGGCTTCGCCTGCCACTTCGGCCTCGGCCTGTTCGTCCCGATCGAATCGAACGATTCGGCCTGATCTGACGCAGGTGTAAGATAAGCACACAGGACGCATAGACCACCGAGGTTGCTGCCATGAACGAAACCGATCTTCTTAAGCGCATCACGGTCAACCCGAAGATCTTCGGCGGCAAGCCGATCGTTCGGGGACGGCGTCTCGCCGTCGAGCACGTCCTCGGCATGCTCGCCGCTGGCGATACGCCGGAGACGATCCTCGAGGGATACGGCTGGCTCGAGCCCGAGGATATTCGCGCCTGCCTCGTCTACGCCCACCGGGTCGTCGCCCATGAACGCGTCGAACCGCCGGTCGTGGATACGGCGGTGTGAAGCTGCTGCTCGATAACTGCGTCTGGAACAGGTCCCGGGAGGACCTCGCGGCGGCGGGGCACGATGTCGTTCACATCGGCGACTGGCCTGAAGATCCCGGCGATGAAGAGCTCCTTCGACGCGCTCATTCGGAGGCTCGAGTGCTCATCACGCTCGATAAGGATTTTGGCGAGCTGGCGGTCGTCCGCGATCAGCCTCACACGGGAATCATCCGGCTAGTGGAAATTCCCGCCCGGCGGCAAGGACCCGTGTGCGCGGCGGTTCTCGACCGCTACGGAATTGTGCTCGCCCGCGGCGCCATCGTGACCGTCGAGCCTGGGCGCGTGCGGGTGCGTCTTCCGGACAAAGAGGACGAGCCAGAATGATCAAGGAACACGACCGGGTAGTGCTTACGGCCGACTTGCCGGGTGAGAAGCTCACCGCGGGAGATGTCGGCACCGTTGTACATGTCCACCGTGATGGGAAGGCGTACGAAGTGGAATTCGTTTCGCTGGACGGCGAGACCGTTGCCGTCGTTACGTTGGAGCGCGCCCAAGTCAGACCGGTTCAACGCCGCGAAATCACCCACGCGCGCAGCGTGGCGTAGCGCAACCCTTACTCTTTTCCGCGCCTTCGCCCGCCTCGGCCTAGGCAGCGTGGCGCTGGCGCCCCGGCTTGGCTATGCTGTCGTCATGGCTGAGGACCCGCCCTCGCAACCCGAGCTGCCACTGCCGTTCCCCGAGCTCGCGCAGGACCTGCCGCTGCTGCCTGCGCGCATGGTGAACGAGTACCAATACTGTCCCCGTCTCGCCTACCTCGAATGGGTGCAGGGCGAGTGGTCCGATTCGGCCGACACCGTCGAGGGCAGGCGGGTGCACCGCCGCACCGACAAGCCTTCGGGCGAGCTGCCCGCGCCGGAAGAAGTCGAGGAAGAGACCCGCATCCACGCACGCTCGATCACGCTCTCCAGCAACCGGCTGGGCCTGATCGCGAAGATGGACTTGATCGAATCCGACGGAGGCGCGGTCGTGCCGGTCGACTACAAGCGCGGCAACCGGCCGCACGTCGCGAAGGGCGCGTACGATCCGGAGCGCGTGCAATTGTGCGTGCAGGGAATGATTTTGCAGGAGCACGGATACACGTGCACCGAAGGCGTTTTGTATTTCGCCGGCAGCCGCGAGCGGGTGCAGGTGATCTTCGACGAGGAATTGCGGCAGCTCGCGCAAAACGCGATCGACGGATTGCGCCTCATCGCCGCGGGCGGCCGAGCCCCGCCGCCGCTCGTCGACAGCCCGAAATGTCCGCGCTGCTCGCTCGTGGGGATCTGTCTCCCGGACGAGGTGAATTTCTTGAAGCGCGGCGAAACGCCGCCGCGGCCTATCGCCGTGCTGCGCGACGAGGCGCTTCCGGTGTACGTGCAGGCGCGCAGCGCCAAAGTCTCCAAGAACGGCGAGACGCTGGAGATCTCGGTCGACGACCGGCAGACCGCGACCGCGCGGCTCCCGGAGGTTTCGCAACTGGTCTTGATGGGCAACATCTACGTCACCACGCCCTGCCTGCACGAGCTGATGGGCCGCGATATCACCATATCCTGGCACAGCTTCGGCGGCTGGTTCATCGGGCACACGGTCGGCACCGGCCACAAGAACGTGGAGCTGCGGACGGCTCAATACCGGGCGAGCTTCGACGCTAACACTTGTCTTCGGGTCGCCAAGGGGCTGGTGATCGCGAAAATCCAGAATGCACGCACGCTCCTTCGCCGCAATTGGAAGACGGGCGAAGCGCCGGAGCCGTTGCTGGACGCCTTCCGGCAGGACATCGATCTTGCGCGCCGCGCTCGGGCGCTTCCGGACCTTCTGGGAGCGGAGGGGAACGCCGCCGCGCGCTACTTCCGCGAGTTTCGCAACATGATCCGCGGGGGCGAAGGCGACGAGGAATTCGCTTTCGACTTCACCAAGCGCAACCGCCGCCCCCCGACCGACCCGGTGAATGCGCTGCTCTCGTATGCCTACAGTCTATTGGTGCGAACCTGGACCGTGACGCTGAGCGCGGTTGGCTTTGACCCTTACCGCGGCTACTACCATCAGCCCCGCTACGGGCGGCCGGCGCTCGCTCTCGACATGATGGAGCCGTTCCGGCCACTCGTCGCGGACTCGGCGGTGATCCAGGCGATCAATAACGGCGAGGTTCGTCCTTCGGACTTTATTTCCGCAGCCGGCAGCGTCGCGCTCGACCCGGACGGAAGGAAGCGCTTCATCGCGGCGTTCGAGCGGCGCCTGGGGCACGAGGTGACGCATCCGATCTTTGCGTACAAAGTGTCCTATCGCCGGCTTTTGGAGCTCCAGGCGAGGCTCCTGGGGCGGTTTCTGCTCGGCGAGATCGACGACTACCCGAACTTTGTGACCCGATGAAAACTGACGAACGCCTGTACATCGTGAGCTACGACATCAGCGATCCGAAGCGCTGGCGCAAGATCTTCAGGCTGATGCACGGATACGGGGACTGGCTCCAGCTCTCGGTCTTCCAGTGCCGCCTGACGCGAAGGCGCCACGCGGAGCTGATTGCAATGCTCGATGAAATGATCCAACATAAAGAAGACCACGTGGTGCTTCTCGATCTCGGGCTTGCGGATGAGGTCATACCCCACGTGGTCAGCCTCGGCAAGGATTTTCAGCCGATCGAGCGCGAACCTATCGTCGTGTAGAGGTCGCCGCTCGGATGCGAGCGCTCCAATGCGCGCGTCTGTCGCTTAAAGCGCTCGCGGCGTGCAGCTCTTTAACAATTCGACGATTTTTGAAATTCGAGCGCTTACGGGGGTAGAATCCAGCCGGAGGATCGCCCTTGGCGGGCTAGCGCTCGCAACGACCTCCGGGAAGCCAGCATCCATACGGCTTCCCGAGAGGGCCAAAATTCCGCGGCATCTGCCGCGGCCTCATTGAAGCCAGCAAGGACAAGCTCGCCGAGCTCGCCGCCAATGTAAAATTCCGCGGCATCTGCCGCGGCCTCATTGAAGCTATTTCGCCGCGGGCGGCTATCGGCCGAAGGGAAAGGAAAATTCCGCGGCATCTGCCGCGGCCTCATTGAAGCTCGATCGAGAATTCCCAGCCGGGCGGCGCCTCGTACAAAATTCCGCGGCATCTGCCGCGGCCTCATTGAAGCGCTGGAAAACTGCGCGCGTGATGCACGCAGCCGATGAAAATTCCGCGGCATCTGCCGCGGCCTCATTGAAGCGCAAATGCGGTGCGCATGGGCGTCGCGCAGGGCGAAAAAAATTCCGCGGCATCTGCCGCGGCCTCATTGAAGCCTCGTCCACCGAGATCGTGCCGGCCAAGCCTGTGACAAAATTCCGCGGCATCTGCCGCGGCCTCATTGAAGCGGTACGGTATGGACCTGCGAAGTGGGTGCACCGAGATCAAAATTCCGCGGCATCTGCCGCGGCCTCATTGAAGCCACGTCCAGGCGCAGCCAGGAGCCGCTGCGAGCGCCAAAATTCCGCGGCATCTGCCGCGGCCTCATTGAAGCAGCCATAACGCGGGCTTTGACCTGCCCGTGGTTGACAAAATTCCGCGGCATCTGCCGCGGCCTCATTGAAGCGAGCTTGAGCGCACCGAGTCGGCCCGGGTCAATCTCAAAATTCCGCGGCATCTGCCGCGGCCTCATTGAAGCTGCAAGAGCAGTGGTCCACACTGCGAGGGCTGTTGCAAAATTCCGCGGCATCTGCCGCGGCCTCATTGAAGCACAAGCACCGCGCTTTGGGCGGGCTGCACCAGATGTAAAATTCCGCGGCATCTGCCGCGGCCTCATTGAAGCCTCATGGTTTCACTCCCAGGCTCTCAAGGCACTGAAAAAATTCCGCGGCATCTGCCGCGGCCTCATTGAAGCATAAGGTCCAGCTCGCCAACTTGAGACACGTCCGTAAAATTCCGCGGCATCTGCCGCGGCCTCATTGAAGCCCGATCAATCGCTTGCGCACCACGCTGACCACGCCCGAAAATTCCGCGGCATCTGCCGCGGCCTCATTGAAGCATGCTCAATTTCCTTGTGATAGGGCCGGATGGGGCGGAAAATTCCGCGGCATCTGCCGCGGCCTCATTGAAGCGAGCCGCCTCAGCTGGAGCGCCGCGGCGAAATTGCAAAATTCCGCGGCATCTGCCGCGGCCTCATTGAAGCAAAGAGAGCTGCGGCATGTCCACCTTGAACTTCGCCAAAATTCCGCGGCATCTGCCGCGGCCTCATTGAAGCGGAAGTCCCAAGCGTGATCGTCGCGCGCGCATCGGTGAAAATTCCGCGGCATCTGCCGCGGCCTCATTGAAGCGATGGGCCGCGCCCGGTTGCGGCGTTCCGATGAAGAAAAATTCCGCGGCATCTGCCGCGGCCTCATTGAAGCCAATTCGTCTGCGCCGATAAGGCCGCGTCGCTTCCAAAAATTCCGCGGCATCTGCCGCGGCCTCATTGAAGCCGAATCGATCACGACTCGGAACGAAAGCGATGCGCGAGAAAATTCCGCGGCATCTGCCGCGGCCTCATTGAAGCCAGCTGGGTCACGGATTTGGCGGCCGCGCTCGTCACCAAAATTCCGCGGCATCTGCCGCGGCCTCATTGAAGCAAAAGCTGCGGATTGGTAAATACCTTTCCTTGCACTAAAATTCCGCGGCATCTGCCGCGGCCTCATTGAAGCAAGCACGCCGACGATTAGGCTCCGCCCGAAAAGTTGAAAATTCCGCGGCATCTGCCGCGGCCTCATTGAAGCAAAAAGATCCCGGCACCGACGAGCGCCGCGACCGCCCACAAAATTCCGCGGCATCTGCCGCGGCCTCATTGAAGCTGCCACTGGTCTGACGCGAGCCCGCCCGCCTGCAAGAAAATTCCGCGGCATCTGCCGCGGCCTCATTGAAGCTCGTTTCTCACGTCAAGGAACTTCTGGAGCAGAACGAAAATTCCGCGGCATCTGCCGCGGCCTCATTGAAGCTATCCTGGGTAGGCGGCAAGTCGCTGCTGGCGGACAAAATTCCGCGGCATCTGCCGCGGCCTCATTGAAGCCAGGCGATCAACGCGGTAAACGATCCGATCCTGACAAAATTCCGCGGCATCTGCCGCGGCCTCATTGAAGCATTGATAATGCAACAATAGCACAGAATCTCAAGGATAAAATTCCGCGGCATCTGCCGCGGCCTCATTGAAGCAATTTCAAGAACTCTATATCTTTGCTCTCTTGGATTAAAATTCCGCGGCATCTGCCGCGGCCTCATTGAAGCTCGATCAGCACCACGGCGTCGCCCTCCATCAGCACCAAAATTCCGCGGCATCTGCCGCGGCCTCATTGAAGCCAAAACAGCCGGGAAGAAAGCCCCGCCCAATATATCAAAATTCCGCGGCATCTGCCGCGGCCTCATTGAAGCAGTGATTCAGGGCCGGGGGCTGTTACAGGGACAAAGCAAAATTCCGCGGCATCTGCCGCGGCCTCATTGAAGCTCCAAAAATTCGGTAGCTGGCTTTCGAGAGGTATCAAAATTCCGCGGCATCTGCCGCGGCCTCATTGAAGCGATTGGGTGCCGCAAAGCGTCATAGGAGGTTTCACCAAAATTCCGCGGCATCTGCCGCGGCCTCATTGAAGCGCCATAACAGTCCCACTCCTCGCGACTCGCCGTAGAAAATTCCGCGGCATCTGCCGCGGCCTCATTGAAGCCGGACGTTGGGAAAAAGGTCGAGCTGCCCAAGCTCAAAAATTCCGCGGCATCTGCCGCGGCCTCATTGAAGCCAGGACATCAGGGAGGGGTTGAAGGCAGCCGACAATGAAAATTCCGCGGCATCTGCCGCGGCCTCATTGAAGCTTCGGAGGGCTGATCCATGCCGCCGCTCGATCAAGATAAAATTCCGCGGCATCTGCCGCGGCCTCATTGAAGCAGATCATTGCGAAGTGCTTGCAAGTGGGGAGCAGTGAAAATTCCGCGGCATCTGCCGCGGCCTCATTGAAGCGAGGAGCCGATGCCATCATTTGCCAGGCGCTTCGAATAAAATTCCGCGGCATCTGCCGCGGCCTCATTGAAGCATGTCCATGTGGCTGCTCGCGTCCTACGTGGCGGAAAATTCCGCGGCATCTGCCGCGGCCTCATTGAAGCAAAAAGATCCCGGCACCGACGAGCGCCGCGACCGCCAAAATTCCGCGGCATCTGCCGCGGCCTCATTGAAGCGTCTGCGTGGGCGTGACGCTGCCCGTCCTCGGCAATAAAATTCCGCGGCATCTGCCGCGGCCTCATTGAAGCGAATTGAAACGGGAACCATACAACGGAATTATTCGAAAATTCCGCGGCATCTGCCGCGGCCTCATTGAAGCCCTTCTTCTTCGTTCGGTTCGTCGTTGTCGTTTCCAAAAATTCCGCGGCATCTGCCGCGGCCTCATTGAAGCAACAATGCTTGCGCCATTTAAGAGCGCTTTGCTTTTGAAAATTCCGCGGCATCTGCCGCGGCCTCATTGAAGCGTGAATATCTTTTGCATCCTTTTGGAATGTCGCCTAAAAAATTCCGCGGCATCTGCCGCGGCCTCATTGAAGCCATGTGGCGCAAACTGCAAAAGAGAAACGCGAAGGAAAATTCCGCGGCATCTGCCGCGGCCTCATTGAAGCAGGCGATCGCCTTTCGCGGCCACGTCGGAGAGCGAGAAAATTCCGCGGCATCTGCCGCGGCCTCATTGAAGCGGCGAGAAACTCCTGCAGCCTGGTCTTGCGCTGCGCAAAATTCCGCGGCATCTGCCGCGGCCTCATTGAAGCAAGAGCGATGGCGGCCCACAGCGCGACGTGGCGCGAAAATTCCGCGGCATCTGCCGCGGCCTCATTGAAGCATCATCGGGGGCGTCGCGCTCAGCGCGCTGACATTAAAATTCCGCGGCATCTGCCGCGGCCTCATTGAAGCAAACGCAGCGTAGGCCAGGGCGATGCTCACTCTTCCAAAATTCCGCGGCATCTGCCGCGGCCTCATTGAAGCTACGACGATGAATTCGACGCGCTGCAGCAGATGATCAAAATTCCGCGGCATCTGCCGCGGCCTCATTGAAGCAATACGCGGAAAGGCATGATGGCGTCCCTCTAGGGTAAAATTCCGCGGCATCTGCCGCGGCCTCATTGAAGCGCTCGTGGGCGGCTGAGTTCATCCAAAGAAGAGAAAAAAAATTCCGCGGCATCTGCCGCGGCCTCATTGAAGCAGGGCCCGGCGCTGCATGTCGTGATGGCCGATGCGCGAAAATTCCGCGGCATCTGCCGCGGCCTCATTGAAGCCTGTTCGCGCTGATCGAGATCGTGCGCGCCACGCGGCAAAATTCCGCGGCATCTGCCGCGGCCTCATTGAAGCAACTTCTTCAGTCAAACCGGCGCGACGGTCGTCGGCGAAAAATTCCGCGGCATCTGCCGCGGCCTCATTGAAGCCCCGCCGCCGTGGGCCTGCTGCAACGACTTCAGGCCAAAATTCCGCGGCATCTGCCGCGGCCTCATTGAAGCCCGTTGCCGTCAAGCGGGTACGTCACCACGCGCTCGAAAATTCCGCGGCATCTGCCGCGGCCTCATTGAAGCTTTTTGGAGTTCGTCGCGCGCGGCCAGGCAGCGCAGCAAAATTCCGCGGCATCTGCCGCGGCCTCATTGAAGCAAGGAGCTGATGCCGCACGTCAAGGACGGCAGCTCCTGAAAATTCCGCGGCATCTGCCGCGGCCTCATTGAAGCGCCTCTTCGGCCAGATGCGAAGGCATGACCGGAATCAAAATTCCGCGGCATCTGCCGCGGCCTCATTGAAGCCACCACAATCGGATGTAAGGCTTGCGTATCTCTTTCAAAATTCCGCGGCATCTGCCGCGGCCTCATTGAAGCAACGTCGGCGCGGGCGCACTGCGTCGTTCGACGCTGAAAATTCCGCGGCATCTGCCGCGGCCTCATTGAAGCGAGATAGAAATACGTCCCATGCTTTAAATGAAGTCGAAAATTCCGCGGCATCTGCCGCGGCCTCATTGAAGCAATCGCACGCCCTATCAGGACGCGGCCGGCTTCTGGAAAATTCCGCGGCATCTGCCGCGGCCTCATTGAAGCTAATTGCGCACCGTCGGGGAATCGCGGCGCACGACGAAAAATTCCGCGGCATCTGCCGCGGCCTCATTGAAGCGGGATCGTGATCGTCGACCAGCCGTACCTGATCGAGAAAATTCCGCGGCATCTGCCGCGGCCTCATTGAAGCCTCGAGACGTTGGCGACGCTCGCCCAGATCCAGAGGAAAATTCCGCGGCATCTGCCGCGGCCTCATTGAAGCTGCGCAGCCTCGACCGCGTCCGCCTCGCGCTTGCGTTAAAATTCCGCGGCATCTGCCGCGGCCTCATTGAAGCCGCGAGCGCGAGCGCATCAAGAGGAAGCAGTCGCGAAAATTCCGCGGCATCTGCCGCGGCCTCATTGAAGCACAGGCGTCAGTGGCGAGCGTGCGCCGGCCCGAGACGAAAATTCCGCGGCATCTGCCGCGGCCTCATTGAAGCACCGTCCCGATCCAGGACCAGACCCCCAGGCTCGGCAAAATTCCGCGGCATCTGCCGCGGCCTCATTGAAGCCGTGACGGCGGGCTGGTCCTGTGAACAAGTTCCGCAAAATTCCGCGGCATCTGCCGCGGCCTCATTGAAGCGAGAGACGGCTCGATAAGGCGTATCGGAAAGCAGCAAAATTCCGCGGCATCTGCCGCGGCCTCATTGAAGCTGCACCCGCGCAGGCACCCCAGATTAGGCTATATGCAGAAAATTCCGCGGCATCTGCCGCGGCCTCATTGAAGCTGCTGTGCGCGCTGCCGAAGTGGGCGGGCGGCGGGCAAAAATTCCGCGGCATCTGCCGCGGCCTCATTGAAGCAATAGGAATAAGGCCACGTTTGGTAGCAATATGCGTCCCAAAATTCCGCGGCATCTGCCGCGGCCTCATTGAAGCGGGTTCTGCTCCTGCAGGAACCCGTCGGGCGTCAGAAAATTCCGCGGCATCTGCCGCGGCCTCATTGAAGCCGATTGGTTCGCTTGAATTCCGCCGCGCCGATGGCTGAAAATTCCGCGGCATCTGCCGCGGCCTCATTGAAGCCAATGCAACGCGTGACTTTAGTAGACATTCTTGCGGCAAAATTCCGCGGCATCTGCCGCGGCCTCATTGAAGCTCGAAGATCTCGGGGCGGGTGAGCGGCTCCTTCGAGAAAATTCCGCGGCATCTGCCGCGGCCTCATTGAAGCAGCGTGACCCGTTCGGCCTCCTCGGTGGCGGCGCGATAAAATTCCGCGGCATCTGCCGCGGCCTCATTGAAGCCACGCTGAGAGCGTGACCATTTAGTGACTGTTGATAAAATTCCGCGGCATCTGCCGCGGCCTCATTGAAGCGAGAGGAGGAACTTCTCGATCGCGCGCATCGCCTAAAATTCCGCGGCATCTGCCGCGGCCTCATTGAAGCGGGATGTTCGACGTCGGCGTCGATCCGGCATACCAAGAAAATTCCGCGGCATCTGCCGCGGCCTCATTGAAGCGCGCTGACCTCGTCGAGGAGAAGACCATGAGCATCAAAATTCCGCGGCATCTGCCGCGGCCTCATTGAAGCCCGGTCAATCCCGAGCTCACCGCGATCGCGATCGCGAAAATTCCGCGGCATCTGCCGCGGCCTCATTGAAGCGGCGGATAGAAGTGCTCCCAGAACGGATCGTCGTAACAAAATTCCGCGGCATCTGCCGCGGCCTCATTGAAGCTGATCGGTGAGCGTGCGAATCAGCCGCTGCAGCTCAAAATTCCGCGGCATCTGCCGCGGCCTCATTGAAGCTTCTTGTCCACGATCTTAAGCGCCTCTGGAGCAAGAAAATTCCGCGGCATCTGCCGCGGCCTCATTGAAGCGATCTGCGCGGCTTCGTATATGTGCTTGGTGAGCGCGAAAATTCCGCGGCATCTGCCGCGGCCTCATTGAAGCTTGGAACGCGCCGAAACGCTCGACCAGGTCATTGAGAAAATTCCGCGGCATCTGCCGCGGCCTCATTGAAGCGTTCACGATCGCGTCGTAGCTGAACGCCGAGCCGACAAAATTCCGCGGCATCTGCCGCGGCCTCATTGAAGCCAGCGGATCGAGTCGCCGACCTTCCTCGGCAGGTAGCAAAATTCCGCGGCATCTGCCGCGGCCTCATTGAAGCGCGGCTTCCCAGTGCGCGAGGCGGTCGGCCTGGCCGTAAAATTCCGCGGCATCTGCCGCGGCCTCATTGAAGCTCCTACACGATCGCGGTAATGCGCAGCGCCCAGAACAAAATTCCGCGGCATCTGCCGCGGCCTCATTGAAGCAATATCTCCGCGCCCGAATCTGCTAGATTCGAAGCCAAAAATTCCGCGGCATCTGCCGCGGCCTCATTGAAGCATGTCGCGCGCAGTGATGCCGCGGCCGCGACGCCGGAAAATTCCGCGGCATCTGCCGCGGCCTCATTGAAGCCGGGACTCGAAACGCCGCCCCGTAAAGGCGGCGTTTAAAATTCCGCGGCATCTGCCGCGGCCTCATTGAAGCAGGGACAATACCAGTGGTTTAGAAATTCACCTTGATAAAATTCCGCGGCATCTGCCGCGGCCTCATTGAAGCAACGTGGACAAACCCATGCTCAAAGACGAGATTCTAAAATTCCGCGGCATCTGCCGCGGCCTCATTGAAGCTTGAGCACGGCCGAGCGTTGCGTCACCAGCACGCAGCAAAATTCCGCGGCATCTGCCGCGGCCTCATTGAAGCCAGGCCAGCGGCCGAGTTTCTCGCCGGGGTGCTCGGAAAAATTCCGCGGCATCTGCCGCGGCCTCATTGAAGCCGAACAACTGGAACGGCAAGCCCTTGAAGGTGCTCGAAAATTCCGCGGCATCTGCCGCGGCCTCATTGAAGCTCGACCTCCGCCCCGATGATTGACGCGAGTGCGCTAAAATTCCGCGGCATCTGCCGCGGCCTCATTGAAGCTTGGGCGGGTCGGTCTTCCGCATGATATGGGGCGAAAAAATTCCGCGGCATCTGCCGCGGCCTCATTGAAGCACGGTGACCGGGCTCCGCGCCGGGGAACTCGTCCAGAAAAATTCCGCGGCATCTGCCGCGGCCTCATTGAAGCGCCCTGGAGCACGAGATGCGCGACCTGGTCCACCTCAAAATTCCGCGGCATCTGCCGCGGCCTCATTGAAGCGTCGTGCCGGCCGAATACGAGAACAGCTTGCCGCAAAATTCCGCGGCATCTGCCGCGGCCTCATTGAAGCTCATTCATGGCTCAGAGGATGCGGCGGCAGAGTTTCAAAATTCCGCGGCATCTGCCGCGGCCTCATTGAAGCGTAGAGAATGGCTTCGAGCCGCAGCGGTACGCTACAAAATTCCGCGGCATCTGCCGCGGCCTCATTGAAGCGGCAACTTGCGAGGCGAGCGCTGCTTGAGCGCGTGGCAAAATTCCGCGGCATCTGCCGCGGCCTCATTGAAGCTAGAGCCGCAGCGTGGTGTTCGAGAGCTTGGGCTTGAAAATTCCGCGGCATCTGCCGCGGCCTCATTGAAGCAGATGCGCAGGAGCTCGACGTACTCGATCGGTAGGACGTGTCGCCCGTTCAATTGAGCGGGCGCAGGTTGAAACAACTCTGCGAAACTAGGCTGCGTTATGGCCCTTTGTATCGCCCAGCAATCTTACAGTCTCAGGGCGGAGCGCCCTCGAGCTCCCGCACCACGGCCTCCAGCCCCTTTATCACGCGCGCAAGCCTTTCGTAGTCGAGCTTGTCGGGAGTGTCGTGCAGCGTGTGATAGTGCGGATAGCGGTAGGGCGCGGTGTCGGTCACCATCACCGCGGGCCAGCCGAATTTCCAGTAGGCCCATTGGTCGGACCAGCTCACGCCCGCGATCGATTCCGGTCCG
>WNGL01004081.1_pt1 | contig 19692 bp, 25 predicted proteins | sample 5400591 | NCBI WGS metagenome assembly WNGL01 (sample SAMN13153377, study PRJNA577476) | soil metagenome | isolation source: 80 cm soil or saprolite under Garry oak tree replicate 1 | place: USA:California | collected 2016-06-15 | reverse complement strand
TTGCGAGCTGCATGAACCAGTTGATAATCCCATTCACCATATCTGGGACAATTGACCCCCCCACCAGGGCGTTATAGAGGCTGGTGAAAAAGCCAATAATGGTGGTCACAAAGCCCCATACGAAGCCAATCACCGCGCCGAGCACCGCCACAATAATACCCAGAATGGCCGTAAATGTGCCCTGCACGACGTTGAGAATACCCTGCCAAATGAGACCCAGGTCGGAAGCGAGTTGTCCAAAGTTGCCCGTGCAGACATCGACAATCAGTGCGACGATACCAGAGATAATCTGCACCAACCCGGTAAATACTTGCACAATTCCCTGAACAACAATGATCACCCCTTGCAGAAAGCCAGCTATGGCCGCAATTACCCCAGCTAGTACGCCGATAAGCACGCCCAGGGCGACCACGACGATGCCAACGATAACGCCTCCAAAGATTTCCAGTGCTGGGATAAGCGTGGGAGCAAGACTTTGCCAGAACGCCTGCAATTGTGCGATAAGAGGCTGAATACTGGCCCACAGCCCGCGCAAGGCGCCCATGAGTTGAGCACCGGCACCAGATAATTGCGCCAGTACCGGACCCAAACTTCTCACCGCATCTTGTAAATGCAGCCACACCGGCACAAACAGCCCGGCCAGAAAGGCGCCAAAGGACTGAAATGTGGCAAGCACGGCCGTGATTGCGGCACCAATAAGCGCGAAGATCGGGTTTCCCTGCTGTAAAATAGCCCATCCTTTTTGCACCGTCGGCCAAAGCGTGCCGAGAAATGCGCCCAGGCGCGCAAATGCCGCACTCACAAAAGCAAGCGCCGGGGCAAGCAGGCCGGAAAGAAATGACACACCTTGCACAACTGCATTCCAGAGCATCAGCAAGACAGAGATGCAAGCCTGCACCGCTCCCCGGAACGTGGCGCTCGTATTGTAGAAGTAGATAAATGCGGCGACTAAGAGGATGACCGCCGCTATGACCGCGTAGATAGGCCAGTAGAGCGCGATATTGGCAGCTACCGCGCCATAGGCCGATACCGTATAGGCTTTGAGCGCATACACCATGACGCCGCCTACGATGGCGGCAAGCACGATGATGGTGGCTTTGAGGAGGGCTGAGGCAGCCTCAAAACGTTGGAAAAAGCCAACGACCGCTGTAACGGTGGTGATGATCGCACCGATACCCGCCGAGAGGGCCGCTATAGCACCCGTGAGTGCGCCAGAGGAGGTAAGCCACTGCGTAAATGAGGTCACCAGCGGCGCCACTTGTCCCATAAGGCGCGTGATGACCGGTACGAGCTGCATGCCGATGATAATAAGGAGCGCCCCAAAGGATGCTTTGGCCGCGTCAATCTTGAAGTTGAGGTTGGCCTGTATGTCACTCCATCCCATGATGGATGCGCCACCTCGGTGAACGGCGTCGGTAATGGCGTCCACATTGCCCTGGAATGTCTTCAAGTGCACTCCGGTCAGCTCAAGAAAGCCCATCATTTGCCTACTGCCACCGGCAATATCGCGGATAGCCGCATTATAGGCTGCGCTGCCCACAGGAAACTTCTTGCCCACGGCGTCGGTAATCATCTGCAACGCGCCCGGCAAGCTGACCTTCATCTCATCGGCGACCTGCTGCGTCGTGAGCCCCACCGATTTCAAGGCTGCCGCGCCGATTTTTGAGGGGGCTTCCAACGCCAGGATGACCTGGCGCAAGTGGGTAGCGGCGCTATCCGCTTTATCTCCCTGGCTGGTCATGGTGGCCAGTGCCGCACCCACATCAGTGAGCGAGATACCAAATCGGGCAGCCGCTGGCAGGACGTTGGAGACCGCGCCCGACAACTCCGCAAGCGTCATGGTGCCACGGGCGGTAGAGGCAATGAGGGTATTCATAGCGGTGCTCGCCGTCATGTGGACGCCAGCGTAGGCATTCATGGTGAAGGTCAGGACTTTGGCGACCCCGTTGAGATCGGCGTTTTCGGCCTTGGCACCCATAGCCGCTATCCTGAGTACTTCGAGTCCCGCCGCCCCATGATAGCCTCCGCTCTCGACGTAGTACATCGCATTGCTGAGTTGTTGGGCACCCGTGCCCACCTGACCCGCCATGGTGAGCATGCCGTCGCCCACCATTTGAAGATTGGAGTGTCTGCTGAAAGTCACCGGCGGCTCGTACCGCCTGGACGCCCAGGCCGATGGCGACGGCGGCAGCGGCCACCGCCACAATAGCGCCGAGCGCCAGAAATACGCCCCCCAGGCCAACGACTCCTTGCTTGATGGCGTCCATACCAACGGTGCCAGCAGTGCCCATCTGGCTCATGCCGAGTGCCAGGTTGCCGACGCTGTTCTTGAAGGCGGAGAGCAGTCCCATGGCGGTAGCCATACCGGCCTGAAGACCGGCCATTTCCGCACCAAATTTTACGACGATCTCGCCGACGGTCATGGGCTCATCCTCCAAAAAAGCAAAAAGACGCTAACGAGTATGAACTCGTTAGCGTCCGCTAATACCCCAAAGGGTGCTTCGACACTCTTTTTTTACTCTTTAGCTACCAGGGGTAGCTTCTTCAGTATACCACGTTTAGAATGCGCCGCGAATCCGCGCTGCTGCGCTGCGATTGGCCTGCTCTTCAGCTGCCTGCACGCGCCGTGTCAGTTCTTCTTGCCAGAGAGCACCCCACGCAGCTTGGAAACTCTCTGGTGTGCCACCGGCGGCCAGCCAGCGACCCTCGGCGAGGCCACGCGCCACCTCTTCCTCGACAGCGCTGTGCTGCGCTTGTGCGGTTTCGCGCTTGGTGTTTCGCGCCTCTTCTTGTGCTCGCAAGCGTGCTGCGTAGCGCGCAGATGCGGCATCGTTTTGCGCGCTGCGAAACGCTCGCTCCGCTTCGGCCAGCATCACCTTGGCGGACTGCTCCGCGTTCACGGACGCATGCCACTGACTCAACTTGTATTTCGAGCCGTTGCCCGGATAGGGCAGCTTGTTCGCTTGTGCCTGGGCAAGCGCCTCTTGTGCCTTCTCAACGTTCGCTTTGGCTTGCGTCACCGCTGCGTCTTTTTCCAATTCGTTTTGCAGGTTCTGGTCGGCTTCGTTCATACGTGTTCGCAAGTTTTCCGGTGTATACTCCATGGTTCCTCCTAATACCGACTCTGATACACATACACCCGCCGAGCATCGACCGCAAACGCCACCGGCTGTGTGCCCCCGGTCGAAGGCGCGGTGTCCAACCCGCCGGGGACGGTGCCCGAGAGATAGTAGCGCGTTCCCGGGGTCAACGCGCTACTATAGGCCAAGCAGCAATTGAAAAGGAGTACAACGGGCGCACCAGTTGCCGCGCCCTGCAGCGCAATGCCGTCCACTTTGGCTGCCGCATTGGCTGCCGCGCCGGTGGAGCGGAAGACAGTCCCCGCACTGGATATGTAACACGCATCTCCGCTGGCCAGAGCTTCGCCAGCGATGAGGCCGACGATTTTGCACGGCCCAGACGGATCAACAGCGAGCGCATCCAGGCCAGATCCATAGCCTTGCGCCGTCGCACCGAACGGCGCCACGTCTAGTCCAATTGGCGCGCTTTTTGTGATAGCTGTCATTAGTAATTCCTTTCTATTCTATGGATTTTCGTTTCGTTGTTCCTCAGGGACTAAGTAGCCCTTGGGCACTTCACGGACTATCAGTTTATCGCGTGGGTTGAGTCCTGCTCGCACGGCGGGCGGGACCGGCTCGCCTTCCGAGAGCACAAGAACCACCGTTCGTGGTTGTGGCGTCAATTTCCGGGTCAAACGTGTAGATTTTCGGCTCAAGCCCTAAGCGCAGGCCAAGTCGCCGATGCTCCTCGTTATGTGACTCGTATCCGGGCCAGGCAGCGTCAGTCTCTGGATCTAGTACCAGGTAAGGTAAACGTGTCTCTTTTGCCGGCGGATGAACTTTCCGTTCCATCTTGCTGACACGGTTCAGCAATGCGTATAAGCTCATCATCTTATCCTTTCTCCTAAAATGCGTTCCAACTCGGAGATCCGTTCCTCAAGTTGTTGCGTTTTGTAGATGCTGATAGACTGCTCAATCGTGATTTGAGCCGCTCTAACTTGCGTGCTAGCTGGTGCATCTTCGCTGGTCATATTGCGGTCTAACGTGTTAATGGCCTTGTCTACCTTGTTCATCAAGCCGGTCAGCGCCTGGTCAAACAAGCTATGTTGAGCGATTCGATAGGCTTGCTGAAAATGAGGAAGCTTGAGCCAACGTCTAGCTGTCTTCTCTGCGATTCCTGCTTGCTTGGCAGCACCAGTGATATTGACACCAGCAAGCAACAACTCGATGACCATATCCTGCTTCGGCGTTAATGGCTGATCTTCTGTTGTAGACTGGTCATTTTCGGACATTTCTGGTCACCTAATCCAGTTTCACCTGGTTGAGAGACGGGATCGCCGCGTGCAACCGGTACGTTTCCGACGTGTCCACCTCGTTGCGCAATCGCGGACTCGAGCCGACGCCACACAATTCCTTGCCAGCTCGTGCACTCAACGTCGTGCGTCCAGTTCGTTCCGCCAACGCGCCACACGTCGCACACGTCAGCTTGAGCGAAAGCGAAGGCCAGCTGGGCATTGCAGTTCGATAAGCGAGCCATGCAATATAGCAGGATGTATCATAATTTGTCCCTTTCTTCAGGTGTGATGTGCAGGTCCAGCACATCACTCAGTTTGAGCCGTGCCATGTCCTGCTCAGCCCGCGCTTCCAGAGCTTCCATCTCTTCATCCTTGCGTCGATAGTAGTCTGAGAGAGCTTGTCCGTACGTCATCTCTTTGATATGCCTATCCAGCTTGAGACACAGCACACACACACACGTATTCTCTCCAAGCTCTTTCCAAGCGGTTCTATGCCGTTCAGGCGACACACACACACGACAGTCAGAGGACTGCACCAAGTTGTGCAGCGCATCGTTGTGCGCATAGATGGCCCGGCGGAACGGCATGCTTTGCTTTTTGCTCGCCCAGGCTTCGACGCGGTTGTCATCGCGATAGACCAGCGGGATGCGGTTCGCCTGCAGGTGGTTCAGCGTTTCATCCAGGGTCATCACACCGGGTGCTGCTACGTTGTGAAGCGGCTTCTTTGCTCGCTTTGTGGCCACTATTGCACCTCTTCCAGGATAGAGATACGATGGTAACGGTAACGATGGTAACGATAGTTTTGGGGTTTCTCTCTCGGGGAAATCACTTTTTCGAAAAACCTGGATTCAATCGTTACCATCGTTACCGTTACCGTCCTTTGTTACCTCTGTAGGATAGATATACAAGCCTTCGACCCCTTTTTGATTTTTGCCATTAACCTTCCTTTGCTTTCCAGGTTGATAGCCCTTAGTTTTGAGGCTCTGAGAGAGAGATTGCATACCCTTGATGTATTGAATATTGTGCTCTTTACACCATGCCGTATAGCTTGCGATCACATCCTGATTTGAAATCCATCCCTCTGGATCGTCTTCACAACAGGCATCGATCCATTGCTGCACGTAGTCCAGTTCATTGCGCTGGGACTGCGTAGTCTTCTCAATAGAGGCTGGCGTAGTGAGCCCTTTTGCACCCAGCCGATACCATTTGATAGCGCCTTGGACAGCCCAGTAAAGAATGCCTTGCAGGACATCAACCTCTTTTAGCCGAGCTTTTATCGTCTTGTCTTCCATCCCTAAAAAGCTTTTCGGGAACTCTATCACACGCACTCGTCCCCAAAGTGCGTCATCCTCCGGATCTCCATTTACGGGGTGATTCGACATCATCCACACTTTGAACTGAGGCCGATAGGAAAAGAAATCTCTATGTTTGTAGCAGGCTCGTATCTGATCACCGCCAGTGAGCTGCTTAATCTTTGCCGGGTTAAGCGACTGGCTCCGATTGCTTTCACTGGCAAAAATCAGGCGACTGGGTTTGAGCGGAGCCAGGTCAAAGTTACTCACATCGCCCTCGCGCTTTGTGGTAAAGGAATTGAAATCCACCATCGTGGCAAGAGGAGTAGGCAAGAGTGCCATCAATGCCTCTGCAAATGAGCCTTTGCCGCTCCTACTGGGGCCAAAGAGATAGAAAAGTATTTCCTCGCGTGTATGGCCTGTCAGGGAGTAACCTACAGCCATTTGAAGGTAGTCGATCACCTCCTGGCCGCCACCGACTACGCCGTTGATATAGTCAAGCCAGTAGGCATAATCAGTAGAGGCGTAAGCAACGGGCAGGCAGTAGGTAAATCGCTGCTTGTAGGTATGCAACTCTACTGTACCAGTCCGCAAGTCAAGCACTCCGTTTTTGCAATTGAGTTTATCCGGATCTCCATCAAAGCTATCGATGCTCACATTGACATGTGTTTTGAAGAGGCTCACACAGCTATTGACGCGCTTCTCATCGGCCTTTGTACATTTGACAATCGCTTCCTTTTCAGCATCAACAGCAGCATGTCTGCGACTGCGTAAGGTTTCGATAGCGTACCTTTTGACTTGTGCGCCGTCTATATCGAGTCGCCAGTGTGTACCGGCATATTGGAACCATCCGACCGAGGGACACCATAAGAAATTTTGCCCATAGAGGGCATTCATAGCATCGCTGTTGCCAGCGTCGTCAGCATCGAAGGAACACAAGTCGATCTTTTCATGCGGCTGATGTTCATTGCCATTGTGCTTGCTACTATGACCGTTGCCATTCTCCCCATTGTGAGCCAAGTTTGGGACAAGTTCGGCGTACCCGCCTTGTGTGTATACGTCTGAACACTGCTCTATAGCGTTTCTGATTGTTCCCTCTCCATAGGCTTCACCAGATCGAGCGTTCCTATCCCATTTTTCCTCGCGATACAAGCCTGACCGCCTGAACATGCTATCTATGCGGATTGCATCTTTGCCAGTGTAGAACGCGAGCATATTGCACAGGGCCTGATCTGCTTCTGATTGCGAGGCATATCCTGATGTATCGCCTTGCCAGAGAGCCGTAAACTTGCGCCCGTTTTTCGCATTCATGGCAATGTCAAGCAGTTCGTTATCAGTGTGTGAGAGCGGTTTAGGTGACTGAGCTTGTGTAACTTTTTGCTGCTTTGGAGGATTGAAACGAGCGTGGAGGGCGAGCAGCTGCTCTTGTCTCTCTTCAATCGTTTCAGGCGTGCCTGGTAGATGATTGCCAGTTATCGTAAAAAAACGGCCTTCTGAGTACATCTCAATAGCTGCTTTAGGGTGTCTCATGCCTGGCAGTCCCTTCTTGCTCCCGGCATGCTTGCCTTTCTCGTTGAGAGGGACAAGGCCAAATACGAGGACGTGTATCCCTTCTTGGCCAGGCGATAGCTCAGCGTAGCTGTTAGCCTCGTCTATCACTTTTTGTGCCCATGGGTCTATATTGCCGTTCTCATCTCTACAGTGATCGCAATCAATCCCAGTCATATCCCGATTGAACACAAAGCCGATACCATCAAATGGCTTGCCATCGGCATTTTTTGCATTCTTATACGCGCTCACTGCCTGCTCATAGGTAGACCAGTGCTTTGGGTTAGTCGAGGAGGCTTTATAGCCGTTCCGTGCATTGTAGGGGACTTTGGTTAAGCGATCGGGGTTATTTTTGTCAGGCTCTAAGCAGTAGACTACCCATTGACGTCGTTTCTGTAGCTCTGCGAGGGCTTCAATCTTCGTATCTGTTTGTTTCATGCGCTCACCTCACAATCTGAGGTGATATTGACGCGGTTTCCTAAAAGTGCTATTCTATACATGATTTTATACCTTTGAAGCGCTGCCCGAAGTGATGACCCGGGTGGCGCTTCACTCGTTTTGGAGCGCCAGGCTTCAGGTTACAAGGCCCTGATGGGCGACGACGACAAAATTCCAACAAAAAAAGGGCAATAACCCATCTATACGATGGTTATTGCCCGTAAAATATTCCGACAGTGCGTCTACGGCCGGCAACGACCTGGTTTGGATAGAATATATCACACTCACCTCCTGATGACAATATTCAATTATTGAGTATCGCTTCCCCTACCTGGCCATCAGGACGCCGGACAAGCACCGAATGAAAAGCTCCAGCTTTGATGGTCAAGTGAATATCGCCATATCCTCCATTTTCCCGTTTGAGCTGATGAATGAGGCTATCCAGCAGTTTGATGATTCCAATCGGAAAGTTGTCGAGTTTGGCCGTTTCGTCTGCTACCCTGTCATAGCATGTCACTTGAAACCCTCGCCCATCTGCTCTTATCATGGTATCGAGAAAATCATACCCTCCCATATCTTGCTCTCGGGTGAGCGAAATTATTGTGACCTCCAGGCCCTTCGCGTTGGTTCTCAGCTCAGCTCTTTCTGGCTTTTTCTTGTTCTTACTCATCATTCTCCAATCGTGTATAATCAATGTAGATAGTCTTGGGGCGATGGTGTGGCGTCGGTTGCATGTAGCCTGCACCATCGCCCTGGCTATGCAGCAGTCCCTTCATTCTGCTTTGGCTTCCTTCCGCGCTTCGTCTCGACTTTATAATTGTCGATGTCCTTCTTGCTATAGAGCTTTGAGCCAGTGCCGATATCCAACGTTTCCACTTTGCCATACCTGGCCAGGGTGCGAGGGTAGTTTTTGTCTATTGGGCGACTGCTGTTTTGTGAGAGCCGCTCCACCGCCTGATTATTGGTGTACCAGTCATCCAGGTTTATGTGCTTCACGACCTTCTTTGTGTTTGCCATCATTGATCTCCTTTCCTAACTCGGTTCATGTTCAGATGATAACACATATCACGAGTTTTTGCAAGCTTTCAGAAAAAGCCATAAATTGGCATAAAACCTATTGACAATTAACTCGCAATATGTTATTATTATATCAGTGAGGGGGAACAATCACAAAGCACTTTCAAAACTGAATAAGCCACTCAAGCCAAACCCAAAGCACAGGAGCTGGAACACAGACCCAGGACTGATACAAGCAAGTAGGGACGCAAGGCGAGCAACCAACGAGCGAAGCGGCAAGCGAAATGGACAAAAGATACCTCTCACTTGTGTGAGAGGCATTCACCAAGCGGGACCCAAAAGCTTTGGAACGGCAAGGGTCTCCGCTACAAGGAAAGGATACCACACCATGGTAGTCGCATCATTCACCACAACCGGCACCAACTACAACGTCGTCCTTGACCAGGCTGGGCAGGCAGTCAGCTGCACCTGCCCCGATTTTCAGTATCGCTCACAGCGCAATAGAAACCACACCTGCAAACACATGCTGAATCTGAACGGCCAGGTTCTGATGGAAGTCGAGAAGGCTGAGCGCTTCTTGACACTGAAAGCTCAGATTGAGCATCCAGCCCCTCGTTATAGCGAGGTTTGTGGCCACCTGGTTCGCCGAAACATCTATCGCCACTGCGGCTGCATGGCCTAAGAAAAATCGGGAGCTGCCAGCCAGCTCCCACCTACCAAAGAAAGGACTCAGAGTCATGACACAGCAACAAACCAACACCACCATAGCCAGCCAGGTCGCGGCCGTCAATGCGCTTCTCGAAGCCGGTGAGCCGGGCAATATCAGCATAGATACGTTTTCCGGATATGTCGGATACCGTCCGCAAGCCGTCGTAGACACCATGAACGAGGCCTTTGGCTATGGCGGCTGGGGCTTCGAAGAACTGGAAAGCACGATTGAGGAAGGCCTTGCTATTGCCAAGGTGAAAGTGTGGCTCAAAGGCGTAGACTTCCAGCCAGCAGCGTGGGGACAGTCACGCATCACCAAGGGTGACCGAGGTGATGCTCGCAAGGGTGCGCAGACCGATGCGCTCAAGAAGGCCTTATCGTATTTCTCGATAGGCAACCGTGCCTATCATGGCTTGCTGAAAGAAGATGGTGAGCCATCCAAGGCTTCACCATCACGCCAGAATGGGCACCAGATGGCACGACCATCTGGGCAATCCAATGACCTGGCCGACAAGCTCAAGGCTACGACGGCTCGTGCTCGTACGCTGGGTATCGATACCAACGAGAAGTGGGCTTCTCTGTTGCGCTATCTGGAAATCCCGAAAGTCCGGAGTGAGGCGCAAATCGCGATGATTGAGAGCTACTTGACGCAAGAGGCTGAGAAGCGCGAAAAGACGGCGCTCTAACGAGGGCCACCTGGCGCGACAGGGAGATCTCTGCCACCAGGTGCCCATCCCATTCAAGCGTCCCAGTTCCAGAATCCACATCCATTTTAGCACAACGAACAAGAGGAGTGAAAGAAAAACATGATCACATTCGCGAAGACCGCCAACGGGTGGTATAGCGTCAGCAATGACACCGGCCTCTCTATCGAGATGAACGCAGAGCAGGCGTACAACTTGCTCTGCACCATGCATGGATACGGCGATGAGATGTGTGATGAGATGTGGATACAGATCGGCATCTATCCGGTCCGCATGGAAGATCCGCTCGTCCACACCGAGGACTCGCCGCAGTGTGACGATCTGACGTGTCCCTGTCATTAGGTGCGCGTAGTGTGTGTCGGTGCAGGTCGACAGTTTGGAACGGCTACGGCCTGCACCCTAGCGAATAGGACATATCCGCATGGACAGTATATCACCCGTTTGGCAGTCATGCCTTGAGCATTTTCTACAAGGCGTTTCGCGCTCGCATTCGAGCGCGACCGTTGTGGCGTACAAGGGTGCGCTACGCCGTTTTTTCTCAAGCTTGCCCACCTTGCCTGAACTGGTTACGCGCCAGGATGTGTGTGACTTTATCTATGCACGGTCAGAAAGCCCCTGGACGCGCAGTGCTGATGGCACGGTGAAGACGAGCACGTCCAATTTTCGGTTAGCGTGCGTGAAAGCGTTTTACAACTTTGCCAGCGCCTACACGATAAACGAGAGAGGAGAGCCGGTAGTCCTTTTCCAGCGTCCCAACCCCGCATTAGGGATACGGCCTGTTAAGCCAAGCCGTGTCTACAAAGCATTGAGTGAGGACGAGCTACGCCGGTTCTTTGCCGCTATTGATCCCTCAACGGTACGCGGATTGAGGGATCGCGCGATCCTTCTATTCTACTTTTGGACGTGCCGTCGGCGCGCTGAAGTACAACGCCTGCTCTGGCGGGACCTGGAATCCACAACCATCTTGGATGAACGTGGCAGGTCCAGACTAGGCTGGGTTTACCGCTACTTTGGGAAAGGTCACAGTCAAGAACAATCGAGTGCTGAACTCCCACAACCGGCAATAGATGCCCTCATGTCTTATCTGGAAGCCTCTGGAAGGCTGGACACGATGCAGCCTGACTCGCCCTTGTTTGTGGCGATTGCGCCTGCATGCGGTGGGCTTCAGTTTGATACAAACAAGCCACTTTCAGAGAGCCAGATCGTTCGCCTCTTCAAGGGATATGTCGAGGCAGCAGGACTCGATGCTACGCGCTACAGCTTGCACTCTCTGCGGCACACTGCGGCCCGGTTGAGGCGTCAGAGTGGCAGTGATGTGCTGGCTATCCAGGCGGTACTTGGACACGCCTGCCTGAACACAACTTTCATTTACTTACAGGTACTCTGCCCAGTGGGCGATCCTGGTGCCAAATTGCTTGAAAGTCAGTTCGCATCATTATAGAAGGAGAATGCTATGCGCAAGCTTGCAAAGCGGTATCTCAAATCTCGGCTCCTCGACACCCGTGAAGCCGCTCAGATTGCCAACGTCAGCACGAAGACGATTCGTCGCTGGATCTATGCCGGTCATGTGATTGCGTTCCGCTTTCACATGCCTCAGTACCGCGTTCCCGAGATTAGCTTGCAGGAATATCTGCAAGAGCGCCAACACAAGGGCAAGTAGGACAAAGGGGGCAGTCTTGACCGGCTGCCCTTTGTGTGAAGGGAAAGACATACATATGAGAGAAGCCACATTTGAACATGCCGACAATGAGACGTGTCTCAATCAAGTCTTGTCGCTCTATGAAGAGTATGGAACCGGACAAACCTTGCGCCACTACTACTATAAACTGTTGAGTAGTGGCGCGCTTCGCCTGACGCAAAAAGAGAATAGCGGAGAGAACGCCTATAAGTTCTTGAGCCGTATTCTTGTCGATGCACGTGAAGATGGAAAGCTGCCCTGGCGTGCCATCATTGATCCCGGACGGCGCACATTCACACACTGGTCTTATGACAGCCTGCAAGAGTATGTGGAAGCCGAATCCTCTTCAAACTTTCAGCTTGATCCCTGGCGTGGACAGAAGCGACGCATTGAGGTTTGGGTCGAGAAAGACGCCATGGCAGAGATAACCAACGATGCGGTTGGCGATCTGCGTATTCCCGTGCATGTGGCAAAGGGTTATAGTTCTGCCACCATCAAGAACTTGGCAAGGGATCGCTATGGAGATGGCTCTTGCTGGGTCATGCTCTACTGTGGTGACTTTGACCCGAGTGGACTGGATATTGAGCGTGAGCTGAAGGAGAAGCTTGCTATCTATGGCTCACGTCCTGAAATTGTGCGAGTGACACTCAACCAAGAAGAAACTTTGGGACTGCCAGGCTTCGCGGCTCTCGATCTCAAGAAAGGGGATTCACGCAACGCCGCGTTTATCCGCAAGTACGGACCGAACCAGAAGCGCTTTGAGTTGGATGTGCTCTCCGCCAACGACGTTCGCCAGCGTCTGATGAGTGCCGTCTCAACCTACATGGATATGCAGTCATTCAGGCAAGCTGTGCGTCTTGAGCGGATTATACGTGAGAAAGCATCAGAACGACTCAAGAAAGCGATGAGCGACTTTGGACAAGTCATATTGAAGAGTGGTGCACCTGGCTGTTCTCTCTCATTTGATGAGCAACTTCTCTATCTCCTCTAGAGCTAGATCCAACAGGGCAAGTAGGAAAGATGGGGCAATCCGCACAGGACTGCCCCATCTTTGTGAGAAAGGATGTCTATGTTTAAGAAGCACGGCCTGACTGGCCAGACCAAACACCGTGTGTTTGAGGCGTTGCTAGAGCGGCAGCAAGGGAAATGCGGCATATGCGGTATCAGTTTGGCAGAATTACAAATTCAGTGTGCGAATCAGCCGCAGCAACGACGGGATGGAAATGTTCACTACCTGCTCTATATTGATCACTGCCATACCACGGGCATGATTAGGGGGTTGCTTTGCGTGTCGTGCAACATCGTGTTGAGCCATGTTGAAAACTATGGATTTAAGCCAAAGCCAGAGACAATCCGCACGATTTTCAGAGATGGGCGCGTGGAAGTCGTTCCTTTCACTGATGAATTTTTTGACCGGATGATTGAACGCACTGCCCACTGGCTCAATCAGTATAAAGAGCAGGTGTTGGAATACATGCAGCAAGAGCGCTGGCTCCCTCGCCGAGATATTCTGTCCCACCTGCAAGGGCAAGCTCTGCCACGTTCACGATAATTGGTGTTGTTGGGAACGTTCGGGCTTATCACTCGTGTCCACAAGCATAACTGACGCTTATCATTCAGCACACAAAAACGTGGCCCGGGCGCGTGCAGGGCCACGTTTTTTTTGCGCTCAAAGTTTGATACTGTAGTCCTTCGTCGTTACCCCTCGTTCGCTCCCACCCCTGACGTGTTGCGGACGCCAGAACGTTCCATGCAATTTTCCGAACAGCCCCCTACCTTCGGAATAATCCGCAAAGTTGCCACGAACAATGTGCATTGCCTTAGCAGTGCCAACCCCGTGCTGCCTCTCAGTTTGCTTGATAATCTGTTTCATCGGTTGGATCGCAAGCACCTTGTAAGGCAACGGTTGGTAGGGCTTCTCTCCTCTCCTCTTTTGTGCTTTGTTATGCACTGTTTTGAGAGGTGGCTTCACATCTTGCAGGGCCACGTTTCGGCAGTGCATGAAGGAGATACTGAGCATAGCTGTATGGAGGTAGGGCGTCACGGTGTTATATGCGGACGTCTGGGCTTCATCGGGGCCCATCTTCATGGCTAGATTGTCTATCGCATGCTGGTAGTTCCTGTCAACTACCAGGCCGGAGACAACATATTTCCCATCAGGCATACGAAGCATCTGGCCACGCTCATCAATCAGTGTCCGCCAGTGCCAGATAGGCCCAAAGTTGAGTCCATCGAAGCGATAATGCAGCCACATGTCGAGCCCCCACGTGGCCAGTGGGATGTATTCTCTGTACGTCTCTTCCCACATGCGGTGGCCGCTCCACATATGCATGAAGCCGTCTCTGTTTTCCGGGCTGCCGAGTTTCGTTCCGACGCACAAGAAACCCCAGTGTGATATGCGTTTGTCCCACAATCGTGTACCGAACTCTTCGGAGTTGACGAACTGGGGTGCGGAAAAGTCAAGCCAAAAGCTTTCAAATGGCGGGGCGATATTCGGGAAGTCAACCATATCCCAGTGCTCCTGGTCAGTTTCCTGGTAGTAGTACCGGCCAACGTTGGAGCAATCGATAATGGGAATCCCATCCAGATCGCCCTTCATACCTGCGTCAAACATTGGATCTCGCATAATGAGATCGATAAGCCGCTCGCTACTCACAGTTCAATCTCCTTCAGAACGGCATACACATTTCACATTGGATACGGCCATCTGACAGTAGGTCGTATTGCGGATCATACTGCCATCGTAGCTTTGAGCAAGTAGCACACTCCCGGCGTGTGTTGGTAAGAAATTGCCAGACACGGCGCCGATAGTGCATACTTCGATAGCCGCCAGGCAGCCAACTATAGATGAAGCGTTGTAGGGTGGTCATGATGGTTACTCACTTTCTCACTGTTCTGTTCGCATCTCCTCCAGCTCTTCCATCAATTTGCGCCGTGCCTCCACCAGCAGGTCGCGTGCCTGCCCTTCCTGGTGCGGGCGACCGCCGTAGATGTTGACGTAGGTCAGCACGGCAATCATGCCGTCGAGACGCCGTATCATTTGTTCGAGTTGGTCGGTGTCCATGATGGTTACTCACTTTCTAACTGTTGTGTTCTCATCTCGTCCCAGGCCGTTTCAAAGACAGCCAGGTCCTCTGCTGAATATTTTTTCGATGACAGGTGTGATCGATACGTCGACAAGCTGCCCGTGCGAGGGATGCGCCTGTCGTCAATAATGCGCTTCGCCAGACGGTCTAGAGCGTCGCGTTTGCCGCGCTTGAGCCGCTTTTCCAGCCACTTGACGAGCGGTTGCTGGCGCGTGTTAAATTCGTATTCGTCGTATTCGTCAATCATGGTTCCTGCCTTCTTAGGAAGCTGTCGTTTCGATGGTCACAGGTCGGCCACGATGACCACGTACCATCTTCTTCAGCTTGCCCTTGTATCGATTGCGTGTAGAACGAGGAAGATTATTCAGTATGTCCCAGGCTTCACCCATGCCACACCGCAATTGACCCAGGAACACTGAATTGCCCTTCCTCGTTCGCCTCTGCTCTGATGTGTACCATACTGGCGGCGCATACGGCGCATAACGCAACCCGTCTTCAATGCTGAGTACCTCGACAGGCAGCGTGCTATCATGCTTCATACACACCACAAGCGAAAGTGAACGGCCTACATCATGAAGCGCTACGCGGTGATAGTGATACTCGCTGGACCTCTCACACAGCCATGCGCACCGGTGCTCACCTTCTAGTAAGAGCGTGATGCACCGTCCCTTCAGGATAGAGGATATCTGGACATGGAGCCGCTCTGCCTGTTCGATGAGCATGAAAAGTATGATAGAAGTCTCACTCATGGCTTAGTATCTCTGTCTGTACTTAGGAGCGTCCACGACTTCAGGATGAAGCGCCTTATCAGCAGCGTTTAGGATGACCTGCTGGGCAATGTCGCCCATCTGGATGACGAGCTGCTCATGCTGTTCGCGTGATCGCAAGTAGGCTTCATCCTGCTTTTCCTGGAGGCTCATCTGCTTTTCAGCTTGATGCAACGTGCTTTCAGCCGCATGCAGCGACGTAAACGCATGATGCTTATGTTGGAGGTCTGCCAACTCCTGCTCTAGCGTCTTGCCCTTCGTCCAATAGGAGAGGAAGGCCGATCCGACGCACACCAAGGAGCTCGCAATAGAGCGAACCGTCAGACCAGTAACCGCCAGCTGCCCATCGATGTGAGTGACGCTGACCCCGAATATATACAAGAGGATGGACGTACCGGCCAGCATGAGACCCCACACAAGCAACGTGGCGACCAGCCAGGCATAATCACCCGGCTGTTTCTTTGGTCGCTGCACGGCCTTCTGAAGCGCATAGGTCAGGAAGACGGCCATACCTTCTACAGCATAGGCCAGGACGTACACTCCTGCTACCGTTGCATCGGCAAAGGTAAACGCTCGCTGGCCAGCGAGCATATAGCCTATCAGGTCCCCGATTGCGAGAAATGACAGGAGAGGAAGCACCAGGGAGGCGATCCGCATCGCATGATGCTTTACTCCTTCGATGCCCCTCGGTTTGTCCCCATCCAGGCTATCAACCTTCTGTCTGAGTACGGCTATTCGTGCCTCGTAAGGGCTGCGCGGTTGTGGCATCGGTACTGATGCTGTAGGAGCTGGCGCAGGTGCCGAACTGTGTGCAGGTGCGATGGAAGTATTCGCGACTTGCGAGGTGAAAAAGCCCTTGATGGAAGCAAGTTTCGTTTTCATGAGACACGCCTCTCTAATTGCACAGTTTTACGGCTAAAAGCCGCGTAAAACGTCTCTAAACGGTCGGTAAACATCCGGTAATTCTGCCTTGTAGACTCGACTTGCAGCCCATTCCTGACCCATTGCAGGCTTGTTGTTAGCTCACCAGAAAGTGAGCCACAAGTGAGACGGTGAGCACGATTTACCTACTCTTCTGCCCCCTTTTGTTGCATTTTCAGATCACGGTGTTCTCTGCGCGCAGCGGCAATGGTTTCACGATGGAAACGGCGCTCGACGCGACTTATTTCAGATCGCATCTGGGCGACTATGCGCACGTACTGCCCCATTACGTAAACTCTGCCATTTTCGCCTGCCTTGTCCATGCGCTGCTGCACGATGTGCAACAGTTCTCTCATCTCGTCCAGGTCCTCTTCCTGGATGACGCTTTGTGCGGCTCGGATAGTGGATGAATTTGGATTCGTTGCCATGTGTTAGTACTCCTGTTCTTGTTGAATGAATCGCGGACTCATGGCATAATGACAATAGCCATGTGGTCCTACCATCTGGTCGAAACGCCCTGCATTTCAAAGTTTGGCGACCGAGAGGCAGGGCTATAATTTTGCCTACGATGACGATTGTTGAGCCTCGATATAGGCTTCTAGTACATCCTTGCGTATTCTCCATTGTCCTTTGACCTTGATAGCCTGCAATTCCCCGCTGCTAATCATGCGCCGAACAGTTTGTATCGATACGCGAAGGATGCTCGCAACTTCTTCCAATGTGTATAGCTGCATATCACCCTCCTCTAGGGTTTAATGCAACTATACCTAACTATACAAGTTTAGTCAAGACTTATCTCGGATATTCTTTTATCGGGCAGAAAATACGCTCCTATCATCAATTCTACGTCCATCCAACGACGTTGACGACATGTGACGACATAGTGTATACTCTCTTTTATGACACGTGACGACGTTGACGACTCTTGACGACATGGATTATAATCTACTCAGTCATGTGACGACGTTGGCGACATGTGACGACATTAGAATAGGAGAAAGAATGATGGAACTCACAACAGCACAAATTGCCGCTCTTTGTGGCAAATCCGAGCGGCAAGTCCAGCGTTGGATATCTAAGGGCACGTTGCCAGCTCAAAAGATTCGGGGTAACCGCTACAATGTCGCTGAGAGCGAACTAGAGCGGCTGACTGAGCAGAACAGCTACTCTGCCATGCAAGAACAGATAACTGCACTGACAAGTCGTATAGAGACAGTAGAGCAGGAGATGAGCGATCATCGCCTCTTAGCCGACCATGGAAGCACCGACTACGCCGTGATCAACTCACTGGAACGTCGGCTTGACGGCTTTGAAGATAGGCTATCCACTCTTGAGCAAGCTATAGAACGTCTCACCTCGTTCGTGTCACAGAAACGTACACACATGCTCAAACCGTCAGAAACGCACTACAGCGCCAGTGAGGCAAAGCAGGAGATCGCCTCATCTGGCAACGATGAGCTGGAGTCATTAGCACACTTTGCCAAGCGGCACAACGTCGCGCCGAGCACATACAAACGGTGGGCGGAGAAAAGCAAACTGGAAAAAGGCCCTGGAGGCAAGTATTTTGTGAATGAGGCGGTCGCGGCTGCCTTCTATCAACGATTCCATCAGAGCACAGGCTTTCAGAATCGTGAATGCTGCCCTCATCCATCGTGACACATCGTGACACACGATTGACGGACACTACCGGTAGTACTCATACTGACTGACACTACTAGAAGGCGTTGCGTACACGCGCCGCATAGGGGTAGCGCTACTCTGCCCCTGGTGACAGCTTACGTAGCGCTACCCCCATTTGGAAGGAAGCAGGGCAGGGAAAGACGCAGAGCGAGATAGCTGAAATTATCGGGTGGGAACGTGGCAAGGTAGGCAAATATGCAATGCTAAAAAACATTGCTAAATCTGCCTGGGAAGTCATTGTTCCAACATTTGAGCTTATTGGAACAATAGGTGATGATGACGATGGAACAAGCATTGTTCCAACTGGAACACTTTTTACAGAAGGTCTCCTACGTTCCATTCTCGATCTCTCTCCTGCCCAACAACTCGAACTTGGGGTAGCGCTACGTAAGCTGTCACCAGGGGCAGAGTAGCGCTACCCCTATGCGAAACTGAAGAACTGCGCATACGCAGCTTCAATCATAGCCCGTGCCGCCGCATCTTCGAGCCCGATCCGCACAATTGGCAGAGCTACATCGTCATCGGGAATGGCTTTGAAGTATGCAAACCTGAGCACCAGTTCGCGCTCGGTCGCCTGTTGTTGACTCTCATAGACAGACACATAACAGGACTTCACCATCTGTCGGTAGAGACCCTGAGCACGCTTAATGCAGCACGTCTCTTGTTGGAGCTCATCGCAGAGAGACGATGCTCGTTCAACGCTTTCCTCATGCGTGACGAATCGGGGGAAGTCACGCGCTACAGCAAGGACGGCCCTGGCTACGATTTCAGCAAAGAGGGCGTATCTTCTTCTTTCCTTGAAGCAGTAGCGTACCATTATCTGCCTCCACCATAATCTAAGATGACGCGCTTGCCCATCGCGTCACCAAGCGCGTCGATAATCTCATTGGCGCTCACACGGCGGGAGGTGCCAAGCTGGTTGCGTATCTGACGCAAGAGGTCGTTTGTCTCGTTGTGGCTTGCAGTAGCGTGCGACGTTCCCACTGCTCCCGTGACACTCCCCGGTATCTTCGTGACGGGGCTCACCATCATATTCATGGCCGTCTGCACCTGTGGCGTGCCGCGCACAATACCGGCGGCAATGGTACCCGTGAGCGCTGGCCCGACATCATTCAAGCGGCGTAACGGCCCTTCCTTGGCCGGTGAATGCGGAAGCATATTCCAGATGCTGGTCACCAGGTTGCTGACCGCACTGGCCACCCAGCCGACGCCGGCGTTAATTTGTCCAACCAGCGCACTAATGAAGGCAGCCCCCGCACTGGCGGCAATGCCTGCCAGTTGGCCCAGTACGCCAGCTACGCCACTGACCATATTTTGGACGGTCGAGATAGCTTGCGAACGCATATCAAGGAATTTCATAATCACGTTGGCTATCATCGAGGCTATCATCGAGAGGGCCCGGCTTGCGAGCTGCATGAACCAGTTGATAATCCCATTCACCATATCTGGGACAATTGACCCCCCCACCAGGGCGTTATAGAGGCTGGTGAAAAAGCCAA
>WNGL01009931.1_pt1 | contig 19696 bp, 16 predicted proteins | sample 5400591 | NCBI WGS metagenome assembly WNGL01 (sample SAMN13153377, study PRJNA577476) | soil metagenome | isolation source: 80 cm soil or saprolite under Garry oak tree replicate 1 | place: USA:California | collected 2016-06-15 | reverse complement strand
AGGTCCTTCTGCCTGAGACCATGCTGATCCATCAAGATGTGCAGCACTTCGAGGGGTTTCGCGCGCGGCAAGCGGTAGCGCTTTTCCTCGAAGTCCTCGATCAATAGCGTGAGGAGTTGCGCGAGTTCCTTCTCGGCCGACGTGAGGGTCTTGCTGCGGCGGTCGAGACCGTAAAGAATCTCCGTGTATGCCTCGTTCTCCTTCTCGGTGCGGATGACCTTGGGAGGAATCTTGGCGAGGAGCGCGGTGTATTCGGGGCTGGCGGTAAGGGTGCTCATTTTTTCCAGGCTTCCACCTCTTACCCGGCAAATGCGAAGCTGTCAAGGCAGATCGTGCGAGCAGTGACTGCGGCAGAGGGATTCCTCGACTACGGGACGCGACATGCACTCCGCAAAGGCATCCGGGGCACAAAGAACATGCTCCGCGCACGGAAAAGCAAAAGCGTCCCGAAGGATTCGGGATGCTGCGCTATCGCGTCCCTCCGCTCACTTCACATAGGACGTTCAGTGTAAACGGAATGACGGAAGGGGCGTGAGGGGTCCTCATTCATAGCGGAGGCAGCGGACAGGGTCGAGGTTGGAAGCTTTCACGGCGGGATAAATCCCGAAAAACAAGCCGACGCTGAGGGAAATCAGCAGGCCCATCAGCGTCCAGAACACCGAGACGCGGGCGGGCAGCGAGGGAATGAAGTAGGCCACGCCAAAGCCATGGACGTAGTTCCGTTGACAACAAGACCCGCCAGGCGTAGGATTCGTCTCCCCCGCAGACCCTGGAACCAGAATCCACGGTTAGAAGGGAGCAGCAAGCCATGCGTGAACTGAGCACAGGGAAGCCGTCTGGAGGTGGACACCGGGTGGGTGAGAAACAGAATCAATTTCAGCTCTCGTTGATCCGCGGCCTGCTTTTGCTTGGCGTCGCGGTCGTCCTCGCAATCAGCTACGGAGCCTCGCCTCGCGCCGCCTCCTTCGGGCCGGGAGTAGGCAATATCCCCCAGGGAACACAAACTGAAGACTCTTTCGCAGACAGTTTTGCGGCGAACCATGTCACGAACGTCTTTGCCACCACGCAGCAGGTGAGTTGCTACACGCCGGAAGTTCCCTTCACCGTGAGCGACGGGCCCGTCGACTGGTACACGGGTGAGACGCCGTGCAACGGCGCGGCCACCACGGGTGAGGATCTGGGGCCGTATGCCACTCAGCAAGGAAGCAACGCTGGGTTCCCGGCAGCGGCCCCCGTGCTGGTCAACAACCACTCGGAATCCGACATCCAGGTTGACCCGACCAATCCTAGGCACGTGATTGGCTCGACCAAGTGGTTCGCCAGTGCGGAGGGCTATAACCACGTGCTGGGCTTCTACGAGTCCTGGGACGGCGGAAAAACATGGCCGGTGCAGGGGCACATACCGGGTTACGAGGGCTGGACCGACAACACTGACCCCGTCGGGGCCTTCGACGGCTTCGGCAACTACTATGAGCTGATCCTCCCGTACCAATTCGATTACAAGGCCCAGGACGGAAGCAAGCAGTTCAACACCGGCCAGGAGCCCAACCCCAGCGTTAGCAACGAGGCTGTCAGCGTCGCGGTCCGGCCGCACGGCGCGACGAGCGCCCGGCAGTGGATCACCACCCATAACGGGCAGCCGGACATCCTGTTCGCGACCAACGCCAGCTTCGGACAGGAGCCGGACAAGCAATGGATCGCCATAGACAACAACCCGGCGAGCCCGTTCTACAACACGATTTACGCCATGTGGGTGAACTTCAACGGCTTTGGCAGCAAGCCCTTCTATTCTACTGCCATGGCGCTGCCGGACGGCACGCACACGGACTGGACCACACCTCTGCTGCTTCCCGTCCTGGACTCGAAGCAGAACAACACCGACCTGCTGCCACACGTCGCCCCCTCGGGCATGGTGTGGACGAGCGTGGACCAGTTCCCGGGGAAGAAGGGCCAGTGCTGCGTCACGCACACGGTGGACTTCTCGACCGATGGCGGGAAGACCTGGCATGGGCCGCTGGTCATCTCAAGCATGATCCAGATCCCGCCCTTCCCTGGACCCGGCTACTCCAACACCACCTTTAGGGACGGCATCGCGGTGACCTTCGGGGTTGGGAAGCAGCTTGTGGCAGGCCACTACCCGCTCTACGCCGCCTGGGAGGACTTCAGCACCGGCTTTGACAACATCATTCTGAGCGCCTCCTTTGACGACGGCCAGAGTTGGACCTCTCCGATTCAGGTCAACGACAACGACAACGCCCATGGGAACATCGATGAGTTCCAGCCAAACCTGGCGACTGCGGCGGACGGAACGATCAGCGTCAACTTCTACGACCGTCGGCTGAGTTGCCCCGCTAGCGGGACCGCCGAGGCGGTGGCCGCCGGCCTGAGCCGAGACACCGTGAATCCCAATTTCTCGGGCAGCTTGCCACCCTACAGCGCGGTCAATTACTGCGTGAACGCCGCCATCCAGTTCTACCGGGCAGACCTGACCCCGATCGGCCACAATATCCGGCTGACCGCCCACACCTGGGACCCACAGCTCAATGGCCCGCACCCGGGCACCGCGTCGAACAACAACTATACCTTCATCGGCGACTACTTCGGCAACGCTGCTGCCGGATCAACCAATTACTCGACGTTCGTCAGCACTTACGACGACGGCTCGAACCCGCACCACTACCAGCAGCAGGTGGTCGCCACGATCCCGATCCCCTGACCCTCTGCTGGTACGGCGAGTTCAAGATTGCAGGGAGGGATTTCGGCGGATTCTTCCTGTAGGTCCTTCTGCCTGAGACCATGCTGATCCATCAAGATGTGCAGCACTTCGAGGGGTTTCGCGCGCGGCAAGCGGTAGCGCTTTTCCTCGAAGTCCTCGATCAATAGCGTGAGGAGTTGCGCGAGTTCCTTCTCGGCCGGGGTGAGGGTCTTGCTGCGGCGGTCGAGATCGTAAAGAATCTCCGTGTATGCCTCGTTCTCCTTCTCGGTGCGGATGACCTTGGGAGGAATCTTGGCGAGGAGCGCGGTGTATTCGGGGCTGGCGGTAAGGGTGCTCATTTTTTCCAGGCTTCCTCAGCATACTCGGCATGGGTCAAGACATGCCGAAGAAAGATTCTCCCCGTCCTATAGTTAATCTCGGTTATCAGCCGATAGGCATTGCCTTTGATATTAAACACCGTGAATTTCTCCACCGCGTCCGCCGTGGGAAACACGACCCTGACATCCATAAGGCTTTTCCATTCAGCCTTCTTGGCAATTCGGTACCAAACGTCCAAAGGCCCGCCGAGGTCCGCGTGTTCCTCCGCCGCTTCGAGCAACTTCTTGCGACTGATGACGTGCACGCCGAGCCTCTCCACTATTAGATTCGCAAAATGCGAAGATGTCAAGGCAGATTGGGCGAGCGGTGAGAGGGAAGGAGCGGTTATTCATAGCGGAGGCAGCGGACAGGGTCGAGGTTGGAAGCTTTCACGGCGGGATAAATCCCGAAAAACAAGCCGACGCTGAGGGAAATCAGCAGGCCCATGAGCGTCCAGAACACCGAGACGCGGGCGGGCAGCGAGGGAATGAAGTAGGCCACGCCGACGCTGAGGACGATGCCCGAGGCGATGCCGATGACGCCGCCGACGCTGGTGAGCGTCATGGCTTCGAGAAGGAACTGCGCGAGGATGTCTCTGCCGCGGGCGCCGACGGCTTTGCGGACGCCGATTTCCTTGGTGCGCTCGGTGACACTGATGAGCATGATGTTCATCACGCCGATGCCTCCGACGAACAGGCCGATGGAGGCGATGATGAGGGTGAGGGCGACGATAGCGCTGGTGAGGTTCTTCCACAGGTCGGTGATCAGATCGGGCGAAGTAATCTCAAAGTCGTTGGGCTTTGCAGCGGGAACATGGCGGCGGCGCCGGAGAACTTCGACGGCCTGGTCCTGCGCGGCGCTCATCATCGAAGGGTCGGAGGCGCTGACGGCGATGACCACCTCTTCGATCTCGGGATACAGTTTGTGAAAGGCGCGGTAAGGGATCAGGACGAACTGGTCGGCGCCCGGCCCGCCAAACAAGCCCTGGTTGGGTTCGAGGACGCCGACCACTTGAAAAGGGATTCCGTTGACGCGGACATCGCGGCCGATGGGGTCGAGCGCGCCGAACAGCGCGTCGGAAATGGGCGAGCCGAGAACCGTCACGCGGGCGGCGTGAGTCTCTTCCTGCTCGGTGAAGAAGCGGCCGCGGGCGATGGCGTAAATCGGCAAGACGTTCACCAATTCGGGGCCGGCGCCGCGCAGGATGGGTTCCTGGACGTGGTTATCCTGATAGCGGACCTCGTTCGAGCCGCCGAGAAATGCGGCGCGGGTGAGGATGGGCATGGCCTTTTGCACGGCGGGACAGTTTTCGCGGATGGCTTCGGCGTCTTCCGGAACGAAATGCTTGCGCATGCGGATTTCCTGGGGGAGGTGGTCGAAGTCAAACGTGAACGCGGGGAAACGCGTGAAGAAAAAGGTCTGCGAGCCGATGGAGCGGACCTTATCGGTGATGTGCTGGTTCAGGCCCTGAATGATGGCCGCGACGCTGATGACACTGGCGACTCCGATGACCACGCCCAGCATGGTGAGAAACGCGCGGGTCTTCTGGCTCGCCAGTGTGGCGAGCGCCACGCCGAGGCTTTCTTTCCATTCCGCGCGGGTCATGCTGTTAAGTCTACATCGTCAAAACCACGCGGAACTGCGCATTGCCGCTGATCATTCGCGCGTAAGCCTCCGCCGCTTTTGCGAGCGGATATTTTTCGATCATCGGACGCACCCCGCTCAGCTCCGCGAAACGCAGCGTGTCCTCGGAATCCGTTGGTGTTCCCCCGGCCCATCCTTGAATGCTTCGGCTTCCCGAAATGAGCTGAATCGGTGTGACCTCGATGGCATCCATATCCGCGCCCACCACCAGCAACTTGCCATTCGCGCCCAGCCCGTTGACGAGCTCCGACATCGCCTTCGAGCTTGGCGCCGTCGCCAGGATCACCTGTGCTCCGCCCAGCTTTTGCAACTCCTCTGCTGCGTTCGTCTTTTTACTATCAATGTACACGCTCGCGCCGAGCTTCTTTGCCAGCGCCGCGTTTTCCGGCCCGCGTCCGACGGCCGCGACCTTGTAGCCAAACTTGCTCGCGAACTGAATTCCGAGATGACCCAGCCCGCCGACCCCCAACACAGCCACGAGATCGCCGGGGAGCGCGCCGCTGTGCCGCAGGGCGTTATACGTGGTGATTCCGGCGCAGAGAAGCGGCGCTGCTTCCGCGGCGTCGAGGCTTTCCGGAATCGCGACCAGCGCCTCCACCGGTGCCACCATGTATTCCTGGTACCCGCCGTCAAAGCTGATACCCGTTATTTTCAGATTTGCGCAGTTGCGGAAATCCCCGCGGCGGCACGCCAGGCACTTTCCGTCCTGACCGCCATGCCAGCCCACTCCCACGCGCTGGCCCTTCTTCCATTCGGATACACCCGCGCCCAGCTCGTCGATCACCCCCACGATTTCGTGGCCCGGAACACGTGGGTACTGAATCCCCGGCCAAGCTCCTTCTTTGACGAACATGTCGCTGTGACAGACGCCACAGGCCCGCACTTTGATGCGCACGTGTCCCGCGCCTGGCTGCGGCACCTCTCGCTCGACGATCTCGAAATCTCCTCCTGGTTTGGGAACCTGCGCCACCTTCATTGGTGCTATCGCCACTCTTGTTGTTGCCATGTCGACCTCCGGTTGGAATCTTGGCATACCACATTAAGTAGAGTATCACCGCATGGGAAGATGCTGACAGCGCCGAAAACTTTCCCGGAAGTCCGAGGAGGCGCGGATTATTCGGTGCGCAGGGCGACGACGGGATCGAGCCGGGCGGCTTTGACCGCGGGATACACGCCGAAGATGAGCGCAATCAACGAGGCGAGACCCAGACCGAGCAGTGCGACCCAGCCGCGAACCACCGCGGGAAACGGGGTGAGCTGGCGCAGCAGGAGCGCGAGAGAGAACCCCAGGGCGACTCCGATGAGGCCGCCGGCAAGGCACTGCGCCAGGACTTCGACGAGAAACTGGCGCGCGATGTCGCGCTGGGTGGCGCCCACCGAGCGGCGCAAGCCGATTTCGCGGGTGCGCTCGGTGACGCTCACGAGCGTGATATTCATGATGACGATGCCGCCGACGACGGAGGAGACCGAGGAAATGAGGAGAAAGACGAGGAAAAAAACGGAGCTGATGTCGCGCCAGAGCTCCAGGTACGTATCGGCGGTGGTGAAATAGAAATCGTCGGCGGCAGCCGGGGCGAGATGGCGGCGGGCGCGGAGCACCAGGCGGACCTGGCCTTCGGCAGTCTCCAGCGGCGGGGCGGCCTTGATTTGAAAAATAAGGCCGCTGCGAGCGCCAAAAATTTTTTCATAAACGGTGAAGGGGAAAATTACGAAAGTGTCCTGGTCCTGACCGAGAACGGCGCCGATGCGCTCGGCCACGCCAATCACGGTGAACTCTTCGCCGGCGATGCGCATGGTCTTGCCGAGCGGGTTGCCCTGGGGAAAAAGCTTGTCGGCAACCTCGGCGCCGATGACGGTGACCGGCGCGGCGGCGGCCTGCTCGCTCTCGGTGAAGAAGCGGCCGGAGGGAATGTTCAGCGTGCTGATCCAGCCCATGTTGGCGGTTTCGCCGCGCAAGGTGACGTCCACAAGACTGCGCTCGGGGCCGCGAATCTCTCCGGTGGTGCGCGCCTGCACGCCCACGGCCAGGCACGCAGGACAGCGCTCGACGATGGACCGGGAGTCGTCCATGGTAAGTTCGCGGAATTTCTTGGCTTTAAGGACTTCGTTAAAGTTGGAAGTGGCCAAAGGCATTTTGGAGACCTGGAAAATATCCACGCCGAGATTGGCGATCTTGGTTTTTACGTAGCCGTTGGCGCCCTGGATCAGAGTCATCACCAGGATGAGCGAGGTGACGCCCACCACCAGGCCGAGCAGGGTGAGCGCGGTGCGCAGCCTGTGTGCGGAAAGGGCCTCGAGGGCGAGGCGCAGTGTGTCGCGAAAGCGCATGGACAGCTAAGGAATTCTACTGTAAGACGCGCCACGGTTTGCCGGCAGAATTGCGGCCCCTTCTTTGCTCGTGATTCGTCTGCGCCCGCTGCGAGCGCTGCGTCCCTGCGGCTTTTGCCTTCCGTGAGAGTAGAATAAATCGTTCTTGTAAAGGCTTCCTCGGAACCCAGAGGGGATATGGCTGAGATATTTCCGTTTGCGGCGTACCGCTACAACCCGGCGCGGGCGCCATTCGGCCGCGTGCTGACGCAACCCTACGACAAGATCACCCCTGCGATGCAGGAGAAGTATGCGACGGCCGATCCGCACAACCTGATCACCATCGAAAAGGGCCGGCGTTTTCCGGAAGACACTCCGCAAAACAACGTCTACACGCGCGCAGCAAAAGCGCTCGAGGAATGGATCGCAGAAGGCGTGCTGGTGCGGGACCCGGAGGCGTCACTTTACGTTTCCGAGCAGGACTATGAAGTTCCGGGGACCAAAGAGCGCCGCGTGCGCCGGGGGATCATCGCGCTGAGCCGTGTCGAGGATTACTCAGCGGGCGTGGTCTTCCGGCATGAGCAGACGCTCGAGGGTCCGAAAGCCGACCGTTTGGAATTGCTGCGGCATACGCACGCGCACACGGGTCAACTCTTTATGCTGTATTCCGACCCGGAGCGGATGGCAGACGCACTGGCTGATGAGGTTTCCGGTACGCCCCCAGCCATGGATGTTCGCGACGAATACGGCGTGGCGCACCGGCTGTGGGTGATTTCCGACGCGGCGCGCATGGCGCGGATCCGCCAACTGCTGGCGGATAAGAAGCTGGTGATCGCCGATGGGCATCATCGTTACGAGACGGCGGTGGCATACCGCGACGAGTGCCGCGCGCGGCTGGGAACGGCGGACCGAAACGCGCCGCATGAGAAAGTGATGATGACGCTGGTGAATATGCACGGCGAAGGGTTGACCATCCTGCCGACGCACCGCGTGGTTGGAAACCTCCGCGAGTTTGCCTGGGAAGCGTTTCGCCGAAAACTGGAAACCTATTTCGAGATTCAGGCATTTCGCTTCTCGACAAACGCCGAGCGCGAAACCGCGCTGAAGTCGTTTATGGCTCAGCTTTCAGCGCGGGGGCGCGAGCGCCGCGCCCTCGGCGCCTATGCAGCGCAGAAAGAGAATGCGCGAGCATTCTACTTGCTGCTTCTGAAGCCGGAGGCGAGACTTGCGGAGCTGCTCCCGAAGGTTTCGCCGCCGCAGAGGGAGCTGGATGTGGTGTTGCTCCACGGTCTGGTGCTGGAAAAAGGATTGGGGATTTCCGCGGAAGACGTGGTGCGAGAGAAGAACGTTACTTACGAGCGGGAGATGGAAGCGGCGATTTCCGCAGTGGACCGCGGCGCGGCCCAAGTGTGCTTCCTGCTGAACCCCGTCGGGGTCGAACAGGTGATGAGCATGGCGACGTCCGGCGAGGTCCTGCCTCAGAAGTCCACGGACTTCTATCCTAAGTTGCTGAGCGGGGTCACAATTTACAAGCTGTAGCGGTGGGCAGGAACCGGGAACGGCCAGTGCACGCCGCCAAGGATATTACCGGAAAAGAAGAGGTTACTTGGAGAAGCTGCGTATCGCCGCTGTTTCGGAATCATAGACATCAAAGACGGTCAGCAGCTTGGTGCGCTGTGGTGCGAGGCCACCAGCGTGCCGAGGCCGGCGCTATCAATGTAGGTGACGTTGTCCATGTTGAGGACGATATTCTTCTTGCCGCCGGCCAAAAGACTCTTCACCTTCTCGCGCAGCGCGTTGCTCTCCTCGCCCAGCACGATACGCCCCTCGAGCGCCACCACGGAGACGCCGTCCACTTCCCGATTCGTCAATTTCAGTGCCACGTTGCATCCTCCTCAGAATCAAACTCCGCGCCGTCCTGCCGCGCAAGAGGCGTCGCGAGGCTGGATATCAGTAAAAATCCGAGCACGACATATAATACCCGCACAGAGGGCAAACCAGCTTGCAGCTCCGAGCCTGCAGCGGCTGCGAGCAGTTCGGGCAATAACGAGAAGCGGTTTCCGCGGGGAGTTGCGGTTCCCCAAAACTGCCCGAGGTCTCCTCCGTCGCGTCCTTCCCTTCAGGCCACCCAGAGAGTTCCACGGCCCGAAGGTTATAGCACATCCAGAAGACGGGGGGAAGCACGCGGTACAGATGGCAGGGGTAAAGCCCTAAGCCTAATTCAGTGCAGCACCGGGGCAATTCAGGGGCTTGGCACGGGCCCTTGGGGGGGCGTAGAATTATGTGCAACGGGACGAGGTCTTTGCGCATCTGTCTAGTGGGAGCAGGCCGTGGGTATGACTCTGAGAACCGCGAGCGCGGCAGTTGGGATTTTGCTGGCGTGTGCCGCGGGACAGGCGCAAATGCGCGGCGCTCGCACGACGCGTTCGGCTCCCGTGGCAACGCGAAGCGCTGCGCCTCGGGTCGTCGTTCACTCCCCCCCTACCGTGCGGACCGTTGCGGTAGCCCGCGTGCCCATGACCACCCGATCGCGCAACGGGCAGATCACCATCATCAACAACGTCAATTCCACGCCGCTACTGACACCGCAATTCTTCGACGCGGATGACTTTCCCGTGCCCGGATTGGGGTTTGACTTCGCGCACCTGGCGGCGATCAATGCCGGGCGGCACCACAGAAGGTTCCGCGGCACGACCTTCGCGAGCTTCGGGGGCTTTCCGTTCGTTGAATTCCCGTTTTTTTCGGATTCCTCCGGTATAGCACCCGTGCAAGCGGCTCCGCCGCAAGTAATCATTGTCCAACAGCCCGTTCCCCAGCAGACGGAGGATGATGACGCGGAGGTGACTCCTCGCCGAGGCCGCCGTTTTTATTCCGCGCCTGCGCCCGAGGCGCCCGCCGATGCAGCGCCAGGCCGCGCAGCCGGCGAATACGTGCTCGTGAGGCGCGATGGCGGGCTGCTCTTTGCCGTGGCATTTTCCCTGCAAGGCGGGCAGTTGAACTACATCACGCGCGAGGGGTTGCGGCGGACCGTGGCCCTTGCCGCGATAGACGCAGAAGCCACCGAGCAGATGAACGAACAGCGCGGGATGACCGTTCGCCTCCCGGCACAGGCGTAGAAGTATCTCCTCAAAGCAAACCTTTCAGGATCCGCGCGCAGCAAATCACAAAGAGCAAGGGAACGGCGTGAAACTACTTCTGTGAGCGGACCGGCTCGGGCATCACGTAGCCGGAGTCGCGGGGGAGGCCGGCGCGCTCAAACTGAATGGTGGTGTGCGAGATGCGGAAATCGCGCGAGAGCGATTCGCAGATGGCCGCAAGGATTCGCTCGCTCTCGTCCATGTGCATATCCGGGATGCGCACGTGGCAGGACAGCGCGTGCATATCGGCGCCGAGAGTCCAAATGTGGATGTCGTGGACCTCTTGCACCCCGGGAACAGCCAGGACGGCGCGGGCCACATTTTCCAATTGCATTCCGCGAGGGCGCCCCTCGAGAAGGATGTGCGCGGACTCTTTCAGAATGCCCCAGGCGGACCACAGCACCAAAGCGCCGATGGCCAGGCCAAGCGCGGGATCGAGCCAGAGCGCCCCCGTGGAATGAATGACCACCGCGCCAATCAGAATGGCTATGTTGGAAAGGGCGTCGCCGAAGTTGTGGATGAGGATGCTGCGGAGATTGAGGTCGCTGCGGCCGCGCACCAGGGCCAGGGTGATGCCGCCATTGACGGCCAGCGCCGCAATGGAAGTAGCAATCATCCAGCTCTCGATGACAGCGACCGGATGAGCAAACCGCTCCCAGGCCTCGTAGGCGAGAATCAGGGCCACGAAAACCAGCAGGAGCGCATTGGTGAAGGCCGCCAGGATGCCGGCGCGGTGATAACCGTAGGTCCGGTCGGAATCGGCGGGACGGCTGGCCCAGCGCAGAGCAACCCAGGAAATCGCCAGCGTGGGGACGTCGGAGAGATTGTGGACCGCGTCGTTCAACAGCGCCACGGAGCGGCCGACAGTCCCTCCGAAGATTTCCGCGATGACCAGCGCCAGAGTGGCCGCCATGGCCCAGCCCAGAGCGCGCGGCGAAAGTCTTGCGTGGGCATGACCGTGAGCGTGACTATGTCCGGGGCCACTCTGGTTAGAATGGGAGTTCATGTGGCCCATTCTACCCATGCAGGGCGCACGGCGCATCTCCAGATTGGGGCATGGTTGGGAGATGGGAACGCTGCTGCGCGACGCCGATTGACTTCACCCCAACCCCCTGCCTACCATGCAAAGGAACTTTCCCGGGGCGATTGACGGCCGAGTAATGTCACGGAGGCGCACTCGAAAATTTCCTCGAGTGCAGGGCAATGTCCACGCCGACAACAAGACTCAGCTTTTGGGGTGTGCGCGGCTCGACACCGACGGTGGACCCGGCGACCTGGCGCTATGGGGGAAACACGCCGTGCCTGGAGGTGCAGGCGCCCGACGGGACGCAGTTTATCCTGGACTGCGGCACCGGGCTGCGCATGCTCGGGAACCGCTGGGTGGGGCCGCACGGAACGAAGGCCGCCGAGGCGCATATCTTCGTCACCCACTACCACTGGGACCACATCCAGGGGATTCCGTTTTTTGCGCCGCTCTATGCGGAGAGCAACCGCTTCCACTTTTACAGTTTTCGCTCGAGGTTCCTCGGGCCGGACAGCCTGAAACAGGTCTTCGAAACGCAGATGGCCCATCCCTACTTCCCGGTGGATATTTCCGCGATGTCGGCGGCGCGCAAATTTTCCGAGATGAGCGACGGCGACCAATACGAGATTAGCGCCACAAAGGTGACCGCGCGCTGGCTGAACCATCCTCAAGGCTGCCTGGGATTTCGCCTGGAAACGCCGGCGGGCTCGATTGTCTATGCCACGGACAACGAGCCGGGCGTGCCGAAGCTGGACAAGAGCTTGCTCGAGTTGGCCGCGGGCGCCGACATCCTCATCAACGACGCGCAGTTTTCTCCGGAGCAGCTCGCCACGGCGCGGAAGGGCTGGGGCCACTCCTCGTGGCTCGAAGGCGTGAAGCTGGCCAAAGAGGCCGGAGCGAAGCACCTGGTGCTGTTCCACCACGACCCGGATTCCAGCGACAAGGTCGTGGACGAAACCCTGCGGAAGGCGCGGGACAATTTCGAATCGGTCTATGCCGCGTTGGAAGGCATGGTGATGACCCTCGGCGAAGAGCGCGTCGAGGTCATCTTGCCCGGGGCGCGTACCACCACGCGCCGCAAAGCGCACTTCCGCGCGCGCGTTGCCGGCTTTAACGAAGAAGGACAGGCCTTCCAGGAAGACACCGTCATAGGCGATCTTTCATTGCAAAGCGCGTTGATTTATCTGAAGCACACCCCCCGGCTGCAGTCGGAAGTGACCGTGGTGATGGAGCCGACGGGCAACGAAGGACACGGAGAAGCGGCCATGAACCTGCGCGGTTACGTGGTCCGCATCGAGCCCGGGCCGGAAAAGGACTTGACCGCCGTTGGCGTGGTCTTCACCGAGTAGCTGTCACGGGGGCATCCTTTTTGGAGTGCGGCGGCTCGACGCCGCTTTGCCCTCGCGGAACACCGGACACTGGTCACCTCTTTCTCTGCTCCTCTCGGTCCCCTCACGGAGCACGGAACACAGGTCACGTCATCGCTTTTCCCCTATGCCCGGCACAATGAAGGCCCGCGCCTACAAACACTTCGGCGTCGAGCCTCCCCGCCGCCAGCAGGGCTTGGTCTGACGCCGCTTCGACGGTTGTTCTTGTAAGTCATTGATACAACATGAGTTGAATGAGACTCGCGACGAAGCCCCGCGTACGAAAGAATTGTCTTTACATAACGACTACTTCCGCTTAGTATTATGTATGTAGTTAGGCAGTGAGGGAGGCATGACAATGAAAAGCTTAGATGAAGAGCTACTCAAGAAGTGGAAGGGTGACCTGGAAGAAGAGATCGCGGACGTCGAATCACGTCTGGAACCTCTAATGAGTAGGCGGAGCGAACTCAAGGAAAAGCTCGACGCCGTCAAGCGGTTGATTCCCGCCAATGGTAATTCCACGCCGGGCAAACGAGCGGAAGTTGCCGCGAAATCTCAGCCCTCTGCGCCCGAAGGCAACACCCCTGACAAGGCTCGATTCACCCCTGTAGAGCTCTATCATATTCCGCTGATGCAAAGCCTCCTCGAGTTGGGAGGAAGTGCATCGAGCGACCAGGTGATCGAGCGCGTCGGGGAAAAAATGGCTGATATCCTTACGCGTGAGGATTTGGAGCCGCTACCAAGCGGTGTCGACATACGTTGGCGAAATAGGGTTGCGTGGCAGCGGCACAACCTGAAACGTAGAGGACTAATCCGGTCAGATTCACCCCGTGGCGTGTGGCAGATGACTCAAGCTGGCCGTAAGTGGCTTGACACCGTGACATTAGGGGGAAAGTGCTTCCGATAGGTTGATGCGCAGCAGAACGGCCTAACTTCCAAGGGCCCAACGCAGTAGGAGCTTCACCGGAGCAACTGCTTTCTCCTCATCGGGGGGCGAATAGCCTTGCGTAGAGCTTTTTGTTTCCTCGCGATGTTAGCCGTCAAAGACGTATTTCTCATGTGCTCAAGGCGCGTGGGTTGTCTTGTCGAAGAACGAAGATAAAATCATCGAACCAGCCACGGAGAGGCCGTCGATAAATGAGCGAACCCGTTAGCGCAGCCGGAGCAGCAGCCGCAAGTGACCATCCAGCGCCCTCATCCATCCAAGTGTTGTTCCAGAAGGCCAAAGAGCAAGGTGGCTTTGAATACTTATACGTCCTGGTCAGAATTGACGGTATCCAGTGCTATCAGGGATACAAAGACGAACTGGTTGAGCTCCGCGAGTGGCTCAAGGAGCCAGATATCTCTGACATAGTCAAAGCCTATCAGTTTCTGGCTTCCCAGGCTCAGCCTCTTGAGCTCTTCCAGAATCTGCTGAACTGCGCGAACGGGAAGCACTATCAGGTTCGTGCCTTCCTTCACTTGAAGAAGGGACAGTTTCCTAACGCCGTATGGCCCACAGCTCAAGAAAAGATCCAGGCTCTCGTGGCTGACGCCCAAGCATCCGGTTTTCCAGATCTTGCAGACCGACTAGCGGCCAGTTATCCAACTAACTTGCTCGAAAAGGACCGACTAAGTCCGGATGCGGTTCGCGATGCATTCAACACCATTTCACGGCTCTTGACAGAGCTCCTTGACTGCTATTTTGACGAACGCTTGAAGTTTAAAGGCCCGACCAAATATATCAAACTCCCGGGGAGTCTGGACGTCCTCGAATTGCTGACCGACGACGAATTTGGATTGAACGGACTTCGTGTTCACTTTTCTCAGAACTGCACCGCGGATTTCTACCGTACGCGAGAAGGTGTCTTCGGAACAAATGTCGAATTTGGACCTCCTGTCACATTTCTAATGATGTCGATGGAAGCTAGCAGTAACGAATATCGCGTAAACGGAAAGCGCCTTTATGAAATCGGACTCCCTGGCCGTTACAACAAGTTAGGTGAATGGAAACCGCTCGTCTATCCGGGTAATGCCGATCACCTGATTAAGGAGTGTGGACAGCTTTCAAATGATCCCAACGTACAAGGGGTACTGCTATACCTTAGGCTTACGGGACACCGATGCATCGAGTTCGCGCTCCGAACAAACTTGGAGCTACCGGGGGTCCATACAGCAACAAGAGAAGGAGGCCTGCATATTTGGAAGTGCCCAAGTCAGGATTACGATGGAGGGGATAAGAACACCTGTGTCTACGACTGTTGGCTTGATTTGAAGACAGGCGAAGTAGAGCAGATCGAAAAGGGTCTATCAAGCATCGGCCATCTGATTAGCGTCTTATGTTTTCCATTCGGTGCTGCGTACAGCTGGCGAAACAAATACCGAACGACAGTTGGGGGGAACAGAAAACTTACGCCTACCCACGATGAACTAAAAATCGTGGACGATGTCCTTCAGAAATTCCCCTACACGGTTGATGGCGTTCTCTTGGCATCTGGAATTGATTGGTACAACCAAGGGACTATTTCCACAAACGTTTTCACGAAATTTTTTTGCTACTATGTGGCACTGGAAAGCGTGGCGATAGCAATTGCCGACGGCGCCGAGTTGGGAAAAATGTCCGTCACCAAGCCAACCAAGGCAGCGAAAAAAGCCGCGACCATTGCTTGTATTTATGAAAAGCAGAAAGAGTTGTCCGCAGCGGACCCGATAAGATTCGTCACAGAATCCTATTTTCAATGTGTACAGAGCCTGGCTGCCAAAACTAGGTTGGCCGTAACGACGGTCTTTGGCGAACGCCACGAATACCTTAAATCGCTATTTCAGGAGTCTTCGGACGGAGACATGTCCCTCTCAGAATTACGGTCAGCACTCGCTCATGGTGGCGTCAGCCTACTTGACAAGCAACACGAGCATCTTGTCCGTAAGCACCTCTATGAGATGGAGCGAATTGCAAAGGAATTTCTTCTGAGAGTCTTATTCCGAGTTGACCAATCGGAAAAAGTCCCTGACTGGGTTGCAACATTCCAGGTCAGCCTCACCACGGCAGACCCAAGATCAACTTTGGTTACGAGTACAGAGAATGTCTTTCCGAAAGGCACGGACTGGCGGATCCGCGGAGAATGGTGTGAATAGACACAAGCCGGGTGCCCCATCTTTTCCGCTGCGCTCGCGGAAAGGTGGGGAATTGTTCGCCTCAAGCCCCCCAAATCAGCCCTTGACAACCGCCGCTAATTGTACTATACATACTTCTGTAGTAATCGCCAGGCGCCCGCTAGGGTGTAGAGCCGCTAGAGAACGCCAACGCAGTAAGGGAAGAGCCAAGGAAAAGAAAGATGTGCGCAGTTTGCATCCCGGACGGTTCTGCGGGACCCGCAAGCCGCTTTGAAACAGCCATGAGCGGCAGGTGTGTCCAACCGCCCTGGCCCAAATTCTCTTCTTTCCACCCTCAACCTCTTTGTTTTCACATTCTTATAGATTCCGCCTCCGTAAACCCTTTGGGCTCACATACTTCCAAAAAATCGCACATCTATATCAAAACAATGGGTTTCAAAGGTGATTATGCATTTCACACAGAAAGGAGTAAAGTAGATGAGCCGTGATAGGGCACCCTTTAAGTCTAAAGTAAACGCAGATCGGAAGATAGTTGAGACAGTCGAGGAGCTAATCGCCACTTATAAGCGCGAGTTTGGAGAGAATTGGCAAAACGTGTTTAGCCAGACTGTTAATGTTTCCCTGGGCCGATCCTAAGCTCTTCAAGTTTGTTGGCAACTGCTTCTATCAATGTCGTGACAATTTGGGGGGAATTCATCCAAGGGCCATTTTGCCCTGTGATAGCGGCCTTTGTAATCTCCACTGCCTGATGGATAGAAACATCCGCGATTTGTCTTGGCATACGTGCCTCCTTAGAGCCGCGAGGCTATACCACAATTAAGTACCGCGCAAGGCAAGGGGCAGCCCCCACGTTGGCAAATAAGAGCTAACCACTTGACACGCCATAGGGCCAACTGTTAGCATAGGGCCAACAATGACAGAGGAATGGAAACAACTTCGGGAACAGCGGCGATACTCTGACGCAGAGTTTCCGCTGAGTACTACTAACGCTCAACGGCTGCTGGTCAAAGCTCTCGAAGAAGGTAACGTAGACGTCCTTGACCATTTCAAGCGCAGATGCGCTGAAAGAAATTTCACAACGGTCGATGCAGAGAGAATTATACGGACAGGAAGAATCTGCGGAAAACCAAGACGTGACTCTGACTATGAGAATTGGAGGATTACCGTCCGAGGAAAGTACGAAGGGAAGCGATTAGAAATCTCAGTAGCACTTGATCTCAATGTGGATTGCGAAACCCCGTTAATAACTCTAATAACGGGCGTTCGGAAAGGAGGCTCCGAATGACGATGACTGAAACAAAAGAAGGGCGCAGAGATGTAACCGTGACACGCAAATGCCCGGAGTGTGGCGGAACAATGGAAGGACATCGACAGAACTACCACTACACTGAATGCGGCTTGCAGTCTGTGATGCTCAAGAACATTGTAGTGTTCCATTGCAAGTGTGGCGCAATGACTGCCCGCATTCCGGCTATCTCTTGGTTGCACAGAAACATTCTGGTGGACCTAATCAAAAAAGAAACACTCTTGTCAGGAGAAGAAATCAAGTACTTGAGAAAAATGGCGAGTCTGACTGGTGTTGAGCTGGCCGAAGCCCTCGGCGTTCACAAGACTACCTTGTCTAAATGGGAGAACAATGTCCGCCCTATCACAAAGAATAGTGATGGAACCCTGCGACTGATTTGCTTTGTCGGTATGATGCAGCAAATCCTGCAGGAAAAAGACCTGCTTCCTCGATTCAAGCAAGCAGTTAAGCAGGTCACCTCTATGGACATCACTCACATTCTTCAGATGGTCAAGCGAGAGTTGAAGGGGCCAAAAAATATCAGGATTGACCCGGAAGAGTTGACGCTATTGGGCTTTCCCGAGGAGAGTACAGCGAAAACGTACGCTGTTCAGTAATAAAGTTTGGGGCCGTGGCAGAGTGGTCTAACGCGCCTGACTTATAATCAGGTGAAACGTGTTCACGAACGTTCCGAAGGTCCGAATCCTTCCGGCCCCTCCATTTATGTTACCATGCCTCCATGACTAAGAAAAAAGTATTTGTCGAAAAGGCCAAGTTTGATGCGGCCCTTTCGAGGCTGATTCATGCAAAGCCTGTCCCGCGCACTTCCATAAAGGCTACCGGCAAGCGTAGCCCTAAGCCGATACTTTCGCGGTGAGCTTCTTGTAGGGCAGCACTTCGCCGTGTAGAAGGTTCTTGAGGGTTCCATCGAATAGCTGTAATTGTTCGCCTCGCCGATTGAACCTATACGAAAACTCCGTCAGATAACGCTGCAAGTGTTTTATGCTCACCTTGTGGAACGTCCCTATCAGGCCGCGCTTGAGTAGTGAAAATGCATTCTCAATCGTGTTTGTGTGAATGTCCCCAATGCCGTATGTCCGGCTGTGATTGATGGTTTTGTGCTTCCCGTCGAATCTCTCAGCGAGCGCGAAGGGGTACACGACATGCTCATCGGTCATAATCGTCTGCACGTCTGGGCTGACTTGTTCCTCGATATGCGGCTTGACGATGCGAGACGTGGTACGCGGGATATGCATGAAGCGGAGTCTGCCGCCACGCTCTACCATGCCTAGCACAACGTCTTTTTCCTTGCGCGGCTTGCGACGGTCACCTCGGCGTATCACTTTGCCGCCGACATAGGTTTCGTCAATCTCTACGACGCCGGTGAGCGGAGTTTGTTCTTCTTTCATGGCCTCGCGGATTCTATGGCACAGATGCCAAGCTGTGCGGTAATTGACGCCAAGATGCCGCTGCATCTGGCACGCGGAAACGCCCTTCTTGGCCTCACAGATGATTGCCAGCGCGAGAAACCACTTCTCTAGGGGCAGGTGCGAATCGTGGAAGATTGTTCCGGCTGTAGAGCTGAATTGATGCTTGCAGGGTTTCTCAAGACACTGATAGATGCGGACGCGGCGATTCTTGCCGTGCTTCTCCCGCGTGATCCGCGACACGTTGAGTGAGCCGCACTTGATGCAGCACACGCTATTAGGCCAGCGCGTCCGCTCCAAATAGTCCAAGCACTTGTCTTCGGTGTCGAATTGCTTGTGAACGTCTATCAGTTTCATGGTAGCCTCTCAATGAGGAAAGACTATCAGGAAACCGAATCTGTGTCAAGTGCATAATCACCTTTCAAACCCTTTAGGCACACATACTTGCAGAGTGCCTTTTCACAAAGCCTTTTGAATCACATACTTACGAAAAACAGGGGGTGGGGGGTGCTCACGGATCACGTGCCACGGCCTTCTCTGCGCGCCTCGCTGTACTCACGGAACACGGATCACGGGCCACGGCTTTCTCTGCCCGCCTCGCTGTACTCACGGAGCCGGTTGAATGGCGGGAAGCGCATGGCGAAGAACGCCGCGGACGGTGGACTCAGCCACACGCGCGAGGTGTTCGGCGAAGAAACCTTCATAGGAGAATTCTGCGATCGGTCCGCCCCATTCGATCCACAGGCTCCAGCCCGAAAGCGATTGACCGGCGCGCACGCAAATAATCTCCTGGACCGGCATCACCAGCAACGGGTGGAACTCGGGGTCGAGCACCCAGATACGTTCGGAGCCGACGAACAGGCTGACTTCCAGCGCCCGCCCGCCGAATTGTTCGTAACGGCCGCCCTTGACCACCACGAGCGCTCCGAGTTCGCGGGCCCGCTCGTCCACGCGGGTGTCGGCGCGCGTGGGTCCAAGCAGCGCAGCGACAAGAAACAAGATCAGGCCGAAGACGGAGGTGATCCATCCGGCCCGCCGGCCCAGCGGCGTAATCACAAGCGCGGCTCCGAATAGTCCGAGGGCCACGCGAATGGCGAGCCACACTTGCGGTTTTCGGCGCAAGGCCACGAATTTTCGAATCAGGCCGACGAAGGCAAACAGCACCCACAGCGCCGCGCGGCGGACTTTGGCCAGCGGCCCTCTGGAACTCGCGATGATCGGTTCTTCGGACATTGTTTCCGGCGCCGAGCGCCAACAGTTCGGAAGAGGCTGGGTTGCACCATTATCTTCCATTCGAGCGCATTGCTCCACAGGGCAACCGTCCGGCGAGTCCAAAAGT
>WNGL01004333.1_pt1 | contig 19697 bp, 19 predicted proteins | sample 5400591 | NCBI WGS metagenome assembly WNGL01 (sample SAMN13153377, study PRJNA577476) | soil metagenome | isolation source: 80 cm soil or saprolite under Garry oak tree replicate 1 | place: USA:California | collected 2016-06-15 | reverse complement strand
TTTTGTCGCGGTCGTTTACGCTGAGAAAGACCGTGCCCTTGCGCGGCAAGCGCTGCCCGGCAGCGAGCTGTGCTTTCGCAAACGCCTGTCCATACGAGGTCGAAATGCCCATGACTTCGCCCGTCGAGCGCATCTCCGGCCCGAGTATGGTGTCCACGCCGCGGAATTTGTTGAACGGAAAGACCGGCGATTTCACCGAATAAAATTCGCGCACGGCGACCTCGGCCACGCCATTGTTCTTCACCACGGGCAAGTGCATGCTGGACAGTTTCTTGCCCGCCATCAAACGCGCGGCAACTTTTGCGAGAGGAACGCCTGTCGCCTTGCTGACGTAGGGAACGGTACGGGATGCGCGCGGATTTACTTCCAGCACGTAAACCGTGTCGCGCTGAATCGCATATTGCACGTTCATCAGACCGACGACTTTCAAGGCCAAAGCGAGGCGGCGCGTGTATTCGCGAATGGTGTCGAGAACGGCGGGCGTCAGACTGACGGGAGGCAGCACACAGGAAGAATCACCGGAGTGCACACCTGCTTCTTCGATGTGCTCCATGATGCCGCCAATAATCACGTCGGTGCCATCGGCAAGCGCGTCCACGTCCACTTCGGTGGCTTCTTCCAGGAATTGATCAATCAGCACCGGGCGCGCCGGGCCCATCAGAGCGGCTTGCGCGACGTAATCCTGCACCGTGTTGACGTCGTAGGCGATGACCATGGCGCGCCCACCGAGCACGTAACTCGGCCGCACCAGCACGGGCAAACAATCGATTCCGGAGCCGTGCCGATGATGGGAACGCCGTTGCGCTTCAACTCCAGCGCAAGATTCAGCGGCGTTTGCCCGCCAAACTGTACGATAACGCCCTGCGGCTTTTCACGTTCGACGATGGCGAGCACGTCTTCCAGCGTTAGCGGCTCGAAATACAGGCGATCCGAAGTATCGTAGTCGGTCGAGACCGTCTCCGGATTGCAATTCACCATGATGGTTTCGAATCCGTCTTCATGCAGAGCATAGGAAGCGTGGCAGCAGCAATAATCGAATTCAATTCCCTGCCCGATGCGATTCGGGCCACTGCCCAGAATCATGATTTTTGGCCGCTGCTGGACGTCGGATTCATCTTCGTCTTCGTAGGTCGAATAAAGATACGGAGTGAACGATTCGAATTCTGCGGCGCAGGTATCCACGCGCTTAAAGACCGGATAGACACCGTAACGCGCGCGCTGCAGCCGAACGGAGGCTGGGGTGCTCCGCCAAATTTGCGCCAATTGCTCGTCGCTCGCGCCGTGGCGCTTAACCTCGCGCAGCAAATCTTTCGAGGCGGTTTCGACGGTGACGCTCGCAGCGCGACGGTTCATCGCGGTGAGCTCTTCGATCTGGTGAATGAACCATGGGTCGATTTTCGTCAGCTCGCAGATTTCCTCGGCGTGCAGACCGCGTTCCATAGCGGTCAGCAGCCAATAAATGCGGTCGGGCCGCGGCGTGGCCAGTTTCTCGCGCAGCAGCGAATCCGGCGTTTCGGCAGGGGCGCGCCACGGCGTACTTGGTTCAAGGGACCGGATGCCTTTTTGCAGTGCTTCTTTGAATGTGCGGCCGATGGCCATCACTTCGCCGACGGACTTCATCTGCGTGCCGAGTGTACTGTCCGCGCCAGGGAATTTCTCGAATTGCCATTTCGGAATTTTCACCACCACGTAGTCGAGAGTCGGCTCGAAGCAAGCCGGCGTTTTTTCGGTAATATCGTTGGGAATTTCGTCAAGACTCATGCCCACAGCGAGCCGCGCGGCAATTTTCGCGATCGGGAAGCCCGTGGCTTTACTCGCGAGCGCCGAACTGCGCGACACGCGCGGATTCATCTCGATGATGACCATGCGGCCGTTTTCGGGATTGATGGCGAACTGCACGTTCGAGCCGCCCGTTTCGACGCCGACTTCCCGAATGATGGCCGCCGCGGCATCGCGCATGCGCTGATATTCCTTATCGGTCAGCGTCTGCGCCGGAGCCACCGTGATGGAGTCGCCGGTATGCACGCCCATGGGATCGAAATTTTCGATGGAGCAGATGACCACGAAGTTGTCGCGAAAATCGCGCATCACTTCGAGCTCATATTCTTTCCATCCGAGGACGGACTCTTCGACTAGCGCCTCGTGAACCGGGCTCAGGTCCAGCGCCATGGAAATCGATTCTGCAAATTCTTCCTTGTTGTAGGCAATCGAGCCGCCGGTACCGCCGAGAGTGAACGAAGGCCGAATCACTAGCGGGAAACCGAGCTGGTCGCAGAGTCGCATCGCATCTTTCGCGTTATTCACCAGCGCTGAGGCCGGTACCTCCAAACCTATCTTGCGGCACGCGTCTTTGAACCACAGACGGTCTTCGGCCACTTTGATCGCGCGAAGCGATGCGCCAATCATCTCCACTTTGTACTTTTCCAGGATGCCGCTTTCAGAGAGCTCGACGGCCAGATTCAGGGCGGTCTGCCCGCCGACGGTAGGCAGAAGCGCGTGCGGCTTTTCCTTGGCGATGATTTCTTCGAGGTATTCGCGGGTGAGCGGCTCGATGTACGTGCGGTGCGCCAGCTCGGGGTCGGTCGATTGGAATTGACCAGGATGACTTCGTAGCCCTCGGCGCGCAGAGCCTTGCACGCCTGCGCTCCGGAATAATCGAATTCGCACGCCTGGCCGATGATGATCGGCCCCGAGCCGATAATCAGAATTTTCTTAATGTCTTTCCGCTTTGGCATGACCCTCTTAATGGTCAAAACTTCTTTGCGTTGCGATCATTCACAAGTGTCCGTGGCCGCCAACTGAAGTGGAAGCCGCAACTCTTCGTCTTTTCCGTTGCCCGAGATCTCAACGCTCACAAACTCTGTCCGGAATCCAGGCATCTGGACTAGCACTGTATAAATCCCGGGAGCCAAAACATCTGAAAATCGCCCCAATTCGTTCGTCTTGAGTGTTTTCACAGAATGTTGCGGGTAAGAACCACGTTCATAGATTCGGATCTCCGCGTTGGGAACCAGAGCACCTAAGGGGTCCACGATGGCTCCTTTAAACGATCGCATTCTTGCTGCTGGTGGCGACTGTTCCGAGCGATTCACCCTCTCGTCGAATGAATTTAAGCGGGGCGCCGCAACAGCCAAGGTCATTTGAAAGGAGGCCGTGTCTGTCGGAAAGTGTGCCAGTACCTCTAAACAAATCTCCGCGGATGCATTGTTTTTGGCAGTCGCATGTACGCAACTTATTCCAAGCGGCAAGTTTTTGAGCATCGCGGTTCCGTGCGAATCGGTGACGAGGAAACGAGAGCCCTGCCCTGCAGGCCGGCTGATTGTGAGCTTTACGTTCTCCTGTGGCCGGCCATCAAGCAAGACAGTTACTTTTACGTTTTTAGCAGAGGGCTCAATCCTCACGGTCTCCACGCTCTTGACCTCTACGCATTGCCCGGCAACAAGGGAAGAGCAGCTCACAAGCGACACCATAGCGGCAAGAAGTTTCATCGGCGCGAGCTCCCCGGCTGGCGCCATTCCTTCATCATGTCCGTGAACTGGGTAAACAAGTAATGCGAATCGTGCGGCCCCGGCGACGCTTCCGGATGGTACTGCACGCTGAACAACGGCATCTTTTTGTGGCGCATGCCTTCGTTGGTGTGATCGTTCAAGTTGACATGGGTGATTTCCACGTCGCGGGAAGGAAGCGAATCGGGATCCACGGCAAAACCATGATTCTGCGCCGTGATCTCGACTTGCTCGGTCAGCAAATTCTTTACCGGATGATTCGAGCCGTGATGGCCGAACTTCAGCTTGAACGTCTTCCCGCCGAGCGCGAGCCCGCAGAGCTGATGGCCGAGGCAAATTCCGAAGATAGGCACCTGCCCGATGAGCTTCTTAATCGTCTCAATGGCGTAGCCAATGGGCTCGGGATCGCCGGGGCCATTCGAGAGAAACACGCCGTCCGGTTTCAAGTCGAGCACATCTTCGGCGGAAGTTTGCGCTGGCGCGACCCAAACATCGCAATTGTGATCCACAAGGAGCCGCAAGATGTTCTGCTTGATGCCGTAATCAAGCGCTAGGACGCGATGCCTGTAAGTCTCGCCCTTGGCGTCGGACTCGCCCATCTGTTCAGACCAGGGAGAAATCGCCACTTCGACTGAGCCTTTGTCCCAGGCGTAGGGTTTCGCGCAAGTGACGCGGCTGGCCAGCTCCAGGCCCGCCATTTTCGGCAACTGTTTCGCCTCGAAGACCAGTTGTTCGGGGGGAGTGCCGTCCGTCGAAACCATCCCCCGCAGCGCTCCAACATTGCGAATATGACGCACCAGCGCGCGCGTATCAATGTCCCAAATGACGGGAATCTTGTGACGATTCAGGTAAAGCTGAGCGCTTTCCGTCGAGCGCCAGTTCGAGGAGATTTGCGAGAATTCGCGGACGATCAGCGATTCGATATAAGGGCGCGCGGATTCTTCATCTTCCAGATTTGCGCCCACATTGCCGATGTGCGGATAAGTGAGGCAGACAATCTGCCCCGCATAACTTGGGTCGGTGAAAACTTCCTGATATCCGGTGAGGCTGGTATTGAAAACGACTTCGCCGCCGCGGCGCGTGATCGCGCCCGCGGCGCGTCCGTTAAAGAGGCGCCCGTCTTCCAGCGCGAGGGTCGCGGGTCGGTGCTGGACTTCTGTCAGTGGAGCCTCCCTTAATTTTCATGCACCTTGCCATTTATTTGCTGCTCGCTTCGGTGGTTTCGAGCGAGCCGAAATGATCCACGGGCCAGTAGGCAAAGACCGCGCGGCCGTAAATGTACTGGCTTGAAACCGGGCCAAACACGCGCGAATCGTTGGAGCTGATGCGATGGTCGCCCAAGACAAAAAAACTGTCTTTGGGCACGCGCACCGGGCCGAAATCGCTGGAGTCCTCATATTGCGGCGGAACATACGGCTCCGGAACGACTTTTCCGTTCACGTACAACGTGCCTTGCCGGATTTCGACAGTCTCCCCGGGCAGCCCCACTACCCGCTTGATGAACGATTTCGTATGGTCCAGCGGATACCAGAAAACGACAACGTCGCCGCGCTCAATCGGCTCGAACCGGTAGACAAATTTGTTGATGAAGATTCGTTCCTGGTCGGACAGCAGCGGCGCCATGCTGGTGCCTTCGACTTTTACCGGCTGGTACAGAAACACGATGATGACGAGTGCAAGTCCGATGGCGATGAGCAGGTCGCGCGTCCACACGCGGATTTCTTTGCGAAGCGTGTTTGAAGAGGAAGGCGTATTGGGTGCGGGGAGAGCCTGCGAATTCGCCGAAGCTGGGACCGAGCAAACAGCAGGTCCCGGATTTTCCGGTGAAGTCGAGGCGCCGCGTTGTTTCTGTTCCGAGCGGTCCATCTTGGGTACTCTCGTATTTATAGCACGGGGGTCGCGGCACGCGCCAGTTGCGATTTGGCTTTTTGCGTATAAGGCTCTATGCTCTGCGAAGCCGTTCTACCCTTAGGATTCTTGCGAATGGCGTTGAGTTGCATATTCGAGCCGAACCGCGGTTTATTAGCCTCTGCAGGCGAACCTGGAAGCCTTCAAGACTTAGGGCCGGAGAGCGCGTAATTCAGAGAGGCAAGCGCGGCGATCACCGCAGTTTCGGTGCGAAGAATCAGGCGGCCGAGGGAGGCTTCGCAGAGCCCATGGTGACGGGCGCACTCGAACTCGCCATCGGTCCAGCCGCCTTCGGGTCCAATCGCGAGGGCCGCTGCCACTGTGGGTGACTTGGCGCTGGTTCCCTCCAGGATGTTGCGCAGGGATAGCGCGTCAGGCCGTTCCGAAAGAAGGATTTTCAGACTCTCGGAACGCGCCGAAAAGGCTGCATCGGGTTTCGCGAGTGGGGCCAGCACGGGGATGCGGAGGCGCCGGGATTGCTGCGCGGCTTCGAGGAGGATCTTTTTCCAGCGCTCCGCGCGCTTCGGCGGGGCCGTAAGCAACGCCTTCTCGCTGCGGGCGGCCGCGAGCGGCACGATGGCGCACACGCCAAGCTCGGTGGCTTTTTCGAGGGCCAATTCGAAGGCGTCGAATTTCACGACAGAAAGCAGCAGCGTGGTTTGCAAGGCAGGCTGGTGCGCAGGCAAGTCTTCGACGAGATAAAACTCAATGCGGTCGCGTTTCACTTCCTCAATGCGCGCCAGGCAAGCACGCTGGCCGTCGCTCAACTCGTAAAGCTGGCCCCGCTCCGCGCGCAGCACGCGGCCAAGATGATGTGCCGCCTCCCCTTCCATCACCGCGCGGTCCCCATCGAATTGTTCAACGAAAAATCGCCTGCGCACACGGAAATTCTATCGCAATCCCCAGCTGTGACCCACAGGCCTCCTTGTCAAAACAGCTTGCCCTGTTGCCCGAGGCTCATTCTGCACTGCGGGGTTGCCCGAGTAGGCTCCATCTTTCTATATATTCTCGATAGTAGTGCGACGTGCTGGCAGTACCCGGGCTCCCGCTTTCTTCCGGGTTGAAGCTCGTTTGCGTGAAACCTACTAGGTCCTTTGGCAGGATCAGAAAGCGGCCATCCGGTAGTTTCCACGCGCAGATATCAAACGGGCCCGTGGGCCGATGAATACTAAGGTAAATATATTTGTATCCCTCTTTCCCTATTTCGTGCCAGCAGGCTTGCCGTTGAACGCAAATCTTCCCGTTGATGTAAGCGCTCTTCGCCCCGAGCGGTTCAACACCAAACCCGCGCTTTTCCGCTTCCACAAAAAACTCTGCCATTTCCTTCTTACGGCGCTCCATTCTGCAAATGGCGTGCCGAGATCTCCCGTCGGCAAAACCCATTTGCAGAGCTAGTTGACGCACGCGCTCCCGCGTTACGCCGATACGCCTGGCAATCTCGGCATGGCTGATGCAATTCAGCTCGAACATGGCGCGGATCAGTTTGGCCTTTCTGTGAAAAACGGAAAGTGTGTGCCGCTCAAAACGCCGTTCGTTTATTTCGAAGCGGCAAATATGGCAGTAATATTTAGAGTTCGCCATAACTCATTCATTTAACTCTCAACATCATAATACCCGCAACCTGACAAATCCGCGAGCCGCAAGCCGAGGGGACAGGTGGAGCACCTTTGACCTGAAAAACAAGAGCGCTGCTCACTTTGCGGTAAGACAGACGGGACTCGAGTCGTTCTCGCGGACATGTGACATCTGCGGGCGGCGCACCCTTCTCTCTTAAGGGGGCGGATTTTGAGGCGGAGAGCCCACCCATTTTCCAATTTCGATTTTAGAATTTCGATTCCCTACCCAAAGATGTCCTTGACCTTGTCGAAGATCGAGGAGCCCCGTTCGGCGGGCTTGTTCTCCACCTTGAGTGTGGCGCCAAGTTGCTCGATGAGCTTGCGTTGCTCCCGCGTGAGCTTGGTCGGCGTCAGCACGCGCACATGATAGTACAAGTCTCCGCGCCCGCCGCCATGCGGATCCGGCAAGCCCTTTCCTTTGACGCGAAACACCGCGCCGCCCTGCGTGCCCTCGGGAATCTTGAGCTTCTCTTCTCCGTTCAACCCGGGCGCGGAAAGCTCTGTGCCGAGGGTGGCTTGCGCGATGCTGATGGGGATGGTGCAGTATAAGTCCGCGCCGCGCCGCTCGAAGAACGGATGCTCTTTGACTTCCAGCACAACATACAGGTCGCCGTTGGGGCCGCCGTTTGGCCCCGGCTCACCCTCGCCGGCAACACGAAGCCGCGTCCCCGTGTCCACGCCCGGCGGAATGCGCAGCTCGATAGTCTTCTCCCGCTCCATGCGCCCCTGTCCGCGGCATTCCGGGCAGCGCTCCTTAATGATTTGGCCCGCGCCCTGGCAGGTCGGGCAATTGCGCGTAATGGTGAAGAATCCTTGTGTGTAGGCCAATTGTCCACGCCCGCCGCAGTCCGGGCAGGTAATAACGCCAGTTCCCTTCTTCGCCCCAGTGCCGTTGCAGGCCTCACAGAATTCTTGGCGCGGCAGTTTGATTTTTGTCGCTACGCCGGCTGCGGCTTCCTCGAAGGTCAATGTCATGTCGTAGCGCAAATCGGCGCCACGCTGCGCTCGGCCGCGTCCACGGCCTCGCCGCGATCCGCCGCCAAACAAATCTTCGAACCCGAAGAAATCCCCAAAGATGTCGTGGAAGTCCTGAAAGATGGTTTGGTCAAACCCTTGTCCGGCCCCGGTGCTCGACAGCCCGGCGTGCCCGTAGGTGTCGTAGACCTGCTTTTTCTGCGGGTCGCTGAGCACGCTGTAGGCTTCCGTGCATTCGCGGAATTTCGCTTCCGCTTCCGTTTTGTTTTCCGGGTTGCGGTCGGGATGCCATTTCAGCGCGGCCTTGCGGTATGCGGACTTCACTTCCTCCAGCGTCGCCGTGCGCGTAACCCCCAGCACTTCATAAAAATCGCGTGGATTTCCTTTGGACATAAAAGACTTTCGCTCTCCCTCAGTTCACTGCTTCTTTCGATGCCGGATTCGGATGCACCGCTACACGGACCATCGCGGGGCGCAAAACGCGTCCGTGAAAAACGTAGCCGGGCTGGAAAACTTGAAGAACGGTGCCATCTTTGTGCTGGCTGGTTTCCTCGCGGTCCACAGCTTGGTGAAGATGCGGATCAAACGGCTTGCCGACCGGGTCGATGCGTTCCGCGCCGAGCTTCGTGACATTGTCGAGCAATTGTTTGTAGATAAGCTCGAAACCTTTGCGATAGTTTTCGTACTCGGCCTCGCGATGCGCGGCGAGGGCATGCTCAAAGCCATCAATGACGGGGATCAGCCCTTCAATCACCCGTGCCGTGGCGCGTTTGGAATCTTCGAAGCGTTCTTTTTCAATGCGCTTGCGATAATTCGCAAAATCGGCTTGGCTGCGCAGCATGGCTTGGCGCAATTCTTCGAGGTCGGCCGTTAGTTTTGCCATTTCTGCGTCCGCCTTTGCTGCGTCGGCCTCTACGGCCTTCGCTTCAGTGGACTGGTCGATTTCGGAACTGTCCACGTCCTTGTTGATGTTGATGTTGATCTTCACTTCTTTCCTTTCCTTCTCACTCACCGGTGCACTTCTCCTGTGTCTACGAGATGATCAGATCTTGCCCAGCGCTTCGCTGAAGAGCTGGGCCACGTAAGCCACCGCGGCCATCGCGCGTTCGTAAGGCATGCGCGTCGGGCCGAGCACGCCCAGCGAACCTTGCACCAGGTCATTGCTCATGTACGGCGCGCTGATCAGCGCAAGGTTCTCGCCAGCCTGCGAGATTTCCTTCACGCCGATCAGCACGTGAACGGGCTCGGGTGCCTCGATGCACGCGTTTAGAAGAGTCACTAGCCGGTGCTTTTCCTCGATGGCCGCAAGTAGATCCCGGAGTTGCGACTGATCGGCGAAATCCACAGCCCCGACGATCTGTGCCGTTCCCTCCACGTGCATTTGCGCGGCGGACGCGTCGTCCAGCATGCCGGGGTCGCACAGCGCAAGCGCATTCTGCGCAATTCCCTCGTAGCGCTCGCGCTCAGCCGCCAGCTTTTGCAGCAGGTCCGTTCGAATGGCTTCGAGCGTCCAGCCGGAATAGTGCCGGTTCAGGAATTCCGCGGTGGCGTCGAGCTCCACCTGAGTAAAACGGCGGCTGGGCTGCAAAATCTTGTCGCGCGTTTTCCCGCCCGGCGAAATCAGCACAACCACCACGCGTCCATCGGGAAGCAGCCACATCCGTGCATGTTCAAGAACCGTTTTGCTTAGCGGCGGCGATACCACGATACCCAATCCATTCGAAACTTCAGCAAGCACATGACCCGCGCGCTCCGTAATTTCCGCGGCCGTTTTCGCCCCGCCCATCTCGCGCTGGATCCACTCCCGATCCGTGACGCTAATCGTGGCCTGCGAAGCAATCTCCTGCGCAAAAAAACGGTACGCTGCTGCCGTCGGAACCCGCCCCGCCGAAGTATGCGGCTGGTACAAGAAGCCGCTATCTTCCAAATCCGCCATCACGTTTCGAATCGTCGCGGTGCTCAGCGACTCCTCGAAGCCCTTGGAAATCGCCCGCGAAGACACCGGTTCGCCCGTCTCAATGTACGTTCGAACGATGTCGGCCAGAATTTGGCGGTTCCGCCGTTCCTGTAGCGCCGCGGTTTTCATGGCAGCACTGTGCTCCGAGTGCTAGAGGCCCTGCTTCTATTGTAGAAAGTGTGTCAAGCGCGGTCAACGCGCGCGCGGCGGCCTGGTTCCTCCGGCGGCCACGAGTTTTCCTAATCGGCCTTAATTGTTGTCGATTTGCGCGCGCTGAAGTTTGTCGGAATAGTCGATATAGACGCTCTTCCACTCGGTGAAGAAATCGATGGCAGCGACGGCCGCTTCGCGGTGGCCGTTGCCGGTTTGCTTCGTTCCGCCAAACGGCAAATGCGTTTCCGCTCCAATCGTGGGCGCGTTGACATAGACGATTCCAGTGTAAAGATCGCGTGTGGCCTGAAAGGCGCGGTTCACGTCGCGAGTGTAAATCGAAGCGGAAAGCCCGTAAGGCACGCCGTTGGCCACCTCAATTCCCTCGTCGAAACTGTGAATGGGAATTACTGAAACTACCGGGCCAAAGATTTCTTCCTGCGCGATACGCATGCCGGGCGCGCAATCGCCGAAGACAGTAGGCTCGTGGAACCAGCCTTTGCTGTACGCTCCGCTGCTCAGACGATTCCCGCCTGTAAGCAGCTTCGCGCCTTCGTTCTTGCCGATCTCCACGTAGCTCATCACTGTGTTCAGTTGCTGTTCGTTGATGCACGGCCCCATTTCCGTCGTGGGATCCAAACCATCACCGGCTTTCAGCGATTTGGCGCGCTCCGCGAAGCGCGTGACAAATTCCTTGTAAACGCTCTTGTGCACCGCCACGCGGCTGGCGGCAGTGCACCGTTGTCCCGTCGTTCCGAATCCGCCCCACACCGCGCCATCTATCGCGAGATCGAGATTCGCATCATCCATCACGATAATGATGTTCTTGCCGCCCATTTCCAGGCTGCAGTGTTTGAAATCCGGCGCGCAGGCTTGCGCAATGATCCGCCCCACTGAGGTTGACCCAGTAAAGCTGACGACCGGCACATTTTTATGCTGCGCGAGCGGCGCTCCCGCGTTAGGACCATCCCCACTCACAAGATTTACCACGCCGCGCGGCACGCCCGCTTCGTTCAAAACTTGAACGAGGTGATAGGAAGAAAGCGGCGTGTCTTCCGCCGGCTTCAGCACGACAGTGTTTCCGCTGATCAGCGCCGGCATCATTTTCCAGGACGGAATGGCCATCGGAAAATTCCACGGCGTAATCATCCCACACACGCCAATTGGCTGGCGGACGCTCATGGCGAATTTGTTCGGCAATTCCGAAGGCGTGGTTTGGCCGAAAAGGCGGCGGCCTTCGCCGGCCATGTAATAGGTCATGTCAATGCCTTCTTGCACGTCGCCGCGCGTTTCCGCAAGAACTTTCCCCATTTCGCGGGTCATATCCTTGGCGAATTCTTCTTTGCGTTGCACCAGCAATTCGGCGGCGCGAAACAGAATCTCCGCGCGCTTGGGGGCGGGCACGAGTCGCCAGGTTTTGTAGGCTTCTTTTGCCGCGTCCACCGCCAGGTCCACGTCTTCCTCGTTCGAAGAGACAAACATTCCGACCAGTTCATCGGCATTTGCCGGATTGCGATTCTCGTAGGCTTTGCCCGACCGCGACTCCACCCATTCGCCATTAATGAAATTCTTGAAGACTCGAGGAGCGACCGCCGTAGCCATATTTTCTCCTAACGCGCTGATGCTTGATTTTGGCTTTGGGACACTGCGGAATGCAGCGCGAGCCACTTTTCCATGGAAAAGAAATTTTACCGTCGCCCTCTTACAGCGTCAAACCAATGTCTCTTGCGGTAATGAGTGGGTTTCCGGTTAGCCGAAAACACGGTCACGGCCAGTTCGGGTTATAAAATACTTTGGCGTCAGCCGGGAGTGACACTCCTTCGACAAGGAAGGACTGTTTCAGACAAGGGATTTTTGCTGGAGCGAGGGTAAGTGTGCTGCGTAACCACAGATTTCGAAAGTAGAAAGCAGGGTGGCGATGAGAACGCAATTGCTGCGATTCGACGGCGCTGTCGAGCGGGATCCCGCCATCGATGTGTGGATGAAAGAGCATGCCGGTGAATTGGGAGCCATCGCGCATCAGTGGTTTGAGGTGATGCGAAAATGCGGGGACGAAGTCCGGGAGCTTTTACATGACGGCTGTCCGGTTGCATGTTTGGGAGATGCGCCCTTCGGCTACGTCAATGTATTTACTTCGCATGTAAACGTGGGGTTCTTTCACGGCGCAGCTCTGCCGGATCCGGCCCGCTTGTTGCAGGGCACCGGCAAGTTCATGCGCCATGTGAAGCTGACACCGGGAACGGCCACAAACGCCGCAGCGCTAAGCAGGCTCATCGAGACGGCGTACTCGGATATAAATGCGCGCGTCGAAAACGGCTAGCTCCGAGAAATGCCTTGAGAGGCCGACGCGGATGAGGATAGCGGCTACGGATGTCGCCAGAAAATCGAATTGAGAAATGACCGAGGCAAAGACGAGAGCATGCAAAAAGTAAACCGCGTAGAGCCATGGACGCATATTCGCAAGTAAGGCGAATCATAGCAGGCATTTGAGAATCTCGTTGGTAATGAGAGTAATCTGTTTGTTGAAATGCAACCGCCCAAGTTCAGAGGGTGACTAACGTGCTTTCTGGTAGAGGGGTCCCTCTACCTCATCGTGCTTGCCACGCAGGCGTTGGCTCGTCTCTTTAGGTCCGGCGGGTAAGCCCTATCGCAGATTGTTCCACTACGCTGAACTGCGCCGTCGTGAAGCGCGCAAGGCAACTCCGAGAATGGCGGACCATAAACCTACCGCCCAGATGGTCCCTGTCAGTGCTTCTGAGATCTGCTCGGAGTTCTTCTTGTTGATGTAGGAGCGATCACTGACAATCTCTTTGTAGGTCTTCTGCTCGCATCCGTAATAGTTCACGGAGAGACACCCGGAGAGCACGAAGAGGATCGTGCTGAGAGGAAAACCCCTCCTGATAATCCGGCTCCAGTTTTTCTGCGGCAGCGAATCGGCGACTTCCTGAAGAGGCCGCCGTAACCAGAAATACGCGGCAAAGCCGAGGCCGAGGCAAATCACTCCGGCGGCAAAATAAGAGACAGTTAGATAAGCTTCGTTACTCATTTTTGGGTTTGAGAACGACAACCAGGATCGTGACGATTCCCACATAGACCAGCAGAATCACGATTAGATTGTCAAAAACATTGGAAGTGTCGCGCGCCACGGCCCAAACGTACTCCATGAAATGCTCGTCCGGCTTCAGATGGATGCCACTAATGACTTTTGTCAGGGCTCCGCAGAGCAAGACTACAACCAAAGCACGCATGTAAAAGGTGCTGCCCGCAGGAAGCCGAATCGTCTTGTCCAGAAGCTCGCGGAGGCTCTTGCCGAGCAGGGCGTAAAAAAGCAGCACAATTCCGAGGGAAATGACCACATCGAAGAAGAAGGCTACAGCGTTATAGGTGGGCATCGCGCCTCCTGCGACAGACAACAAGACATCATTCTTGGGCTAGACGCTATGGCACGAGGTGATTCCTGTCAAGCAGCGGCTTAGTGCTTTAGCTGGCTTTTTCCCTCGTCTTATTTGAAGAAGCCGACAGCTGACAGCACACAGCAAGAGAAAACACGGCTTCTTTCTTCTCTATAGTTCGGGGGACGCGCCCCTTGAACTCTCCCCAACCAAACCTTCCAACTCTCTTCTCGCCACTTCTCTTCGCGTTAGGGTCGGCTGCTTATGCGTACTCGCCCGGCTTCTATCACGGTAAACGCATCTCGCAGTCGCGAACCCAGCTTCGCCACGGCCTCGACCACAGTCGCTGGCTTAGCGTGACTTGCGCGGCTAGGAAACCGGATCAGAATCACGCCGGCGACGGCCGGCCCTGCGCATACACCAATTCACCAAAATCCCGATCCTCCGTGATGAGTACCCGCTTCTCATTCAGGGCGCGCTCTAGAACCTGTTCGTCAGCCGCGCCTCTCGCGACCTCGCTAATGGCAACCACATCATGGCCCGCTTCGCGCAGCGCCCGCAGGACAGGCCCGGCTCAGCGGGGCGTCGGCCAAGAAGTTCATGCTTCAGGATTTGCCAGGATTCGGCGCGCCAGGTAGCAACACAACTTCCTCGTGGGCAACGCTGGCCGCGCCGTAGGCCACCGCCGCCCGGATGTCCTCCGTTGCGAGGCGCGGGTAGTCTTCCAGCAGTTCACCCTCGCTCGCACCCTCCGCGAGCTTGCGGAGGATGAGCTCCACGGTGATTCGTGTCCCCCGAATCACGGGCTTCCCCATCATAATCGCCGGGTTAATTTCGATTCGCTCGGTGGTCATCGCCATCTCTTTCACTCATCATAGCTCCCACGCCCGAGTCGCACAATCACATCTCGTCACTTCCTTTAAACCGCGGGTACCCCAGGCTCGCTTTTTGAGCCTGGGTCTTCTCTTTTCATGTAACCTCTGTTGGTCACTAAGGACTTTTTAATGCTGGATATCACTTTGTCAGGATTGACACGCGGGTGTCGGCGGCGTACGCTCCGGGCAATCACGTTGCCGAACATTCCGACTACCTGTCCACAGCGGAAGGGGGAAGTACCAGAACGCCCGGAGGGAAACCGGGCCACATGCACCGGGTATATGAAATCTTCGAAGTCATGCCCAATGGCACGCCGCAGAGAGTCACCGTGATCTCGGGAATGGAGTTTGCGAAGTTGGCGCTTCAAGGGCTGGCAAAGCGCACCAAGAATGAATGTTTTGCCGCCGATGCCAAAACGCGGCAAGTCGTGATGCACATGAACGTGCCTCTGGGAAAGTCCCGAGCAACCGGGAGCATTTTTCAAATCTGTTACGACGAGAAACTGGCGGTTCACAGAGCCGAGCTCCTAAAGTCGCGTGGTTACGATGCCATTTGCGTCATCGGCAACGAGGCAGCCAAAGTTGTTCTAAGCTCGATTCGGCATTACGACCTCTTCATCGTCGGTCACGCTGCTCCCAAAGAAACCAGAAGAGAGATCGTTGCTTGGCTCAAAGCCAACTACCCAGGTGTCAAAATTCTTGCGCTGAATCCGCCCAATCAACAAATCCTTGGAGCCGATTACAACGTGCGACTGAACGGGCCAGAGACTTGGCTGCCCATTGTCTCCCAGCAATTAGCGAGCTCCGTCAATGGTTCGTAGCCGAACAAGACCTCGACAAGCGGCGCATGATCAGGAGGCCCAATGCCTACGCCCCAGCCCGGCAGACAATTTCACCCACTTTGCTACGAACACCACATTCAAATGAAGGTGAGTGAGGCTCTGACCAGAACCGAGGGTCCGCCACCCCACATACTCACGTATGCCTGCCCGCAACCAGGTTGCGGCGTACATTACGTCGCCCCAAACGGATATTTCGTTGTCCCCTAGAACGGAAATGCGGGGTCCGATATGACGCCCCGCGTCACCGTGTGCCCGCGACGGCCAACCCATGTATCTCGCCGAAATTAATCCAGAGAAACAGGACTTCCGCCTGTGGCGATGCACGCAATGCGATTCCACTCGCACTAACGAAGAGGGCCTCGTAACCGGGCTCCGGGTGACATCATGGCCCACTGCTTAACGATGGAGAACAAGAGCGTCGCGCGCTTGTCTTTTGGAAACGCGGCCGTGCCTCGGCTGAGGTATAGGACGAAAAGGGCACGTCTAGCACCGGCGTAGTACCTGTTCTGCGGTACTACGGCTCCATTGCCGTTTCGGGTCAAGCACGTTAGCCTGCAACCTCAAATGCCTACTCAAGATGAACCAAGCCATTCGCCACTGTCCGATGCGGACTCCGGTGGCCGTCCCGGGGGCTGGCGTTGGCCGGGTCAACCTATTGATTTCACAGGGATAAGCAGGGTTCTTAAACTGCTCCTAAACGACCGCAAGAACTTGCGGTTGCGCACTAAGCTGTTGTCATCGCTTGTGCTTTCAATCACTGCACTTACTTGTGCGACTTTGCTTGTAGTGCGTCATTCAGCGCAGCTACAGGTTCGGCGGCAGATCAACCAGGATGCCCGTAACGCCCTCCTGACGATCCAAGCGGTTCAGCATCAGCGCGAAATGGTGCTTAGCCGCAAGGGCGACATGCTCGCAACGTTGGCTTATATCAGAGGCGGGGACGCAAAGACGATTCAGGAGGCCAGCGAAGACCCCTGGCAGTCTGGCGACTGCGACCTCTTCGCGCTGGCGAACAAAAAAAGCAAGATTGTGGCCTTGCGCACGACCGGCGCGAACCTTTCCGTTGATACGGCTGAAAAACTGCTGCAACGATCTCCTCGGGACGATAGTGGCGCAGGGTGGTGGTTTGGTGATGGACATCTCTTTCAGGTGGTCCTGCAAACGTATTACGACGATGAGTTGCGGAAGGGCAAGGTCCTGGGCTCTGTGGTCATGGGGCGTGAGCTTGACTCCAGGGGAGCCAGCGAGCTGGGGCGCATTTCATCGAGTCAGTTGATCTTTCGCTCCGGCAGCCACATCGTCATGACCACGCTTTCAGTGGCGGACGAACTGAAACTGGAACAGCAGCTTGGGAACCGCTCAATGCCGGAGGAGATCCAAATCGGCAACGAGCGATTTTTCACAAGTTCAATCGCGCTGCCCTTGGGTAACGATCCACCACTCAGCCTCACTGTTCTGAAGTCCTACAATGAGGCGACCGCATCCCTAAGGAGACTCAACCATCTATTGCTCGCGCTAGGCCTAGCCGCCGTGTTAGGAGGAGGCATCTTGGTGTTTGTGATAACGGACAGGTCTACTCGTCCGTTGACATGCCTAGCGGAGGGTGTGCGCGCTCTCGGACAAGGCGACTTCAACTATCCCCTAAAACCGCGTGGTGGCGATGAGGTAGCGCAGGTCACACGGGCGTTCGAGGAAATGCGCAGCACATTGCAGAGGAACGAAGTTCAAAGGCAACAGCATGAAGCCCAGAGGCAACAGCTCGAAGGGCAACTCCGTCAAGCGCAGAAGATGGATGCCATGGGGCGCTTGGCGGGCGGCGTCGCTCATGACTTTAATAATCTTTTGACGGTCATCAAAGGCAACAGCAGTTTATTGGTGGAGGGCCTGCAATCCAATGAGCGCCTCCTTGGATGCACCCGGCACATAGAGAGCGCAGCGGATCGCGCCACTTCGTTGACACGTCAGTTGCTGGCTTTCTGTCGCATGCAAGTTTTGCAGCCGAAAGTTCTGGATTTGAACGTACTGGTCTCGGAAATGTGCAAGCTCCTCAGGCGTTTGATTCGCGAAGATATCGCGTTCACCTTCCATGCGGGCGAGTCTCTGGGGCGAGTGAAGGCCGATCCAGGGCAGATCGAGCAAGTCATCATGAACCTTGTCGTGAATGCTGGTGACGCTATGCCGGCTGGCGGCAGCCTGACCATTGAAACGCGCAACTTGACTGTTGATGAACAACTCGCCGTCACTCGGCCGCCTATTGTTCCCGGCCAGTATGTTCTGCTTTCCGTTGCGGACACCGGCCATGGAATGAACGCCGAAACAAAGGCCCGCATTTTCGAACCCTTTTTTACGACGAAGGAGCAGGGCAAGGGGACTGGATTGGGGCTCGCCACAGTCTACGGCATCGTTAAACAGAGCCACGGCTGCATTTGGGTGGAGTCAGACTCGGACAAGGGGACGCGCTTCGAGGTCTACCTCCCGCGAGTCGACGAGGTTGCGGAGGAGTCTGCTGGCGTTGAAGAAACTCCAGGCACTCTCGTTCGCCGACCCAAGACAGTACTAATTGTGGAAGACGAAGAGGACGTCAGACAATTGGCTTGCGAATTTATAAGGTCCGCTGGCCATACGGTGCTTGCTGCTAAGGATGGCGCAGAAGCCCTGACGATCGCCGAGAAATCAGACGAGCCGATTCATCTACTGCTTACGGATGTCGTGATGCCCCAGATGCGAGGACCTGAGCTCGCTAAGAAACTGAAGGGGCTTCGCAAGGGCTTGAGGATTGTGTATATGTCTGGCTACCTGGAATATAACAGAGCCAATGAGGAATTTTTGGAAGAGGGCTACTTTCTTCAGAAGCCGTTCTCGCGCGATGCGTTGGTCGGTAAAGTTGCAGAAGCTCTGAGGAGCGGCTCATCAACAAATCGGTCAAAGGCCAGCGCTGCGTAAAAGGGTGAACTCCCTCGACTTCCAAGGGTAACAGAGGCCAAGCGGGGAATTCACCCACGTCACGTTACTTACAGTAAGCAAAACACGACCAGAATTCTTGGAGAGGAGAATCCGGTGAAGCTTGAGCGCCCACGCGCCCGTCGTTATCCATTCGTCGCGAGCATCGAACTGACCGATTTGCAATCAGAGACGCGCATTAGAGGACAAATCAGCGATTTAAGCTTGTTTGGCTGTCATGTGGAAACGGAGAACATCCTGCCGATAGGGACAATGCTCATGCTCAGGATTATCCACGCAGGCGCGAATTTCATAGCTCTCGGTAAAGTGGCTTTCGCTCTCCAGCGGGTGGGAATGGGCATTGCCTTTACGGAGATTGAGCCAAGCAATCAGTTAGTTCTCGAGAAGTGGATCGAACAACTAAGGGAGGCGCAGAGTGGGACAGGTGAAAGGTCGGGCAGTTCCTGAGTTGCAAGGCTTTAGCGAGGGAAGGCCACTACGAATCCTCTCCGCACGGTTATGCACCGTCATACCTTTGTAAGGCGACCCACGGAATGCGGCTGTGCGGGAACTTGAGCCCAACGAAAAAATGACCTTCGGCAACCTTCTGACAATAAACCACCTCACCGCGCATGCGAGTCTCTTCGTTCACCGGAGTAATCTCAGCTTGTTCACCCGCGTGCCAAGGCCGGGCGGACATCACGCGAGCACCGCGTGCACTCAGATTGTCGGTGTACGTTTGTTCGTGTTCTTTGTCGCCCAAGACTTCCAGCCGCACTGCAACTACAATGGGGAGCCTTCTTTCCTTTCTGCCGCTCAGGCCATTACCCAGATACATATCCTCGACCTTTAACCAGTCTAGAGAGGCGTGTGGTTGTTCACGAAACACTGGACATGGTTGACCTAGATGTTTGGCTGGGGAGTAAGTCCGAGTTGATATTCGTGCCTGTATCTACCGTGGTGTCCTGCTTTTCGTTCTGGGGCCCTCCTGAAGAGCGCCGAGTGCTTCGGGATATTCATTGAATGCAAATTGTTGAAATGCCGCAATCCGGTAAAAACCTCAATCCCTCCTCAAGGGAAGATACCAGTACTAAGTCAGCTTGCGCGGGTGGCCGCCCCTTGATCCGTTGAGACGTCTTGGGGTCGCCCATCCTTTCTGCGGTTTGTGCAGAAAGGGTGGGGCTGTCTTTCGCTAGCCTCTTCTTCCTTTCCCAACGTTCTAACCTTCCAACCTTGCAAACGTTCAACGTTCCCATCCGGCTATCCCTCAGCAAACACGCGACTTAACAGGCTCGTCACCAACTGCGTGCCCGGTAACAATTTCTCCCTCTCTAACCTCTTGCATCGGAACGACTTATTTACCACTAGATAAAAGTATTAGCCTATGATATAAGGGTGTTTGGCCGTTGGGGCACTTGGTGGACGACTATGTGTGCCCTTTTCACCCACGCGCTAGCTCGTAGATCTCAAATCATCCGTTCGGACAGCGCCATGCGCTCCTTGGGTCTCCCAGCTGATCCCTGCTCACCACCCGCT
>WNGL01006361.1_pt1 | contig 19698 bp, 17 predicted proteins | sample 5400591 | NCBI WGS metagenome assembly WNGL01 (sample SAMN13153377, study PRJNA577476) | soil metagenome | isolation source: 80 cm soil or saprolite under Garry oak tree replicate 1 | place: USA:California | collected 2016-06-15 | reverse complement strand
TGGGCGGCGGCTTTGGCGGCGGAGATCCGCAGCGCCCAGGCCGCCGGCGATCCCGATCTCGGCACGACCTATTATCGTCACTGGCTCGCCGCGCTCGAAAGGCTCGTCGCCGCCAAGGGCATCGCCAGCACGGATGCACTCACGCGCTATCGTGACGCGTGGGACCACGCCGCCGACCGCACGCCGCACGGCACGCCGATCGAGCTCAAGTCCGAGGATTTTGGCTGAACTTCACACCGCGAACATGCGCTCGCTCGCCATGTAGCCCATCAGCAGCAGCGCGCCGAAGGCGAGTACCAGCGCCGCGGCGCCGAGTTCGAGCCCCCGCAGCAGCAATCCGCCCGCGCCCTCGCGGCCCTTCGCGAACCGCGCCGCCAAGGTCCGCGCGCCGACCGCAAAGCTCGCGATCGCCGCGACGGTGATCGCGGTGCCGAGCCCCATCACGAAGGTCGAGGCGACCCCGGTCCAGAACAGGCCTTGGGCGAGCGCGAACACCAACACCAGGATCGCGCCCGAGCATGGCCGCAAGCCGACCGCCACGATGGCCGAGAGCCCGCGCGCCCAGCCGCCCGGTCCGGCGAGCTCCTCGGGTTCCGGCCCGTGCGAATGCCCGGCGTGATCGTGGCCGTGCTCGTGCCCGACATGATCGTGACCACGATCATGGACGACCGCGCCCGGATGCCCAGGCCCCGCCGCGGCGGCAGCCGGCACCATCGACGCGACGCTGGTTTGTCTGAGCGCGCGCAGGAAGGCCCGGCCCTTGACCCACACAAGCCGCGCGCCGACCGCCATGATCAGCGCGTAGCTTGCGGTCTCGATCACGCGCACGGCATCGCCCATCACCTTCGCGGTAGCGCCGAGCAGGACGGCCGCGATGCCGACGATCGCCACCGCCACGAACGCCTGCAGCAGCGCGGACGCGAACGACAGCACGATGCCGCGCCGCCACGTCTCCTCATTGGCGACCAGGTAGGACGAGATCACCGCCTTGCCGTGGCCGGGTCCCGCCGCATGAAAGACGCCATACGCGAAGGAGAGGCCGAGCAGGCTCAAGGCCGCGCTGCCGTCGGCCTTGGCGGCCCGGATCATGCCGGCGAGCGCCCGGTAGAACTCGGCCTGCTTGGCGAGGATGAAACCGGCGATGCCGTCGAGCGCCGGCGGCCGCGGGGGAGCGGCCGGGCCGGCGCCGAAGGGATTTGCCTGCGCAAGCGCTTCCGCGCCGGCGCCGAGCAGAGCCGCCGCAAGGACTGCGAGACTGAGCACGCAAAGTTTCTGCATTCGCGACGTCACGGGCATTGCACGGCGACTTTATTGGCGAACTGGGCGCCATAATTGCTGCCGGTGCCGAGCGAGTTGAAAAACGATTCGCCGAGCTGGCCCTTCGAGGCCGCGGCCGCGTCGCCGGCATTGACCACGCTGAACTTGCACGCCGCCGGCGCGCCGACGAGCGCCACCGGATCCTTGTCCGCGAAGGCGAAATCGACGAACCAGGTCGGATCGTAGATTTCGAGATGGAGCGCCTGCGCCTTGACCGGCGATTTCAGCGGCAGCGTGAAATGCAGGATCAGCACGCCGTCGGCGAACTCCAGCCAGTAATCCACCGGATCGGTGAACGCCGTTTTCTTGCCGTTGGCCTTGGCGTGGGTGAAATAGTCGAACTCCTTGAGCGAGTTCACATTGACCTCGGCGAGCGGCTTGAGATCCTCGCGGGTGAACACGCCTTTCTGCTTGGTCTCGAGCCCTTGCGTGGCGAAGGTCGAGAACATTTCGTCGAAGGCCCAGGCATGGCGCACGCCGGTGACCGTGCCGTCGGCCGCGTAGAGCAGCTCGCTCTTCATCGTGACCCAGACGTGCGGATGGGCAAGCGCCGCATCCGCCGCCCCCAGCCAACAGGCCAGCGCTGCAACGAGGGCAAGGCGGAAACGGCGGGTCATCATCTCATCGATCCGAAAGGGCGCGGCACCATATCATTCAGTGCGGCGGAAAGGTGGCCGCTTTCCCTCCCCGGAGGGGAGGGAAAAGGAAGTCACACCCCCTCCGCCCCGCCGTCGGCGCGCGGATCGTGGCCCGCTTCGAGGCTCCCGTTCGGATGCACCACGATCGCGCCCGCGTGCCCCATGGTGTCGGAATAGGATTCGTCGAGCTCCTCGATATCGTGGCCCGCGTCTGCGAGCTGTTCGATGAGGCTTGCCGGAAATCTTGCTTCGAGCCGCAGGCTGGTGCGCGGCGATCCCCAGGTGCGCCCCAGCAGCCAGCGCGGGCGGTCGATCGCCTCTTCGAGCGGCTGACCATAGAACACGAGCCGGGTGAACAGCGCCGCCTGCGTCTGCGGCTGACCGTCGCCCCCCATCGTGCCGTACGCCAGCATCCTGCCGTCGCGGAGCGCCGCGAGCGCCGGGTTGAGCGTGTGGAACGGCCGGCGGCCGGGCGCGAGCATGTTCAGCGCCTGCGGGTCGAGCGAGAAACTGGCGCCGCGGTTCTGCATCAGCACGCCGGTGCCCGGCAGCACGCAGCCGGCGCCGAATTCCCAGTAGAGCGACTGGATGTAGGAGACGACGAGGCCCGAGCCATCCGCAGCGCCCATCCACACGGTGTCGCCCCGCTGCGGCGACGCGGGCCACGGCGCGGCCTTGCGGCCGTCGATCCGCCGCGCCTCGGCGTCGAGGAAGCTTTGCGCCAGATAGCGTTCCGGCGGATGTGGAAGCCGATCCGGATCGGTGACGATGCGGTCGCGCACGAGGAACGCACGCTTCGTCGCTTCGACGAGCCCGTGGACGTGGTCGAAGCTCTCGGCCGCTTCGATGCGGAGCCGATCGAACAGCGCCAGCAGGATCAGGGAGGCGATGCCCTGCGTTGGCGGCGGCGTGTTGAACAAAGTGCCGGCGCGCACCGCGACCGAGAGCGGCTCGTCCACGCAAGCGCGATAGCCGGCGAGATCGGCGCGGCTGACCGGGCTGCCGATCGCGGCGAGATCCGCGGCGATCTCGCGCGCCACGTCGCCGCGGTAGAAATCGTCGAGCCCCGCACGGGCGAGATGCTCGAGGGTGGCGGCAAGCGCGGTCTGCTTGAGCCTCGCTCCGGCCTGCGGCGGCTTGCCGTCGCTCAGGAAGGCGTCGGCGAAGCCGGGGACCGCCTCGAGCTCCGAAAACTTTTCCGCGGTCAGCCGCGCTTGGCCCGGCGTCACGACGTAGCTTTGGGCATGACCAATGGCGGGCGCGAGCAAGCTAGGAAGTGGCAGGCGCGCGCCCAATGCCTTGGCGGCCTCAAGCGCGAGGATCCAGGTGCCGAGCGCGCCCGGAACCGTGAGCGCCGCGAGCGGGCCGCGCGGCGGGATGCTCTCATGCCCGCGGTAGAGCTCGACGCGCGCGCCGGAACCGGCGGGCCCCGCGCCCATGATGGCGCGGATGCGCCCCGACGGCTCGTGGATCAGGAAAAAGCCGTCGCCGCCGAGGTGGTTCATGTGCGGATAGACGGCCGTGATCGCCGCCGCCATCGCCACCATGGCTTCGAGCGCGTTGCCGCCCTCGGCAAGGATCAGGCGACCGGCTTCGGCCGCGGCCCGATGCGGGGCCGCGACGATGCCGCGGCGATATCCGGAGGCGTAGAGGGGCATGGCGGGTTCGGTGGACTTATAGCAGCGAGGCGGATTTTGCGAGGCGCGCGGGTTCCCCTCCCCCCGCGAAGCGGTGGGGAGGGGAACGGCGCGTGCGGCCAAGAGTGCCCCTATCTTGATCGGGCCGGCGGATTGGACCAGATTGCCGCCGCCGCTTGGCAGCGGCCGCCGAAGCCGTCGAGGGACGCGAAGGATGGAAAAACCTGTGGAAACTTCGCGCCGGCGCCGGATCCTCTGGGTGCACGTGCTCACCGTGATGAGCGCCGCCATCCTGATCGGAGCCGAAGTGTTCGGCGCCGCATTCGCGGGCGGCTGGGCGCTCGCCGGCTTGTTCCATCTCGGCGAGACCGGCGGCTATGTGCTGCAATCGATCTTCTTTCTGATCGGGCTTGCCATCATGGCGAGCTTCATTCGCGCCGCCCGCAGGGTGGAGCCGTTCACGGGCTGAGCGCTTGCACATCAATTTGTATCGCTCGAGCAACCGAGCCGCAGTGGTGTCTCGCGATCTCTGTTGATTTGCGCGCGATCGCGCCCAAAGCGCTTGCAGTGCATGTCTGGATAGCTTAAGTGCGTGATTGCCCAATTTCGCACGTGCCTGTGGCCGTGTGTCGGTCGGTGGGCATCCGGACAAGAGGCCGGACAGCCGCCTAAGGAAGAACCTGCTTCCTTGCACCCGCGACCGGCAGCCGGAGGCGAAACCGGCGTACCCCGCTCTCCACGGGGGACGCGGCTTAAAGCAACGACGGAACGGGCTTTTTTGGTCACGACCGAGCGTCGTCGGTCACCGAAGAGGCTTGTCCTTCTTTGCCGGGCGTGCGGATCGGGATCTTCCGTTCCGGACCAAGGCAGCAATCGGGTGGAAGCGGCGGCAGCGCGATGCGCTTTCCGCTCAATCAGCCCAAGGCTCATCCGGCGGCGCGCGCCGCCCTTGGACTGGAGATAGCGCCGATGACCGAGCGCATCCGTGATTTTCTCAAGAAGCGCCACGAGGACGGGCCCTGCCTCGTCGTCGATCTCGACGTCGTGCGCGAGAACTATCTCGCCTTCGCGCGCGTGCTGCCCGACACCCGGGTGTTCTACGCGGTCAAGGCCAATCCGTCGCCGGAGATCCTCAAGCTGCTGGCCGAGCTCGGATCCTCCTTCGACGTCGCCTCGGTCAGCGAGACGGAAGCCGTGCTGGCCGCGGGCGCAAGCCCCGAGCGCATCTCCTACGGCAACACCATCAAGAAGGAGAGCGAGATCGCGCGGGCTCACCAGCTCGGCGTCACGCTGTTCGCGGTCGACTGCGAGGCGGAGGTCGAGAAGGTGGCGCGCGCCGCGCCGGGCTCCCGCGTGATCTGCCGCATCCATTGCGACGGCTCGGGCTCGGAATGGCCGCTGTCGCGGAAGTTCGGCTGCGAGCCGGAATATGCACCAGACATCCTCGAGCTGGCGCACCGGCTCGAGCTTTTGCCGCACGGCATCTCGTTCCACGTCGGCTCGCAGCAGCACAATGTGGAGGCCTGGGACCGGGCGCTGGCGTCGACCGCGGCGATCTTCCGCGCCTGCGCCGAGCGCGGCATCAGCCTGGCCATGGTCAACCTCGGCGGCGGCTTCCCGGCGCGCTACGCGCGCAAGACGCCGAAGCTCGATTCCTACGGCAAGGCGATCTTCCGTTCGCTGCGCCGGCACTTCGGCAACGGCATTCCGGAAACCATCGTCGAGCCCGGCCGCGGCCTCGTCGGCAACGCCGGCATCATCGAGGCCGAAGTGGTGCTGATCGCCAAGCGCTCGCCGGAAGATCCGGTGCGCTGGGTCTATCTCGACATCGGCAAGTTTCACGGGCTCGCCGAGACGATCGAGGAATCCATCCGCTACCCGATCCGCACCGGCAAGGACGGCTCGGAGCTCGCGCCGTGCATCATCGCCGGTCCGACCTGTGATTCCGTCGACGTGCTCTACGAGAAGACCCCCTACATGCTGCCGATCTCGCTCGCCATCGGCGACAAGGTGCTGATCGAGGCGGCCGGCGCCTATACGGCGACCTATTCGTCGGTGGGCTTCAACGGCTATCCGCCGCTGCGGCAGTATGTGATTTGATCCCGCCGTCATCCTGAGCCGCTCGCCCGATTGCATCGGGCGAGCCTCGAGCACGGCGGCCTCACCCCAGACAAGAGCACGAGCCCGTCGGAATAGCCGACCGCGACGACCGGCTGCCTGGGATGGCAGGCGACCACGACCGCGAGCGCCTGCGCCGGCGCGAGCATGCGCGGCGTCTTTCCCATCGGCCCGTCCTTGCCGGCGAACGGCCACAGGATGAGCTGATTGGAGCCGCCGGTCGCGAGCCAATCGCCGTCGGCGGTCCAGTCGAGCGAGCGGACTTTTGCGGCATATCCCGCCATGCGCAGATGCCTGCCGTCCGCGAGACGCCAACCGTGCAGCGTCGGCTCCTGCATCGCCGTGACCAGAAATTTGCCGTCGCGACTGAACGTGACGGCAAGATGCGAGCCCTTCCACTCGAGCCGCTCCGGATCCGCCGCCGCATTGGGGAACCACAGCGTCGCGCCGTTGTAATGGGCGATCGCCAGCCGAAATCCCCTTGGGGCGAACGCCAGGCCGCCCACGCTCGACGCAACCTCGATCGTGCGCGCCTCGCCTTTTGCGTTTTCGACGAAGACTTCCTTGCCGGCCGACCAGGCGATGGCGCCAAAACTGGTCGCAACCTGATCGATCCAGCGGCGCTTGCGGTCGACCGCAACGGTTGCACTGTTGGCGCCGGCGTCCGTCGCCGCCACCTTGCCGTCGTCGCCGCCGGTCACGAGGCGTCGCCCGTCGCTTGCCGCGGCGAGAATGCCGCCGTCATGGACCGCAACGCGGCGCTCCTCGCCGTCCGGCGCGACCAGCAGCAGCGCCTCCTCGCCGAGAACGAACGCGGCCGTATCTTTCAGGAAATGCACGGCAACGATCCCACCGCCCGGCACGATCGCCCGCGTGCGCGCGGTCAGCCCTGCGGTGTCGGCACGGGCGTCGGTCATGGGGCCGCAATCTCGCTTTTCCCTCCCCTTTAGGGGAGGGTGGCTACGAGCGAAAGCGAGGAGCCGGGTGGGGTTTCGGCGACCCCACCCGGCCGCCCAGCCGAAATCGGCGGCTGCCGATTTCGGCCATGATCATTGGCCAAGTCGGAAGCACCCGACTTGGCCGGCGGCCACCCTCCCCTTCGGGGAGGGATCTCACGCCTGGCAGGCCGTAAAGCCGCGGCGGATTTTTTCCTCCGGCAGACTGCGGCCGATGAACACGATCCGACTCTCGCGCTTCTCGTCCTGCCAAGGCCGCTGGTGGTCGCCGTCGAGGATCATGTGGATACCCTGGAACACGAAGCGCTGCGGATCGCCCTTGAACGCCAGGATGCCTTTGCAGCGCAAGATGTTCGGACCTTCCTTCGCCACGAGATCCTGCACCCATGGAAAGAACTTGTCGGGATCGAGCGGCTCCTCGGTCCTCAACGCCACCGATTGCATGTCCTCGTCGTGATAATGCCTGAGGCTGTCGTGAGCATGCGCGGGCTCGCCGTCGTGGTCGTGATGATCATTTGCTTCGCCGGCTGCCAGGAAGGCCGGCTCCAGATCGAGGATGCGCTCGAGATCGAAGGCGTTGCGCTCGAGCACTTCGGCGAGCGGCAGGCTGCAACGCTCGGTCCTGTGCAGCCTGGCATAGGGATTGATGGCGCGCACGCGCAGCTCGAGCTCGCGCAGTTCCTCCGGCGTGACCAGATCCGTCTTGTTGACGAGGATCACGTCGGCGAATGCGATCTGGTTCTTCGCCTCCGGGGCGTCGCGGAGCCGATCCTGGAGCCATTTGGCATCGGCGACGGCGACGACCGCGTCGAGCCTGGTGTTGCGCCCGACCGCCTCGTCGACGAAGAAGGTCTGGGCGACCGGCGCCGGATCGGCCAGGCCGGTGGTCTCGACGATGATGGCGTCGAACTTTCCCTTGCGGCGCATCAGGCCGTCGATGATGCGGATGAGATCGCCGCGCACGGTGCAGCAGATGCAGCCGTTGTTCATCTCGAATACTTCTTCGTCCGCGCCGACGATCAGCTCGTTGTCGATGCCGATCTCGCCGAATTCATTGACGATGACCGCGTATTTCTTTCCGTGCGGCTCCGACAGGATGCGGTTGAGCAGCGTGGTCTTGCCGGCGCCGAGATAGCCGGTAAGCACGGTGACGGGAATCTTGTCGGACATGCGCCACTCGTTGCGTGAAGGATGAGGCTCGGAAATTCCGTGGGGCGGCGGGGCCCTGGCTCGTCGGGGCCTCGGCCGGCATCCTTCATATTGTGCGGCGTCGTGGCAATGGAAGTGGGCGCTTGTCCGCCTGGCCGGATCAATGCTCGGCGGGTGGGGAGGGATGGGTTATGGCCGGTTGCGGGTCGCCCAAATGTAATAATATTGCATTTCCGGCCGACTCGCTGCGCCTTGCGGAGCGCGATGGAGCCGACCCATATTGGTTCTCCCATGCAGGCCGTCCTCGCCCATCGTGCCGATCCGGAGGTCTCTCTTCGTCCGGCCCGCCTTGCCGATGTCGATGCGCTTGCGGGCATCGAGCAGCGGGTATTCCGAGGCGACCGGATCTCGCGCCGCGGGTTCCGGCGCTTCGCGCGCTCGCCGCGCGCGGCGCTGATCGTGGCGGAGGAGGACGGCGTCCTTGCCGGCTATGCGCTCGTGCTGTGCCGGGAGAAAAGCAGCATTGCCCGGCTCTATTCGATCGCGGTGGCGCCGCAATTCGCCAAGCGGGGACTGGGCTCAGCGCTGCTATCCGCTGCCGAGGAGGCGGCGATCGCCCACGACCGGATGGCAATGCGGCTCGAAGTCCACGAGGACAACGCCAAGGCGATCGCCCGTTACCGCAAGGCCGGCTACAATCTGTTCGGGCGCCACTTCCAATATTATGCCGATCGCGGCCACGCCCTGCGCTTCGAGAAGCGCCTGCGGCCACCCTTGCGGGGCCTGGAGAACGCCCCGCCTTATTTTCACCAGACCACGGAATTCACCTGCGGGCCCGCATGCGTGATGATGGCGCTGGCCTGGGCCGACCCGAGCTTGCGGCCGAGCCCGGCACTCGAATTCCGACTCTGGCGCGAGTCGACGACGATCTTCATGAGCTCCGGCCACGGCGGCTGCGAGCCCTATGGCCTCGCGGTCACGCTGCGCCGGCGCGGGCTTTTCCCGGAAATCCACGTGAGCGCGCCCCCGCCGTATTTTCTCGACACGGTGCGCTCGGAGGACAAACGCCGGGTGATGCGGCTGACCCAGCAGGAATTCCAGCGCGAAGCCGGGGAACTGGGCATTGCAACCCACCTGACTCCGCTCGGCGAATCGGGTCTGATAGCAGCGTTCGACTCGGGCGCCAGCGCGATCGTCCTCGTCGCCGGCTATGGCATGGTGCGCCGGAGAGTGCCGCACTGGGTGTTCGCGTTCGGACACGAGGGACGCTACATCCTGGTGCACGACCCTGCGGCCCGAGGCGACGAAAACGGAGTGCCGATTGCCGCCGAGACCTATGCGGTTCCCCGCACCGTGTTTGCGCAAATGATTCGTTTTGGCCGCGATAACCTCAACGCGACGATCCTCATCCGGAAAGGACCTCCCCAATGACCGGCTGGGTCATCCTGGTCGACCAGCCCAAGGACTTCGCCAACGCCGACACCCCCCACAAGGTGATCATGACGAGCGAATATCTCGCGCGTCCGAAGCTGTTCGATTTCGGCCGGCCCAAGCTCGTCAACCTGTCGCGGTCCTACGCCTACCAGTCCAAGGGCTATTACGCTTCGCTGCTCGCCGAGGCGCGCGGCCACCGCGTGGTGCCCACGGTCGAGACCATGCTCGAGCTGCGCGAAGCCAAGCTCTACGAGCACGCGCTCCCCGAGCTCGAGGACGAGCTCAACCGCTGCGCCCGCAAGGCCGACTACCAGCCGGAGGCGGAGTTCCGGCTGCTGGTCTGCTTCGGCATCGCTTCCGATGCGCGATTCGAGGCCTTCGGCCGGCTGCTGTTCGACTGGTTCCGCTGTCCGGCGCTGGAGATCACCGTCGATCCGGGAACCTGGCTCTCGATCGACCGCATCCGCGCGCGCACGATCACGCGGCTCGTCAACGGCGATGCCAGCTTCTTCCGCAACGCGCTCCACCAGCACACCAAGCGCGAATGGCGCGACCCCAAGGCGCGCTCGCTGTCGAAATACGACCTCGCGGTGCTGCACGATCCCAACGAGAAGCTGCCGCCGAGCTCGGTGGATTCGCTCAAACATTTCGCCCGCATCGCCGAGAAGCTATCGGTCGACGTCGAGCCGATCACCCGCCGGCAGCTCGACGAGCTCGCCGAATACGACGGCCTGTTCATCCGCGAGACCACCTCGATCGACAATCACACCTACCGGTTCGCGCGGCGCGCCTGGCAGGAGGGCATGCCGGTCATCGACGATCCGATGTCGATGATCCGCTGCACCAACAAGGTGTTCCTGATGGAGCTGCTCGGCTCGAACCAGGTGCCGATGCCGCAGACCCTGATGCTCGCCGAGAGCTCCGATCTGACCAGGGCCATGGACGAGCTGGGTCTGCCGCTGGTCGTCAAAATTCCCGACGGCTCGTTCTCGCGCGGGGTGCACAAGGTCAATTCGCCCGAGGAGTTCAAGCGCGTCATCGAGGAGCTGTTCGAGGAAACCGACCTGCTGCTTGCGCAGAAATTCCTGCCGACCGAGTTCGACTGGCGCGTCGGCGTGCTCAGCGGCGAGCCGCTGTTCGTGTGCCAATACCGGATGGCGCGCGGCCACTGGCAGATCGTCAAGCACCGCGCCGACGGCTCCTCGCGCGAGGGCGGGTTCCGCACCTTCGAGCTCGACCAGGCGCCCAAGGAGCTGCTCGACGTCGCCGCCCGCGCCGCCAAGCCGATCGGCGAGGGATTCTACGGGGTCGACATCAAGCAAACCGACCGCGGCTTCGTGGTCATGGAGGTCAACGACAACCCCAACCTCGAGCACGGCATCGAGGACGCGGTCGGCAAGGACGAGATCTGGATGCGGCTGCTCAAATGGTTCATCGAACGCTTCGAGCAGTGAGCGCGCCACCTCTCGGCGGAGAGCGTTACAGCGCATTCGGCTTTTTATCGTCGTCGGCCATCTTCATCTCCCCGTGAAAATATCGAAATCGCAGCGCCGCCGAATCGCCTCGCGGCTGTTCAGATCCTCGCCACGAATGCCGTGCGGGGAAGATCCAGGAGAGCCAAGCGGCGCGCTCGGTTTGCGGGGATCACCATGGCACGGGGCGGGGCGGACCTCTGATGCAGCCTATCGGGCACGCCGAGAAGCGAAGTTATCGGCGCTCCCGACGTAACCTTCGAGAACCTGGTGGTGAAAACCTGACACTTGGTACCCGAGACAAGGCCCTTTCGGGTGGGAAACGGACCCTCTTTTCACCCTCTTTCACCAGCCAAGTCTCCACCTCGCGCGTGGCCCGCGGCAGGTCAAAACGCTCGTGCCCTCAATGGGGCGGCCCTCCGAATATCCTTCGGATGACTTCATCGGCATCTGCATCAAAGCAGCGGCCATGGCTGAGCAAGATTCGCTGCGGCTGCCATGAGTGGATCCTTCCGATCGCCGACTTCGCCTTTCGCCGCTGGAAGAATAGTGGCAGCCGCATGCCGAAGAATATTTGGCCGTAGGGATGATACATCCCGGCGAGCTTGGCGGCCGTTCGCCAAGGCTCGGAAATCTTGTCCAATTCGATGTTGATGATTGTATCAGTGAGTATCAGCGTCCTTGAAGCCTTGTGGAAGAAAATGAACTCCTTGAAATAGCCGCCGGGAAAAAGCAGTTGCTCGATCTGCCCACGCCATTCTTCGGGTGCACTAGCGTCGAGGTCTCTTGTAAAATCGACGTCGACGTGCCGGGCCCGTGCCCGTTGACGCACACGCGGTGACGCCCACGAAATCGTTTCGGAAAACGCCCTCGCCCATTCCCCGATATGCGCATAATGGAATTGGTTGGGCGACACGAGATGACGAACCGTCCCCAACCCGTGTAGTTCCTTGGCCAGTCTCTCGTTGAACTTGATCGGCGAATGGAGGAAGATGTCGCCGTTTGAAAGGCGCACCACTGTCATTCGGGTCGTGAACGGAAGCGGCAGCCTGATTCCGCCTACAGTCAAATATTCGAATGGGCCATCGACGATGCCGATGTCTGGCGCGAGTGGCTTGTAGACGTTAATTGGCTCGTAAAGAGAGGCACCCATATCGCATGCCGCCAATATGCTGCGGAATGTCAAAACTATCGCACTTTAGCGTAGGCCGGCGACGTGCGCCGAATGCCCGATTTGAGGTCGAAAGCGCCGTTCGGTTTCGGGCACCCAAGTGTCAGGTTTTCACTACTAGTGGGCGCGTCATTTCGCGGAACGCTCCCGCTACCGAATGCCCGGTCAAGACGATGGGCAGTCTGACCCGCGATCTGAGAACGTCCGTTGTACATGTGACATAAACGTATTGCCTAATGTCGTCACTGGGTGTTCTTCGTCGCTTCGTCATGACCATCTCCTCGCAACACTGAAAGGCGCTCCCTCCGGTCGACGATCATATCTTCCAACGCCATAGAGGACGAGGTCTGGATGCGCCTGCTCAGGTGGTTCATCGAGCGCTTCGAGCAATGAGGCGTCTCGGCCTTATGTCCCGGGCGCAGCACAGCATGGAATGGTGTGCTGCTGAACCGGGACCTAGGCGTAAGTGATTCACAACTGGATCCCGGATCTGCGGCGCAGCGCTGAAGCGCTGCGCCTTGTCCGGGGAACGCCTCATCGCGGGCCTTGCTTCAGCCGTGCCGGATCGAACCGATCGACCTCGCCGAGCAGCTCGACAAACGCCCGCGCGCCGAACTCGAGCGCAGCCTTGCCCTTGTCCGCGGTCGCGTCACTCGCGTCCCCCATCGCGCCCGAGGCATGGAGGTCCTGGCTCATCCAGCCGAGCCGGGCCGGCCGGTCGATCCCCAGGTAGCGGAACTCGCGCGCCAGTTCGAATCCGGCGGAAGCGAAGGTTTGCGCGCGCTCGGCGCGCACCAGCTCGGGATTTGCGGCAAGCAGGATCGAGGTCTCGACGGCGCCGGCGTGAATGCCGTGGACCAGCTCCTGCTGCGTGAACAGCCCGTCCGGATAGCCGAAGCCGGACCAGGAGCAGGTAACGGCAACCATGGCGAGCCGCACCCGCAGATCCCGGGCGACGAGGTCGACGGCCGAAGCATTGCCGCCGTGGCTGTTGGCGATGACGAGCTTGCGCACGCCCGCGCGATGCACGCTCTCGCCGATCTCGACCAGCATGCGGATCAAGGTCTCGGCCGAAACCGTCAGCGTGCCCGGGAACGCGCGGTGCTCGTCCGAGGTGCCGATCGCGAGCATCGGCAGGAAGCTGACCGGAAGCCGGGCCGGCAGCAATTCGCGGGCCCGCGACAGATACGCGGCGGCGATATAGGCATCGGCCCCGAGCGGGAGGTGCGGCCCATGCTGCTCGACGGCCGCGACCGGCAGCACCGCGATCCAGCGCGCCTGATCGGCGCCGGCGAAATCCTCCCAGGTCATCTCGACCCAGTCGCGTTTGGGCAGCACCGAATTCTCCTTATGCTCTGCACATCTGATGCAAAATCCGATAAGAACGGCACCCTAGAGTCGCGCCTCGATCGCGGCAAGGGATGCGGAACGCAGCCACCATGATCAATCGAAAGCTCGCGCAGAATCTCTTGGCCGGCGTACTGATAGCATTGGGTACCGTCAGCGCGTCCGCCCAGCAGCTCGACAAGGTCCGGTTCGGCACCAATTGGGTGGCCGAGCCCGAGCACGGCGGCTTCTATCAGGCGCTCGCCGACGGCACCTACCGGCAATACGGGCTCGACGTGACGATCGTGCCGGGCGGCCCCCAGGTCAACAACCGCATCCTGCTGCCTGTCGGCAAGCTCGATTTCTTCATGAGCGCCAATCTGCTGCAGGCGTTCGACGCGGTCGCCCAGAAGGTCCCCACGATTTCGGTGGCGGCGATGTTCCAAAAAGACCCGCAGGTCCTGATCGCGCATCCGGACGCGGGCGTCGAGAAATTCGAGGATCTCAAGAAGCTCACCCTGTTCGTCTCCAAGGAGGGCGTCGCCACCTATTTGCAATGGATGAAATCCGAGTTCGGCTTCAGCGAGGCCAAGGTCAAGCCCTATACCTTCAACCCGCAGCCGTTCCTGGCCGACAAGAATTCGGCGATGCAGGGCTATGTCACGTCGGAACCCTACGCGATCGAGAAGCAGGGCGGCTTCAAGCCGAAGATCTTCCTCTTGGCGGATTACGGCTTCGACACCTACTCGACGCTGATCGAGACGCGCCGCGACCTGGTCGAGACCAGGCCGGACCTGGTGCGGCGCTTCGTCGAGGCCTCGACCATCGGATGGTACCATTTTCTCTACGCCGACAATGCACCGGCGCGCGCGCTCATCCACAAGGACAATCCGGAGATGACCGACGAGCTGATCGCCTATTCGGTCGACAAGCTCAAGCGCTACGGCATCGTCGATTCCGGCGACACGCTCGAGCTCGGCATCGGCGCCATGACCGACGCGCGGGTCAAGAGCTTTTTCGACAAGATGGCGCGGGCGGGCGTCGTCGATCGGGCGATCGATTTCCACAAATCCTATACGCTGCAGTTCGTCGGCAAGGGCGTCGGCGTCGATCAGCGGCCGAAGCAATAACATTGCCACGTGCTTCCCATGCGTGAAGCTTTTGCGGCGCCCATCCTCGCGCTTCGCCGCGTCGGGAAGACATTCCCGAATTCGGTCGTCGCGCTCGACGAGCTCGACCTCGAAGTGCGCGAGGGCGAGTTTTTGTCGCTGCTCGGCCCCTCCGGTTGCGGCAAGTCGACCGCGCTGCGCCTGATCGCCTCGTTGTCCGAGCCGAGCCGCGGCGAGGTCGTCTGGAGCAGCGACGCGCGCGAGCCGGGCCGCAATTCCCATGCGATCGGCTTCGTGTTCCAGGAGCCGACCCTGATGCCGTGGGCGACGGTGTTCGCCAACGTTTTTCTGCCGCTGCGGCTCGAGGGCATCGACGAACGCACCGCGACGCCGCGCATTGCCCGCGTGCTCGACCGCGTCGGCCTTGCCGATTTTGCCAAAACCTATCCGCGCGAGCTCTCCGGCGGCATGCGCATGCGCGTCTCGTTGGCGCGCGCGCTCGTGACCGATCCCGAGCTTCTGCTGATGGACGAGCCGTTCGCGGCGCTCGACGAGATCACCCGGTTCCGCCTCAACAACGATCTGCTCTCGCTGTGGCGGGCGCTCGGCAAGACCGTGGTGTTCGTCACGCATTCGGTGTTCGAATCGGTGTATTTGTCGAACCGCATCGTGGTGATGACGCCGCGACCCGGGCGGGTGTTCGCCGAGATTGCGATCGACGCCCCCTATCCGCGCGACGAATCCTTCCGCACCTCGGCCGAATACGCCGGCTACTGCCGCAAGACCTCGCAGGCGCTCGCCGCCGCCATGGGTGAGGGAGTGCGCGCATGAACGGCTCCGCCGCCTGGATGGCTCGGCCGGAGGCGGTGCTGCGCATTGCCCTGCCGCTCGTCATGCTCGCGCTCGGGATCCTCGCCTGGCACCTCGTCGTCGAGATCAACGGCATTCCGCCCTATGTCCTGCCGGGGCCGGCGCTGGTGGCGCACACGCTGGTGGCCGATTGGCCGGTGCTGTCCGCCTCGCTCGCCGTCACATTGCTGACGACCTTGCAGGGCCTGGCGCTCGCCGCCGGCGGCGGCATCGCGCTGGCCATCCTGTTCAACCAGTCGCGGCTCGTCGAATATTCGCTTTATCCCTATGCGGTGATCCTGCAGGTGACGCCGATCGTGGCGATCGCCCCGCTGCTGCTGATCTATCTGCCGCAGCCGGCGGCCGTGCTCGCCTGCGCGTGGATCGTCGCGTTCTTTCCCGTGCTCGCCAACACCACGCTCGGGCTCAATTCGGTCGATCACAATCTGGCGGACCTGTTCCGGCTCTACCGCGCCTCGCGCTGGCAGACGCTGCGGCACCTCAAGCTGCCGGCGGCGCTACCCTATATGCTCGGCGGCCTGCGCATCGCGGGCGGGCTTTCGCTGATCGGCGCGGTCGTCGCCGAGATCGCCGCCGGCTCCGCCGGCGCCGGCTCGGGCCTCGCCTACCGGATCGCCGAATCCGGGTATCGGCTCGACATTCCCCGCATGTTCGCGGCACTCGTGCTGCTGGCGGTGACCGGGATCGTCATCTATTTCGCCACGTCGCTCGTCTCGCATCTCGTGCTGCGGCGCTGGCACGAAAGCGCGATCGCCCGGGAGCCGTGAGTCTCCCCAGTGCTCTGCCGGCAACCGCGCGGCCTGCATGTCTCGCTTGCGGACCGCGATGTTGACCTCGCCTGCAAGGGCTGGCTTGGTCCGCCGGGGAGGTGCATGGAGTGGATGGGGATCCCATGAGCAATCGCATCGATCTCGACGGCCGCGTCGCGGTGGTCACCGGCGGCGCCCAGGGCATCGGCCGGGCGATCGTCGAGCGATTTCTTCGCTCCGGCGCCACGGTGTCGATCTGGGACCGCGACCATGCGCTCGCCGCGCAGACCGCGAGCGAGCTCGCCAATTCCGGTCGCGTCGAAACCTGCGCGGTCGACGTGACCCGGCTCGAAGAGGTCGAGCGCGCCTGCGAACGCACGCTCACCGGCTTCGAGCGCATCGACATTCTCGTCAACAATGCCGGGATCGCCGGCCCGAACCAGAAGACCTGGGACTATCCGCCCGAGGCCTGGGACGCGGTGATGGCGGTCAACCTCGACGGCCCCTTTCATTGCTGCCGCACGCTCGTGCCGCACATGATCGCGCAGAACTACGGGCGCATCGTCAACATCGCGTCGATCGCCGGCAAGGAAGGCAATCCGAACGCCTCCGCCTATTCGGCTTCGAAGGCCGCGCTCATCGCCTTGACCAAATCCTTGGGAAAAGAGCTTGCCGAATACGATATCGCGGTGAATTGCATCACGCCCGCCGCCGCCCGGACGGCGATCTTTTCGCAAATGAGCGAGGAGCACATCGCCTACATGCTGGCCAAGATTCCGCGCGCCCGCTTCGTCGAGGTCGAGGAGGTCGCGGCGCTCGCGGCATTCTGTGCCTCGGCGGAATGCTCCTTCACCACCGGGGCCGTGTTCGACATTTCCGGGGGCCGGGCGACCTATTGATGGAACGGTCGCGCGAGCCAGGCGCCGACGCGCTCAACGAACGGCGGCGGCGATTGCGGGCGATTGCGCTGATGTGCGGCGCTTGCGCGTGCTTCGCCTGCCTCGACGCGTCGGCGAAATTCCTCAACGGCCATCTCGACACGCTGCAGGTGGTGTGGGCGCGCTACGCCAGCGCGTTCGCGCTCACGTTCCTGGTCTCGAACCCGCTCACCCGCCCGGGCCTCGTCGTGACCACGCGGCCGGTGCTGCAGATCGGCCGTTCGCTGCTGCTGCTGTTCTCGACCCTGCTCAACGTCCTGGCGCTGCGCTATCTGCAGCTCGACCAGACGGTATCGATCCTGTTCTCGACGCCGTTTTTCGTCGCGCTGCTGTCCGGCTTCGTGCTCGGCGAATGGGCCGGCTGGCGGCGCTGGACCGCGATCGCGATCGGGTTTTCGGGCGTGCTGCTCATCGCCCGCCCCGGCATGGGCGGCATGCATCCGGCCGCGCTGCTCTGCGTCGCCGGCGCGATCTGCTATGCCGTCTACAACATCTCGACCCGGGTGCTCGCCCGCACCGATTCCAACGAGACGACGCTGTTCTATTCGAATTTCGTCGGGAGCGTGGCGGCGCTGCCGGCGCTCCCCTTCGTATGGACGACGCCGCATGACCCGGTCGTGATCGTGCTCATGGTCCTGATCGGCGCATTGGGCAGCTTCGGCCATTACCTGTTGATCGCCGCGCACCGGCTCGCCTCGGCTTCGGTGCTGGCGCCCTTCATCTACAGCCAGCTGATTTGGGCGATCGCGGCAGGCTATCTGGTGTTCGGGCAATTGCCGAGCGAATGGACGCTCGCGGGCGCGGCAATCGTGATCGCATCGGGGCTTTACATTCTCTACCGCGAGCACAAGCTAAGGGGCTGAACGAGCCGTCATTCCGGCCGGGCGCAAGCGAGAGCCGGTATTCATGATCATCACCGTTTCCATATCTCGATCGGTGTTCATGGGTCCCGGTGCACGCTTGCTTCGCTCGCGCGACCGCAATGACGGGGAAGCACCAAATCCAGGACCAACCCCATGTACGACAATCTTCTCGCGAACGTGCCGACCGAGCTTTACATCGGCGGCAAATGGCGGCCGGCGGCCGACAAGGGGCGATTCGACGTCATCGATCCGGCCACGGAGGCGACGATCGCCTCGGTCGCGAGCGCCGGCGTCGCGGACGCCAAGGCCGCGGTCGATGCGGCGAGCGATGCGTTCCCGGGCTGGGCCGCGCGCAAGCCGCGCGAGCGCGGCGAGATTCTGCGCAAGGCGTTCGAGCTGATCCTGCAGCACAGCGAGCGCTTCGCCCGCCTGATCACGCTCGAGAACGGCAAGGCGCTTTCGGATTCGCGCGCCGAGGTCGCGTATTCGGCCGAGTTCTTCCGCTGGTACGCCGAGGAAGCGGTGCGCAACATCGGCGAGGTTTCGCGCGCGCCGACCTCGGGTGCCCGCATCCTGGTGCAGCACAAGCCGGCGGGCGTTGCCGTGCTGGTCACGCCGTGGAATTTCCCGGCCGCGATGGCGACGCGAAAAATCGGCCCGGCGCTCGCGGCGGGCTGCACCGTCGTGCTGAAACCCGCTTCCGAGACGCCGCTCACCATGCTGGCGCTGATGCCCCTGCTGGAAGAGGCCGGCGTCCCCGGCGGCGCGGTCAACGTCATTCCCTCGCGCAGCTCTGGGCCCGTGGTCGGCGCCATGCTGGCCGATCCGCGCGTGCGGGTGATCTCGTTCACCGGCTCGACCGAGACCGGGCGCAAGCTGCTGCACGGCGCGGCCGACCACGTGGTCAAGCCGGCGATGGAGCTCGGCGGCAATGCACCGTTCATCGTATTCGAGGACGCCGATATCGATGCGGCAATCGAGGGCGCGATGATCGCCAAGATGCGCAACATCGGCGAGGCCTGCACGGCCGCGAACCGGTTCTACGTGCAGGAGAAGGTTCACGACGAGTTCGCGAAAAAGCTCTCCGCGCGCATGAGCGCGCTCAAGATGGGCAACGGGCTCGAGGACGGCGTCGCCGTGGGCCCGCTGGTCAACGCCGATACCCGCAACAAGGTCGTGAGCCTCGTCGAGGATGCGGTCGGCAAGGGCGCGCAAGTGCTGATCGGCGGCAAGCCGACGAACGGCAAGGGCTTCTTCTATCCGGCGACGGTCATCACCAAGGTGCCGGACAATGCCCAGCTGCTGCGCGAGGAGATCTTCGGCCCGGTGGCGGCAATCCAGACCTTCAAGTCCGAGGACGACGTGGTCGCGCGCGCGAACGACACCGAATACGGCCTCGTCGCCTATCTCTACACACGCGACATCGGCCGCGGCCTGCGCGTGTCCGAGCGGCTCGAATACGGCATGGTCGGGCTCAACCGCGGTCTCGTGTCGGACCCGGCGGCGCCGTTCGGCGGCATGAAGCAGAGCGGCATCGGGCGCGAAGGCGCGCACGAGGGCCTGATGGAGTTCATGGAGACGCAGTACATCTCCGTGAGCTGGTAAAGTTTTCCCTCCCCGAAGGGGAGGGTCGGTGCCGAGCGCAGCGAGACACCGGGGTGGGGTTCGGCTTGCCCCACCCGATCGCGCTTACGCGCGATCGACCGCCCCTCCGGGGAGGTAGAAGAGCGCATCCCATTGACTCCCCCGTCATCATGCCGAGAGTCGCGGGTCCTTTGCCGACACGGCTGCGGGACGCGGAGAACGGGATGGCCGCCGAGAAGCTTGACGTCTTGATGGTTGGGCCGGTGATGCCGCTGATCGAGCAGGGCATCGGGCGCGCGTTCACCCTGCATAAGCTCTGGGAGGCGCCCGATCGCGAGGCGCTGATCGCACGGCTTGCGCCAGGGCT
>WNGL01005661.1_pt1 | contig 19698 bp, 18 predicted proteins | sample 5400591 | NCBI WGS metagenome assembly WNGL01 (sample SAMN13153377, study PRJNA577476) | soil metagenome | isolation source: 80 cm soil or saprolite under Garry oak tree replicate 1 | place: USA:California | collected 2016-06-15 | reverse complement strand
CAGGGCATACCAGGTGAACAAGACTTCCTGCAATTCGCTCGTGAGCTGCTTGTACTCCACTGCGCGACGCGCCTGCTCCGCCAGTGGTTCCAGGCGTGGCGCGATCTCGCTCACAATATCGCGCAGGCGTTCCAGGTTTTGCTCAGTCTGGCGCAGGCGATTTTCGGAGTCGGTTCGCTGCACCTGGTATGGTCGAATGCCCGCCGCGTCCTCAAACAGGCCGCGTCGTTCTTCGGCGCGCAAACTGAGAGCAGCATCGATCAAACCCTGTCCAACGACTGTATACGAGTCGTGACCAATGCGCGCCTGCGCCAGTAACAACACGATATCTTTGAGGCGCACTCGCTGCTTATTGATGAGGTACTCGTTCTCGCCTGAGCGGTAACTGCGACGCGTGACAGTGATTTCGCTGTATTCCGAAGGCACCCACCCGGTGCTGTTATCCAGCGTCAGCGAAACCTCGGCCATGCCAAGCGCGGATTTGCCATGTCCACCGGCAAAGATGATATCCTCGCTCTTTTTCCCACGCAGCTGGCGCATACTCTGCTCTCCCAGCACCCAGCGCACCGCGTCCGCCACATTTGACTTCCCCGCGCCATTTGGTCCCACGACCGCCGTGATACCCGTGCTAAACTCCAACACCGTGCGCACAGCAAAGCTTTTAAAGCCCAGCATTTCCAAGCGTTTCAGATACACAGTTTTGCCTATCCTTTAGAAAATATATAAGATGATGGCTGCGCTGACAGTTCCCAAAAATATGGCGTCATAATACCATACTTTTAGTAGGATTTATACAGCCATTAGAATATGCTTAGAAAGTTCACCTCAAGCACAAATATTAGCAGCTATAGCTTGACTTCTGGCGGGAATGACTGTACACTCAAGACCAAGCAAGATCAATTCTGGATAGGTAAGTACAGCTATATGACTGAAAAACAGAGATTCCTGACGATTGCAGAGGCGGCTGAGTTTCTGCATGTCAGTGAGACTTCATTGCGACGTTGGACCAATAGTGGGAATTTACGCTGTTTTCGTGTCGGTGTGCGAGGTGAGCGGCGCTTCCAGGTAGAGGATTTATTGGAGTTCGTGGCATCCGGGAAGGTACAGCAGGAGCCACCGTCGATAGCAAGCGAGATCGGCAACAATCCCGCTTCTCTGGAGCGCCATATCTGCCTGTTCTTTCGCAACCTGGACGAACAATGGCAAATGATGCGTCCGTACCTTTTAGATCATCTCGGTACGAGGGTACCAGTACTCTACATCCAGGACGGCACACCACCCGAACGCTTGCTAGAGTTACTGCGCGCGGAAGGGCTGCCAGTGGATGAACTCATTGCAAACGGGTTATTGCGTATCCTACCGCCCGAGCAAGCCTACCTGTTGACAGGCCGATTCGATGCTCAGCGGATGCTCGCCTTTATGGAGTCTGCCATCCTGGCAGCGCTGGCAGCGGGCTACGATCGCGTGTTCCTGACAGGAGAGATGACATGGTCACTCCCGAATGCACCTGGTGCTGAAGGGATGATGCACTACGAGGCACTGCTCAACCCACTGGTTGATAAGTATCCAGGATCGACGATTGTCTGCCAGTATGATCTGAGGCGTTTTGACGGCCCCAGTTTGCTCGATGCATTGCTGACCCACCCATCAGTACACGTATCGCGCGGACGGGTAGCTGGATTCTACGGCCTGTGAGCTGTAAGCTTGCAGAGAGAGGAGGGATTCGCGCAATTACTGTTCCGGTTTAGTTACATGGGAGAGTCACGAAACAAAGGTGTCTTTCGGAAAGTTTGAAAGCCGTGGAGGCTACCATGAAGATTCGGAGGCAGTCATGAAAATTCGAGATCAAGAGATCATGCTCCCCACGAGCATGGTTGGAAACTACCCTAACCCCCGCTGGTGGGACGCCTATTTTGCTCGCTATTGGACTGGAGACCAACGCCCCCCCGATTCCCTTGAGCGGGAAGCTCTTGAGGACGCTGTCTTAGCCATTGCTCACGACCAGGAACAAGCAGGATTGGACATTATCACCGATGGCCGCCTGCACGCTGATAACTACGGTGATCAAGCCCTTTATTACTACTACGTACGCCTGGGTTATGACCTCAAGGGAGGTTACCTCGGCTTCCCCATCTACAGCCGTCTGCACGCTGGCACGCTGGCTCAAGAAGTCAGACGGCGCGGTGCAATCATGTTGGAGCAGGCCAAAGCCCTCAAGAAGGCCACGAACAAGCCGACGAAGGTCCAGTATACGGGCATTCAGGTACTGGGCCAGGCCACCAACGACCTGTACTACAAATCCAGCCGCGACCGGGCGATGGATATCGCCAAAGCGATCAACGAGGACATCCTGGAAGTGGACGCCCTCGGCGTGGATTTCATTCAGCTCGACGAGTTTACCTGGCCCTATGGCTTTGAGGATTGGGCCATCGAGGCGTTCAACCGCGCAGTGGAAGGAGTCAAGCACGCCAAAATTGTCTGTCACATCTGTTGGGGCAACTGGGGCGGCACGCCTGCCTACATGCCAGATCAGACGGCACAGGCAGGAGAGATCTTTGACCTCACGCAGCGCCAGGGACCGACGCCTGGTGATAGCACCTTTGTCATTCCGAAAGCCTACGAGGGCAAGATGGATGTGCTGAATCTGGAGATTGGTGGCCGACGACGAGACCTGAGCGGGCTGGCTACTATACTCAAGCAGCATCCCCTGCCGAAAAACCTCCAGTTCTGGGCTGGGGTGATCGATGTGAAGAGCACGATCACTGAAACTGCTGAGGAAGTAGCTGACCGCATCCGGCAGGTCATGTCGGCCGTTCCTGCTGATCAATTGGGTCTCACTACCGACTGCGGTCTGATTCTGCTTCAGCGCTATATTGCCGTCGATAAACTGCACGCACTGGCAGCTGGGGCGCAGATCGTTCGTAATGAACTGGCGAGGACTCCAGTAGCAGCGGGTCAGGCGCGATAGATCGGGTCCGTATATAGGAGCGCGATGTACCGATTTTCCTTGCGCGAAGGCACGATACAATCGCGCCCCTACGGCCGATCACACCTGGAGGTGTGAGATGCCTATTTTGACACTGAAATGCCCAGAATGCGGCCACACGTTTCAGGGATTGGTCCTGGCGGGTACACGTCCACCGGAGGAGTGGGTTTGTTCCAAGTGCGGTAGCAGGAGGGCAGAGGTTGTATACGATAAGGAACCCGTCCCGCATCCCTGGGAAGGGGAGCATGGTGTTGGGCTTTGTTCATGCTGTAACTGAGGACAAATCATGCGACTGACAGAGAAAGTAGCCATTATAACTGGTGGAGGTTCTGGCTTTGGTGAAGTGACGGGACATCTTTTCGCTCGTGAGGGAGCGGCAGTAATGCTCGCAGACATCAATGGTGCTGCGGCCCGAACAGTTGCGGAGTCCATTACTGCTGAAGGTGGCCGTGCAGCCTGGGCTGAAACCGATGTCACCTCTAGTTCAAGTGTTGACACAATGGTTCGTGCAACCCTGAGCCAATTTGGGCAAGTGGATATCCTTTTTAACAATGCCGGCATCGAAGGCTTTGGTTCGGTCATCGAGACCGACGAAGCGACCTGGGACCGCATATTTGCCGTCCATGTGCGTGGCGCGTACCTGTGTTCAAAGTACGCCCTCCCGGCTATGATCGAAGGTGGGCGTGGCGGTGTGGTCGTAAATGTCTCATCGGTTGCCGGCCTCGTTGGACTGCAATACATGTCTGCCTACTGCGCAGCCAAGGGGGCTATTATCGCTCTGACACGTGCCATGGCCGCCGATTTCGCACCACATGGCATCCGTGTGAACTGTATTGCGCCGGGCACGACGATGACGCCCCTGGGCCAACGATTGATTGAGAACGACACGCCGGAGAAGTTGGCACAGAGACTGAGTCGCTACCCGCTTGGTCGTTTTGCACAACCTGAAGAAATTGCGCGTTCTGTATTATTTCTCGCTTCGGATGACAGCTCGTATGCGACAGGCATGTGCCTGGTTATGGATGGTGGATTAACCTGCGTGTAGGGCAACTCCTTGTGACTGCCCGTCTCGCACACGCCAAGATATGGATGAAAACAATGGAGCATTATCCACTATGGATCAATGGCGAGCCCTGGGACACTGGTACGCGCCTGACAGTCACCGACAAAGCCACTGGCTCCCCCTGGGCAACAGTCAGCCAGGCAGGGCCGAAGGAAGTGGATGCAGCGGTTACAGCGGCAAGTCAGGCCTTTGCGCATAAGCCACTGACTGTCACGCAACGCTACGAGATACTGCTGAGAGCAGCCGGGCTGATCCGCGCGCGACTTGACGAACTGGCGCTGACGATGGCTTACGAGGCAGGGAAGCCACTGCGCGATGCTCGTGCAGAGGCCGAGCGTGCGGCAGATACCTTCAGCTGGTCAGCCGAGGAAGCCAGGCGCATTCACGGCGAGATGGTACCACTCGAGGCAACGCCCGGCTCTGAAAACCGCCTGGCCTTCACCATGCGTGTCCCGGTTGGAGTAGTCTGCGCCATCACCCCGTTCAACTTTCCTATCAACCTCGTCGCGCATAAGATCGCTCCGGCACTGGCTGCTGGCAATGCCGTTGTGCTCAAACCAGCCTCCTACACCCCCGTTGTAGCGGCCAAGTTATGCGCGATTCTGACCGAAGCTGGATTGCCACCGGGCTGGCTGAACCTGGTTGTTGGGCCAGGTGACAGCGTTGGAAATGCACTGTTAAGCGATGTGCGTATTGGTTTCTACACCTTCACAGGCTCGGTGCCTGTGGGTGAAGCGCTCAAGCGTACCATCGGGCTGCGTCGTTGTACGTTGGAACTCGGCTCCAACTCGGCAGTGATCGTGCATGAAGACGCCGACATCGCCACTGCCGCTACCCAGTGCGCCCTGAAGGGCTTCGCCTATGCCGGCCAGGTGTGTCTCTCGGTGCAACGCATCGTGGTTCATCACGCCGTTGCCGAGGAGTTTACCACAAAGCTGGTACGCGTGAGCCAGGGTCTGCGCCTGGGCGATCCGAAGGACCCAACAACTGACATCGGGCCAATGATCAGCGAAGACGAGGCGAAGCGAGCGGAGTCGTGGATCCAGGAAGCGGTTGCTGCGGGCGCATCATTGCTCACCGGAGGACAGCGCGACGGGTCATTCCTGACACCGGCGGTGCTGACGCATGTGCTGCAGCACATGCGTGTCGTCTGCCAGGAAACCTTCGCCCCGATTGTGGCCGTGCAAACGTACGAGACGCTCGAGGAGGCATTGAGGATAGCAAACGACTCTGAATTCGGATTGCAGGCTGGTGTATTCACAGGGTCACTGGCTGTCGCTATGGCAGCAGCGCGTGGCCTGCGTGTCGGCGGGGTGATGGTTAACGACACATCGTTCTACCGTGCGGGCCAGATGCCCTATGGCGGTGTGAAGCGGAGTGGTATGGGTCGTGAAGGACCACGTTACGCCATTGAGGAGATGACCGAACTGCGGTTGGTCGTCCTCAACCCAGAGGGCTGATCTTTGACCAGGCAGAACGAATTGTAGCGCAACAAGAAATAAAGTTAGGCCATTGATGATGCGTAAATGGAGTGGCACCCCCTGCGGGGACCTTGCCCGGGGGACAGGTAGCCAGACCTGGTGCACGTCCATCTTTGAAAAAGGTTATTGATTATGCGTCTTGCGAACAAAATCGCCCTGGTTACTGGGGCAGGCTCCGGCATTGGGCGCGGAATCGCCCGTCGCTTCGCTGCTGAAGGGACATCTCTGGCGCTTAATGACATTGCTGAAGCGCCGTTGCAGGAGACGGCGGCCTTGATCGAAGAGGTGGGCGGCCAGTCTATTTCTGTGGTGGGCAACGTGACAGTACGGGCGGACGCAGAGCGCATGGTCGAAGCTGCAGTCAGCGGCTTTGGGCGATTGGATATCGTCGTGAACAATGCCGGTATTACCGGCTCGCGCCAGGCCACGCTCGCGCACCTGACTCCCGACGAGGAATGGGAGCGTGTGATGGCAGTCAACGTCAGCGGCGTGTTTCAGGTGGCGCGTGCTGCCATTCGGCAGATGCTGGCACAGGGAAGTGGGACTATTATCAATATTGCATCGACCGCCGGGTTCGTGCCTTTTCCGGCACGGGCCGCTTATAATGCCTCAAAAGGTGCTGTTATCTCGTTCACCCGTGCGCTGGCGTTGGACTATGCGCCCAACCATATTCGGGTTAACGCGATCTGCCCCGGCATGGTTGAGACGGCGATGACACGTTGGCGGCTGGACGTTCCAGAACTGCGCCAGCAGGTATTGGACACGATCCCCTGGGGTCGTATCGGCCAGACTGAGGATATCGCCGCTGCTGCGGTCTATCTTGCTTCGGACGAAGCCGACTTCGTCACTGGCCACATGCTGGTGATAGATGGCGGCTGGACCATCAAATAAGATTCTCCACATCATTCGAGAAGAGGGGGTAGGCTATGTCAATCTTTACTTCAGAAGAGAAGCGGATGTCGCTGGCTGAGGCGGCATCCATCGTACAAGATGGCATGACGATTGCCGTTGGCGGCGGACTATCCTGGCGCGAGCCTATGGCCTTGCTGCGCGAACTTATTCGACAGGGACGGCGTAATTTGCATGTGGTCGGATCCGCGCATGGTGTGGACATAGACCTGCTGTGCGGCGCAGGTGCGATCGGTGTGGTAGAAGAATCGTACGTCGGTTTCGAGCACGATTTCGGCATGGCACCGAACTTCCGACGTGCCTGCGAAAGTGGAATTGTACGAGTACGCGACACTTGCTGTCATACCCTCATCCAGCAATTGCGGGCAGCCGAGTTCGGCGTGCCTTTTCTGCCGGTGCGGAGCGTGCAGGGCACCGATTTTCTGCGTTTGCACCCGGAATACAAGACCATGACCTGCCCGTTCACGGAGCTGCCACTGGTGCTGGTACCGGCACTTGCGCCAGATGTCGCTATTGTTCACGCACACTATGGTGATGCCCAGGGCAACTTGAAGATACTGCCACCGCTGGTCGCAGATCTCTTTTTCATTCGCGCTTCCAAGCATGTCATTGCCACCGTCGAGCAGGTACTTCCAACGGACGAATTGCGAGAGATGGAGCCAAACGTCCCATATTTCTGGGTAGAGTCGGTGGTTGAAGTCCCTTACGGAGCGCATCCTACCTCGTGCTATCCATTCTATGCTTATGACCGTGCGCACCTGGCAGCATACTATGCTGCTGCGCAGGCGGGGGCTGACGCCTTCGCACGCGCGTACCTGGCCCCTTACGTGTTCGAGTCTGCAACCCATGACGACTATCTTGCGCGCATCGGGGGGCTGGCGAAACTCCAGGCGCTTGCAAGCTGGAAGGATGGCGATGATGCCTGGCGTGCGCTCTTCACCACACCGGAAGGAGCTATCGCATGAAGGCCGAATCAATCACCTACGCCACGCTCCCCGAAGTGATGATCTACCAGGTGGCACGCACCATCAAAGATGGCGAACTGGTTTTCCATGGCTACGGCTCGCCGGTGCCGACGCTTGCCATGCTCTTAGCCAGGCGCACGCATGCACCCCACATGGTACATGTCGAGGGCGCTACCTATGGCGTGAACCCGGAACCACCGTTTCTCCCGCCGACCTCTAACGATTGGGTGCTGGAGCGTGGTCGGGTCATGGCGCTGGGTATCAGTGACCTGTTCGATATCGCGGCACGCGGAGACATGGGGCGTATGTTCCTCTCCGGTGTGCAGATCGACCGCTACGGCAATCTGAATGTCACTGCGATTGGAGACCCTGATACTCCCCAGGTCAAGCTGCCTGGCGGCGGTGGCGGGTGCAACCTGTCGGGAGATGTCCAGCATATCACCGTCTGGACTGCCGGACACCGTGCACCAGTGAACAAGGCTGGCAAACGGCAGTTTCGCTTCGTCCAGCAGATCGATTTTATTTCGTCCATTGGTCATGTCACACGGGATGGTATCCCCCGCGAAGCGCTGGGTCTGCGCGGCGGGGGACCGGAATGGGTCGTGACCGAGTTAGGCGTCTTCGATTTTGAGCCGGTGACGCACGTCTTACGCCTGCGTGCGCTCTTCCCGGATACGACCGTTCAGGACGTGCTGGATAACACCGAATTTGAGCCGGTGATTGCGCCGGAGGTAAGCACGGTGCCACTTCCCGCGCCCGAACACGTCGCGCTGATTCGTCGTTTTGACCCGCTCCGCACGCACCAACGTGAGTTCAAGTCAGCGGACCTGTCGCGCTGTTTCGATTTATAGGAGGTCTTTGTGGATATCACTCTCACCCAAACCACCAACGCCCAGTGGACCCGTCTTGTAGAAGAGTATATGCAGAAGAGCGAACCCATCATCAATGTCCATCGCGATGACAAAAGAAAATACAATGCCATCTTTGTCGGCGGCGGCGCAGGAGGCCGTTTTGGTTCAGGCTATCTGCGCGCCCTTGGGGGGCGACAGCTCATCGCAGACCGCTGGCCGTTCCTGGGAGGCAGTTGCCCTCACCTGGCGTGTGTGCCGCACCACCTCTTCTCAGAGGCCGCTCGCGAGCTGGACCTCATGCGCTGGTTCTCAGGAAAGCTCTGGTTCCCCGATGCCACCAACCTGCGAGCGTCGATCCTCGAGATGGTGGAGCTATTCAAGGCAGGCCGGGGGACGGCTCACGCCTTCATGAACTGGCAGTCTAAAGAGCAGCTCGACCTGGAATACATCCTGAACGCTCCCGCCACTGTTATCGACAATCACACCGTGGAGGTGGCAGGAGAGCGCTTCCAGGCGGACAACCTGGTGCTCGGCACAGGTGCCGCGACGGCCTTTCCCAACATCCCCGGAACCGAGTTGCACGGCGTGTATGACTTTGCGACGCTGATCGAAGATCTCGACTTTGAGCCGAGCCGCTGCGTCATCATTGGCGGCTCGAAGACCGCCATTGAGTATGGGTCGTTTTTCCAGGCGGCTGGTTGTCCCACAACGATCGTTGCACGCAAACCTCTTATGCGCACAGCCAGCATGCATCATGTAGATGAAGACCTGCGTCAATACGTAGTCGATGGCATGCGCAAGCGCGGTATGCAGATTCTTGAAGGGGTCGAACCGGTCGCGATTCAGGGCGATGGCAAGGTACAGCAGGTCACCATTCGCGATATGAGGGATGGAAGCGAGCAAACCCTGCCATGTGACTTCGTGTTCATTGGTACGGGGGAGCGGCCAAAGTCCGAACACTACCGGGAAGTACTCGGCGTCGCGGTAGGGGAGAAGGGCGAAATCCTTGTTGATAAACACATGCGTACGAGTGTACCCAATGTCTATGCGATTGGTGATCTGATCGGTCCGCCGATGGAGATGTTCAAGGCCCGTAAAGGAGGGGTGACGGCCGCTCGCAACATCATGGGCGAATCCTGCGAGTTTGACTGGACGGATTACCCTGACTTTCTGCATTCCACCTATGAGATAAGCTGGGTCGGTTTGTCGGAGGAGGAAGCCAGGCAGCGATACAAGAATGTGGTCATTATTCAGATGCCGCCCAAGGGTGTGCCATATGCTGATATCCCGCTTCCGTGTGCCGAAGGCACGATGCTCTACGCCTTTATGTTCCCAGAGTTGTCTGGGTTCCAAAAAGCGGTTGTCGATGGTGACACGCGCCGCATGCTTGGCTTTCATCATGTTGGTTACGGGGCGAAGGACGCTTTCCAGTATCTCGACCACCTGATGCGGCGTCCAGGGGGGATCACCATTGACGAGATGGGGAGCATGAACGAGCTATTCCTCAATCCTGAGCATTTCATTCAACTCTCTCGGTTGCGTGCTGGCTCGCCCGATCTGCGCGACCTGTGAGGATATAGCGCTAGCCGATCAATGCAGGAGAGGGAACGTTATGAAAGACACGGTAATGCCATCAACATGGCGGTCAGTACAGAACCTGGTCCCGTTGCCATATCGCCGCGTCAGCGTGCAGCCCTACCACGGGCCAATGACGGAAGATGCCATTAGCACGCTGCTGCTCAGCCGCGAGGCCTACCGTCGCACCGATTTTATCGTGCTGCGCGGAGAAGATGGGCAGCACGCCGTGGTTGCCATCACACGAGCAGAAAACGAACCGCTGTTTTCGCAAATTACGTCGGTCGAGGTACTGGCGCTGCCAGAAACGTGCGTGTATACCGAGCGCGAGTCTGTCGACCCAGCCAACCGCTCGGCGCTGGCCCAGGTAGCACATGAACTTGGCATCGGCCCAGAAGGCACGCTCGTCGTCAAGGGACTGTACGACCATGTCAACTTCATCCACCACCCGAAGCCCCTGTTGGTGCGGGTGGTAGAGGTTGCGCCGCCCGAACCACCAAAATTGTACGGGCTGTCTCAGCAGGTTCTGAGCTATGCGGATCTCCCCCCGATTCGCTTAGAATTAGAGCGCATTGAGGTGCGTGAACTGGCCGAGAGCGTGCATCCAGCAGCGTACCTGGTCCCATGTCGCTCCGGTGGGTTGGACGATTTACCGGCCACTGTCTATTTTCTGGATGAGCATCCAGAGCGTCATGATTGGACGATGATCGGCTGCGAACGCAGTTTGCAATTCCACCGGCATTTTTATGGTGACGAACCGCCACGGGTTGAGATGTGTCCGCGCCGCATAGCAGGCGAGCGTACAGAACCAACACTGTTGAAATGCTGCCTGCTGGAAACGCACATTGAGCAAGACAAGAACATGATGGTCGTACCCTGGGGCGCAGACCTCGCCATGGTCGAGGCTGCGCTTCGCAAGCTGTCAGAGGAGATTGAGTATGCCTGAGCGAGCCTGGGCGCACGTAGTTGAGGGCCTGCTAACCGGCCGCACACAGCCACCGCGCAAGAGCGGACTAACCATGATCATCGACAAAGGACATGGCCCTGCCGCAACTGCTGATCTGCTTGAGATGTGTGGCGATGTGATAGACCACTGGAAATGCACTTTTGGCACCTCGGCCTTTGTGCCTGCAGACGTGCTGCGCCGTAAACTGATGCTGTTGACAGCCCAAGGCATCCTGACGTATCCAGGTGGAACGTTATTAGAGGTCGCTATCGTGCGCGGCAGTTGCCGACCTTTCATGCAGCATGCGCATATGCTGGGATTCAGCGCGGTGGAGATCTCGGATGGTACAATCCCGCTGCCGCCGCGTCGCCGACGCAACGTGATCCGCTGCGCACTCGACCACGGCCTAACACCGATCACCGAGGTTGGCAAGAAGGACCCGGCGCAGCAGCCCACGGCCATCGAACTGGCCGAGCAGGCACTTCAGGACCTTGAATGTGGCGCGGCCTACGTAACGGTTGAATCGCGCGAATCCGGCAAGGGCATCGGCATCTACGACGATCATGGCGCGGTGCGTGCGGATGCGGTGGCAGCGATATGCGAACACATGGGACCACAGGTTGATCGCCTGATCTGGGAAGCACCGCTCAAGAACCAGCAGACTTACCTGATCCAGCAATTTGGCCCGAATGTCAATCTTGGCAATATTCCAACGGGCGAAGTGCTGGCCCTGGAGGCGCTGCGGGCAGGGTTGCGCTTCGAAACGTTCTATCGCATTGCGACAGAATTGGAACGCACCGGTCAGTGGAACCCGGACGCTATCGAGGAGCCAAATACTCCTGACCTTGCACGGGTAGGTTTTTCTGGTGAGACCGCCTGGGAAGGGGCATCAATCGATGGACACGACGGGCGACCACAAGGATCCCCACTCCGCTCCACACCGCCTCCGCCCCTACAGACATAATGATAAAGAAGGGAATACGCTGTTGAAACAGCCCGATGGTTCATCAGAGAAGCACGGGAACGCTGCAGTGCTGGGTGTGGGGAGCCGACTGGCAGCAGGGCCATCAGTAGCACTGGTACAGACAGCGTTCGCGCGTGAACTCGCCGATCAGTTAGCCCTGTTCTGGGGCATGAGCCTGGCCGACCTGGCGCACACCGTGATGCTGATCGAGGCCGGTGTGATCCCGTCTGCGGAGGGAGCTTCGCTATTGCAGGCACTACTCGCCCTGCACGAATGGCCCGCCGATTTCACTCCAACGCCGGAGTCAGGAGATCTCTATACGAACCGCGAAGCCTGGCTGGCGGCACGGACACCCGCCGTGGGGTGGCTCGGCGCTGGACGGGCGCGGCGCGAGTCAACGACGACCGGGTACCGCATCAGCGTGCGCTCGTGCCTGTTGGCGTTCGCGGACGCGCTGCTGAAGGTCGGCACGGCACTGGTCGAGCGTACTGACGAATACCGGGCAACGCTCATGGCCGACTATACCTATTTACAACCAGCCCAGCCGACCACCTTCGGCCACTATCTGCTGGGTTTCGCCTATCCTCTGCTGCGAGACCTGGAGCGGCTCCAGTCGCTCTACACTCGCACCAATCTGAGCCCGGCAGGCTGTGGCAGCGTCAATGGTTCGCGGCTACCACAGGATCGCCATCGATTGGCCGAACTGCTTGGCTTCGATGGATTGGTACAGCATGCCCGAGACGCCATGTGGCAAGCGGATGGCCCGATTGAGACGCTGTCCGTCGTTGTCGCGGCGCTTGTCAACCTGGATCGGCTTGCCGAAGATCTGCAAATCTTCGCAACCGCCGAATTTGACCTGGTGGAACTCGCCGAAGGCCATTCACGCGCCAGCGTCATTATGCCCCAGAAGAAGAATCCCTATGCGCTGACCTATGTGCGTGGTGCCACAAACGAACTAACTGGCATCCTCACTGCTACCGCTGCACTCGGTCGCACACCATCGGGCCAGGTGGACAATCGCGTCTTTGCCTACGGTGACGTGCCACGTGCGCTGGAAACGGCCACCGGCGTGGCGGCTCTGATGGCCGATGTGCTGACCGGATTGCGCTTCAATGCACCGGTGGCTGCGGCACGCTTGACGGATGGATTTGCCACGGCTACTGACCTGGCAGAGACGATCACACTCGAAACCGGCCTTGACTTCCGCACGGCGCACCGCATCGTCGGACGACTGGTGCGCGAGGCCTCGCAGGCCAATCGCACTCTACGTGATCTCACGACCGCAGACGTGGACGCAGCAGCCCAGGCAATGCTGAATCGCTCCCTGCATCTTTCGGAGGCAGCATTTGCGCAGGCGCTCGATCCAGCAGCCGCTGTCGCTGCGCGCAAAGGGACCGGTGGTGCTGCTCCGGAACCACTCTCTGCTATGCTCACCGAATGTCGTGTCGCGCTGGACACCCACGCCACCTGGCGCGAAAAAGCTGTCGCACGCGCTGCGGCTGCCGAGGAGAAGCTACTGCGTCGCGCACAGGAACTTTGTGGAGGCATGCCATGCCCGTCCATCTAATCGACTCGCTCATTTACCAGAACTCATGGGGCACACCCGAACTACGTGCCCTCTTCGATGATGCGCCGCGCACGCGCTCCTGGCTGGAAATCCTGGCTGTACTGGCCGAGACACAGGCGGAATTTGACTTGATCCCGCCGGATGCGGCCCAGGCAGTTGCTACAACGTGTCGCACAGTGGAACTCGACGCCGCCTTCTTTGAGGAAGTGCGTGCCGGGTTTGAGGCCACCAGCCACTCCACGCTTGGCTTGATCAGCGCACTCCAAAGGCGTTGCCCTGGCGATAGCGGGGAGTGGGTCTATTATGGCGTGACCGTGCAGGATATTACCGACACCTGGACCGCGCTTGTCCTGCAACGAGTGCGAGAGATTGTTGGGCGCGAACTGACAGCGATTCAGATCAATCTCTCGCGGAGGGCCTCCGAACACCGCGACACGGTGATGGCCGGGCGCACGCACGGACAGATCGGCTTGCCCATCACCTTCGGCTTCAAGGCAGCTGGATGGGCGATGGAAGTGCGGCGGCACCGCCAACGACTGGCCGAGATCGCGCCTCGACTGGAGGTTGGGCAGCTCGCCGGGGGAGTCGGCAGCCTCTCCTCACTTGGGCCGCGTGCGCTGGAGTTACAAAAGAGATTTCTGGCAAAGCTCGGTCTGAACGCGCCTGCGATCTCGTGGACGACCGCCCGTGACGCGCAGGCTGAGTGGTTCAATCTGCTCGCGCTGCTTGCTTCCACTGGAGATAAGATTGGGCACGAGGTCTACAATCTGCAGCGCCCTGAAATCGGCGAGGTCAGCGAGGGCTTCGTCACCGGCACAGTTGGCAGTATCACCATGCCACATAAGCGCAACCCGGAGATCTCTGAGCACTTAGGGACGCTGGCCCGTGTCATCAGGCACGACGCTTCGCTCATCGCTGAAAGCCTGGTTCACGATCATGAGCGCGATGGTCGTTCCTGGAAAGCGGAATGGGCAGTGTTAGCCGAGACGTGCCTGGCGGCGGGCAAATTGCTCGCATTGCTGCGCACATTGACTGCAAACCTCGTGATCCATACAGACCGCATGCAGGCCAACCTGGAGGCAACCGGAGGCTTCGTGCTCTCCGAAGCCGTGATGCTGGCACTGGCAGCGCGGGTAGGCAAGCAGAGTGCGCACACGCTCGTTTACGAAACCGCCATGGCCGCGCATAGCACGGGCCGTGGACTCAAGGAGGCCATCCTGGACAATCCACAGATTGGTACACATCTCTCCAGAGATGAGATAGAATCGCTCTTTGACTACCGGCGGCATACCGGTCACTGCGGTGCGATGGTGGACCGGGTCCTGGCAGAACTGAGGAACGTCGATGAACCTGGGTAAACGAGATGAACTCGGATTGATGCTGGCAGATGCCCTGGCACAGGGGGCTGACACACTTGTCACAGGTGCCCCGCCGCAATCTAACTCTGTACGAGCCACAGCAGCAGCGGCTGCCCATGCGGGCCTGGCGATGGTGGCGGTCTACTCTGGCGCGCCACCGCTAAAGATTGAAGGCAATTATCGCTTGACCCGCCTGTTAGGTGCGGAGGCACGCTTTACCGGCAATCCAGATCGTGCCTCGGTGGATGGGGCGATTGAGGCAACCGAGGCTGAGTTGTGTGCGGCTGGGCACCATCCCTATGCTATCCCACGCGGAGGTGCCTGTGTCCTTGGCACGCTTGGCTATGTCCAGGCAGCATACGAATTGGCCGAACAATGTGCTGCCCAGGGTATCGCGCCGGATGCGATTGTACTGGCAACCGGCTCCTGCGGCACTCACGCCGGATTACTGGCAGGTGTGCGTGCGCTGCGACTGCCCTGGCGTATTGAGGGCTTTACCGTCAGCAGACCAGTGGAGGAAGTGCAGAGGCGAGTATATACCTTAGCGCAAGCTGCGCTGAGCCGATTGGGATTGGCCCAAATCATTGCTCCACGAGACGTGATTGTGCATGGTGGATTCATCGGTCCTGGCTATGGTGTGCCAACACCGGAGGGTGCGGAGGCTATCCGGCTGGCTGCACGCTGCGAAGGCATCTTCCTCGACCCAACCTATACCGGGAAAGCATTAGCAGGGCTCTTTGCCCATAGCCGTGCCGGGCGCTTCCGGCGCGACGAGACAGTGATATTCCTGCACACGGGCGGCGAACCGGCATTGTTTGTCGGAGAAGGGAGCTGGCTCTATGAGTAACTGGGGCGAGGCTGCATTCAACCCACGCGGCATAGCACTCATCGGTGCCTCGGCAAAGCCCGGCAAACTGGGATACATCCTGATGCGCAACCTGCTGGAAGGCTATCCCGGCACGTTATTCCCGGTCAACCCTGGGGAAACAGAGATCATGGGCCACCGGGCGTACCCACGCCTGCAGGACGTACGCGGTCAAGTAGACCTGGCGGTGCTTGCCCTCCCACCAGAGGCGTGCGTTGAGGCAATGCGCGATTGTGCGCAAGCTGGCACACAAGTCGCTTTGGTGCTGAGCGGCGGATTCGCTGAAGTCGGGCCAGAAGGCCAAGCCCGGCAGGATGCCCTGCTTGCGGCTGCACGCGCAGGAGGAGTGCGCCTGATCGGGCCGAACTGCTTCGGCTTGTATAACTGCAACCTGGGTTTGAACGCCTCAATGGGTCTTGGTCTGCCTCCCAAAGGAGGCGATATCTCACTGGTCACGCAGAGCGGCGCTTACGGCATGGCGATCTTTGGCTTAGCGCAGGAGCGCCGTTTGCGCTTTGCCAAAATCCTCTCGCATGGCAACAAAGCTGACCTGACCGACCACGAGATCCTCCATTATTTCGAGCACGATGACGAGACACGGGTGCTGTGTCTGTTCCTGGAATCGGTGAGCGATGGTCGTGCCTTTTATGAGGCACTGGCACGTACTGCACAACGCAAGCCTGTGGTGATTACCAAGACCGGGCGCTCGACTGCTGGTCGGCGTGCTGCCGCCTCACATACTGCCGCGTTGACCGGCGATGTGACAGCGTTCGTCACCGCGGTGCGCCAGGCTGGCGCTATCCTGGCCGAGAGCGGCTTGGAGATGGTCGATATCGCCGAGGGGTTGAGCCGCCAGCCGCTGCCACAGGGTCGCCGTGTTGGTATCATCACCAATTCGGGAGGAACGGGCGTCGAACTGACGGATCTGTGCGAGCGCTTCGGGCTGAGCGTGCCCGAACTAGCACAGACAACCCAGGCACGCATTTCGCCCCTGATCCCATCCTATGCCAGTCCGCGTAACCCGGTGGACGTGACACCCGCCTGGGCACGCTTCCCCACCATGTATGCTGGCAGCATCGAGGCCCTGTACGAGTGCAGCGAGGTGGACATCGTTATGCCGATCCTCCTGCAGCGTTCGGCCCTGATGCGTGAGAACGTCGAGGCGGTGCGCGACGCAGTGCTGCGCTGCCAGCGCGAGCGCGAAATCGCCAAACCCACCTATGTCTGCTGGGTCGTTGGAAGTGAAGGTATGGAGAACCAGGCCATCTTGCAAGGGGCTGGCATACCGGTCTATGAGTGGCCGGAGCGAACGGCGCGTACGGCAGGGGCAATCGTCGCTCATGCAGAGGCGCGCCGTGCTCGTGCGACACAGCAGGCCGCGCCAGAACCGCCGCCAGCAGGAGCACGTGAACAAGCAGCCCCAATCCTCACTACGGCACGCGCACAGGGACGCACGTTGCTGCTTGAGAGCGAGGTCAAGGGTCTCCTGGCGGCCTATGGCACAAGGATACCGCGAGAAACGCTGTGTACCAGCCCCACCGAGGCTCAGGCAGCAGCGCAGATACTCGGCGGGCCGTGCGTGCTGAAAATCGTTTCACCCGACATCAGCCACAAGTCGGACGTCGGCGGCGTACGTGTCGGTGTACTGCCAACGGAGACCGAAGCAGTATTCGAGGAGATGCTGGCAGCAGTACGCACGGCACAGCCTACGGCGCGCATCCTGGGTGTGAGCGTCCAGGAACTCGTGCACGGGCAGGAGGTAATTATCGGAGGCCTGCGTGATGCCGAGTTCGGGCCAATGTTGCTGTTTGGCCTGGGTGGTGTGTTCGTCGAGTTAGTGCACGATGTCGCATATCGACTGGTGCCTGCCTCCACCTACGAACTGCGTGCCATGATGCGTGAAGTGCGAGGATATTCTCTGTTAACTGGTTTACGTGGACGTGCCTCGAGCGATGTGGAGGCACTCGCGAGCACATTGCAGGCAGCGGCGTGGGTGCTGGATGCCTTCCCCGAGATCATCGAACTCGATCTGAATCCCGTCTTTGTCGGACCACAGGGAGCCGTCGTCGCCGACGGACGTGCGGTGCTGGCAGGAGTAACAGAGGAGCAAGGAAAACGCCATGATATATGAGACCGTACGGGCAACGTTAGAAAAAGATATGCGCTTCGATGTCGAGACTGGTTCTGGGCATCACATCCTCCTTGATGCAACTGAGCACAACGGTGGGCAGAATACCGGTCCTCAGCCGATGGAGATACTCCTGGTGGGCCTGGCAGGCTGTGCAGGTATGGATATCATTGCGATCCTCCGGAAGAAGCGCCAGGACATTACTGCATATGAGGTACGTATCCATGGGGAGCGTACCGAGGAGTACCCGCGAGTATTTGTGGAGATCACGATCGAGCACATCTTCACCGGTCATGCTGTTCAGCCAGAAGCTGTAAAACGTGCCATAGACCTGACCGAGGAACGCTACTGTGGCGCGAGCGCGATGCTCGGCAAAACGGCCAAATTAACGCATACCTTTCGCATCATTGAGGCAGGAGCAACGATTGTAAGCACCACCACTACGTCCTGAGCGTATGAAGGTTCGATGAGTGGAAATACAAAAACATCTAAGAGGGAATGTGACTCATGCAGAAGAAGGATACGGCTCTTGCCTCGAGAGCCTGGTCGTCTCCGGCGACGAAACCATCGTCGCGGCGCGTTTGACTGAACTCCTGGAGGCAGGCCTGGATGAATTGCTCGTCATGACTGTGCAGGTGGCGGCACCTTCGGGCGAGCAGGCGCGGCTAGCGCGGCTGATTGGGCAGCTCTAGCTCTCGCACGGGTAAAGACGCGATATGACCGCGTCTCTGTGTGGCATTGTGCTCGTCCAGAGAGAAGGAACCATTGTTCCTGAAGGCACGCCAGCGCGTTGTTGAGCAAGAGGAGGCGAAGACCGTGACCGTTATTCCGCAATCTGAAGAGCTGGTCCTGTCGGGCGAGATCATGTCCCTGATTGCCCGGCAGGCAGTGAATGAAGGGCCCACTCACCACGACTGGCCAGGCCTCACGTTCTACCGCTTCACACGGCTGGTTACTCCACACTGGGACGAGGTGGGCTCTATCTCCCTGTGTATAGTCGTCCAGGGCCGCAAGCGTGTGTGCATTGGCTCGGTCGACTATTTTTACGATCCGTTCCACTACCTGGTCATGAAGCGTGGGCTGCGCTTCCAGGCGGAGATCCTGCAGGCCTCGCCGGAGCGGCCCTTTCTTTCCTTCGTCCTGCAGGTGCAGCCCGACCTGGTGACTCAGGTCTACGACGAAATGAACCGCCTGGTACCCGAACTGCTCCGCATCGAGCCCACCCCGCCCACTCTCGATGTGCATGTGACAGCCCTCGATCAGCCGCTGGTCGGCGCGGTGCAGCGCTTTCTGCTCGCGCTCGATTCCGTCTTTGAACGGAAGATGCTGGCCCCCATGTACCTGCGCGAGATTGTCTACCGACTTCTCCGGTCCGAGCAGCGTACGCTGCTCCTGGAGAGTCCCGCACGCGAGGTACAGGGTAATGCGATTACCGCGGCGATCAGTTTCATGAAGCAAGAGATGCAGCGCCCACCCTCCGTGCGGGACCTGGCCAGGGTGGTCAATATGAGTGAGTCCGGCTTCGCGCATATGTTCAAGGCGACGACGGGGGTCTCCCCGCTGCAGTTCTTGAAACAGCTGCGTATGGAGCAGGCACGTCGGCTCCTGCTAGGCGGGTCCAATGTGAGCGAGGTGGCGGACAAGGTGGGCTACACCAGCCAGTCGCACTTCATTGCCGAGTTCAAACGCTACTTCGGAAAGTCGCCCAGGGTCTATACCCAACGCCTGCGGGACGTGCATGCGGCAGCCATCAGAGATGCCAGCAGCGTTTAGTGAAAGGGTTTCAGCTATGCAGTGGTACGAGATCATGCCGCTCGACGATCTCTGGATCGGAGAGATGCTGGCCGTTGAGGTCGGGGACGTGAAGGTCCTGTTGATCAACGTGGAAGACGAGGTCCAGGCCTACCTGGACCGCTGTCCCCACCGGGCCTCGGCGCTCTCTGAAGGAAATTTCGAGGGCCTCACCCTCACCTGTGCGACCCACCTGTGGGAGTTCAACGCATTGACCGGGCGCGGGATCAACCCGGAAAGCAGCAAGCT
>WNGL01003198.1_pt1 | contig 19700 bp, 19 predicted proteins | sample 5400591 | NCBI WGS metagenome assembly WNGL01 (sample SAMN13153377, study PRJNA577476) | soil metagenome | isolation source: 80 cm soil or saprolite under Garry oak tree replicate 1 | place: USA:California | collected 2016-06-15 | reverse complement strand
TGACGACCGACTTCGGCTCGACTGTCCCGCGCCGCCAACTCGGCCGGTACCTGCGCAGGCTCCGCGAGGACGGCCAGGTCACCATCAAGGCGGCAGCGGAAGCGCTGGAGTGGTCCCCGCAGAAGATCTGGCGCATCGAAAACGGCGCCGTCGCCATGCGCTCCCACGACGTCGAAACCATGTGCCGCATCTACGGCGCCCGACCGGAGACAACGGAGGCCCTAGTCGCCCTCGCCCGGGAGACCAAGGCCCGCGGCTGGTGGCACGAGTATGGCGACAGCATCGCTGCCGGCTTCCAGCTCTACATCGGGCTGGAGAGTGTGGCGAGCCGCATGCGTGAATATGCACCTGAGCTGATCCCAGGTCTACTGCAGACGAAGGCATACGCCACTGAACTGTTCACGGTCCAGAGCGCCACAGCTCCGGAGCCTGAGCGCGACCGGTGGACGGCCGTGCGATTGCAGCGGCAGAACGTGCTCATCCGGCGGCTTCCACCGCCACCTCACCTTGACGTTGTCATCAATGAGCACGTCCTGCGTCAGCCACCGCAGGACCGTAGCTCGATGGAAGGTCAGCTCGATCATCTTGCCGCTATGACCGACCTGCCGAACGTGACCATCCGTGTCGTGCCGATCGGCACTCCCATTCATTCGGCCGCTGGGTTCGGAGCCTTCGCGATCTTCGACTTTCCAAATGCCGGCAGCCGCGAAGCCGAACCGTCCACGGTGTTTCGGGACGGGTTCACCGTTGGCCAATACACTGACCGCACCGCCGAGGTCGAGAAGTATGCGGCTGCCTGGAATGGCCTCGAAGGCATCGCTCTTGGAGTGGGAGAATCGAGGATATTGATCAAGGCGGTTGCTGAGGAGCACGCACCATGACGGATCTAGCCCGCGTTGTGTGGCACAAGAGCACTCGCAGTGGCGGGAACGGTAGCAACAGTAGCTGCGTCGAGGTCACTGACGCTCTGCCCGGCGAGGTTGCGGTCCGGGACTCGAAGGATCCGGACGGGGCGGTGCTGGTGTTCACGCGCACCGAGTGGGCAGCGTTCATCGGCCGGGTCAAGGACGGCGAGTTCGACCAGCCCGGGGAGATCACGAGTTCCCGGCAGAGTCCGCAGTCTGACTGAGGATTCTGCCGGGAAATGGCGATCAAGCCGCATCCCGGACGCGGCGGCCGTCGCCGGGCCAACCTCAGCGGAAGCGCAGGGCTGTCGGGCCCTGGACCTTGGAGCCGCGGCGCTGCTTGGCCGGCATCGTGGCGAGCTTCTCGCGCAGCTCCACGGCGTACGAGGCGAGCGCCTCCACCAGATCCGGTACCGAGGCATGCGCGGGTTGCACGTCGACCCGCAGGCCGAACTCCACCGCCGTGTCGGCTGTCTTGGGGCCGATGACCGCGACGACGGTGCGGGTGTGCGGCTTGCCGGCGATCCCGACCAGGTTGCGGACTGTCGACGAGGACGTGAAGAGGACCGCGTCGAACCCGCCGGACTTGATCGCGTCGCGGATCTCGGCCGGCGGCGGGGCGGCCCGTACCGTCCGGTACGCGGTCACGTCGTCGACCTCCCAGCCGCGCTCGGTCAGCCCGGCGGCCAGCGTCTCGGTCGCGATGTCGGCGCGCGGGAGCAGTACCCGGCCAACCGGGTCCAGGACCTCGTCGTGCGGGGAGAACTCGGCGAGCAGACCCTCGCTGGACTGCTCCCCGGCGGGTACCAGCTCGGGCTGGATGCCGAAGTCGCGCACGGCGGCGGCGGTGGCCTCCCCGATGCAGGCGATCTTCACGCCGCCGAAGTGCCGGGCGTCGAGGCCGTGCTCGGCGAACTTCTCCCACACCGCGCGCACCGCGTTCACCGAGGTGAAGACGACCCAGGCGTAGCGCCCGTCGACCAGGCCCTTGATGGCCCGCTCCATCTGGGCCGGGGTGCGTGGCGGCTCGACCGCGATCGTCGGTACCTCGCACGGGATCGCCCCGTACCCGCGCAGCCGCTCGCTCATCGCGCCGGCCTGCTCCTTGGTGCGGGGTACCAGCACCTTCCAGCCGTACAGCGGCCGGTTCTCCCACCAGGACAGCTTGTCCCGGGTCGCCACGGCCGGACCGAGACTCAGCACCACCCGGCCGGTGAAGCCCAGCGCGGCGGACACTACACTGTCCACAGTGGACGTGCTGGTGTGCTGAGTCTCGCCGGTACCGTCGCCGGTGACGCCGACCGGGGTCGCCGGGTCCAGGCCGGCGGCGAGCAACCCGTCCCGTACCCCGGCCAGTTCGCCGGCCGGCACGGACAGCGCGGCGGAACCGTGTGCCACGGCGGCGACCAGCGCCGGAAAGTCCACAGTGGACAGATCCGCCACGTCGGCGGCCGCGCGTACCCCGGTCAGCGGTACCCCGGCATAGGTCGCGACACCGGCGGCCTGGCCGATCCCCGGCACCACCTCGAACGGCACCGCGGTGCGTGCGACGGCCTGCACCTCCCGCACCACCGACTCGTGCCCGAACGGATCACCCGCCACCAGGTGTACCGCGTGCAGTCCGGACCGCGCGGCTGACAGCAACACCTTCGCCACGTCGCCGGACGCGCCCTCGGCGGGCGAGAACTGCGCGTCCGGGCGGGCGTCGGCGCGCACCGCCGCGAGCAGCGCATCCGGCACGCCGCGGTCGAAGACCACCTGGTCGGCCCCGGCCAGGGCGTCCAGCGCCCGGCGGGTGAGCAGGCCCGGGTCGCCGGGGCCGGCCCCGACGAAGCTGATGTGGCCGGTGGACTTGCGCGTACGGGTCATCGCTGTACTCCCAGTACTGTGTCGGCGCCGGCGCGCAGCAACTCCTCGGCCAGCAAGCGGCCGGTCGATGCGGCGTCGGCGAGCGTTCCGGTGCGGGAGAGCCGGACGGCGACGCGCCCGTCCGGACTCAGTACCGCACCGCGCAGGTGGATCTGACCCTCCCCGGCCGCCTCGGCGAGGCCGGCGACGGGTGCGCTGCAACCCGCTTCGAGCGTGGCGAGCAGCGTCCGTTCCGCGTCCACGGCCGCCCGGGTGGCCGGGTCGTCCAATGTGGACAGAACGGCGAACAGGGGATCGTCGGCCCGGCACTCCACGGCCAGCGCGCCTTGTGCGGGCGCCGGCAGCATCAGCGCCGGGTCGAGGATCTCGGTGGCCTCGTGCGCCCGGCCGAGCCGGGCCAGGCCGGCCCGGGCCAGCACGACGGCGTCCAGCTCGCCCTCAGCGACCTTGCGCAGCCGGGTGTCCACGTTGCCGCGGATCGGCACGGTCTCGATCGGCAGGCCGAGCGCGCGCAGCTGGGCAATGCGACGCACCGCGCCGGTGCCGACGTGCGCGCCGGGCGGAAGCTGCGCGAGGGTCAGACCGTCGCGGGCCACGAGCGCGTCGCGGGGGTCTTCACGCGGGGGTACCGCGGCGATCGCCAGCCCGTCGGCCGGCGCGGTTGGCAGGTCCTTGTACGAGTGGACGGCGACGTCGATCTCCTTGGCCAGCAGGGCCTCGCGCAGCGCGGAGACGAAGACGCCGATGCCGAGTTGGGCGACCGGCGCGCTGGACGTGTCACCGCTGGTCGTGATGCGCACCAGCTCGACGGGTTCGCCGGTGCGCTCCTCGATGGCGCGCGCGACCATGCCGGACTGCGCCAGCGCGAGCGCGCTGCCCCTGGTGCCGAGCCTCATGAATCGACCTCCGGAATCTCGGTCAGCGCGCCGGAGGACGGTACATCGAGGTCGAACAGTTCGCGCAGCAGTTCCGGGTACCGGTCCCCGCCGGGTCCCGCGGCCAGCTCCCGTACCCGTACCGTCGGCTGGTGCAGCAGCCGCTGGACCAGCCGGTGCAGGGTGTGCGCCACGTCGGCGCGCTGCTCGGCGGTCAGGTCGGGGCGGCGGTGCGCCAGCCGGCGCAGCTCGGTCTCGACGAGCTGGTCGGCCCGGCCGCGCAGCGCGGCGAGGGTGGGTGCCAGGTCGAGCCCGCGCAGCCAGGTGCGGAAACCCTCGACCTCGGTCGCCACGATCGCCTCGACGGCGGCCCGGTCGGCGGCCAGCCCACCGAAGTCGCGCAGGGCCGCACCGAGCAGTTCCAGGTCGATCAGCCGTACCCCGGGCAGCTCGGCCACTGCCGGGTCGACATCGCGGGGTACCGCGAGATCGACGATCGTCACCGGCTGGGTCACCTCGGCCGGCCCGATGACGTACCCGCGCGAGGTTGTGGCCGACACCACCAGGTCCACTGTGGACAGATCGAGCGCCGGCACCGGTACCGCGCCGTGCAGCTCGGCCAGCCGCAGCGCGCGGTCCGGCGTCCGGTTGGTGACGTACAGCGGCCCGGCTCCCGCGCGACGCAGCGTGGCGAGCGCGAGCGCACCCATCGCCCCGGCCCCGATGACCAGCGCCGACCGCCCGGCAAGGTCCGGGGCGGCGCCAGCGGAAGAACCTGCCGCCAGCGACAGGGCGGCCGACACGAAGTTCTGGCCGGCGCGGTCGATCCCGGTCTCCGCGTGGGCCCGCTTGCCGACCCGCAGTGCCTGCTGCATCAGCTCGTGCAGCAGCCGCCCGGTGGAGTCCTGCTCGGCGGCGATGGCGTACGCGTCGCGCAACTGCCCGAGGATCTGCGCCTCGCCGACGACCATCGAGTCCAGCCCGGTGGCCACCCGGTACGCGTGCCGGACTGCCTCGGCGTCGTAGTGCACGTAGGCGTACGGGGCGAGCTCCGTCGGCGCGCACCCGGCCCGGCGGGCCAGCACGGCGACGATCTCGGTGAGCCCGCCGTGGAACCCGCTCACCCCGGCGTGGACCTCCACCCGGTTGCAGGTGGACAGCACCAGCGCCTCGCCGATGAACTCGCCGGTCAGCAGGTCGGCGAGCAACTGCGGGACGTCTGCGGGCGAGGCGGCCAGCCGCTCCAGGACAGGTACCGGTGCGGTGCGGTGCGAGACACCGACAACCAGAAGGTTCATGAGCCAACCGCCGTTCCAGGTAACGCGGTCAAGGTGGCCTTGCGGTGCTCGTGGAAGGACAGGATCTGCAGCTCGATGGCGAGGTCGACCTTGCGGACGTCGACGTTGTCGGGTACCGACAGCACGCACGGCGCGAAGTTGAGGATGCTGGTCACCCCGCAGGCGATGAGTGCGTCGGCGACGGACTGCGCGGCGTCGGCCGGCGTCGCGACCACCGCGATCGAGATGCCTTCCTGCTCGACCACCTCGGACAGCTCGTCGATGTGCCGGACGACCAGCCCGCTGATCTCCTCCCCCACCCGGGCCGGGTCGGCGTCGAAGAGCGCGGCGATGTGGAACCCGCGCGTACCGAACCCCGCGTACCCGGCCAGCGCGTGCCCGAGGTTGCCGACCCCTACGAGCGCCACCGCCCGGTGCAGGTTCAGCCCGAGCACGTACTCGATCTTGTCGATCAGCTGGCCGACGTCGTACCCGACCCCCCGGGTACCATTCGAGCGCAGGTACGACAGGTCCTTGCGCAGCTTGGCGGAGTTGACCCCGGCGGCCGTCGCCAGTTCCTCGCTGGATACCATGTCGTTGCCGGTCCGGGACAGGTCGTGCAGCGCGCGGAGGTACTCCGGAAGCCGGGCCACGGTCGCGTCGGGAAGATCCGGAAAGTCCGCCGACGGCTCCAGTGGCCGTTCGCTGCGCTGCTGGCTCATGAGGCTCCGTGCCGACTTGCTGACGAGTTCTCGTCACAGAGTAGGCGCTTGTGAAGTCGTGCACAAATCGCGATCTTGACGTGTCCCACGGACGGGGTAGGGGCATCCCTACCAGGAAGAGTCCGGCCGGCGGGCTGGGTCGCCGCCGCCGAAGTCCCTACCGTTTGTCGGATGTCGAAGCTCGTCCGCCAACTCAGCGTGGATACCGCGTACCTGCTGATCGGGTTCCCCATCGCCGTGGTCGCCTACACCGTCGTCCTGACCCTTTTCTCCACCGAGACCGGGATGGTCGTCACGCTCGTGGGCTTCCCGATCCTGGTCACCCCGCTCGCGGACGTCGCTGGTACACGCGATCGTCGCGCACCGGCCGGATGTGTCCATCGTCGACGTGCGGATGCCGCCGTCGCACACCGACGAGGGGCTGCGCGCGGCCGTGGAGGCCCGTGCGCTGGTACCGGGATCGCTGGTACTCGTGCTTTCCCAGTACGTCGAGGTGTCCTACGCCGACCGAGGAGCAGCACCGCCGGGTACTGGCCGTGCTCGCCTATCTGGGCGGCTGATCCGTTGGCGCTCGCTCCGCTCGCGCGGGCCCGTGGCTCCTCAGGCGACGTCTTCCCTCCTCGCTGCGCTCGTCAGTCCAGACGCCGCCCGCCACGGGCTAGCTCGCCGGCCCCGGCCAGGCGGACCGCCTCGGTCAGCGTGTGCGCCACCGGCCGGCCGGTGGCCCGCAGCCGGTCGACGTCGGTGAACCCGCCCGAGTACAGCACGCAGGCGGCCCCGACCGCCTCGGCGGCCTCGGCGTCGTCGACCGAGTCGCCGATGAGCACGCAGTCCGGTCCGGTCAGCCCGAGCGCGGCCAGGTGCGCCACCAGGTGCGGAGTCTTCGGGCCGCCGCCGATCTCCGCGCGCAGCCCGTCGACCCGGGCGAAGTACCCGGAGAGGCCGTACCGGTCGATCGCCGGTACCAGCCGGTCGTGGAACCACATGGACAGCAGCGACTGGGTACCCGGCCAGGATCCGAGGGCGGAGTGCGCGCCGGCGGCCAGCGCGCAGGCGGTCAGGCCGGCGCCGTAGGTGTCGTGGAACACCCGGTCCAACCGGGCGAAGTCCGGCTCGCCGATGGCGCGGCCGAGGGCCAGCGCGTAGTACGCGGACACCGGGCGGCGGAACTCCCGGCGGTGCTCCTCGGCCGTGGTCGGCCCGCCGCCGAAGAGGGCCAGGCAGGCGTTGGTGGCGTCGACCACGAGGGTCAGGTCGTCGAGCAGCGTGCCGTTCCAGTCCCAGACGAGGTGTGCCACGGGAAGCGAGCCTATCTCGCGAGATCCCGGCGCAGCCGGTCCTCCTCGACCCGCCAGTACCCGTGCTCCCTGCCGTCGAGCAGCACCACCGGTACCCGGTCGCCGTACTCGCGCTCCAGTTCGAGGTCGGACTCGACGTTGAGCTCGGTCCACGGTTCGCCGATGCGGTCCAGCGCCTGCGCGGCGACGTCGCACAGATGGCAGCCCGGCCGGGTGATCAACGTCAGCCTAGCCGCGTAGCTTGTCGGAGCGGCTACCAGCCGGCGATCGTCAGCCACGCAGGGCCGCCTTGCGGACCTTGCCGGTCGCCGAGTGCGGCATCGACGCCACGAACTCGATCGCCGTCGGGCACTTGAACCGGGCGAGATTGCGCTCGCAGTACCCCAGCAGCTCCTCGGTGCCGACCGGTTCCCGGGTCACCACGAACGCCTTGACCGTCTGGCCGGTGTACGGGTGCGGTACCCCGAGCACCGCCGCCTCGGCGACCGCCGGGTGGTTCTGGAGCACCTGCTCGACCTCGTATGGGTACACGTTGAAGCCGCTGACCAGGATCAGCTCGCGGAGCCGGTCGACGAGGAACAGGTCGCCGTCGCCGTCGGCGTACGCCACGTCGCCGGTCGGCCACCAGCCGTCGCCGGCCGGGCCGTCCCGCCCGTCCGGCCAGTACCCGGAGAAGAGGTTGGCGCCGCGCGCGACGATCTCGCCCGGGTCGGTACCGGGTGAGCCGGGCGCGTCGTCGTCGAAGTCGTCCTCGGTGACCTCGATCTCCTCGCCCCCGGCGCCGACCAGCTTGATCGACACGCCCGGCAGCGCCCGGCCGATCGAGCCGGTCTTCGGAGTCGGCGACGCGAGGGACGTGGTCAGTACCGGCCCGGTCTCGGTCAGCCCGTACCCCTCGAAGACCGGATGGCCGGTCGCGACCAGGAACCGGCGGGCGGCGGCCGGGTCGAGCGGAGCCGCGCCGCACACCGCGACCCGGACCGAGGCGAACAGCTCGCCGCACTCGGAAAGCAGCGACCACGCGATGAACATCGCTGGTACGCCGATGACGACGCTGACCTGGTGCAGACCGATCAGGCGCAGCGATTCGACCGGGTCGAAGCGCTCCAGGAGGACCCCGGTCGCCGCGTGGTAGGCCACGGCGCCGAGGCTGGAGTTGAGCCCGTACGCGTGGAACAGCGGGACGGCCAGGAGCAGCACGTCGTCCCGGCCGACCGGCGGCGGCTCGACCGCGGCGACCTGTTCGTGGTTGGCCAGCAGCGCGCGGTGCGAGAGCATGGCGCCCTTCGGATCACCCTCGGTACCGCTCGTGTAGATCAGAACCGCCAGGTCCTCGCCACCGGTCGGCGCCTCGACCGGCTCCCCCGACTTCTCCGGCGGTGCGGTGTACCGGTGCGGCACCGGCACCGACACGGCGTCGAGCACGGTAGCCGCGCCGACCAGTACCGCGGCACCGGAGTCGGTGAGCAGCTGGTCCAACTCACGCTGCGTGTACCCGGGATTTACCAGTACCGCGACCAGGCCGGCGCGCAGGACGCCGAAGTACGCGACGGCGAAGTCGGGTACGTTCGGCAGCGCGATCGCCACCCGGGCCGGGTGCCCGGCGCTGTCCGGCAGGTCGAGGGCGCGCAGCGCCCACGCCGCCGCGTCGACCCGCGCGTCCAGCTCACGCCAGGTTAGGCTGCGGTCCTGCCAGATCAGCGCGGGTTTGTCGCCCGCTTCCCGGGCAGCCCGGCGGACCAGGTCGGCTACGTTGCGCGGCACCTGCACGGTGGGTGAGTCTGGCACAGGACCCGGTGCACCGGTAGGCCAATGACGCCTAACGAACGTGTGGCGCCGGCGGGTCGCATCGCGGGTCGTCACGAACATGACGCACATAGTGTGCGACGCCTCCGGCGAAGGGTCCGAAATACTTCGCCCCTGTGTAACGGACTCCGCACGCGTCAGTGACGTGCGCCCTATTATCGCTGGGGTGCTTTCCCTCGCTTTACCCCTACTCGACACCTCTCACCCCAGAGGAGGCCGTAGTGCCCTATAAAGCACCGCATCGGCTGGCGCCGTCCCGCACCTCGACGGGGGCGGTGCGGTGACCGGGTACGAGATCAGTCCCGAGGTGTTCAACGCCCGCGAGGCGCTGGCTGCCGGCCTGGCCGACCTGCGCTGGACGGTACTGGAGATGTTCAGCGTCGGGCTGCGCGGCGACGGCGGCACCTCCCGGATCCGCAACCGGCCGCCGACCAACGACCGGCACCACCCCGGAGGGCCGGCCAAGCCGGCCGCGGGGCGGACCCGGCCGATCCCGGCGCAACCGCCCGAGCCGACCGGTACCGGCGGCGTCGCCCTGTCGGACGACACCACCACGATCCTGCCGCCCGCGACGGAGACGGCACCCGGGCCGCCCCGGCAGCCCGACCGGCCCGACCCCGGCGACGCGGCGGCCGAGGTCTGGGCGCTGGTCGAGCGGGCCCAGGCCGGCGAGGCGGAGGCGTTCGGCCTGATCTACGACCGGTACGTGGACACCGTGTTCCGGTTCATCTACTTCCGGGTCGGCAACCGCCAGCTGGCCGAGGACCTCACCTCCGACACCTTCCTCCGCGCGCTCAAACGGATCGGCAGCTTCACCTGGCAGGGCCGCGACCTCGGCGCCTGGCTGGTGACGATCGCCCGCAACCTGGTGGCCGACCACTTCAAGTCCGGCCGGTACCGGCTGGAAGTTACAACGGGTGACGTACTGGACGCGGATCGCGAGGACCGTGGACCGGAAGGCAGCCCGGAGGCGGCCGTGGTCGACCACATCACCAACGTCGCCCTGCTCGGCGCGGTCAAGCAGCTCAACCCCGAGCAGCAGGAATGCATCGTGCTGCGCTTCCTGCAGGGCTTCTCGGTCGCCGAGACCGCGCAGGCGATGGGCAAGAACGAGGGGGCGATCAAGGCACTGCAGTACCGGGCCGTCCGGGCGCTCGCCAGGCTGCTGCCCGAGGGCTTCCAGCCGTGAGCGGAGAGGGGCGCAGCCGTGAGGTTCATCACTGATGGTGACAAAACCTGGCGCCAGCCCGTAACCCACGCTAACGCCCGCACGTTGGTACTGATGCCACCGGCGCCGGCCGGAGCGCACGACGACGTCGAAGGGGGGTGCGCGCGGTGACTACATCTCTCTTCCACCGGCGCCGGGCCGAGCGCCTGGCACAGCTTCTCGACGAGGCGACCGGCGGCCCGCGGCACCACGCCCGCGCCACGCACGACGAGGAGCTGGCCGGGTACGTCCGGCTCGGCGAAGGGCTCGTGCGCAGCGCCGGGGTCCTCTCCGGTCCGACCGCGGATTTCCGATCGAGTCTGCGCGCCATGCTCGTCGCAGCCGCCGAGCGCGACGGCGTCGGCGTGGCCGACGAGGCCTCCGAGACAGGTGGCAGGCGGGCCCGCCCGAGCCAGCCGGTGGTCGGCGGCAAACGGGCCCGCGGTGCCGTTCTCGTCGGGCTCGCCGCCGGTACCCTCGCCTTGTCCGGAATGTCTGCGGCCAGCGGCAACGCGATGCCCGGCGACCCCCTCTACGGCGTGAAACGCTCCACGGAGAGCGCCCGCCTCGCGCTGGCCGGCTCGGACATCAGCCGGGGCCAGCTCTACCTCGAGTTCGCCCGCAACCGGCTGGCCGAGGCCGGCGAGACCGGCGCGCACGGCAACAACCTCGCCAACATGCTCACCGACATGGACAACGAGACGCGCGCCGGCGTCCGGCTGCTCACGATGACGGCCCAGAACCGGCGGGACACCACCGCGCTGGACGTCATCGACACGTTCGTGCGGGCGCAGCGCGCCGCACTCGGCCGCTTCAGCGACACCGAGCGCACCAAGCCGTCGCTGGCGCTGCTCGACCGCATCGCCGCGCGGTCCGCCGGCCTGCGTACCAGCCTCGGCTGCGGCGCCAGTGCCACGGCGACCGACGAGCTGGGCGCGGTCGCACCGGCCTGCCCGATCGCACCCACCGGTACCTCGCGCTCCGGTATCGGGCCGACCGGCCAGGCCGCGACCGGGCGGCCCGCGGGCGGCACAGTGCCGCACCCGGAACCGGATACCGCCGGCAGCGCGCCGGCAACTCCCACCCCGTCGCCTTCGTCGAGCGGTCTATTGGACGACCTCGGCCGGCTGATCGGCGGCGGACACTAGATTCGAGCAGCTACCCGGTTGGGGGACTTCGGCGGTAATGCTGAAGTCCCCGATCCGTCTTCGGGTACGGATACCCTCGCAGGGTCAACGAAAGGAGGGCCGCCGTGGCTGGAGCATCCGAACACGAGGTACTCGCCGGCTGGGCGGCCGCCGAGCTGGAGATGGCGCTCGCGGTACCGCCGGACGCGACCGCGGCGGCCTTCTTCGACGTGGACAACACGATGATGCAGGGCGCGTCGATCTACTGGTTCGCCCGCGGGCTCGCCGCCCGCAAGTACTTCACGACCGGTGACCTGCTGCGCTTCGCCTGGGGCCAGCTGAAGTTCCGGCTGCTCGCGACCGAGCACCACGGCGACATGTCGGAGGCCAAGCAGGCCGCGCTCGCCTTCATCACCGGCTGGCGGGTCGACGACATCCACCGGCTGGCCGAGGAGATCTTCGACGAGCTGATGGCCGAGCGGATCTGGTCCGGTACCCGGGCGCTGGCCCAGCTGCACCTCGACGCGGGGCAGCGGGTGTGGCTGGTGACCGCCGCGCCGGTCGAACTGGGCCGGGTGATCGCGGCGCGGTTGGGGCTGACCGGCGCGCTGGGTACGGTCGCGGAGGTCGAGGACGGGGCGTACACCGGCCGGCTGGTCGGCGACCTGCTGCACGGGCCGGCCAAGGCCGAGGCGATCACCGCGCTGGCCGCCGAGGAGGGGCTGGACCTGTCCCGCTGCACGGCCTACAGCGACTCGGCCAACGACCTGCCGATGCTCTCGCTGGTCGGGCACGCGGTCGCGGTCAACCCCGACACCTCGCTGCGCCGCGAGGCCCGCCGGCGTAACTGGGAGGTCCGCGACTTCCGCACCGGGCGCAAGGCCGCAAAGGTCGCGGTACCGGCAACGCTAGGTGCCGGGATCGCCATCGGCGCAGCGGTACTTGCGACGGCAGCCGTGCGGCGCCGGGCCCGCATGCATTAGACCGTCGTGGCGCCGACTAGCTGGGGAGCGCCTTGATGTACGCGACTCGCCCGGCGATTGCGGCGGCGAAGTTACCGAATCCGACTTCCGGGTCAGGCTCGTGGATCGGTTCTGTTGCATCCTCCGAGGACGTCACAAACGCAGCCGCATCGTAGAGACGCTCGCGGACGAGTCGCTGGCACAGCAGGCGGTAACGGTCCTTGTAGGACGTACCGTGGAAGATCGGATCGACAGGAAACGCCGGATTCCCCAGACCCACCGCCCTTGTCGATCCGGTGCTCTCTTCGAGAAGGAAGACGTACCCGAGCCAGGGCCGCACAGACCCGAAGACGCCTGCTTCGTATGCGCGCCAGACATCTGTGGCGCTGCCCAGGGCCTCTTCGACACGGTTGTTGAAGTTGTTCCCAAAAGATGGTCCGACCTGGGATTTGAACTCGATCGCGGCGACCAACCGACCCTGGTCTAGGACCAGCAGGTCCCATTTCTTGGTCGGTCGGTAGTAGCCGGGCAACTCAACGCCGGACTTCCGTCGAATCGCAGAGGGCGGAAGGCCCTCGCGCACGAAGACGTCCTCGACAAGTTGGGCGAGGGCGTCGAGTTGCGCACCACCGGTCGTTGCCCCTCGGAGGCCGGCGTCGATCCTCCCCGTCGCGACCTGCTTCGCCGCCTGGAACCTGCGTACCTTCCAGTAGCTACGAACCGCCTCTTCGAACGCTTCCTGGTCCTGGTCCACCCGTCAGCTCCCCGATAGAAGGGTCGATGCCGTATACCCGCCCTGCAACTTCCGTCGCAGCACGCCGGTCCCGCTTCTCGAACGCTTGAACGAGCGCCTCCTGGTCCGCAGGAGAAACCGCCTCCGGCCGAGGAACGCGAATGCGGCGAAGGTACTGAGCTTGAAAGCGTAGGGTTCCGCCGCGCATTTTGACGGCATAGGCGCCGACGAAGGCCTCGGCCACGCGAGAGAGTAGCAGACCGCCCAGCACGCGAAGATCCCATGCGTCCGAGACGATGTAGTACAGGTTGTGGTGAGGGTACAGGCCCCCCTCATCCAAGACCGGGTGCATTTCCTGTTTAAGGTCAGGGAACAGCAGCTTCGACCTTCGGATCAGGCTGTGATCTACTTTGTCGATCGTCCGGTACCAGGCGGCCGGCCGCCTGCCCGCGACATGTCGACGCCTAAGCGGACCTGCGTGGAGCTGAAAGTAGCGCCGAAGGCGAGGATAGTCATTCAGGTCGACGAGCTGCCCATCAGGTCCCCATGGGTCCACGAGATAGTGCTCGGACCAGGAAAGCGAGCCCGATACGGTGTCGCGCACCATTGCCAGAGGTAACAGGCGGTCTGGCTCGACGTCGGCCCCCGTGGTGACAAAGACGGCGTCTGCCCCGGTGGCGACGCCGATGCCGACCCGTGTGCCAGTCACCGAATCCTCGATCAACGGGAATCGCTCGTTGAGGTATTCGATCAGTGCGAGGCGGCTCGGTGAGCCCGCCGGCCAGGAGTCCTCGCCGTCAAACCAGTGCGGAAGCCGAGCGATCTCGAACCGATCAGTGCGAAGCGGGGTGGCCGAACGCTTCCGGCTCCATGCCACCACCACGGCCGCATCCTGGGAGCTAAACGAGCGGCCCGTCTCGGCGGCAACCGCCGACCCTTGTTCCGCACGCCGAATGATGGAAATCGCCGGATAAGCCGACACCTGCTCGTCGAATGCATCCGCCTCGTGCATCGTGATCGTCGCCTCGACACTGTAACCAGAGACGATGAGTCGCCGAAGATGACGGCCATACTGGTTACGCATCCACCGGTCGGCGCAGATGAAGCCCAGGACTCCGCCGTCCTTGAGCGAGCGCAGCGCGACCTCATAGAAGCCGACGTAGACGTCCGAGCGCCCGATCATCGTTTGGCACGCTGCGCGGTATGCGGCGGTCCTGTCTGTCGGTACGTCTTCCAGGCGGACGTATGGCGGATTGCCCAGCACGAAATCCACACTGCAGTCGTTCCGCTGGCCGAGCAGATAGTCGCCCTGCTGTACCCACGTCTCTGCCGCAGCGATCGCGTCCTCAGCCGGCCAATCGTCCCCGATGAGTACCTTCTCGACCAGACGACGACTCGCCTCGACGTTCCGAGCTAGGAGGTCAAAGGCACGTACCGCGTTCCCAGCGTCACGTATTGTGCGATCATGGCGCCTGCACGACTCGCTGATCCGCGCGACCATAGGCCCGAGAAAGGCTCCAGCACCGCAAGCGGGCTCGACGGCGACCATGCCCCCAAGATCGATCTCGCTGGTGTATCCAGCTAGATCGAGAATGAGATCGACAACCCACCTGCGTGTGAAGACTTCACCGTGCGCAACGACGTCTTCCGGAATCGCCGGCAACGCCGAGGCAGCAGTGACGTCCTGCCTTTCCCTCGATGCCGCGGTCACGGGACGAGGGTACGGCAGACCACCGACATTTCCTTTCCACCACCCCGGATCGCCGACAAGGGTGTAGTCAGCTACTCCGACTCGGCGTCGCGGATGTCGAGGAGCTGGAAAAGCGCCTGCTGGATGGTCTCCCGTACCTGGTCGGCCAGGTTGAAGATGACCAGCGGGTCGTCGGCCAGATCGGCCAGCGGCTCGGTCGGTACCGGCTTGCCGAACTCGATGTACCACTTCGACGGCAGCGGGATCAGCCCGAGCGGCCCGAGCCACGGGAACGTCGGCGTGATCGGGAAGTACGGCGTACCGAGCAGCCGGGCCAGCGGCTTGAAGTTGCCCAGCATCGGGTAGCTCTCCTCGGCGCCGACGATCGACACCGGGATGATCGGTACCCGGGTGTGCAGCGCCGCCGACACGAACCCGCCCCGCCCGAAGCGCTGCAGCCGGTACCGGTCCTTGTAGAGCTTGCCGGTGCCCTTGAACCCCTCGGGGAAGACGCCGACAAGCTCACCGGCGCGCAGCAGCCGCTCGGCGTCGGGGTTGCAGGCCAGCGTGCTGCCGTGCTTGCGGGCGAGCTCCGAGAGGAACGGGATCCGGAACACCAGATCGGCGCCGAGCAGCCGGAGGTACCGCTGCTCGGGGTGCTCGTCGTGGACGGCCAGCGCGAGCATCAGCGCGTCCAGCGCGATGGTGCCGGAGTGGTTGGCCACGACCAGCGCGGCGCCCTTTTCCGGCAGGTTCTCGATGCCGCGTACCCGCACCCGGAACCAGTCCCGGTACAGCGGCCGCAGCATCGGATGCAGTACGGCGTCAGTCAGCTCGCGGTCGAAGCCGAACTCGTCGACCTCGTACTCGCCGGTGAGCCGCCGGCGCAGGAAGCCCAGCGTGTTGGCGACCCGCCGGTCCCAGACATCGGGCTCGGGGCGGGCCGGCGGGGGCGGGGCGACCTGCCGGAGATTGCGAAAAGGGCGCCACGTCGCCGGGGCGGCCGCATGCTGCTGTCGGGTTTCGAAATCGGTCATGTTGTGCTCACCTCACGGCGGCCCGGCTGCGCCGCAGCCCGGCCAGGATGCTTTCCTCCAGGGCGCCGATCGCCTCCCGGGGCAGTATGCCGCCGATGCCGCGCAGGAAGTCCTCGAACGCGACGGCGGTCGGCCGGGGGATGACGCCGTACTCGCGGATCAGCCGGCCGGTGTCCACCACCCGGCCGTGCACGAACAGGTCGAGCTGGTCGAGGCTGAAGTTGGCGCCGCCCCGCCCGATCGCGGACAGCGCCGGCTCGGGGATCGGTACCCCGATCCGCCCGGCCCGCCGGACCGCCTGGGACAGCGTGATGACGCCGGGTCCGGCGACATTGAAGGTACCCGGGTGGTCCCCGGTCACCGAGCGGTGCAGGATCTCCAGCGCGTCGTCGACGTGGACGAACTGCAACCGCGGGTCGCGGCCGAGCACGGTGGGTACCACCGGCCGGCTGAAGTACCGGGTCAGGCTGGTGTTGGCGCGGCGGCCGATGAGCGGCGCGAGGCGCAGCACGGTCACTGCGACGTCGGGCCGGCGGCGGCGGAAGCCGCGCAGGTAGCCCTCGATGTCCAGGACGTCGCGGGCGAAGCCGCCGCGCGGCGTGTCGCGCGGTTCGGTGTCCTCGGTGAACACGGCCGGATCGCGGAACGAGGCGCCGTATGCAGCCGTCGACGAGCGGAACACCACCCTGCGCAGTTCCGGCGCCTGCTGGCAGGCGGCCAGGAGCTGCATGGTACCGATGACGTTCTGCTCCTTCATCGCCGCCCGGCCGCCCGCATTCGGGTCGGCGGCGGAGGCGATGGCGAGGTGGACGACGGTCTGTACCCGGTTGGCCGCGATCACCGCCGCCGGCTCGGAGGTACGGATGTCGGCCCGGACGAACTCGACGGTGCCGGCAAGCACGGTCGCCTGCTCGCCCGCCGGCTCCCGGTCGTCCAGGCCGATCACCCGGTCGATCCGGGAGTCAGCCGCCAACCGGGCGGCGACCTGCGCGCCCAGGTACCGGGAGACGCCGGTGACCAGCACCACCCGTGGCGGGTGGGCGTCGGACACCGGACGGGTGGTCACTTGCCGAGACGACGACGCTGGACCCTGGTCTTGCGCAGCAGCTTGCGATGCTTCTTCTTGGCCATGCGCTTGCGGCGCTTCTTGACCACCGAGCCCATACGACTAGTCCCCTCGAAACCGGCAGGCAGGATTTTCGGGGTCCAGCCTAGCCGTCGGGCCGGGCCCGGCGGAAATCGGGTCTTACGCGGTCTCTTGGAAGGCTTCCCGCAGGTAGGTGTGGACCGCGTGCTCCGGTACCCGGAACGACCGGCCCACCCGCACGGCGGTCAGCTCACCCGAGTGCACCAACCGGTACACGGTCATCTTGGACACCCTCATGAGCTCCGCCACTTCGGCCACCGTCAGGAACTTCACTTCCGCCAGCCTGGTGTCGGAGTGCGGTGCTGCACTCATAGCTCACCCCGGTCCTCTCCCCTGCGCTACCCGCCGAGGGGGTACGCGCGTGTAAGTAGAACGGTACCGGTACGTGAGTGAACCGCGCGATCCTTCCGAAGAATTGATCACGACACGCCGAACTTTGGTCCTTGACGTATTACCGCCTTGACTTCAGAGCCCGGAGGAAGAACGCCAGGTTCGCGGGGCGCTCCGCGAGGCGGCGCATGAGGTATGCGTACCACTGGGTGCCGTACGGCACGTATGACCGGACCGTGCACCCGTTTCCGGCAAGCCGGAGCTGCTCTCCCGGGCGCACCCCGTAGAGCATCTGGAACTCGTACTCGCCCGGCGAGCGGTCGAACCACCGCGCCCGGTCCTCGGCGATCGCGATCAGCCGCGGGTCGTGGGTGGCGACCATCGGGTACCCGGGTCCGGACATCAGGATGTTCAGGCAGCGCACGAACGACTTGTCCACGTCCACCGCCGACTGGAAGGCGACCGACTCGGGTTCGGCGTAGGCGCCCTTGCACAGCCGTACCCGCGAGCCCGGCGTCGCCAGCTCCCGGCAGTCCCCCTCGGTCCGGCGCAGGTAGGCCTGCAGGACGGCACCGGTACCCGGAAAGTCCCCACGCAGCCGGGCGAGGACGTCGAGGGTCGCGTCGGTGGTCTCGTGGTCCTCCATGTCCAGCGTGACCGTGGTACCGGCGGCGGCCGCGGCGGCACAGATCTCGTGGGCGTGCTCGTAGGCCAGCGTCTCGTCGAAGACCTGGCCGAGCGCGGAGAGCTTGACGCTGACCTCGGCGGCCGGGGTGAGCCCGGCGTCGGCGAGCGCCTTGAGCAGGTGCAGGTACTCGTCCTTGGTAGCGGCCGCCTGGTCGGCGGTGAGCGTGTCCTCGCCCAGATGGTCGAGGCTGACCCGCAAACCCTGGCCGACGAGCTCACGGGTAGCGCGTACCGCGTCGTCGGTACCGGTGCCCGGGATGAACCGGCGGACCACGTCCCGGCTGATCGGGGCGCGTTCCACGATCCGCGCGATCCGGGTGGACCCGGCGGCGGCGAGAATCACGGATCTGAGCATGTGGCGAGCCTAACGCCGGTGGCACGGCCAGGCCCGGCAACCGTCCGGGGCGCAGACTCGGTACGCTCGGCCCCGGGCGGGGGCGAGCGTGATCATCGGGAGGCTGGCTCGATGGAGCGGATCAGCAGCGCCCGACGGGCCGGCTGGCAGGACATCGTGCGCGAGCAGGCGCTGGTCTACGCCGGTGCCGACGTACCTCAGGCGCTCGCGCAGTGGGACGAGTCCGCCTGCTACGTCCTGACCATGCGCGAGGTGCGCGGGCTGGAGGCGGCGACCAATGAACTGCACGACCTGTGCCTCGCCGCCGCCCGGCACGTGGTGACCACCGCGCGGTACGCGGAGTTCGGCATCCCGCCGTGGGCGGCCCCCGCGCTGCGGCAGTCGCTGACCGCCGGCGCACCGAGCCTCTACGGCTGCCTGGACCTCTGGTACGACGGCGCGTCGCCGCCGAAGCTGCTGGAGTACCACGCCGACGTGCCGCCCGCGCTGGTCGAAGCGGCGATCTGCCAGTGGTACTGGCTGGAACAGACCCGACCCGACCAGGACCAGTGGAACCAGCTGCACGAGCGGCTCGTCACCGGCTGGCACGCGGTCGCCATGCGCCTCGGCGAGAAGTCGGTCCACTGTGGATGGTCCGACCTGGACCTGTCCGGCGCCAACCGGGTCGCCGTCGGGTACCTGGCGGAAACCGCACGGCAGGCCGGGCTCGCCGTGCACGTGCTGCCGATGCGGGCGATCGGCTGGGACGGCTCCCGGTTCGTCGACGACCGCGCGGAGCCGATCCTCACCTGCTTCAAGCTGTACCCCTGGTCGTGGATGATCCGGGAGCCCTACGGCCCGCTCGCCCTCACTGAGACGGCCCGGGTGAACTGGATCGAGCCGGCCTGGAAGCTGCTGCTGTCCAGCCCCGCCCTGCACGCGCTGCTGTGGGAGCTCAACCCGGGTCACCCCAACCTGCTGCCCGCCCAGCCGGGCAGCCCGCGCGAGGTTCCGCCGCTGCCGACCTTCGAGGGCCAGTTCGTGGCGGTCAGCAGCTGGGTGGTCAGCGACGCGATGGGGCGGGGGCGGGCCGCCGGGGTCGGTTTCCGCGAGTCGACCGGACCGACTATGACGGAGTACGCCCGGTTCGTACCCCATGTAGTGACGAGTTGACCCGTTAGCGTCTACGTTTGTCGGGTGAACTTCGACGCGTATGCCCACCGCGCCGTTGATCTCGTCAACGCACCGATGGACGGGCTCGACCACCTGAAGAGCCTGCTGCGGGACGAGACCTGGATGCACGAGGAGGCCGCCGACCGCGACGTCGCCACGTTCCGGCGGGCGCAGCGCAAGCTGCGTGAGGTCTTCCAACTGGGTGCCGGCCACCAGGACAGCGAGGCGGTCGCGGCACTCAACGCGCTGCTGGAAGCGCACCCGGTGCAGCCGCGCATCTCCGGACACGATGCCGGCGACTGGCACATGCACGTGGCCAGCCGGGGCTCCTCGGTCGCCGCCGAGTACCTCGCCGGCGCGGTGTGGGGGCTCGCGGTCTGGCTGTGCGAGTACGGCAGCGCCCGGTTCGGTGTCTGCGCGGACGAGCGCTGCGGCAACGTCTACCTGGACACCTCGTCCAACTGCTGCCGGCGGTTCTGCTCCGAGCGCTGCGCGACCCGCTCGCACGTCGCCGCCCACCG
>WNGL01003197.1_pt1 | contig 19701 bp, 16 predicted proteins | sample 5400591 | NCBI WGS metagenome assembly WNGL01 (sample SAMN13153377, study PRJNA577476) | soil metagenome | isolation source: 80 cm soil or saprolite under Garry oak tree replicate 1 | place: USA:California | collected 2016-06-15 | reverse complement strand
GCCAAACGAAAAATGAGGAATTGTCATGTCCGGGCATTCAAAATGGGCCACCATCAAGCATAAGAAAGCGGCTACCGACGCGAAGCGCGGCCAAGCGTTCACGAGGATCATCCGAGAAATCACGATTGCGTCGCGCATCGGCGGAGGGGACGCCAACTCCAACCCGCGGCTGCGCACGGCGATCCTCGCGGCGAAGAACGAGAACATGCCGAACGACAACATCGAGCGCGCCATTTTGCGCGGCACGGGGCAACTCGAAGGCGAGCAGTATGAAGAAGTGACCTTTGAGGGCTACGGGCCGGGCGGCGTGGGGATGTTGATTCAAGCGGTGACGACGAATCGTAACCGCGTGGTGGGTGAGTTCCGGCACCTGATGAGCAAGAACGGCGGGAACCTTGCGGAAGCAGGCGCGGTGGGATGGATGTTTCACCGCAAAGGCGAGATTTCGGTGCCCAAGGAAGCGGCGAGCGAAGACAAGCTGCTCGACCTGGTGCTGGATGCGGGCGCGGAAGATTTGAAGGACGATGGGTCGTCGTGGTACATCGTGACGCCGCCGGAAGCGCTGGAAAAAGTTAAGGAAGCGCTGACGAAAGCCGGAATCACCCCGGCTTCCGCGGAAGTTGCAATGGTGCCCCAGAATTACATTAAGCTGACTGGGCCGCAGGCCGTCCAGATGGTGCGGCTGGTGGAAGCGCTGGAAGAACACGACGACGTGCAGCACGTGTACGCCAACTTCGATATTGACGAATCGGAAATTCAGGCGGCCGTGGCCGCGAACTAGCAGCCAGCAAAACTTTCCCACACATTTTGTCAGGAACGGCCACTGCGAAGACGCAGTGGCCCTTTTCATTTGCGCGCGCCCTGAGGCAAAGAAGGCGCTTGAGTTGACTGCGGTTGCTCGGCGTCCAGAATCGAACGAATTTTGCGCGCAAGGGCGGGCAGCGAGAAGGGCTTTGAGAGAAAAGCAAAATTGGAGTCATGGCCTCCATGATGGACTATGGCGTCCGCGGTGTAGCCAGAAACGTATAGCACACGCATTTGGGGATGGTCGCCCGCGAGCCGCTGCGCGAGCTGCACGCCGCTGCCGCCGGGCAGGATCACATCGGTGAGCAGAAGGTGAATCGGTCTGGCGCAACCCTGCACTACCTCTATAGCGGACTCCACTTCCGAAGCCACAAGAACCGTGTAGCCCTTTTTTTGGAGATATTCGCAAGTGACCTCCCGCAGGGAATTCTCGTCTTCGACAAGCAGGATAGTTTCGGTTCCTTCAGGCGCCGCAGTTTCGATTGTGGGCTTTTCCGGTTCCGCGGCCTCTTCTTCGGAAAGAGGCAGATACACCTTAAAGGTTGTGCCGTGGCCCACTTCGCTGTACACGGTGACGTTGCCGCCGCTCTGCTTGACGATGCCGTAGACGGTCGCCAAGCCTAACCCGGTTCCTTTGCCGGCTTCTTTGGTCGTGAAGAAAGGCTCAAAAATGCGGGAGAGCACGTCCGCACTCATGCCACAACCGGTGTCGCTGACGGCAATGCAGACGTAATCTCCCGGATGCGTGTCTGGAGCGTGCTTGCAGTAATCAGCATCGAGATGGGCGCGAGAGATCTCGAGAGTAAGCCTTCCGCCGCTGGGCATGGCGTCGCGCGCATTCACAACCAGATTCATGATCACCTGTTCGAGTTGCGTGGGGTCCGCGCGGAGGCAAACGGGGTGGTCGCCGGCATCTACCGTGAGCCGGATGTCTTCGCCAAGCACGCGGTGAAGCAAGGTTTCGAAACCCTTTACGTGCTCCTGAATGTTGATGACACGGGCTTCGAGCACTTGCTGGCGGCTGAAAGCGAGGAGCTGCTGGGTGAGCGAGGCGCCGCGCTCGGTGGCTTTGAGGACGTGAGTGATCAAGGGCGAGAGAGCGGGGTCGGCGTCCAGCTTGTCGAGCAGCATTTCGCAATACCCGGTGATGACACCAAGAACGTTGTTGAAGTCGTGCGCGATACCGCCCGCCAGCCGGCCGATAGCTTCCATTTTCTGGACATGGCGCAGGCGGTGCTCGACGCCGCGCTGGTGAGAAACGTCCTCGACAATCACTTCGAAGTAGAGAAGATTGCCGGCGTCATCGGAGACCGAACGGCCGCTGAGTTCGACAGTAATGACCTTGCCGTCCGTGCGCCGCCAATGGGCCTCGTGGCGGGAAAATTGTTTTCGGCTACCATGTTGCTCGAAAAGAGACGAAGAATAATCCCCGGACAGAAAAACGTCGGAGACGAGGTTTTGAGAAACAATTTCTTTCTCCGAATCGTAGCCCAACATGCGCGCCATGGCAGCATTGGCCATCAAGATCGTGCCATCCGGCTTGGCCCGATACACTCCATAGGCGCCCTCGACCATACCCCGAAAAGCGGCCTCGGACTGCCGCAAAGCTCTCTCCACGCGTTTGCTCTGCGTGACGTCGCGAATCGTCGCGGAAACCAGAACGCCATCTTCGGTGTGCTGGGGGCTCAAGCTGATTTCCACCGGAAATTCGGTTCCGTCCTTTCGGACACCGAACAGTTCGAGCCCTGCGCCCATGGGTCGCACCTGGGGATGGGCCTTGTATTTGGTCCGATGGTCGCGATGGCCGGCCCAGAAACGCTCCGGGAGAAGGACCTCGACAGGCTGACCCAGCAGTTCCTTCCGTTCGTAACCGAAGAGCTTTTCGGTCTGACCATTCACCAAAACTATGTGGCCATCTTCTCCCACGACGACCATCGCGTCAGGAGCGGAATCGAGCAAAGTTAGAAGCCGCTGTTGGGCGCGCTTGCGATCGGTGACATCGCGAATGGCGCTGGCTATCAGCCAGCCTGCTGGCGTCTGAATAGGGCTGAGGCTAATCTCAGCAGGGAATTCTGTTCCATCCTTTCGCAAGCCGCAAAGTTCCATGTCGGTTTCCATCGGTCGGGCAACCGGGCCAGACATATAACCGGCCCGATGGAATCGATGCTTTCCCCGCAACCTCTCGGGAACGAGTATTTCGAGGGACTCGTCTAAGAGCTCCGTGCGCTTGTACCCAAAGAGCTTTTCCGCTTGCGCGTTCACCAGGACGATGCTGCCTTCTTGATCGGCGACCACGATGGCATCGGGAGCGGCTTCAATGAGCTTGCGGTAGACAAGTTCACGATCGGCTAGAGACTCTCGGCTCATGGCGATTTCTTTCCGCCGGGGGACATAGACCGGCGACATGTCAAAGGAAGGGAAAACTGCGAGAGGATTACCTCACTGTATTTTAGAATTCCTGCTGGATGTCGTCAATAAAAGATGCGGTTGCAGTTACCTGGCGTGTAAAGTCGAGGGCGCTTTGTTTCAGAGTGTACAAAGAGGTGGCGAGGGAAAGGCGTTCGCCGTAAAATTGCAGCAATGAACGCCGCAACCACTTCGCGCGAAGCGGGATTAACGAAAGGCTGGATGCGCGTACTGGGAGTTGACCCAGCCGCCGCGGGACCAACCGGCTACGGAATCGTGGAAAGCGACGGGCGGCAGTGCAGGATGCTGCATTACGGGGCGCTAAAAGTCACCGCGAAAAAGCAGAAGGAAGGCGAGGGCGCGGCGCTGCAGGAAGTGCACGCTTTGCTTTGCCGATTGATTCAGGAATTTGCTCCCGATGTGATGGCCGTCGAAAACATTTTTTCGGCGCTGAATGTAAGAACGGCTTTGCGTCTGGCGGAAGTGCGCGGAGTAGTTTTGTTGGCCGCGGCGCAGCATGGAGTGGAGGTTCACAGCTACGCGCCGCGGGAAGTGAAAGCCACCATCGCGGGCCATGGGCACGCGGACAAGAGGCAAATGCAGATTATGGTGCGCGCCATCCTTTCGATGAGCGCCACTCCTGAGCCGCCGGATGCCGCCGACGCTTTAGCTGTGGCGTTGTGCCATTTGCAAATGGAGCAGGCGCGGAGGCGGTTCGGGTTGCCAGGAGAAAAAGAGCTTGCGAGACCAAGATCCCTTCCGGCGGTTGGGAACTCCGGAAATGCGGCGGGCGCCGTTCGAATGAACCGCGCAACGCGCAGCGGGCCGCCGCGCATCTTAACGGCGTGAGCGAATAGCAGACGAGATGAAGAGAACTTTTTTCTTGCGACTGTTTTTGGTGAGTGCAGTAGCTTGTTTTATGGCGTGCTCCACGCTTCCGGCTCCCGCGCCCTGCGCGGCCAAACTGACATTCCGCCGCGTTTTCAAAGGCAGTTCCCCGGAGTTTATCGAAATCAGCGTGCGAGAGGATTCGGACGTTGCCGGCTACGAAATTCGCCAACTGGATGAAGACGCAGGCGCTTCGCCGTTCCAGGTTGGCGCGGCGTTACGCACAAAAATGTTTGATCTTGCTGCGGAACTAAGACATTTCCAAGGGCAGGACCTGGATGTACATCACAAGATTGCCTACCTGGGAGAAAAAACATTTCACTGGGATTGCGGTGGGGAAGTCCATGAAGCGAAATTCAATTACACGATGAATCCGGCAGCGTCACGGCTCTTGCAGATTTTTGAGGGCCTAGCGCGCCAGCAGGAAAATGCGGACCTGATTTCCCGGCGCATGAAGTACGACCGGCTGGGCGTCAACGATGCTCTGCTGCAATTCGAATCGGACTTGAACCGCAGCCTGCTCCCGGAACCGAAGCGGCTGCTGCCCATGCTGGAGCAGATTGCAGGTGACCCGAAGTTTGTGGATATAGCGCGGCAGCGCGCCCGCTCGCTGGCCGAGCGCATCCGCCATCAGGGATAGGCCTCAGCTTCGCCGCCCGTTCGTCTCACTTATTTCGACATTAGTCGATGGAACCTCCTGCTTGTTCCCCACTCTAGGAATATAGAATTCTGTAGCCAGCTTCGCAAAAACATATCGGCGGGGGTGTAGTCCGCTGCGCCAGCGACTAAATTATTGATAAATCTAGATAAGTTTAATATAAATCATGGCAAATCTCTTGCTCGTGTCTTAGGTTGGGGTCACTCCATGGAGCTGGACGGTCAAAGGGGCGTGACTGACTATTCTCAGCTTGGTTCCAGTACTTGGTAGAACCTCGGGGCACCAGGCACCTGCAAGTTCAAAAAGGGAATGTTTCTTGGAGGGTTAGAAATGCGCTTCTTCAATTCATTATGGAAAGCTTGTTTGTTGACTCTGGTTTTTGTCGCCGTGGGTATGGCTCAGGAAACCACGGGCGGCCTGCAGGGCACGGTGAAGGATGCTTCGGGTGCGGTTGTGCCCAATGCCCACGTCGTAGTCAGCGGCTCGGCCCTGGTCGGAACTAAGGAAATTGATACCGACGGCAGCGGCTATTACCGGTTCGCAAATCTGCCGTCAGGATCGTACAACATCACTGTGAGCGCCAAAGGTTTTAAGACTGTCAAACAACAGGGTTTGATAATCGAGGTAGGACATCTTCCTTCTCTCGACATTACATTGGAAGTGGGAACCACGGCGACGACTGTGGAAGTTACGGCCGCGCCGCCACTGATTGACACTACTACTTCGCGGACGATGACGAACGTCACTGATGACATTATAGCGTATGTTCCGCATGGTGAGTCCTACCAGTCGATCATCCAATTCGCTCCTTCCGCGCGCAATGAGCCCTTGATGGGTGGCGTGGGTACATCAAATTTCAAGGCAACAGGGGGGTGCTCTCCGACAGGGTGTTCAAACGGCCAAGCCGCCGGTTATCAGGTGGGTGGCGCTTCGGACTCGGAGAACTCCTACCTCGTAGAAGGTCAGGATACCGCAAACAACATCGGTGGGTACTCGCACACGAACGTACCGTTTGATTTCATCGAGGAAGTTCAGGTCAAGACCACGGGCATCGAGGCCGAGCACGGCGGCGCTTTGGGCGGCGTCAGCAACGTGATCGTGAAGAAAGGCGGCAACAATTTGCATGGCACGGTCATCGCTGAATACAATTCGTCGGCGTTGAACGGCTCACCGAATGACTATCTGCGGTACAACCCTTCTGACAGTGGTTGCGTTCCAGGGGGAACAGGCCTCAGCGGAGGAGCGTGCCCGACTTTTGGTGGCCTCGATCCAGGTGCCCAGCTGTTCAATCCGAAGAAGGACACCACCAAGGACTTCTTCCCTGGCTTCACGGTGGCCGGTCCCATTAAGAAGGACCGCCTGTGGTTCTTCGCCGGCTTCAAGCCGCAGTTCATCAAGGACCGCCGGACAGTCGATTTCAGCTCTCAGGGGCTAGGCTCGTTGAATTTCGACGCCAATACCCAAACGTATTACACAAACGGACGCCTCGATGCCAGCGTGACGAGCAAGATCCGCCTGTATGCCTCCTGGCTCTACCAATATCAGCGCCAGAATGGGCAGGCTCTTCCCTTCGCCGACTCAAGAAACGGTTTGCTGAACGTCAGCTCAACCGCACCGCCATTTGTCTTTGCGCATGGGCTGGGGTTTGCGGCTCCCAATCATACGACGACCGTCGGCGCGGATTTCACCGTTACACCGCGCTTGGTGGCAACAACGCACTTCAGCTATTTCTTTGAGAACTATCACGACTTCGGCTATCCCAGCGGGGGCACTATCCTTCAATGGTTCACGAGCGGCAATTGCGCCACTCCGCAGAATCCGACTTGCACAGTCAAAGACGGAACTGGCGCCGCCCTGCCGGCTTCTTTAGCGCAGGTGGCGGGCTTCTTTAATGTCGCAAATAACATCAACAACACCGTCCGAAATGCCAACAAGCACGCTCACTTCAATCAGGACTTGGCATGGTTCAAGAGCGGACTATTGGGCACTCACAATTTTAAGTTTGGCTACCAGCTCAACGAGCTCTCCAACAACATTTACCAGCGGTTCAACGAACCGGATATCAATCTTTTTGTTGGAACCGGTTCACCTTATGCTCCCGCAGGCCCCGTGGGTGCCGCCAACTGCGCACCATTCGTAGCTCTCTACGGTCAATGTCAAGGCCGGTATGGCTGGCTGGAAGTGCAAGATTACGGTTCCTATGGCTACGCACTCAGCCGCAATCACGGTCTGTATGTTCAGGATTCCTGGACACTCGGCCGGGGGCTAACCATCAATGCGGGTATCCGGTTCGAGAAAGAAAACCTGCCGGCGGAAAACCAACCTTCTGGCGCACCGTCTCAACCTATTGATTTCGGCTGGGGCGACAAGATTGCTCCCCGCATCGGCGCAGCTTGGGGACGCGGAAAACTGAAAGTGTTCGGCAGCTATGCGGTCGTTAACGATGTGATGAAGCTGAACCTGGCCATCAGTTCCTTTGGCGGACAGTATTGGCAGAACTGCAATTATGCGTTAGACACGTCCAACCTCAGCACGCTCGTCCCAGCATTTAACAGCGCGGGGCGCTACTGCGCTGGCCCGGATGCTTCGAGTCAGGCCACTTGGGCCGGCGGCTCTACACCCGCGGGACTTACGTTCCTTGAAAACCAGAACTTCCGCACTTTCCCCACCACCTGCGGAACTTGCACGGCAACCCAGGAGGGCGTGGTTCAGGGTCTCAAACCCTACCGGCAGCATGAATCAGCCATTGGCACAGACTATCAACTTTCGAAGAATCTGGCCCTCGAAGCCCGTTGGGACCGCCGCCGTCTCGATCACGCGATCGAAGACTCGGCGATCTTCAACCCAGCGATTGGTTCGGAAACCTTCGTGATCGTTAACCCTGGCCAGGGCGTCAACAAAACGTTCGACGGCTTCTACAAATTCCTCTATGGCGTCTCGAGCGGCTGTACGGCCACAAGCACGCCGTCCTGCCCGGACAACATTCCGGCACAACGCAACTACGATGGCGTGGAAATACGCCTGACCAAGGCGTACACCAGCCACTGGGCCGGCATGTTTTCCTATACTTATAGCCGGTTGTGGGGCAACTACTCGGGCCTGACCAGCACCGACCTGGGCGACGCTGGCGGCGGCCGCAATTCGCCGAACAACAGCCGTGCCTTTGACGAGCCATTCTTCTCCTGGGCAGACACGGGCCAATTCGCCAGCGGACTGATGCCCACCGATCGCCCCAATGCCTTCAAAGGATGGACATACTACGAACTGAACGAAGGCAAATACAATGCTACGGACATTGGCCTTTTCTCCTTCCTCTACAGCGGGTCACCCCAGACGAGCTATGCGGACGTCGGATTCGCATTCCCCGGCGCATTCCCGACGTTAGTAGCGGGCCGCGGAAAATGGGTGGACATCACGCAGGATCCGACCACGGGCGCTATAACCGTCGGCAATCCTCGGACCTTCCGCACTCCCTGGTTTGCTCAGACCAACCTGAACGTGGGCCAGAAATTCAAAATCACAGAGAGCAAGAACATCCGTTTCTTCGCCACCTTCGATAACCTATTCAACCGGCGCGCCGTCACTGCATACTATTCGCAGATTGACTCTAACTTCAGCTCGCAATTCATCGCTCCGGGCGGGTTTGCCATTTTTGATGGCGCACCCTTCTACTCTGCCGCTGAGCATGCCTACAACTTGCAGGCGTTACTGAACAATGCGCCTACCTCAGCCGCCACAGGTCCTATCACGCTCAACAGCCAGTACGGCAAGCCCATTCTGTTCCAGATCAGCCGGAACATCCGTCTGGGCTTGCGGTTTACCTTCTAACTCCCGCTGCGCCTGACAGCGCGGCGGTTGCTTTTCGGGCGGTCTGGCTTAGCCGGGCCGCCCTTTTTCTTCCCGATATGTCTGTCGAGAAAGTATTCTTCAGCCCCATTCAATCTAAGAAGCCGCCGCTTGTCAGGTTCGACCTTCCCGCATAGACTTTTACGACCTTTCCGATGTGCTTCAGCGGGCCAGGGGCATGAACGAAGAAGAATTTCAACCCGGCGGTGACCGCTTTCCGCTGACGCGGCGGTCTGTGATCGAAGCGATAGGCAGCATCGACGCGGAAGAGCGGGTGCGCGCGCTCGAAACGCTCTGCGCGGCATACTGGAGGCCGATCTACAAATACATGCGCCTGCGCTGGAACCGTCCTGCCGAGCAAGCACAGGACCTCACACAAGGATTCTTTGTCGAAGTGCTGGAGCGCGAACTGCTTGAAAAGTTCGATGCGAAGAAAGGGCGCCTGCGGACTTATCTGCGTGTTTGCGTGGACAGCTTCGTTTCGAACGAAGACAAGGCCGGCCGGCGCCAGAAGCGCGGGGGCAACGTTGCGCACGTGGCTTTGGACTTCGCCGCCGTTGAAGAGGAACTCGGCGGCGGAGTGATGGATCCCGCGGCCATTCCTTCACCGGAATCGCTCGAGGAATTTTTTGAAAAGGAATGGTTGCGCAGCCTGTTCAGTCTGGCCGTGGAAGAGTTGCGCGAATATTGCGATGCGCGCCAGCGCGAGCGAACGTTTCGCCTGTTCGAAGCTTACGACCTCGAAGGCCACGACAAAATCTCCTACGAGCAATTGGCGAAGGAATATGCCATCCCAGTCACTGACGTGACCAATGCCCTGGCCTGGGCGCGGCGCGAGTTTCGCAGAATTGCGCTCGAGCGCTTGCGCGAACTCTGCGGCAGCGAGGAAGAATTCCAGCGCGAAGCGCGCGCCGCGTTCGGCGCAGATCCAAAATGAAGTTTCTTTCCGACAAAACGATCGAGCATCTGCGCGAAGCCGCCGAGATCCCGGATCTCACCGGAACGCGCTACCGCTTGCTGGAGCGCATGGCGCGCGGCGGCATGGGCGTGGTGTATGCCGCCGAAGATGAAAGATTGCAGCGTCGCGTTGCGCTTAAAGTTCTGGACGTGCCCGGCGCGGACGGCGATCTCGCAAACCGCTTGATTCGTGAAGCGCTGGTGCTCGCGCGGCTCGAACATCCGGGCATCGTGCCCGTTCACGACGTGGGAACGCTCAACGATGGCCGGGTTTTCTATACGATGAAATTTGTCCAGGGCCAGCGGCTCGACCAATACATTGAGACCGTCTCGTCCGTCACGGAACGCCTTCGGCTCTTCCTTCGCATTTGTGACGCCGTGGCATTCGCCCACGCGCATGGGGTGCTGCATCGCGACCTGAAGCCCGCGAACATCATGGTTGGATCGTTTGGCGAAGTTTTAGTCCTGGACTGGGGCCTTGCAAAATTGTTGCAAGAAGACGTTGGCAGGCAATCCCAGATTGCGGATCCTGACGCAACAATTCTCGAGAAACCGAATAAGGCAGGCGATTCGAACGGAGTCGTGCAAACCATTGCCACAGGTCATGGAACCGTAATGGGCACGCCCGGGTACATGTCGCCCGAGCAGGCGCGCGGCGACGTCGAGCACCTGGATGCGCGCAGCGATATTTTCTCGCTGGGTGCGCTCCTGCGTTTCTTACTTGCCAAAAACTCGGACTCCACAGCAAACGCAGCTGGAAAGCAGCACCTGGACAAAGCCTTGGAAGCCATTTGTTCGAAGGCTGCGGCTCCGGGTCCTGAGGATCGGTATCCGAGCGTCTCCGAACTGGCGCTGGACGTTTCACGCTATCTGGATGGGTTGGCGGTGGCAGCTCACCGGGAGAGTGTTTTCGAGAAGCTGGCGCGATTTTATCGCCGCTACCGCTTCTTTATTCTGCTCATCGCCGCCTACCTGGTGATGCGGGTGCTGATTCTGTTTTTTCTGCACCGGTAGGCCTAAAGGATTCCAGGAAAGCGTTGTAAAGGACAGTTAGAAGCCATCAGAACGGAGGAAAGCATGAACAAAGTACTGCTTGGCCTGCTGCTGGGGGCCGTCTTAGGCGCCATCGACGGAGGAAACTGCATGGTTCACGCCGGCAGTGCGCTCGATGATGGTGGGCATTGTCGTAGGTTCTACGATCAAAGGATTGATCGCCGGGGTGGCGGCAGGAGTCTTTGCTCGCAAGGTCAATTCCGTACCTCTTGGGATCTTGTTTGGACTTGCCGTGGGCTTTGTGCTGGCTTTTATTGTGGCCTACATGGCACGGCTACTACCTTGAGATTATCTTGCCCGGCAGCATCGTGGGAATGATCGTAGGTTACGCGACGCAAAGATATGGCGCAGGTCCCGCGACAACAAGCGTCAGGACAGCGTAAGAAGATGAACCTTTCCAAACCAATCCTGGGACTGCTGACCGGAGGCACGCTGGGTCTGCTGGACGGCCTGAGTGGATTCCTCGAGCCTTCGCTCGCCCCGGTGATGAGCAGCGTGATTACGTTTTCCATGCTGAAGGGTCTTCTTTCCGGCCTGGCCATTGGCTTCTTTTCGCAGCGTGTTCGGTCGATGCCCCTGGGACTATTTGCAGGGATCATCATCGCCGCGCTTTTGAGTTTGCTGGTAATCCTGAAAGCCGGAATGGGCCTCTTCTGGGACATCATGCTGCCGGGCATGCTGCTCGGAGTGATTGTGGGATTCGCGACGCAGAAGTTCGGAAGGCGAGTGGAAGCCTCTGCATCACGATAGATATACGAACATGAGAAGGAGAAGAAGATGAAAACCTTGCTGAAAGCATTTGGCCTTTTGGTTCTCGGAATCGTCATCACGTCCGTTCGAACGACTGCTGCGCCCGGGGGCGGTGCGGAAGCGTTTGAAAAACTGAAGTCCTTGGTCGGGCATTGGGAAACGGACAAAACCAACATGAACAAGGCCACGCTGGACCTGGAATTGACCTCGGGCGGTACGGCTGTCCTTGAAAAGATTCACATGGCGGAAGACGGCAAGCCCGTCGAGATGACCACGCTGTACTATCTCGACGGCGGCGACGTGAAGCTGACCCACTATTGCATGGCCGGCAATCAACCGACCATGCGAGGAACGTATTCGCCGGAAACGAAAACGCTCACATTCGAGTTGGTGAGCATCTCCAATTTGAAGAGCGCCGACGACGGCCACATGCATCACGCCACTTATACTTTTATTGACAACGACCATTTCAAGACGACGTGGACTTTCCGCAAGGACCAGAAAGACGCCTTCACGGAAGATGTGACGTATATCCGGACGAAGTAAATCCCATATCAACTTCCGCGGTGTATTTAAGGGCCAGGCCACGCGCCTGGCCTTTGTGTTTGTGACGCTTGTAGAATGGCGGGCATCCAAAGACAGTTGCTCCATCCAGCGGACGACAGGGGGTGATGGCGATGGGATTCGCGGGATTTGCCGGTCAGAAGTACCTGAACCTGGAAACGTTCAAGAAGAACGGCCAAGGGGTAAAGACACCCGTTTGGTTTGCGGCGGATCCGTCGGCGAAACTCGATTCAGGCGACGCAAAGCTATATATCTACACCATTGGCGTTTCTGGAAAAGTGAAGCGTATTCGCAACAATCCGGGAGTAAGAATTGCACCCTGTAACATGCGTGGCGACGTCGACGGCGATTGGGTTCCTGCGCGCGCGGAGATTCTCTCCGGCACAGAAGCGGCGCATGGAATGCAGCTCTTGAATAAAAAGTATCTTCCCTGGAAGCAGTTGCTCGATTTCTTCGCAATGTTCCGTAAGCGCGAGCGCACTGTCTTTGTCATTCATCCCGCATAAGGACTTCCCCCGGGAGCTAGTGGACAGCCGCAATCCAAACTGCTATTCCTCGGGCAGTCGATTAAGCACAAACTCAGAGATTCGCGATGCCGCCGGAGGATCGAGGTTGGCCAGCACGGCCACGACATAGCCGGTGCTTCGGCAAATCTTCAAATCACCATTCATGCCAGGAGCGCCGCCACCGTGGCCAAAGCAGCGAATTCCACTGATCATCTCGTCGCCAAATCCATAGGCATACTTTCCGCCGCCGGGGGTGTCCACTTTGCCGGTCGTCAGCAGCTCCGTATGCTCGGCGTCCAGCAATTTGTGGTTTTCTAAAGCCATGGCGAAACGAAACAAGTCTTCTACCGTGGAATAGCCGCCTCCGGCTGAGGTGCCGCGATACGGCAACGTGTCCGTATTAGGCCGCCAGGCTTCGGGGGCGTGGGCGCCTCCTTGGGCACTTTGCTCACGAAAATGCGTGTAGCCCACGGATCGGCCCGGCACCACCTGGTCTTCGGCGAGCGAGGCCGTCAACGTCATGCCTGCAGGCTTGTAGACGTGCTCGGCAACGTAGTCATAGTAACTCTGTCCGCTGACCTTCTCGACCAGCACGCCTAAAAGCAAAAACCCGTAATTGCTGTACGCCCACTTGCTGCCTGGCTCGAATTCGACTCCGCGCTGTCCATAAAGCTTCACGTAGTCCTGCAAGGTACGCAATTCCAAACGGTGCTTGTCGAACTCGGGACCGAAGAAATCTCCGGTGCCGCCCGTGTGCGTCAGTAAATGGTGAATCGTGACCTTCGTAGCCAGCTCCTTGTTCGGATAGTCGGTGAGATATTTTCCGAGCGGATCCGTGAGCTTGATCTTGCCGGCCTGCACAAGCTGAAGAACCGAAACAGCGGTGAACATCTTGTTCATCGAGCCGATGCGAAATTGCGTGTCCAGTTGATTGGGAATTTTCTTTTCGCGGTCGGCCGAGCCATACGCGGCTTTGAAGACTGGCTTGCCGTCTTTGGCGACGAGCACGGCGCCGGCAAAACTGTCTGCTGCAACGCGCTTGTCCAGTTCGGCGCGGAGCGCGGCAAGCGCCGCGTCCTGACTCAGACGAGGCAGGGCAAACTCCGCGGGAATCGGAATCTGTCTTAAATCCAATCCCTTGATGCGGTGTGGCTCCGCAGCCTCCACCTCCATGGCGAATCGAGCAAACGTATCCGAGTCGCGCTCTTTGACGATCCCCGTGAACTTCGTCGCCGTGGATTCCTCCGCCTTCTTGAACTCGAAGCCTCCGGTCATCCGGCGAAATCCGAGTTCTCCGTCGATATCTCCAGCGCGTGACGGATTATTCTTTTGAAGAAACTCAAGTAGCTTGGCGCGGTCGCCGGAATTAAACGCCTCGAGCCACGCTGCAAACTGGTGGGCGGCCAGGCTATCAGGAAATTGCGATTGTGGGGCCGCGCACAAAAGCGCTGCTGCAAAAAAGGTGAAAGCAAATAGTTTGAGCTTCATTGGGACCCTCTCACATCCTCAGACGCATGGGCCGGCGTTTGGTTCTTAAGCCCCTAGCAGGCTACGGCATCCCCCGGGAAACGGCTAGTATTGTCGCCAAGTTCGGCCCAAGACTTAGCATGAGGTTTGAAAGCAAGGCCCATTAGCTGGAACACTTCGCCTCGTTGAAACGTATTATGGAAGAGAGGGCTTGGCCATGTACTGCGACCGTTGCGGGAACCAGCTTGCTTCCAGCGTTCAGTTTTGCACTTCTTGTGGAAAGGTGGTGGCTCCGGGGCCTGTTCCGCCTGCAGCGTACGCCGCTCTTCCCGCGGCCCAAGGCAGGGTCCGCCGGCACATCCATCGGCTCGCCACTTTGTGGGTTGTAAACGGCGTTCTCCGCCTGATTGGCGTTACCTGGTTCATGCTCTTCGGAAGCATGTTTTTCCCTGGGATGCGCTGGTGGATGGGCCCGCGTCCGTGGCCCCTGGGACCCGGTTGGGGCTTCGACTGGTTGTTCCCGGGGAATTTCTTTTTGCTGGCAATCTTCCTGGGTTTCTTCGGTGTGCTCCACCTGGTGTTGGCTTGGGGACTTTTCGAACGCCAACCTTGGGCGCGTCCGCTGGGCCTGGTTCTAGGAATCCTGGCGCTCCTGCGGTTCCCATTTGGGACCGCTCTGGGAATCTACACCCTCTGGGTTCTCGCACCGGAAGAGTCCGCGCGCGAGTACAACCAGGTCGTCAATTCAGGCGAGCAAATCAATAGCGCGGGATTCTCAGCAAGCGGAACGCGCTGAACGGTCAGGCGCCGCGTTGGAAGATCAGCCGGAGTTAGGCCAGAAAATTCCAATTGCGATGAAGCGTGTGATAATCCCAGCAAACGACGCCCCGACGGTAAACATGATCCAGCGGAATCGCCTCCAGATATCGCGATACGACGACCATTGAGCAAACACGTCGGCTAAGTAAGCGGCACAGTATGCGATGTTTGCAAGCACCACCAGGAGAAACAAGCCCAAGATCGAATCGACCCTGAGAATTGCCTTCGACGCGGGATACGCTTTAAAGAAGTAGAATAGCACAATCAAGCTGAGCAGCGCGTTGTAAAGTAAACGCCGCGGCTCCCAGTAGTGAATCGCGTCGGTAACAGCTTCGCGAAGAGTTGGCGAATCCATGCGGCTATTCACTATTTTATTCGGGAAAGATGGCGCCGAACCGCCTAACCAGAGTGAGTGTTACGAGATGGTAGCGGCTGTCTGAGAGGCGAAAGACGCCAGGTGGCGAAGAGATTCGCGGTACGGCGCGCGGGCGACGCCGCGTTCCGTAAAAATTGCGGCGATGTATTTTGCCGGCGTGACGTCAAACGCGGGATGCGCCGCATGCACGTCCGGCGCAATGCGCACTCCTTGCAGATGCGTCACCTCCGCGGAGGAGCGTTCTTCGATCGGAATGTGCTCGCCATCCGGGATCGATAAATCGAAGGTCGAAACCGGCGCCGCGATGTAAAAAGGCACATTGTTTTCCTTGGCTAAAACGGCAATTTGATACGTCCCGATTTTGTTTGCCGTGTCGCCGTTGGCGGCAATGCGATCCGCGCCCGTAACGACCGCGCCGACTTTTCCCGTTTTCAAAAAGTGCCCGACCATGTTGTCCGTGATGAGCGTCAGCGGGATGCCGCCCTTGTGCAATTCCCAGGCTGTCAGGCGCGCTCCCTGAAGATACGGCCGCGTTTCCGGCACGAGCACGTGCAGTTTGCGTCCTTGTTCGAACGCCACACGAATCACGCCGAGCGCCGTGCCAATCCCGGCGGTGGCCAGCGCGCCCGCATTGCACTGCGTCATCACCTGGCCTTCGCGCGGCATGAATTCCGCGCCGAATCGCCCGATGGATTCATCCGTCGCTGTTTTTTCGAGATGGACTTGTTTCGCCTCTTCGACCATCCCCTGCTTGATTTTTCCAAGGTCTGAAGTCTGTGACGTAAGTTCGGCGAACCGTCGCTTCATGCGCTCAAGCGCCCAAAATAGATCAACCGCCGTGGGACGTGTCTTTGCAAGAACATCGCAAATCTCGCTGAATTCGCCGCGAAGCACCTCTACCGATTTCGCCGGCGAATGCAGTACTCCCAGCGCAGCTCCCATCGCCGCCGCAACCCCAATGGCTGGCGCGCCGCGAATCACCATCTCGCGAATCGCCTTCGCTACTTCGCGGTAGTCGGTGTAGGTATAAGAGATTTCTTCCGCCGGGAGCCGCCGCTGATCCAGCATCACCACGCCGCGATCCGTCCATTCAATAGGTTGAGCTACGTACATACCGTTAGCGGCCTCGCAAAAATCAAGTCCTCAGTGTCCTCAAGAATAGTCCATTGTAACGGGAGGGCTTGCAGAAGACGAATTCTTCACGGATGCGGCGGCATGTACGTGAAGCCCTTCGTGCCAATAATCGTAAGTACCGCGAGCGTGGAGTTATAGCCCAAGTGCAAAAGAAAGCTCGCGAAGACCGTGCCCGTCCAAGCCCTCGCAAAGGTAAAAATAACCCCCACAAGGATCAGCAGGCCCACGAGGCTCCAGGTCCAGCCAAGCTGTGGAGCATGCATCAGTCCGAAGAGCACGCCCGTCGTCAGAATGCTCGTCACCATTCCCGTGCGCAGAGCCCTGGCCGAATCCATGCCGCGTTGTTGCGCAATGCCGGAAACAATGCGCGCAAACACCGGGTAGAGATAGCCGCGAAAAATGGTCTCCTCCACCAAAGGCGCGACGAGCACCGCCATGCTCATCAGCAGCATCATCGCGCTCGGGCTCTTGAACATCTCCTGAATCGGCACGTGCTCGGCGTTCTTCACTCGTGAGCTTGCAATAATCACAAAGAGCGACAGGCCCGAGCCCGAAAGGAAATACATCCAGGGCTTGCCTTTCCCCTCCAGGTGATTGCTATCTAGCCTCCTCCAGCCTAGGGATTGCCAGAACGGCAGATTGCGAAGCACAGCAATCGTGACGTACAGAAAGAAAATAATCATCGCAAACCAGAGGACATTCGTGCCCACGATGAGTTTTGCGTCGGATTCAAAAAGCCTTCGAATCTGCTTCTCGGTCAGATGGCGGTTCGCGGAGTAATAAGCCACCACGCCGATGCCAATCACAATTTGACTGATGATCGCGTAAGCGAAAAACAGCAGAAGATGCGGCCAGGACCACGAAATACGCAAGTCTTCGGGCACGTTGTCGCTTGGAGGATGCGCGGCGTCCGGATGAACGGCCACGTAAGAGATGGGATCGCCGGCAAGCAGCAACTCCGGTTCGGTTGGTCCCGATTCTGGAATTTCCCGAGCGAAAGTCGTCGCTTCCGGTGAGTCGCCGGTTTCTCGCGGCGGCTCTGGCGGATTTTTGTCAAATAAGCTCATCGTTTCGCGCTCGGCTTTTGTGTCACCGCTTCTTCGGCCATCCCGCCGCCAAAGCCGCGGCAACGAGCGGCAACATCAGTTCGTGATGCCCCGTAATCGCAAAGCCGTGGGACTCCGGTCCTTTGTGGTTGCGGGCGGAGGCCGTGGGACGCTTCACTACATTTTGCAACGGGCGGTAGTGCTGAATAAAGTCGAAGTTGGCTGTGGTGATGGGGCAAAGCGGCACGCCGAGATTCCGCACCACGGAGACAGCTTTCAAGAAAACTTCCGGCAGCAAAACAGCGGATCCCCAATTCAGATAAACACCGCCGGGATGCATCTGCTCCGTTAGCGCGCAGAACAAGCGAAAATCGCGGTGTGTGGCGTAACCCAGCGCCGCGCCTTCCGCAGCCGGATGCATGTGCGGAATATCCGTGCCGATGGCGAGATGCACGGTCACGGGAATCCGCCTCTTGTGTGCCGAGGCAAGGACGCTGGATTCCGCGTACTTGGCTTCGATTACACCGCTGTTCAGAAATTGCCCCGCCGCCTCTCCGTAGCCAATTCGGATGCGCTGCGCCAGCTTGGCGATTTCGTTCAAATATTTGCCGGTTTCTTCGGCCATGCCGAACTGGCCTTCGCCGAGCGCGGCCTCCACGTCTTCCGAAGTGTTCCCCGCGAGCGCAATCTCAAAATCGTGGATCAGCGCCGCCCCGTTCATCGTGATTCCGGAGATGAAGCCGCGATCCATCAGGTCCACCAAAACGGGGCCGAGGCCGACTTTGATCACGTGCCCACCCATACCCCAGAGAATCGCTTTGCGTTGCTTACGCGCCGCATGCACCGCGCTCAGAAGGTGCCGAAGACTCTCGGCTGCGAGAATGTGCGGCAGGGAATCAAGGAATTTCGTCAGCGATGCGCTCGTGGCCGCCGGTTTCGCAAATTCGCGCACGTTCACCTTACTTTTGCGCGACGCCAGCGGATACGTGTGTACTTCCCCGAGGACCAGAGGCTCAATCGAGTAGATACTCATTATAAGTGCTTCACTCTACGGGGAAGAATGAGAAGCGGCAAGAAAAAGTTGAAAGTCATTTCCCTTTGCCATTCGATACGCTGGCGGAACTGCCATTGAGATTGAGGACCCGCGCAAGGACCTGCCCTGTATACGACTTTTTCGTGCGGGCCACGAGCTCCGGTGGGCCTTGTGCCACAATGCGCCCGCCGCCCTCTCCACCTTCGGGACCCAGGTCAATAATCCAGTCCGCCTGCTTGATGACGTCGAGGTGGTGCTCAATGATCAGCACCGTGTTCCCCAAATCGACGAGGCGCTGCAGCACGTCGAGCAACTTGCGCACGTCGTCGAAGTGCAATCCCGTCGTCGGCTCATCCAAAATGTACAGCGTGCGCCCGGTTTGGCGTTTCGAAAGCTCACGTGCCAGTTTGATGCGCTGCGCTTCCCCGCCCGAAAGCGTGGTCGCCGACTGGCCCAGCGTGACATACCCCAGCCCGACGTCCACCAGCGTCGAAAGTTTCTGCTGAATCTGCGGTATGTTTTCGAGCAGCTTCAGCGCATCGGTGCAAGGCAAATTCAACACATCGCTGATCGAGTGTCCTTTGTAGCGCACCGCCAGCGTTTCCGAGTTGTAGCGGCGGCCGCGGCACACTTCGCACATAACATAAACATCCGGAAGAAAATTCATTTCAATGCGTCGCAGCCCGTCGCCCTGGCACGCTTCGCAGCGCCCGCCCTTCACGTTGAAGCTGAAGCGGCCTGGACGGTAGCCGCGCTCGCGTGATTCCGGCAGCATGGCAAAGAGGTCACGAATCGGCGCGAACACTCCTGTATACGTCGCCGGATTCGAACGCGGCGTGCGGCCAATCGGAGCCTGGTCAATCTCGATGACCTTGTCAATATGCTCCGTGCCAAGGATTTGCCGGTGCGGCGCAGGTGCCTCTGACGAACGATAAAGTTTCTGCGCCAGCGCGCGATACAAAATGTCGTTCACCAGCGTAGATTTGCCCGAGCCCGAAACTCCCGTAACCACAGTGAGCAACCCAAGTGGAAACGTAACGTCAATCTCTTTAAGATTGTTCGCTGTTGCGCCCATCACCTGGATCGCCTTGCCGTTCTGGCTGCGCCGCTTTTCCGGAACGGGGATTTTTGTCGCGCCACTGAGATACTGCCCCGTCAGCGATTCCGCCGTGGCTTCAATTTGCTCCGGCTTCCCCTGCGCAACCAAATAACCTCCCGCATTGCCTGCTCCGGGGCCAAGGTCCACCACAAAATCCGCGCGGCGGATGGTGTCTTCGTCATGCTCGACGACAAGCACTGTATTTCCAAGATTCCGCAACTGTTCGAGCGAGCCTAGAAGCCGCGCATTATCCCGCGCGTGCAAACCGATGCTCGGCTCATCCAGCACGTACAGC
>WNGL01003195.1_pt1 | contig 19703 bp, 46 predicted proteins | sample 5400591 | NCBI WGS metagenome assembly WNGL01 (sample SAMN13153377, study PRJNA577476) | soil metagenome | isolation source: 80 cm soil or saprolite under Garry oak tree replicate 1 | place: USA:California | collected 2016-06-15 | reverse complement strand
AATTGGACGCTACAGGTCGAACTTGGAGCACCCGCGGAGCTAAGAAGGCATGATACCGCAGAAGGAGAAACGTATCCGGTAACGGTGAAACTGACGCTACCGGTTGGTGAGGTAGCGCCCGACGTTGCGGTACTAGCCACGGTTACTGTGCAAGTTGAATCCTGACCTACTATGATGGGTCCGGTACAGACGAGGCTTGTCGATGTGGGCTGCGCGCCCGGCGTTATGGTTGCCGTCCCCTGACTTCCCTTGTGGGTCGTGTCTGTTAAAGAGGGAACGTATACCGCCGTTATGGTTACTGTGCCGGACGATTTGGGAACGAATGTCACATTGCAAGTGCCAGATGCCAAGCTACACTTTGCGGTGGTGCTAGTAACTGCAGCTCCAGATGCGGTGAAGTCAACTGTGCCTGCCAGTATGGTAGCGGACCCCGGCGACGTATCTGATACAGTTGCAGTGCACGTCGACGTTTGGTTCACGTTAACAGGGGTGCAGCTAACGTTTGTTGAGGTGGTTCTGAGAGTGACGCTGACGGTTGCAACGGGGCTAGTGCTCGACGAGTGAGTCGAATCTGGCGTGTATGCCCCGGTGAGTGTTGCTATCTCGGATGAGGCTCCTGTAAAGCTGAACGTGCAGCTTCCGCTTGACAGCAGGCAGCTCTGAGCGCTCAATGATCCCGAACCGGTTAACGTGAACGTGACTGTGCCTGTCGGTGTCAAAGGTGTCCCTGCTGTTGAAATGTCGGTCACTGTGACTGTGCATTTGGCCGCTTGACCAATCGCGACTGAGCTGTCGCATGTTACGCTTGCAGAAGTTGATCGGGTGTTTATCGTTACGGGAACGTTGGCGTTGCTGCCGCTATGAGCATTATCTCCGCTATATGTGCCGATAACAGCGGAAGACCCTGCGCTCGATGCGGTTAATGTGACACTGCAGCTAGCTGTGCCGGCTGAAGTACCTGGAACTAGTTTGCATGGTGAGTCTGTGAAGATTGCGTTGACGCCGGTTTGTGAGAAGCTGACTGTGCCATTGATCGTGAACATACTGGACGCGGTAGTGGGCTGTTCTGTCACAGTTGCAGTGCAGGTAGATGCTTGATTCACCACTACCGGACTCGTGCATACCATGCTTGTCGAGGTTGACCGGAGGTTGATGGTGATGCTCGCCGATGCAGCGGCAGAGCTGCTGCTGTGAGAATTGTCTGTTGGTGCATAGGTTACAGTTACGGAGGCGGTGCCTGTGGCTGAGGACAGGAAGTTATCGGTGCAGCTGGCAACTCCTAGAGTTGTCGTGGCTGAGAGCTGACATTGAGAAGTCGTAAACGCGTCAGGAACGCCTGTTTCAGAGAAGGCTACCGTGCCTGATGGAGTGATGGCTGTTCCCGAGTTGGACGGATTATCGGTCACCGTGGCGGTGCACGTTGATGCTTGGTTCACGACGACAGGACTCGTGCACGAGACTGTGGTGACGGTTGTGCGCAAGTTAATCGTGACTGTTGCCGCGGTTCCTGTGTGGCTTCCAAAGTGAGCAGTGTCAGATGATGAAGGAGCGTAAGATGCGCTTATGCTTGCACTGCCGGATGTTGCAGGGGCTGTGAAGCTCACTGTGCAGCTAGAATTGCCTGCTGTCGATCCGGGTACCAGACTGCAGGACGAACTTGAGAAGCTTCCTGATACTCCACTCTCAGTGAAGGTGACTGTGCCGGTTGGGGTTAGTGGGCTACCTGCTGTTGAGCTATCGACAACAACTACCGTGCATTGTGCCGGTTGGTTTACAACGACCTGGGTTGAACACGGAACCGTTGTAGTCGTGGTGCGTTGAGCGATGGCAATACTGGTTGCTGAGCTCTGGCTACTTCCGTGCACCGTGTCTGCAGGCGTGTGTGCTGCGATGATCGAAGCAGTTCCAGAGGCTGAGGGAGCGGTGAAGGTCGCGGTACACGATGCGCTGCCTGTAGAACTCTGGAAGAGTGTGCATGGTGAGCCTGTGAAAGTCCCGGAAACACCTGTCTCTGAGAAGCTTACAGTACCTGTAGGCGTGAGAGGGGAGCCCGAGTTTGAGCTGTCAGAGACTGTAGCGGTACACGTCGAGCCTTGATTTACGAGCACCGGGGTTGCACATAGAAGGGTTGTGCTTGTTGGTCGTAGTCCGACCGTTATTGAGAATCCTGGGCTTGGGCTTGAGCTGTGAGAGGAGTCGCCACGATAGCTTGCTGTTATTACCGCTGTTCCGGAAGATGATGGAGTAAACGCTACTGGTAATTGGCAGGCGGCCTGTGAGCCTGTCGAGGGTACGAGTGTGCATGTTAATGGATTGAGCGATCCCAATGCGCCTGAGCTTGAGAATGTGACTGTTCCAGTGGGTGCTGTGGGGTTTGAGTTGATGTCGGTGACGGTCGCCGAGCAGCTTGAGGCCTCGTTTACAATGACCGTCGTCGGGGTGCAGCTCACCGTCGTCGTGGTAGAGTGAATTGGTGCCGGGGAGGTGGCGATCAGTGCAGTTGCGGGGCCACTACCCGAATGGAGACTATCGCCTGAATAGGATGCCGAAATTAGGTGATGACCGAGAACTGTGGGCGTGTAATTCACTGTGCATGTTGCCGAGGCGCCGCTTCCTGTAAGGTTGCAGCTGGCAAGTGGGCTGAACGTCCCAGTGCTGTTCGAGCTGAAGCTGACCGTTCCCGACGGTGTCAGTGTTCCCGGAGAATTGTCCGTGCCGGTGACGAAGCATGAGGCTTGAGTGTTGATCGTCGCGGACGAAGAGCATGACAGTGTTGTGGTTGTGGATATCAAGCCAACACTAACCGTGGCGCTCGAGGTGCTCGAACTTCCACCGTGGACATTATCGTTCGATGCGTAGACGGCGCCTACGCTGGCGGTTCCAGAGTTTGAGGGAGCAGTAAAGGTCGCGGTGCAGACCGCCGTCCCCAAGGTGGAGCCTTGGACTAGAGAGCATGGTGAGCCAGAGAACGAGCCTGAAACTCCACTTTCGGAGAAGCTCACAGTACCACCCGGTGTCAGCGCAGAGCCCGACGTCGAGCTGTCAGTCACGGTGGCGGTGCAGGTTGAAGACTGGCTGACCACGACAGGGGTTGTGCAGTTGACTGTTGTCGTGGTGCTGCGCGGGTTGACTGTGATTCCTGATGCGCTGCTCGAGCTTTCGGAGTGTGCAGTGTCCGTCGTTGCAGGAGTGTAGGTTGCGCTGATGCTGGCGGTGCCAGTTGTGGAGCCGACGAAGCTCGTGGTGCATTTTGCTGATCTGGAAGAGCCTGAAACGGGCGCTAGGCTGCATTGAGTGCTGGTGAAGGATCCGGTTGCTGTGCCTGAGGCGGAGAATGTTACAGTGCCTGACGGGATTATTGGTGAGCCTAGGTTTGTGGTGCTGTCAGTCACAGTTGCGGTGCATGTGGAGGGCTGATTCACGATTACTGGGCTGCTGCAGGAGACTGTTGTAGTCGTTACTCGAAGACTGATACTTATCGCTGCGGTCGAAGTCGCGGCGCTAGTGCTGTGAGACTGATCAGATGGCGTGTATGTGGCGTTGATGTTCGCTGTGCCTGAAGCGCTCGGTGTGAAGCTTGCCTGGCAGCTTGCCGTTCCAAGAATTGTTCCTGGGATAAGAGAACAGGGAGAGTTCGCGAAGCTTCCGGTAGCTCCTGTTGCTGTGAACGTTATCGTTCCGGCAGGATTGACCACTGTTCCAGAGTTTGATGGGCTGTCTGTCACTGTTGCTGTGCACGTTGACGGCTGATTCACTACTACAAGGCTTGAACATGATACGGTCGTGATTGTGATCCGGAGATTCACGGTCACGGTATCCTGTGAGCTCTGTGGACTGGAGGAGTGAGCGGTGTCCGTTGAAGAGGGAGTGTAGGTACCTGTGATTCCCGCATTGCCTGAGGCGGTACCTGTAAAGGTGGTCGTGCAACTTGCTGTTCCAGTTGTTCCCGCCAGCAACGTGCACGTTGTGCTAGTGAATGAGCCGCCAATTCCAGTCTCGCTGAACGAGACAGTTCCGGCCGGCGTGACCGGTGTACCTCCATTCGACGAATTGTCGACCACAGTGGCCGTGCATGTTGACGGCTGGTTTACGACCACCGGCGAAACACAGCTAACTGATGTCGTTGTGGCACGGAGGTTCACGACGATACTGGTGGGCGTACTTTGGCTTCCGACGTGGATGCTGTCTCCACCGTAGGTTCCCGTCACTTTTGCTGTTCCCGCTGCGGCGCCAGTGAAGGTTGTTGAGCAGGTTCCCGCAGTTAGCAGACAGTTTGTCGATCCAAGTGATCCTGCGCCTGTCGTGCTGAATGTGACTGTGCCTGTCGGTGTTACGGCGGTTCCGGGTGAGGTGTCCGAGACGCTGGCTGAGCAGGTCGATGGGACGTTTACGAGGACCGGTGTTGTGCATGTGACAGTTATGCTTGTGGAGCGTTGATTGACGACGACGCTCTTTGGTGTGCTCGTGCTGGCGTTGTGGCTTGTATCGCCGCTGTAGCTGCCAGAGATAGTTGCGGTGCCGCCGTTGGATGGTGAGAAGGTTGCGGAGCAACTGGACGACGTGCTGTTGACTTGGGAGAGTTGACAGATGGTCGGGTTGACCGATCCTGACACTCCGCTGGCGGAGAAACTGACAGAGCCGCCGGGCACGGTTGCGCCGGATGAAGCCGTGTCGGTGACGGTGACGGTGCAGTTGGATGCCTGGTTGACAACAACCGGGGTGGAGCAGGAGAGTGATGTTAATGTGGAGTGAAGCCCTGGAGTTATGACGGTAAGTGCCAGGCTACCGCCGTGGGAGGCATCGCCTGGGAAGTTAGCCGTGATCTGGTGAGCGCCAATCACGTTTGGCGTGTAGGCTACAGTGCAGGTAGAGGTTGCGCCAGTCCCTGCGAGAGTGCACTGCTTGTCGAAGGTGCCCGTACTGTTTGTCTGCAGACTGAAGGTTCCAGAAGGCGCAATACCAGTTCCAGAAGACGTGTCAGTTACCGTGACTGTGCACGTGGATGGGTTTCCTAGGGTCGTGGTTCCGCACGAGATCGAGGTCGTGGTTGCACGAAGACTGACCACAATGTTGGTCGTCGTGCCCGGACTCGCCTGATGGGCCGCATCGCCACCGTACGTGGCTGTCACACTTGGATTTCCAGTGGCTGTTCCAATGAAGCTCACTGAACACTTGCCGTTCGATAACGTACAAGTCGCGGGGCTCAATGTGCCTGGACCGGCAGTTGAGAATGTCACGCTACCGGTTGGAGTGACTGGTGTGCCAGAGTCTGTATCGGTCACTATCGCGGTGCAAGTTGAGGGCTGGTTGATCACGACTGGAGTTATGCATGATATCGAGGTCGAGGTTGACCTTGGAGTAACCGTGATCGAGATGGGTGGACTTTGACTCTTGGAGTGAGCCGTGTCGCCGCCGTAGGCGCCAGTTACTGTGGCGCTGCCTGAGGCTGATCCTGTAAAGGTTACGGAGCACGTGCCGCCTGATAGGTTGCACGAGTTCGGGCTCAGAGAGCCGGCCCCGCTCGATGAGAAAGTGACAGTTCCTGTTGGAACTATTCCTGATCCGATGTCTGTATCCGCTACAGTTGCTGTACATGTGGAGGCTACGTTGACGAGGACTGGGCTGTTGCAGGAGACTGATGTGCTGGTGGAACGCGGGTTTACAGTGATGCTGGCTGGGGTAGCTGTTGAGCTGCCGGTGTGAACACTGTCAGTAGACGTGTATGTCGCACTGATTCCGGCACTGCCTGATGATGAGGCGGTGAAGGTTGCCGAGCAACTCGCCGTGCCTAGTGTTGATCCAGCGATGAGGTTGCAGGGCGAGCCTGTGATCGACCCGGTGACATTTTCGCTCAGCGACACAGTTCCTCCTGGTGTCTGAGCCGAACTCGGGGCTGAGGTATCCGTAACGGTCACAGTGCACGTCGAGGCTTGATTCACGACGACTGGAGTCGTGCATGAGACTGTTGTGCTGGTGGTTCGTAGGTTGATTGTCACAGCGAAGGAGTTGCTTGTGCTCGGGTTGTGGGTTGTGTCTGTCGAGGAGGGCGTGTAGGATCCTGTTATGGTTGCGGTCCCCGCTGCGGATGGCGTGAATGCTACTGTGCAACTTGCGGAAGATCCTGAGGAATTCTGAAGGGTGCAGGTTGTGGGGTTAACGTTGCCGGCGGGTCCAGCTTGGGTGAAGGCAACTGTTCCAGTTGGAGAAGTCGCTCCTGAGGTTGATGTGTCCGTTACAGTTGCTGTGCAGCTTGATGCCTGGTTTACGACGACCGGAGTGGCACAGTTTACGGTTGTAGTCGTTGGGTGGCCTTGAGTCGCGGTGTTGAAGGAGACCGGCCCGCTACCGGTGTGAGTGGAGTCGCCGCTGAACGTGGCAGTGATGCTATGGTGACCGCCCGTAGTGGGTGTGTAGTTTACTGAGCAAGAGCTCGACGCCTGTGAACTCACACCTTGGAGGGTGCAGCTAGCACTTGTGGGGGTGAAGGTTCCAGTGCTGTTTGTAGTGAACGATATCGTGCCGGTGGGAGCTACGACCGTTCCCGGCGATACATCGGTCACTGTGACGTTGCACGTACCGACAATGTTGACGCTGATGGACGAGGTGCAACTTATGCCGGTTGTTGTGGCGCGTTTGTTGACCAAAATGCTGGTGGTTGCACCTGGGCTCGCGGCTGAATGACTCGAATCTCCGAGATAGGTTCCGGTAATCGTGTGAGTTCCGCTGCCTACTCCCGAAGGAATGTAGTCTACTGTGCACGTTGCGGTCCCGCCGGATCCTGCGAGAACGCAAGTTGACGGGAAGGACCCAGGACTATCGGTCGCTAAGCCGACATTGCCAGTCGGTGTGATCGTCGTTCCTAGAGAAGTGTCTGTGACAGTCGCTGTGCAGAAGCTGTCTTGGTTGACTACAACATGGGTGGCGCAGGCTAGGCTTATGCTTGTTGTCCGGAGATTGACGGTGATACTTGCTGCTTGGCTCGTGCTCCCTGAGTGAGTCGTGTCACCGCCGTAGTTTCCAGTAACGGATGAGGTTCCTGTGTTGGTCCGTGTGAAGTTCACGCTACAGCTTGCAGTTCCATCTGGATTTGCCTGTAGTTGGCAACTGGATGGGCTGATCGAGCCGGAGCCTGCACTGGTGAAGACGACGGAGCCGGATGGTGTCTGTGGGTTGCCTGCCGTTGAATTGTCGTTGATGACTGCTGTGCATGTGGAGGCTTGGTTTATGACGACTGGGCTGGTACAAGTGACTGTTGTTGAGGTGGAACGTTTGTTGATCGTGAGGCTACCACCGGTGGTGGTTTGGCTCGCGCTGTGGTCCGGGTCGGTTGGAGTGTACACACCGTTTACTGTTGCGGTGCCGGTGGACGATCCGGTAAAGGTGACTGAGCAACTGGACGTGCCGGCAGATCCCGCGGTTAGGCTACACGATTGAGCGGATAAAGTGCCAGGAACTCCTGCTGCGGCGAAGCTCACTGAGCCTAGTGGGAAGGTTGCTCCTGCTCCGGCGGAGTCTGATACCGTCGCGGTGCATTGTGACGCTTGACCCACCACGATTGGAGTTATGCAGGATACTGTTGTTGTGGTGGTTCTCTGTACCACTGTTAGCGAGAATGTTCCGGAGCTTGAAGAATGGGTCGAGTCTGGCGAGTAGGACGCCATTATCGAGTGTGGGCCTTCGGTTCCGGAGGCCGGTGTGTAGGTTGCCGAGCAATTTGCTGCTGTGGCGTTGATTGCTTTGAGAGTGCATGATGCGAAACTGGTGGTGGACGAGTCGAGAGTGAATGTGACGGATCCAGTTGGCGTAGTAGATGATCCGCTGGAGGGGGAGTCCTTGACTATGGCATTGCATGAGTCTCCCGCATTCACTACGGCAGATGGTACACAGCTGAGACTGGTCACCGTCATTTGGAGATTTACGTTCAGACTGAACGTGCCTTGGCTACCTGAATGGTCAGCGTCCCCAGGATAAGCACCGGTGATCGTCTGGACGGAGGTTGAGGATGGGGTGTAACTGATTATACATGTTGATGTTCCCGGTGTCGATTCGGCCAGCGAACACGTTCCGGTGAATGAACCGGACCCTGAAGGGATTACCGAGAAGTTGACCGTGCCCCCAGGCGTTATGAGAGTTCCAGGCGAAGTGTCTCTGACCGTAGCCGTACAAGTTGCAGTCTGACCTACGGAGAGTGTGGATGGCGTGCAGCTTACGCTAGTGGTTGAAGTTCTCTGGATGACTGTGACAGAGAAGGCTGTTGAGGTGCTCGATGTGTGGTCCGTATCTCCTGAATATTTCGCGGTGATGCTGTGGGACCCTTCAGTTCCGGATGCAGGAGTAAACGTGACGGTACAAGTAGCGGTCGTACTGTTTATTGTGGTTAACGAAGAACATGTTCCAAAACTGGTCGCTGCACTGTCTAGGAAGAAGCTGACCCCTCCAGTCGGCGCTACAGACGCACCTGGTGAGACGTCTCTGATCGTAGCGGTGCAAGGATTGTTTGAGCCAACCGGAACGGTGTTCGAATTACATGCAATGATCGCTGTCGTAGTTCTCTGAATGACGAGGACGGAGACGGAGCTGGAGCTGGCACCGTGTGACGTGTCCGGGGTGTAGGTGGCGAAAATGCTGTGGGACCCTTCTGTTCCTAATGCGGGTGTATAGGTACCGTTACAGCTACTGGCGGTCGAGTTAACGCTACCGAGCGAGCAGGTTGCGAATATCGAAGAAGGCGAATCTAGAGAGAAGCTGACAGAGCCCGATGGGGCTGCCGAGCCTGACCCAGACTGGAGGTCTTTGATCGTCGCCGTGCATGAGTCACTAGTTCCTACAACGATAGAAGATGAGATACAGTTGATGAAGCTCGCTGTAGTTTGTACATTTACTGTTAAGGTGAAGGTTCCAGAAACTCCAGAGCTGTGATCGGTGTCCCCATTGTAGGACCCACTGATCGTCTGGGAACCTGTCGCTGAAGGTGCGTAAGTGATGTTGCATGTTGCTGTACCAACGACAGACTGACTGAGAGTACAAATACCGGTGAAGCTGCCAGAACCCGTCGGCGATACCGAGAAACTAACGAAGCCGGTGGGCGTTATTGGGTTCCCACTGGACGTGTCCTTTACAGTGGCCGTGCATGTAGTTGACTGGCCTATCGCTACCGTGCTCGGGGCGCAGTTGACCGTTGTACTCGTAGTTCTCTGAGTAACGTTTACGGCCAGGGCTTTCGAGCTGCTCCCGGAGTGAGCGACGTCTCCTAGATAGTTAGCCGTTAATGTGTGCGGTCCCTGAGTGCCAGGTGCGGGCATATAGTTCGCGGTACAACTTGCTGTCGTCGAATTGAATGATGACAATGCGCAAGTTGCGAAGGCGCTGGTTGATCCGTCGAGCTCTAGGCTAACGCTGCCAACCGGCACGACTGCTGTCGACATAGAGGTGTCTTTGACGTAGACTGTGCAGGTGTCACTCGAGTTCACGGCTAGAGAGGTTGTCGCACATGTAAGCGTGGTGGATGAGGCCCGCGGATTGACCGTTATCGTGGCCGTGTTCTTACTCGATGTGTGAGCGTTGTCTCCAGTGTAGTTGCCCACTATGTTCGCTGTGCCGACAACTGAGCCGGTCAGAGTTACGCTGCAACTTCCGCTACCGTTCAAACTACAACTCGTGGTCGTAGGAGTGACGGAGCTACCGGAGCTAAAGGTTACAGTGCCAGTTGGTACTGTGGGCCCTGAAGCTGCCGTGCTAACAACGGTGGCCGTGCACGTCGATCCCTGGTTTACGATAATGGGGGTCGAACAACTGATCGTCGCGGAGGTCCCTTGAACCCCGGGCGTGAAGCTTGTTATCCCGCTGCTTCCGGCGTGAACCGAATCTCCGCCAATGTAGGTTGCGTTAACTGTTACGAGCCCGAATGACTGTGGGGTGAACGATACGCTGCAACTGCCCGAAGTCAGCGCGCAGCTGCCTGAGACTGGAGTTACTGAGCCGCCAGAGGCAGTGAAGGTCACAACGCCGCCTGGAGTACTGGCCGAGCCCGGTGAACTGTCGGTCACCGTTGCCGTACAGCTGGTGGTCTGGCCAACATTGACCAACAGACACGAAACTGTTGTGTTTGTAGAACGCCTGTTGACTACGATTGTTGCAGAGGATGTAGTCTGACTTCCACTATGCGACGTATCTGAGGCAGATGGAACGTAGCTGCCGTTGATCGTTACGCTTCCAGATGTTGGGGAAGTGAAGTCCGCGGTGCAAGTTGCGACTCCGATGGTCGAACTCGCAGCTAGAGTGCATGGGGAGCCGGTGAAGCTGCCTACTGACTGTGAGAAGGTAAGGGTGCCTGATGGAGTGATAGGATTGCCAGCTGCAGAGCTGTCAGTGACGGTTGTTGTACAAGTTGAAGCTTGACCAATGACGATTGGACTGTTACAAGATACAGAGGTAGTCGTTGTGCGCAGGCCTACAGTGATGCTTGCGCTGACTGTTGAGCCGCTGTTCCCGTCGACAGAGTTGGAAGAAGCGTAGGATGCGCTGACTGCTGCAGATCCTGAGGCGGTTGAATCCAGGAATGTCGCGGTGCATGTAGCGGATGTGCCCGATCCAGAAAGTGTACAGGGAGAGCTGGTAAAGCTACCGGCAACACCTGTGGAGGTGAATGTCACCGTGCCGATAGGGGTGATCGGAGTGCCTGAGGCGGAAGTGTCGGCTACCGTTGCTGTGCAAGTAGAAGCCTGGTTGACTACGACCGGACTGTTGCATGATACGGTTGTTGATGTAGTTCTGCGGTTGACGGCGATATTCGTCGTGCCGGCGCTGGGAGAATGAGTGCTATCACTGCTGTAGGCGGCGTTGATGTTTGCACCGGCGGTGCCTGACGCTGATGGAGTGAACATTACGCCGCAGCTTGCAGTAGAGGATGTGCCGGATCGCAAGTTGCAACTTGTAGAGTTGAAGTTGCCTGAGACTCCGCTTGTTAGTGTGAACCCGACAGAGCCTGCGGGCGTTGTAGCGCCCATTGAGGATGTGTCTGTAACCGTGGCTGTGCACGTCGAAGGTTGATTCACTACTACGGGTGTCGAACAAGAAACACTGGTGGCTGTCGAGTGTTGTCCAGGCGTGAGAACCAGAAAGCCTGAGCTCGCCCGGTGTGTCGAATCGGCAGAATATATTGCTGTGATGTTTTGTGGACCGAGAGTTGGTGTGTAAGTTACTGAACAGGTTGCAGAACTGCCTGAGCGGGATAGGTTGCATGATGGTGCCGGAGAGAAGACTCCGGTGCTGTTACTGGACCAACTGACCGTTCCACTCGGAACGAAAGTTCCTGGAGCAACATCTGACACAGTTGCAGTACAGGTTGTTGGGACTCCTATGGTGATGGGTGAGCCGCAAACGATTCCTGTCGTAGTCGAAATGGGACCGACAGTGAACGGTTCACAGCTACTAGTTACGGGGTTGTTGTTTGTATCTCCACTGTAGATTGCGTTGAAGCTGTACTGGCCGACTGAGTTGGGAGTTTGAGAGCCAGACGGTGGCACCGAGTTTCCGGCGCCGATATTCACGGTCTGAATGGTTGCTGGTGTTCCACTGCAAACACCGGCGCCTAGGTCGAAGAAGTGGTAGGTGACGGTTCCACTGACACCTGTCGATGGGAACCCACCTGTGATTGCAGCCTGATCAGTGACAGGTGTGCCTACTACTATGTTAGACGCAGGGTTGCTTGTCGAGGTTATTGTTGGGGTCTGCTTGAGGACCGTTAGGAGCTCGCATGAGCTATTGACGCCGTTGTTGTTACCATCCCCACTGTAACTGGCGTTGAATGAGAAAGAGCTTGCCGATGGAGGAGTAACAGACGAAGAGGCTGGGACTGCATTGATGGAGCCAACAGTCACAGTCGAAATTGAGGCTGGAATGCCTGTGCACGCTCCGTTGCTGAAGAAGAAATATGTCACGCTACCCGTGACACCAGCAGATGGGAAGCCGCCGGTCAGAGTAGCCTGGTCAGTCACCGATCCGCCAACAGTGATCGTGGAGGACGGAATGATGGTCGTAGTGATCGTTGGGGTCTGCTTGTTGACCGTCAAAGGCTCACACGTGCTGCTTACTCTGTTATTGTTGCCATCTCCACTGTAAGTTGCGTTGAACGCGAAACTACCTGCAGAGCCTGATGTGACGGAGCTGGAGGTTGGTACTGAGTTCGCAGAACCGACAGCTACAACTGATGATGACATTGGGTTTCCAGCACAGACGCCGTTAGTGAAGAATGCGTAGGTAACGATACCCGTAACACCGGTCGATGGGAATCCGCCAATGATAGTAGCCTGATCGGTTACCGAAGCACCTACAGTGATGGTCGAAGATGGACTGATAGCAGTGGTAATGGATGGCGTGGCTTTGTTGACTGTCAGAAGCTCACACGTGCTACTGACGCGATTATTGTTACTATCTCCACTGTAAGTAGCGTTGAATGTGAACGAACCCATGGCTGAAGGTGTTATAAGGCTCGATCCTGGGGCGCCGTTACCCACACCAATCGTCACGCTCGAGGTGGAGGTCGGAGTTCCTAAGCACGCACCGTTGTTGAAGAATGCGTACACAACACTACCCGTCACACCCGTTGACGGGAATCCCCCGGTCAGAGTGGCCTGATCAGTCACAGAGCTACCAACGATAATTATCGAGGACGGACTAATCGATGTTGTAACAATTGGTGTCTGCTTGTTGACTGTCAAAGGCTCGCAAGTACTCGAGACTCGATTATTGTTACCGTCACCGCTGTAGGTCGCGTTGAAGGCGAAAGATCCTGCAGACGTAGGAATGACGGGCGAAGAAACAGGCACTGAATTAGCAGAACCAACAATTACCATTGAGGTTAAGGCTGGAGATCCAGTGCAGGCACCGTTGTGGAAGAACGCAAATGTCACGCTTCCAGTCACGCCCGTCGATGGGAATCCACTTGTCAGTGTAGCCTGGTCGGTGACTGACGCACCGACTGCGATCGTGGAGGACGGGCTGATGCTCGTGGTGATAGATGGGGTCTGTTTATTGACAGTCAGAGGCTCGCAAATGCTGGAGACTCTGTTATTACTATCATCGCCGGTGTAGGTTGCATTGAAACTAAAGGAGCCTGCAGAGGCAGGTGTTACAGGGCCAGAAGGAGGGACCGAATTTGCGGAACCAATGGTCACTGCCGAGGTTGAACTTGGAGTTCCGAAACAACCGCCATTACTGAAGAATGCATACGTAACGCTACCAGTGATGCCAGTCGACGGAAATCCACCGGTCAGACTGGCCTGGTCAGTGACAGAGGCGCCCACGATAATTGTGGATGGGTTGATCGTCGTAGTGATGGCCGGAGTGACCTTCTGGACAATTAGAGGCTCGCAAATGCTCTTAGCAGGATTGTTGTTCGCATCACCAGAGTATGTGGCGTTGTAACTGTACAGTCCAGCCGGTGAAGGCGTCAAGGGCGTTGAGTCCGGGACAACACCGTTGGTCACGGTGACTGTCTGACTGGTCGAAGGACTACCAGTGCAAGCGTTATTGCCAAAAAAGTTGTAGTTCGCAATGCCACCAGCACTCGCAGTCGCTCCAGCTAAATTCCCCGTATCATGAACTGAGGTCCCTACGATAGCAGATGTGACGATGGCTCCGGTCGAATCTCTAATGATTGTGGTTAGACTGACTTGCGCTTGTGTGACACTTAGAGGCTCGCAGCCGCTCTTAGCAGGATCATTGTTTGGATCGCCAGTGTAGGTGGCGTTGAACGAGTAGGAGCCAGCATTGAGGGGTGTCACAGACGAAGAATCCGTTACGACGCCGTTGGTCACCGTTACTGTCCCAATGTTTGTTCCTGGTGCTGAACAGGCATTATTCGTGAAGAAGCTGTAAGTGACCGTTCCACTGGGCTGGAATCCGCCGCTTATTGTCGAAGTGTCATGAACAGCGGTTCCGATATTGACCGAAGCGACCGTCGCTCCTGCTTGGTTGTTGATGGCCGTGGCCAAGGACGGACTTGCTTTATTGACTGTCAAGGGCTCGCATAGGCTGCTGACTCTATTGTTATTACCATCGCCACTGTAGGTCGCGTTGAACGCGAAGCTACCGGCGGATGGAGGAGTGACAGACGCGGAGGCTGGTACTGAGTTGCTGGCACCAACAGTCATAGTTGATGTTGAAGTCGGAGTGCCGGTGCACGCCCCATTGCTGAAGAACGCGTAAGCCACACTGCCGGAAACACCGGACGACGGGAATCCACCAGTCAATGTAGCCTGGTCAGTGACTGAAGCGCCTACAGTGATCGCAGCAGACGGACTGATCGCCGTAGTGATGGTTGGAGTAGCCTTGTTCACACTTAGAGGCTCACAAGCACTTGATGCACGGTTGTTGTTGCCGTCGCCGTTGTACGTTGCGTTGAAGCTGTACGAGCCCGCGAGTGAAGGAATAACAGAGTTGGACACGGGCACAGAGTTACCTCCGGCGATGGTGACGGTTCCATCTGAGGTTGCCGGTCCGGTACAACTACTACCTGTGAAGAAGAAATAGTTCAGAGTACCAGTAAGACCGGTAGACGGGAAGCCACCTATCAGGGTTGCATGGTCTGTAACAGCAGTGCCTACGGTGATGAGAGAAGCCGGACTAATCGTTGTAGAAACAGTGGGAGTCTGCTTGTTGACCGTTAGAGGCTCACACGAGCTACTGACTCTGTTGTTGTTACTATCGCCAGTGTAGGTCGCGTTGAATGCGAAGCTACTCGCAGATGGGGGAGTAACAGAGTTAGAGACAGGAACCGAGTTACCTGCAGCTACTGCAACCGTTGAAGTAGAGGTTGGAAGGCCGTTGCATACGCCGTTGCTGAAGAACGCGTAGACAACGCTACCGGTGACACCGGCTGATGGGAATCCGCCTGTAAGCACTGCCTGGTCGATTACCGAAGCGCCTACCGTGATCGTTGAGGCAGGACCAATGGTGGTCGTAATAGATGGTGTCTGCTTGTTGACCGTTAGAGGCTCACACGAGCCACTGACACGGGTGTTGTTCGTGTCACCGCTGTATGTAGCGTTGAAAGAGAAAGAACCGGCGGATGGGGGAGTGACGGAGCTAGAGGTGGGTAGGGAATTGCCTGCACCAATAGTCACGGTGACTGAGGAGGTCGGAGCGCCGAGACAAGCCCCGCTACCAAAGAACGCGTACGTTACGCTACCGGTGACACCAGTCGACGGAAACCCGCCAGCTAACGTCGCTTGGTCCGTGACTGATGTGCCAACTGTGATCGTGGAGGAAGGGTTGATGACTGTTGTGATTACTGGAATCTGCTTATTGATCGTCAAGGGCTCGCATGAACTGGTGACGGCATTATTGGTAGCATCTCCGCTGTAGGTAGCATTGAAACTGTACAGTCCAGAGGCAGGCATCAAAGTCGCAGAAGCAGGAATAGAATTACCGGAACCAATTGTCACCGTCTGAGGGAACGGCGCGAAGCCTGTTGATGGAGGTCCGGAACATTGAACGTTTGAAAAGAAGAAGTAGGTAATGGTACCTGTGATAACGAGAGAGCCGCCAGACAAGGTGGCCGCATCATGAACCGCCGCTCCCACAAGTACGGTGGTGACCGTAACACCATTGGTGTCTTTGATCGTAGTACCAAGATTGGGCGTGAGTTTCGAGGTCACATTCAGAGACTCACAAGAACTACTCGCCTTGTTGTTATTGGCGTCGCCGCTGTAGGTGGCGTTGAAACTGTATGAGCCTGGGGTGACCGGCGTAAATGCCGAAGAGTCGGGTACTACACCATTCGTCACGCTGACTGTGCCGGCTGATGTTCCTAGTGCAGTGCAGAGACCATTGGTGAAGAAAGTGTATGTGACGGTACCGCCTGGCTGCGTACCACCATTGATCGTAGCAGTGTCATGAACCGTTGTTCCAGCTGTTACTGACGTTGCCGTCGCGCCGTTTGAGTCTTTGATAACGGTCGTGATGGTCGGATTGGCCGGGGTCAGGGTCAGTGTTATGAGAGTCGAGCGAATCAAGGCGCCGTTGGTGCCAGTCACGTTGAGTCTAAAACTGCCAGCGAAAGGTCCGGCGTTGATTGTCAGGCTAGTGGAGTTTCCACCAGGCAGCAGCTTAACGGTTGGGTCTAAGAATTGAACTGAAGGTCCGGAAGGTGAAATTGATACTGACAGGTTTACGATGCCTGTGAAACTGTTCAGACTCTTAAGGGTGAGACTATCCACCGTTGTTCCAGAACCTGCGATCAGAGTGACGGAAGCCTTGCTGGGAGAGAGGCTGAAGTCCACAAAGTGGAAAGCGATTGTCGACGTTGTGTGGGATAGAGTGCCGTTCGTGCCGGTCACCGTCACCGAGTAATCTCCCCACGCTGAGGCTGTGCAAGTTAGAAGTGATGTGGAAGGCGAGGGTGGAAGAACCAAACTTGTCGGAGTTACTGTGCAACTCAAACCAAGAGGAGTGGAAGATGAGACGCTCAACGCAACATTGCGGCTAAAGCCATTCACTCCCGTCACGGTTATGTTAGAATTTCCCATCGAGCCTACATTGATCGATGTAGGACTGACTGTGCCAGAGACTATTGAGAATTCCACAACAATGATTCGGATGGAAATCGTGTGATACAGAGCACCGTTTGTTCCAGTGATCGTGATCGTGTAGTTTCCAACTGTCGACCCAAAGACTGTTAGGATTGACGAGCCGGACCCGCCGGACGCGAGCGTGATGCTTCTAGTGCTCAAGTTGACCAAGATCCCAGCAAGAGGGCTAGTTGAATTAGTCAACGCGACAGTGTTTGCGAAACCATTCAAGCTCGTCAAGACGATGCTCGTGGTCCCCGCTGAACCATGATTGACTTCTATAGACGTTGTCGATGTGATGCTGAAGTCTACGACGGTAATGGTGATTGTGACCTGGTGGAACAAAGTCCCACTCGATGCCGTCACGGTAATGGTGTATGTGCCTGCGACGGTAGTGTTGAACGATAGAGAGGCTGACAAAGTCTTGCCAGTTGTAAGATTCAGACTAGCCGGCGTCAGAATCACGCTAGGGCCGAGAGGACTACTCGATCCGGCAAGAGTCACTGTGCCGTTGAAGTGATTGAGACTAGACACGAGTAGTGTAGTTGAAACTGTGGCCCCAGCGTTCGTACTAAGATTCCGTTGTGGAGCACTGAAGCTGAAATCGTAAATCTGAACGTTGACAATTGTCGTAGCAGAGAACGCGGGTGAGGTTGAGGACGCTGTGATAGTAATGGTGGCATTACCGTAGTTGATTCCATCAACGTTGAGAATTGATTGGTTTGTTCCCCCGGCTTTGAGAATAAGACTCGACGAGCTCAACGTGCCTGTCGCGCATCCGCTACACGAACTCTGCGGCGATGCGAACGTTACTGTACCGTTGAAGCTCCCCCGACTAGTAAGCGTGATGGTTGACGTTAATGTCGAGCCTGCGGCAACCGAGAGGATTGGAGGTGAGGCCGAGAGTGTGAATCCCACCATTACGACAGTGACAAGTGTCGTACGCGTCAAGGTCCCGTTTGTCCCACTTATAGTGATATCATAGGTGCCCGAAGTTAGGGAAGCCGTAGTTACATTCAACTGCAAGAAGCCTACGAATCTTCCATTAACAGGCAGAGTAACCTGCGACGGTACCATTGTCAACGTGGGAGCGGGGCCTGTTGCTCCAGAGGAGGAAGAGATGGTTGCGCTGAGGCTAATGCTACCTGTGAACAGTTTGATGGTGTTGATTGTCACGTTGTAGAAGGCCGACGTACCTGGGAGTATGGTCTGAGCCTTCGGGCTTGCGCTGAGCACAAAATCCGGAGCGCTTGTCGATTCTCTCCAAGCGGTAACAGGGTGAAGCTCCCACCCTGAGAAGTTGCGAGAGGAACTGTTCAGAGCCGGGTTCCAGAAGACAAACCCTTGTACGTCGATGAGAGACTTGTACGCTTGGGTCCGATTTACTAGCCCATTGTAATCACTTGTATCATCGCATGCTGTATAGGGTCCACAGTAGGAAGCGCCTTTCCAGTCCTTATCGATCGTAACGCTAAGACTATGCATACAGTCTGTTGTTGCATTTCCAGACTGGCAGTTGGTCGAGGCTGTACCATAGCCCGGCGTGAGAATATTGAAGCTACTGTCAGACTGGGCGCCGTTAGGGTACGTAGTCCCACCGTTGATGGTCTTAAACTGGGTGCTGGGAGCGGAAGCAGAGAAGTTGATGAAATCTCTCTGCACACCATTTATCTGAACGAACGCAGATATGCGGTCTCCCTGCGAATTCGTGATAACGCAAGGTGTTCCAGGTGATTTCCACCCGAGCGGTGTTGAGGTGGAATTTGACAGCCAACTTTTCGTGTTATCCGGTCCATAAGTAGAGTTGGTGATTCCTGGACTAAAGACGCTTCCACTTTCCGAAGCACCACCCTTCGAGTTTGTCTGATTCCCAATGATCTGCTCCACGGTTTCTACTAAAGGAGTGCACGGGACCTTCGGATTCCAGGAAACCAGCTTCACAGATTGCTGACCAGCGAAGAATTCCGCCATCGGCGAGGCCGCGGCATCGTTTGCGGTAAGAGTAGGCAGATTCCAGTTGGATTCGATCGTTCGAAGATACGAATAGTCATTGTAGAAATTGCTCGATACAAATTTCATCTTGGTCACACCCGCCGAGCCCGCCCACGCTGCATAAACGCAATCTTCTTTGATCCCCGGGTTGACAGGACAGAAGTTGGTGCCCTCGTCGAAAACAATGAAGAGGGCTGATCTAGTCGTGTTAAACGTGCGACTCTTGAGAATGTCCGGCACGACCGATTTTAGATAATTATCCCCTGTAACGATAGATGTCGAAGACGAATACGGACAGATGCCTAAGCTGCCACCGTGCATGTTGTTGCAGTCGTTTGGCGTGAGCCACATGAAGTTCGCAGCGAAATTCGAGTTGAGATCGTTGATCAGAGAGCAGTCTGTAGTTGTGCAGGTCGCATTCAGGCTAGGATTTGCAAGAACTATGTTCTGGCATCGGGTAGAGTTGCTGACGATGTCAGAGAAGGAAACAAACGGGTTATGCTCGTGCTCGTAAACTGGAGTGGTGGTAAGATCGCACCCGGTCGTAATTGTCTGATTTTCCATGTAGGCCTTCCAAGTTAATCCTGCCTTCTCAAGGCTGTCCACCAGGTTCGTGGCGTTTATGTTTGCTGGACATGAATCTATACCACAGTTGAATGTTGAGCCTCCGAGCAGACCGACATAATTTGGCTGGCTACCCCCCGGGTTCACTGAGTTATATTGGGTGGCAAGTCCGTAATTGTTTCCTATAGTGGAAAGGAAGGGAGAATTTGATCCATTACAGGGTGGTGGATTTCCGCCGCAAATATTCTCGATCCCCTGATTCTCCATTATTATGGTAACAATGTGATCGAAGTAGCTGCCGATCGGGGGCGGACTCTGAGTCGAAGTCCTGGGCTGAGACGACTGAAGAGACCAGGGAACCGAAATCGATGACATGACGAATATCGAAAGAAACGAGGCAATGAACAGAATCTGCAGGGCCTTTCCTTCCGAAGATCCTCTAAAACGAGTGAGAGCAACCAATCTCCGGAAAGCCAAGGGCAAAACGGTGAGACCGATAATTAACTGTTGACGGTAATTCGATATCCTGAGATATACTGAAAATGCGAAGGATAGCGCGTCGAGCGTGATTTTACT
>WNGL01003193.1_pt1 | contig 19707 bp, 15 predicted proteins | sample 5400591 | NCBI WGS metagenome assembly WNGL01 (sample SAMN13153377, study PRJNA577476) | soil metagenome | isolation source: 80 cm soil or saprolite under Garry oak tree replicate 1 | place: USA:California | collected 2016-06-15 | reverse complement strand
TCATAGACTCCTCTTTCTTGGATTTGTGTTGAGAACTACATACTTTGGTTTTCCGCACATCGTATGTGTCGGCGGCGGGCAAGTCAACGGGCGATGCCCGAGTGATCTTCGCTGCCGCTGATTCTTACCGAACCCAAGTCGTGCCTTTACACCGGAACTTGCAAGTGCGGCATGGGACGTCCGGCGAAGAGGTGGCGGCAGGGTCTACCTAGTAAGCGCACCCATCTTCCGGAGCGCGATACTCGGGCGCTGTCGGTGGCGATGCCGGTATCGGCATACATCTGGCGATAGATTTTCGAGATGAGAAGAAACGCAAGGCGGCCGCGGCTCGACTTGATGAAGCGAGAACGTTTCCAAATGGAAGTGAAGCTGTAAAAGCTGTCCCACACTGCCTGGGTGCGCGAGCGGATTTCTTCGGCTGACATCACGGGATGGTCCCAATAGAGTTTCGGCCGAAGCGCTTGCGGGATGAGCCAGCGCCGGGTCAGGGGAATTCCGGCGATGGTGGGCGGATTGATTCCCAGGCCTTTTTCCCAGCGATTGAAGTCCACCGTGCCGGGATATGGGCTAAGCATGACGAATTGCGCGAAAGTGACGTCGGCACTCTTGGCTGCTGCGGCAGTCGCGTCGAAGGTTTCCGGACGATCGCTGGGGAGGCCGAAAATGAACGAGCCCAGTACGTGCACGCCGTGGCGCCGAAAAGTCCTCAGACGTTCGATCAGGTTCTCGCCAGAGAGATTGAAATCCTTGTAAACATCTTTCAGCCCAGCTGGCGTGACAGATTCAACTCCGACCAGCGCGCCTTTTATTCGTGCCGCTTTCATTGCATTCAGAAATTCGACATCTTCGGCAGCTTCCATGGTGATTTGAGTGAAGAAAACCATATCCTCTGGAAGCTGTGCCAGGCGCGCCATCAGTTCGAAACGTTCCGCGCGGAGGGATTTGAGTTCGTTCAGCCGGGTTGTGTTCTTCTGTTGCGTGGCGAGATTGAGATCGGTAAGTGTGACCGGATAGAAATTGTCGTCTGCCAGCGCGATGAAACGAAAGCCAAGGCGGCGCAGTTGCACGATTTCTTCGATTACCACGTCGGATGTACGCTGCCGAGGCCGCTGACCATCCGTTCGCCACACCGAGCAAAAAGAGCAATGCTTGGGGCAACCGCGGACCGTTTGCACCGATGCCCACATGTAGCGATCACGCGGAACCAAGTCCCAGCGGGCCTGAACAAAATCGCGGGCCTCGATTTGGCCGCCTAGGTAGAGGGGCTGTGGAGCGCCGTCGCGACAATCCGCCAACGCCTTTGCCCAGACAACGTCTCCGTCGCCTTTTACGACAGCATGGGCGCCGCCTAGCTCTCGTGCCTCCTCGGGATAAAGGGTGGCGTGAATTCCGCCAAATATTACATATGCGCCCCGCTCTCGGGCTATCTTCCCAATTTCGTAACCGCGCAACGCGTTCGCGGTGTGAATGCCGATGCCGACCGCGTCCCCTGGCTGAATCCGTTCAGGATCGGTGGGAAACAGCGTCTCATCCACGAGAATGGGATCGCCAAAACTCTTCGGAGTGGCGCCGGCCAGCACGTACTGCCAGCGAGGAGTAATGACCGCGGTCCCAAAAGACACAGTACTAGGGTTAATGAGGTGGACATTCATCCCTGCCTGCTCCCTTTGCTGCTCAATTTTCGTCTGTGATGATGCGCTTACCAGAGCGATGGCGTGCGCGAAATGACCTGCACTGTTCATGCTTGCTGGCTCGGTGAGGTCCGTGCCCTTCGCGTCCACGAGTATACCCCAGAACCAGAGCGTTCCCTGTCAAACGTGCAATTTGCGAGATACGGAGTCGTCAGACAAATCCGCAACATTCAATAAGTTGGATTCAGAGCTGCGGTTTCCTGCAACCTGTCCTCGGTAAGGGGACATCGAATCTGCGCTCAATCAGCAAATGATTGAAGGAGGAACAAACATGAGAAACCTGCTTTTGTGTCTGGCGCTGGCATGTACGGCGTCCGTGTGGGTTATGGCGGATGATTCGTCCAATGCGAAAGGTAAGTCGGATACACGAACGATTACCGGATGCTTGACCCAAGGCGATAGTGCAAAAGAGTTCAAGCTGACGGCGGATGACGGTAGCACTTGGGAAGTACGCAGTAGCAAAGTCTCGCTGGCGGAGCATGTGGGACACAAGGTCACGGCAACAGGAGTTGTGTCGAACGCGACCGCGCACAACTTGAAAGAAGACACCAAGGACATGGCCCACGACACTGGTATGAAGAAGAATAACGAAGAGCACGGCCATCTGAAGGTGACAGACGTTCAGATGGTGAGCGATTCGTGCACGAAGTAGTTTGACAGGAATCCGGATCGAGGGTTGAAGGCGCTCGTAGGGGTGATCAGCCCTCGATCCACTCTCTCCTGCTTGCGTCGTTTCCTGGCGACAAAGAAGCTCCTGCGCCGACCTCCGGGGCTATCTAGCCTTCGTCAATCGAGAAATGTTTTAGCTGCGCATCTCCGGTGACAATAACGCAGGATTGTTTTTCATTTTGGCCATCGCGCGCGCCCTATAATCCGAATCGGATGTTCGAGAAATGGCGCGTCGGGCCTCGTCAAGAAATCTGGACAAAAGGCCTCGTTATAACACTCTTCGTTTTCTCGGGAGCAGTTTTCACGCTGCGGGGGCCTTTTCGTGCATTGAGTAACAACGGTCTAAACGACCTGATCTCTCCTTATGTTCAGTCCACGGCGTGGGTTCATGGAGCCGATCCGTATAGTCCGCAATCGCTGATGACATTTTGGCCAAAAGGTGTGGCGCGGCCTGCGGCTGAGGAATTCCAAGACGGGTCGATTCTGATCAAGCATGGAATTCCGACAGCTTATCCAATGACGTGTTTTGCGTTGCTTGCGCCGTTTACGGTCGTGCCATGGCCGGTGCTGAAGTTGCTGTCGGTCGCGGTTACGACTGGATTGTTCTGCGGCGCGGTATGGTCGCTGGTTGCTCTCGCAGGCTTGGACGGCTGGCACAAGGTGGTATTCGTGTCAGCGGCCACGTTGTTCGCGCCGTTCCATACGGGCAACGCGACGTGCAATCCTGCTATTGCTGCGGCTGAATTGGGACTGATTGCAGTTTGGGCCTGTGAGGTTAACAGGAAAATTGCGAGTGCGTTGCTGATGTCCCTTAGTAGCGGACTCAAGCCGCAGATCGGGCTGTTCTTCCTTTTTTATCACATTGTTCGTCACTACACGGCTCGCCGCGACGAGGTTGGGCGCGACTGGCGAGTCTGGGGAATCGCGCTTGGCACGATTGTGGCAACGGCAGCAATTGCTGTGATCCGGCTGAGTTTCGCTCACGTGCAATGGATTCCGAATTATGAACTGGACACTCGCGCCTTGCTAAATAGTGGGATATTGGGTGACTTTACCGAGCATAACCCGACTCGATTTGGATTGATTAACCTGCAGGTCGCGCTTTATCCATTGCTTCACGACCGGCAAGCGGCCAACATTGTCGCCTACTTACTGGGTGCAAGCCTACTCCTTGCGTGGGTTGTACTGATGTACAGAATCAAAGCGCGGGACAGCCTGCTTTGTCTGAGCACACTAAGTGTGATTAGCCTGCTGCCTGTGTACCACCGGTTCTACGATGCGGCGGTGTTGATTATGCCGCTTTGCTGGGTGGCAGTGAGCATCAAGTCGAAACCCAATCGATCTGCCGGGATCGGATTCGCGGCAATGGCTGTTTTCTTTCTCCCGGGAGGGTCGCTGCTCGAGACCTTGCGGGACCGGGGGACTATTCCGTCGGCTCTCAACCAGGCGGGGTGGTGGAATTCTTTTGTGATGGCGCACGCGGTTTGGTGCCTGCTTGCGCTTGGGATCGTTCTTCTGTACCAGATGGCCGCGTCGGTCCACATTGCCAGGACAGCGGTTGTGAACGCAAATTTCCTTCGGAGCGAGCAAGAACTACGAACCCTTGCCAGCTGATGTTTATCAATTTGCAATACAATCGGTGCAATGACTTTCCTTGATGTGTTGGAGGGCGTGGAGGTGATCGCCCACAGCGGAAATCCACCGGATAATCCGACAGTCAGCGGCATTGAGTATGACTCGCGCCGGGTGAAGCCGGGCGATGTGTTTGTGGCCATGCGAGGCGAGTCCAGCGATGGGAACCGGTTTACTGACCAGGCAATCGCAGCCGGCGCGGTTGCGGTAGTGACTGATTCCGATCCGGTGCCTTGTGATGTGCCGTGGGCCAGGGTACAGCATGGCCGGCGCGCGCTGGCTGGGTTGAGCCTGAATTTCCATGGCCGTCCCGCAGAAAAACTTGGCGTTGCTGGAATCACCGGAACCAACGGCAAGAGTACGACCGCTTTCCTGCTCGAATCCATTCTCTCAGCGGCTGGTCGCAAAAGCGCATTGGTTGGGACCATCGAGTACCACGTGGGGGGAAAGATTCTTCCCGCACCGCACACTACACCGGAGCCGCTGGAGCTGTACCGGCTGTTTCGTGACGCGGTGGACGCAGGCGCGAGCGAAGCGGTGATGGAAGTTTCTTCCCATGCATTGGCGCAGCAGCGAACTTTCGGCATTCCGTTTGATGTCGCGGTGTTCACCAATTTGACTCGTGACCACTTGGACTATCACACGACGATGGATGAGTATTTCTGCGCCAAACGGATCTTGTTTGTCGGAAGCGGAGCCGCAGAACCTCGAGTCGCGGTGCTGAATGTGGATGACGAATATGGCGTTCAGCTTGCCAACTTCTGCAAAACCAGAAACACAGAAGTGATTACCTACGGACTCGCGAAGGGGGATTTTCACGCTGCGAAATTGGACGTTACTCTGCGAGGCACTCGCTTTGATCTGGTGATCCCACATGAAACAATTCCGGTAACCTCACTTCTGATTGGGCGCGTGAACGTCTATAACATTCTGGCCGCGAGCGCTGCGGCCTACGCGCGCGGATGCAAGGCAGAAGCTGTCGCGACCGGAATCCGAACCCTGGTTCGTGTTCCTGGCCGCTTCGAGCGAGTGGATTGCGGACAACCGTTCACCGTGGTTGTGGACTACGCTCACACAGATGACGCGCTGCGAAACCTGACTGCTCTGGCCCGCGAATTTGTGAAGCCTGCGGGCGGGCGGGTGATTACAGTATTCGGATGCGGCGGTGATAGAGACCGCAGCAAACGTCCACTTATGGGTGAGGTCGCTGGCCAGGGCAGTGATTTCGTGGTGCTTACCTCAGATAATCCCCGTAGCGAGGATCCGCTCTCGATTATCAACGATGCCGTCGTGGGACTGCAGCGCATTGGATTACAGGGCTCGGGAGCAAAATACAAGACGGAGCCGGACCGCCGGGCTGCGATCCATCTCGCGATTGCGGAGGCGGGGTCAGGAGATATCGTGCTCATCGCTGGAAAGGGACACGAGCAGACGCAGATTACCAACCACGGCGCCATTTCTTTCGATGACAGGCAGGTTGCGGCCGAGGTGCTGCACGACCTGGGATACGAGTGCACTCCCGCTGGAAAGACCGCATGAAATTGCCGTTGTCCCGCGTCGCGGAGTTCCTCTCGGCAGATGGGGAGTTTGACCGCGATGCGATTGCGACTGGCTATTCCATTGATTCGCGAACTATTCGTCCGGGCGAACTTTTCTTCGCAGTCAAGGGCGAGAAGATGGATGGGCACGACTTTGTCTGGCAGGCGATTGAAAAAGGTGCCATTGCCGCGGTTGCTTCGCGAGAACACATATCCGCGAGCGATTCTCTTGTAATCCTGGACGCCCCCGGCCGGGGTGGGCGGACGAGGGCGTCCGCCCCTACGCAATCAAAGTCGGGCTTGATGGTCGTCGAGGACACACTACAGGCTCTTCAAGTCCTCGCGAAGACTGTCCGCCGTCTGTGGGCAAGGCCTTTGATCGCGGTCACAGGGTCCGCAGGCAAGACAACCACCAAGGAAGCTATCGCCCACGTCCTATCCTCCCGGTTTCGCGTACACAAGTCTGAGGGCAACTTCAACAATCAGTTCGGGCTACCCCTGATGCTGTTGAAGCTCGAGCCGGAACATGATGTCGCGGCCGTGGAACTGGGGATGTCGCATCTCGGCGAGATTACTGCCTTGTCGCAGATCGCCGAGCCCAAGGTCGGGGTGGTTACGAACGTGGCGCCGGTGCACTTGGAATTCTTCAATTCCATCGCGGAGATTGCACGCGCTAAGTACGAACTAATCGAATCACTTCCCGACAACGGTACTGCTGTGCTGAACGGCGATGACGAATACGTTTCGCAGTTCGGACGCGAGTTCAAGGGAAAAGTGGTCACATACGGACTTGGGATGGTCTGCATGGTCCGCGCCGAGAGGGTTGAGGCTCTGGGGGAAAAAGGTTCGGCGTTCGACGTGGTAGTTGGCGCCCGCCGCGAGCGTGCGACTCTGCCTTTGGTGGGGAATCACAATGTTCATAACTCGCTAGCTGCGGTAGCGGTTGGGATGGAGCACGGGCTAACTCTTGCGGAAGCGGTTTCTGCGTTGGCCGATCTTGCCCCAGCTGATAAACGAGGGCAGGTTGTCCGCATTGGCAACATCACAGTCATTAATGATTGCTACAATTCCAATCCGAAAGCCCTCGCCGCCATGGTGGACGCGCTCATGACCATACCTGCGAAACGCAGGATTGTGGTCGCGGGAGAAATGTTGGAGCTTGGACCGCAGGGCGAAGAGATGCATCGCGAGTCGGGTGGTTCCACTGCCGAGAAGGGCATTGATGTTCTGATCGGAGTGCGCGGACTGGCAACGTGGATGGTACAGGCGGCGCGGGACTCGGGAATCAGCGCGGAATTTGTTGCCTCCCCGGAAGAAGCGGCAAGATGGCTGTCGCGTGAGGCGCGGGATGGGGATGTTGTCCTGCTGAAAGCTTCGCGCGGAGTCGAACTGGAGAAGGCGCTGGAGATCTGGCAGGAATCAGCTATCAGCCATCAGCCGTTGGCCGTCAGGAAGAGCTTGCTCAACGACCAACGACCAAAGACCAAAGACCATTAACCGGAGGCGGATTGCTCTACTGGCTGCTGTATCTAAAACTGTTTCACTATTTCCCGCCTTTCCGAATTTTTCGTTATCTGACTTTTCGTACCGCTTTTGCCAGCCTCACGGCGATGTTCACGGGACTTATTATTGGTCCGCTGGTAATTAACCGGCTCCGCGACTTCCAGATCGGCCAGTTCATCCGCGAAGAAGGTCCCAAGGCCCATCAGAAAAAAGCCGGCACGCCCACGATGGGCGGCGTTTTGATCGCGATTTCGATCATAGTGCCGACATTATTGTGGGCGGACCTGGAAAACCGTTTCGTGTGGATGGCCGTTCTTTCTACGGCGGCATTTGCGGCGATTGGTTTTGCGGACGACTATACGAAGGTTGTCCACAAGCGGAACCTGGGTCTCACCGCGCGCTCAAAATTCGGCTTGCAGGTCCTGGTGAGCATTTTGATCGCTGTGGCGCTGATCGCCATGCAGAACCGCGGCATGTATTCGACCCGGCTGGTCGTGCCCTTCTTGAAGCAATTTCATCCCGATCTGGTGATTGACCGGCTGGCGCATAATCCCAATCTGTGGCCGCTCGCGTTTCTTCCATTCATAACGTTTGTTGTGCTGATGATCGTGGGCGCGAGCAATGCTGTGAACCTGACCGACGGCCTTGACGGACTCGCAATCGGCTGTACCGTGATTGCCGCCGGAGCGTTGACGGTACTGACATACGTAAGCGGACATGCGACGTTTTCTACTTACCTCGAGCTGCCACGCATGCCGCTGGTGGGTGAGTTGAGTATTTTTTGTGGAGCGATGGTCGGCGCTGCAATCGGGTTCCTCTGGTATAACGCGCATCCGGCGGAAGTTTTTATGGGTGATGTAGGTTCGCTTGCGCTAGGTGGAGCGATAGGGACCATTGCAGTCATCATCAAGCAGGAACTATTACTGCCATTTATCGGCGGAATATTCGTGATCGAGGCGCTCTCTGTCATTCTGCAAGTGGCCTCGTACAAACTACGAAAAAAACGCATTTTCAAGATGGCGCCGATTCATCATCATTTTGAACTGATGGGATGGTCGGAGTCGAAAATCATTGTCCGCTTCTGGATTGCTTCTTTGGTATTTGCCTTGTTCGCGCTGACTACGCTGAAGCTAAGATAAAATTCTTTTACCACAGAGGACACTGAGGAACACAGCGGCAAGGCGGAATCAAAGACCTTACTCTGTGGTCCTCTGTGTCCCCTGTGGTTGAGCCTTTTGTGGAACTCAACAACAAACGCGTGCTGGTGGTGGGACTCGGCCGGTCAGGTGTGGCTTCGGCACTGTTCCTGAAGTCGAAGGGGGCGCGAGTTACTGTTTCCGATGCGAAGTCGGAAGATCAACTTCGGGAGGAGATTCCAGCGTTGCTCGACCAGGGAATCACGGTCGAAACCGGCGGACATGGCGAGCGGACTTTTCAAAATCAGGACCTGATTGTTGTCAGTCCTGGTGTTCCGGTGGACGCAGAGCCCATCATGCAGGCGCGGGCATTGGGACAGAAGGTCATCGGCGAAATTGAGCTGGCAGCGGAATTCCTTCAGGGTGAGATTGTTGCGATCACCGGATCGAACGGAAAGACTACGACTACGACGCTCACGGGTCAGATCCTCGCGACCGGAAGCCTGAAGACGCTTGTGGGCGGGAACATCGGGACGCCTGCGATTTCTCTGGTTGCGCAGTCGGGTCCCGAGACAGTTACTGTGCTTGAGGTTTCCAGCTTTCAGCTCGAGACGATTAGCGGTTTTCGGCCGAAAATTGCTGTGGTGCTGAATGTGACGCCCGATCATCTCGACCGCCACCGAACATTTTCAGCGTATGTGGATGCGAAGGCCCGGCTCTTCGAGAATCAGCAGCCGGACGATTTCGCGGTTTTGAATGCGGATGATCCCACCTGCGTCGAACTTGCAGGCCGTACCCGCGCTCAAGTATTTTTGTTTAGTCGCAAGGGTGAGATCGAGGCAGGGTCGTTTGTTCGCGGCGGGCAGGTAGTGTTTCGGCGCAGCGGATCGGAGGAGGAAGTGCTTCCGATATCAGAGGTCCCGTTGAAAGGCGCACACAATCTTGAAAATGTGCTGGCGGCAGTTTGTGCCAGTGCGCTGATGGGATGTGCTTCGGGAAAGATTCGCAGTGCCGTTCGAGACTTCAAGGCGGTCGAGCACCGGCTGGAATATGTCGCGACCGTGCGAGGCGTGGAGTACTACAACGATTCCAAGGCAACCAACGTGGACGCCACCATCAAAGCGCTGGAGTCATTCCCGTCCAACATTCATTTGATTCTCGGGGGCAAGGACAAGGGCAGCGACTATACGGTGCTGAACGATTTGCTTCGCGAGCGCGTGAAGTGTGTTTACACCATCGGAGCTGCGGCGGAAAAGATTCAATCGCAGATCAAGTCTGCCAAAATCGTTCCGTCGGGCACAATGGAAACCGCAGTAAAGCAAGCTTCCGCATCCGCCCAGTTCGGAGACATTATTCTGCTGGCTCCAGCTTGCGCGAGTTTCGACCAGTTCCAGAATTACGAGCATCGCGGACGAGTGTTCAAGGACCTCGTGCGGGGTCTTTCCGAGAAGCAACCGTGACTCTGACTCCTAGTGAACCAGAACAGTAACCGACTCTATCCAGAATCGCTCGAAACAATCCTCCGTGTCTCAGTGTCTCCGTGGTGAAATGGATTTTCCATGGCGAAACGCGTCAGTGTGGACCGGCTGCTGTTTGTGGTTACCTTGTTGCTGGTCTTTGTTGGCCTGATCATGGTGTTCAGCGCCTCGGCAGTGATCGCGAAGGAGCGGTATCACTCTGGGTATTTCTTCCTGACCCGGCAAATGGGATGGGCAGTCGCCGGCTTCATCGCAATGATGGTGGGCATGCGAGTTGATTACAAGCGGCTGAGGCATCCAGCAGTAGTGTTTTCACTGCTCGGTGTGACGACGTTGATGCTAATTTCGGTGTTCTTCCTGGACCGAGCCCACAACACCCATCGTTGGATGCATTTTGGCAGCATTTCATTTCAACCTTCAGAGCTGGCAAAGCCCGTCCTGATTCTGTTCCTGGCTTTCTTTCTGGAGAGCCGGACTAAGTCTATGGATGACTGGCGGAACACTCTGATTCCCGCCGCTATTCCCACGCTTGTGTTTGTTGTGCTGATCGTATTTCAGCCGGACTTAGGTACCGCAATTGCCTGCGCCGCGATAACCGTTTGCATTCTGTTCGTCGCTGGGCTGGATGTGAAGTATTTGGGGTATGCTTTTGTGGGATCGCTGCTGCCGCTGTATTTCCTGATCTTCCATGTGGCCTACCGCCGCGATCGCATTTTCGCTTTTCTGAATCCGTATTCTGATCCGCAGGGGCGTGGATTTCACATTATTCAGTCGTTGATCGCAGTTTCGACTGGCGGTCTCACGGGTGTCGGGCTGATGGAAGGCAAGGAGAAGCTGTTCTATTTGCCTGAGCCGCATACCGATTTCATCTTCTCTGTCCTCGGAGAAGAATTAGGATTGGTCGGCTGCCTTGCGGTTGTGCTGCTCTTTGCGGCGTTCCTATGGCGCGGAGTTCGAACTGCTCTTCGCACCGAAGATATGTTCGGACGATTCTTGGCCGTGGGGATCACGAGCATGGTTGTGGTGCAGGCCTTTATCAACATCAGCGTGGTGCTTGGGCTCATGCCGACTAAGGGAATCCCGTTGCCGCTGATTTCCTATGGCGGATCGTCATTGTTTATCACTCTCGCGTGCGTTGGCGTGCTGCTGAACATTACTAAACAGGCGGAGTAGGCGGCTCGACATTGTAAGTACCTCAGGGACTGAAGGCCATTTCTCTTCGGGGCTTTGACGCAGGGCCAGAGGCCCTGCTCCACCCGCCGTCCTGCACGACCGTCCCATGCTCCACCCCGGCACGACGCCCGGTCCGCATTTTCGTAGCCCTTAGAGCGCCGCCGCGAGCGGCTCATATATAGTCTTCCAGCATGAGGGCCATTCTGGCGGGTGGGGGGACGGGCGGTCACGTTATCCCTGCTATCGCGATTGCGCAGGAGCTCAAAATGCGCTATCAGGCCGAAGTGCTGTTTATCGGCACAGCGCGCGGACTCGAGAACCGGATGGTTCCGGCGGCCGGCTTTCCATTGCAATTAGTGAAGATTGGAGCGCTGAATCGCGTCAGCCTGGCGACGCGGCTAAGGACCGTCTTCGACCTGCCTCGTGCCGTGCTTGCGGCCGGTAAAATGCTGCGCGAGTTCGAGCCTGATGTGGTGATTGGTGTGGGAGGATATGCGTCTGGCCCGGCAATGCTGGCGGCGATTCTGAAGCATGTTCCGACCCTGGCCTTCGAGCCAAATTTGGTACCGGGCTTTGCCAACCGATTGGTAGCGCGCTTTGTCTCTGCGACGGCGGTGCATTTTGAACGGACTGCGGAGTATTTTCGCAATCCGGTTGTGACTGGGGTCCCGGTGCGTCCGGCGTTTTTTCAAATTCCCAAGAAGCCGTATTCTCAGGCCTCGCCAACGTTGCTTGTGTTTGGGGGGAGCCAGGGGGCACGGGCGATCAACCTTGCGGTGGTCCAGGCGTTGCCGGAGTTGATGAAGCGAGTGCCGGGACTGCGCGTGATCCATCAGACGGGCGAGCGTGAATATAATGAGGTGCAAGCCGCATACGCGCAGGCCGGAATTCCCGCGGAAGTCCACAAGTTTCTAGATGACATGCCGGGATTTTTTGCGCGCGCCGACCTGGTTTTGTGCCGGTCAGGCGCGAGCACGGTAGCGGAAATCGCGGCGGCGGGAAAGCCTGCGATTTTTGTTCCCTTTCCCCTGGCCGCAGACGACCATCAGCGGCGCAATGCGGAGGTGCTGGAACAGGCAAAAGCCGCGGTCGTTCTCGAAGAGACCCGGCTGGATGAAGTCTGGTTGGTGGATACGGTTTGCGCACTGCTGGAAGATCCCAAACGGATTGCGGCAATGAGTGAGGCGGCGCGGGCTATGGCACATCCGGACGCATCGAAAGATATTGCCGAACTGGCGGCTAGATTGGCGGGAAACGAAAAGCTCGCCACGGATTGACACCGATCTTCACGGATACTTTTTTTTTGGGTTTTGATCCGCGTGAATCTGTGTAATCCGTGGCCGCGAATTTGACTTTATGTTTGCCAAGATTCAACGCGTGCACTTTGTAGGGATCGGCGGCATCGGCATGAGTGGGATTGCCGAGGTGTTGCTGAACCTTGGCTATAAGATTTCAGGCTCGGATCTGAAGCGATCTTTGGTGACCGAGCGCTTGCAGAACCTTGGTGCGGTGGTATTCGAAGGCCATGCCACGGAGAACGTTGCTGGGGCCGATGTTGTCGTCACCAGTTCTGCAATTAACGCCGGAAATCCTGAAGTTGAGGAAGCGCGCCGGCTGCATGTTCCGGTAATTCAACGGGCAGAGATGTTGGCGGAGCTCATGCGGCTGAAGTACGGGATTGCGGTTGCTGGCATGCATGGTAAGACGACAACTACGTCTATGGTTGCGGCAGTGTTGGCTGCGGGCGGGCTTGATCCGACGGTCGTTGTGGGCGGGCGCGTGGATGCCATGGGGTCGAACGCGCGGCTGGGGCGATCGCAGTATCTGGTGGCTGAGGCTGACGAGAGCGACCGGTCATTTCTGAAGCTTTCGCCGATTCTTGCCGTCGTCACCAACATTGATCGTGAACACATGGACTGCTACCGGAGCATGCACGACATAAAGCGTGCGTTCCTGGATTTCATGGATCGAGTGCCATTCTACGGAATGATTGTGGCGTGCAATGACGATCCGGTTCTGCGGCGCATGCTGCCGAAGGTTCGGCGCCGGATGGTGAGCTATGGCACGCGAAAGGGGTCGGATTTCCATATCAGAGTAAAAAACCGAGGACTGTGGAGCGCCGGGCGTCCTCGCCCGGCAGGGGACGAAAATGCACGGACGGGGACGCCCGTGCCTCCAAAAGTTAGTTTTGGCGTGAACTTTCGAGGGAAGGACCTAGGTGAATTCCAGCTCCATGTGCCGGGCGTCCACAATGTGCTGAATGCGACGGCGGCAATTGCAGTGGGGATTGGGCTGGACATCCCTGTTCATCAGATTCACGAGGCATTGGAGAATTTCCGTGGCGTGGATCGGCGCTTTCAGGTGTGCGGGAAGGTTGCGGGCGTGACCGTGATTGATGACTACGGACATCATCCGACCGAGATTCGAGCGACGTTGGCAGCGGCTCGGCAATGCGCCTATCGCAAGATTCATGTCATCTTCCAGCCGCATCGCTACACCCGCACTCGGGATTTGATGGATGAGTTTGCAACCGCCTTTGGGGACGCAGACTCGCTGCAAGTCCTCGACATCTATCCTGCCAGTGAGCAGCCAATCGAGGGCATCACCGGAGACGCTTTGGCGCGGCGGATTTGCGAAAAAGGAAATCGCGCTGCTGCTTATGCCGGTTCGTTTGATGACGCTATGACTGCAGCAACGGCGAATGCGCGTGATGGTGACATGATCTTGACGCTGGGAGCGGGATCGGTATCGCAGCTTGCGCCGATGCTGCTGGAGAAATTGCAGATGGCGATGACGGAACGTCAATTAAATGGTGCCCTTCCCGTGTCTAGAGTGAGATCATGAAGTTCTGGCTCGTGTTTCTTTCGTGTTTACAAATCCTGCCTGCTCTTGAAGCGCAAACGCCCCCGTCGAAAACAACCGCAAATTCCACAGTTCAGGGCAAGATTGTTCAACAGGCCGGCGGGGCTCCCATTCGAAAAGCCAATATTCGGTTCTTTAGTATCGGTAACCACGCAGAGGCGGAGGAAGTCGAGTATGCCGCAGTGACAGATGCTGAGGGACGTTTCAAATTTGACGACGTCAAGCCCGGAACCTACCGCGTCGCGTACGATCGTGCCGGTTTTGTCGATGCAGAAAAACGCCACCATGGGGATGGAATGCTGCTTTCTCTCGAGCCAGGGCGGTCGGAAGTCCCAGATTTACTTTTCCATATGGTGCCGACTGCCGCAATTGTTGGCAAGGTCCTCGACAGCGACGGCGACCCCGTAGCAAACATCGAAGTTGTGGCCATTCCTTATCCTCAAAACGTCCGTGACATCGCGGGATCCTCAGGCACCTACACAAATGAGTTGGGAGAGTTCCGCGTTGGTGGTTTGCTCCCCAAACGATACCTGCTCATGGCGCAGCCAGTCAGACTGCTTGCCAGAGCGATTCAATCTGCCAAGAAGGTCGAAAAGGACGCTCCGATCTATGGGACTACTTATTACCCAAGTGCAATAGAGGAGAACCAAGCGATTCCTCTCGCCCTCCGCGCTGGTGACGAAGTGCAAGCCAATATCGCATTAGTTTTAGTTCACTCGTTCCGCGTTCGCGGAGAGGTGACGAATCTTCCGGCGGGGACAAGCGAAGCCAGCCTGATACTACGTCCACTGGACGATAATTTCATGGCGGCCATCGAGCTTTGGTCGGCGGACAAAGACGGTCACTTCGAAATCCGGCAAGTGCTCCCCGGTTCGTACAGGGTGCTATTGGTTCTTAGTGGTGGAGGAACCTCACGCACAGTGCGAGGAGACCCGATCATCCAAGTCACCAACGGAGACATTGATGGATTGCGGATCGTACCCCTTGCGAACGGAGATATTCGAGGTCAATTTCGTATGGACAACGGCAAGCGGATTGACTGGTCCCAAGTTCGTGTGGGCCTCTATTCGGGTCAGCGGCGGCCACAGGGATCGATGACCGAGTCTGGTGACGGCTTTGAGTCGATCTATTGGGACGATCTGTCTCCGCGCGCCGAAGTGAAATCCAGTGGATCATTTGAAGTGAAGGAGGTACCTGCCGATACTTACCGTCTTCAAGTAAAGGCTTCGAGCGACGCTCTGCGCGACTACTTTGTGAAGGCTGTAAACCTGGACGGCAGGGATGTCAGCGACTCGGGGTTCACTGGCACGGGCGCGGGCCAAGTACTGGATATAGTGGTTAGTCCCAACGGTGCAACTATTGAGGGCGTCGTCCTGGATGATAACGATCACCCCGCTTCCTACATCAAGGTAGTCGCCATTCCTGATCCAAAACGACGGGAGCGTCAGGATCTCTACCAAGAGGCTATGACAGACCTCCGAGGCCATTTCAGCTTGCGCGGGTTGAATCCGGGTGAGTATCGGATCATGGCCCTTGACGAGGACATTGACGTGGAGATTACCGATCCGGCATTCGTGAGCTCGCATGAATCGATGGGCGACACCATCAAAGTTGAGGAAGGCGAGCGTAAGAGCATCGTGTTGAAACTGGCGCCTCCAGTCGAATGACTTGGGTGCTCGTCCTGCAAAACCGGAAATTTACAGAATTCTCACCCCAGAATGTCGGGCGTGTAGCATGTCGCATCCTGCCCAATGTAGTCTTTGCCTTACAGGCGTGAGGCGTGAGAGTGCCACGGGCGCGGGCGTTGGCTTCGGAGCCGGAGTCGAGCAGTTGGTCCCAGCGAATGGTTTCAGTTCGCGGGATCACTTCCCGGAGTTGGTAGCGTTCCGGGAAAACCGCTTATTGCCTTTCTGCTGGTACATCAACCTATCCGCCATCTCCAACAAGCTTTGAATGTCGGAGTTTTTCTTAGCAGTGCCTGAAGCAATCCCTATGCTAAGCGACAGGTTGTATTGGCGGCCGGGCGCAGCGTTAGAAGCATCCAGTCTTCGCTGAATTCTGGTGGCAATCTCGTCTTCATTGGCTTCGGCGATGAAAATAGCGAACTCATCGCCACCCATCCGAGCAAGAATGTCCGATTGCCGAAAACAATCTCTAAGTACATTGGCAGCTTCCAGCAGCGCGCGGTTTCCTTCCTCGTGGCCAAACGTGTCGTTGATCCCCTTTAGACCGTCGAGATCAATGAAGGCGATGGAGAAAGGCTCCCCGGTCCGATAGGCCAGCTTTACCCGATGCTCAGCCAGCGCCAGAAATCCTTTGCGGTTATACACTGAGGTGAGATCGTCAGTTAACTGCAATTTCTCCAGCACCAAGTTTGATCTGACTAACTCTTCCGCCTTCAGAGCAAGTTCCTGTTCGGCGACCTTGCGGGCGGCGATGTCCTCTTCGAGCAGTTCGTTGGCCCTTACAAGCTCGGCAGTTCGTTGCGCGACCACTTCCTCGAGGTGGACACGATATTCCTGAAGTTCCTGTTCCGCATATTTTCGATCAGTGATATCGCGAGAAATTCCCATGGTGCCAATGATTTTTCCGTCGTTGTCCGTCAGGGGCAGTTTGGTAGTAAGCACCCAACTGTCGCGCCCGTCCGGCCACGTTTCGTTCTCTTCTTTATCAAGGATGGGCTGGCCTGTGCGGATGATCTGCTGTTCGTCAGCGAAGGCTTGCTTCGCGTGTTCGGAGCTGAACATATCAAAATCAGTTTTGTTGATTGCCTCGGCCGGATCGCTTAATCCGAATCGAAGTGCAAGCGACTGGCTGATAAGTACAAAACGGCTTTCGCGATCCTTGAAATAGACACCATCGGGGACATGCTTGAGGAATGCGTGGAGCAAGGACTGCTCCATTCCTTGAATCCCCGCGATTGGCGCGCCTTGGTTCTTCTTCACCACCGTATATCTTAGATGTTATTGGAGTCTCGCTATTTACACCTCAGTAATCTTCCGGACGGGTAATCGCGTTACGCTCAGGGACTGCGGCACAATCCGCTTAGAATCAACAGGCGCTGAGCCGAGAGTAACCCTGGAACGACCGGCGACACAGTACCGCAGTTGGACAGTTCCGATGGAAATCCAGAATGCATGTCGAGCGTTAATGGATTGGTTAGCAGTTCGGATCCGGCGCCTCGCTAAGAGCGTCTTGGGGGCTTTAACCCGAGTGCCGGATATGCATCACGTCGCCGTCCTGCACGATGTAGTCTTTCCCTTCCAGGCGTAGGGTGCCGCGGGCGCGGGCGTTGGCTTCGGAGCCAGCGTCGAGTAGTTGGTCCCAGCGGATGGTTTCGGCGCGGATGAAGTGCTTTTCGAGATCGGAGTGGATGGCTCCGGCGGCCTGAACTGCGCGCGTGTTTACGGGGATGGTCCAGGCGCGGCATTCATCTTCGCCAACGGTGAAGAAAGACACTAGGCCGAGGAGCTCATAGGTTTTTCGAATCAGGCGGGCGAGGCCGCTCTCCTGAAGGCCGTAACTGGAGAGGAATTCAGCGGCATCTGCATCGCTCATTTCGGCAAGCTCGGCTTCGACTTTTCCGCAAATTGCCGTCGCGCCGACATTTCTTGCCGAGCGTTGCTCGGCTGGACGGGTGGGGGCACCCGTCTCTACATGGTCCCGGGTCAGGTCGGCAAGACCATATTTCGCAACTGCATTCTCCAAGTCCTTTCCTAGTTCCGTGCTCTCGCCGATATTCAGAACGTAGAGGATCGGTTTCTCGCTCAGGAACATGAAGCCGCGAAAGCGCTTTTTGTCCTCAGGCGTCATTTCCATTTCGCGAAGCGGGCGCTCCGATTCAATCTGTGCTCTAGCGCGCTTCAGCAGTTCAAACTCTTTTTCCAGATCAGCGGAGCGCATCTTCTTCAAGTCTTTTTCCACTCGCTCTAAACGTTTCTCGATTTGGCCGAGGTCGCTGACCATCAGATCGAACTCCACGTTCTTGATGTCGCGCAGTGGATCGATTGGGCCGGAGTGAGGGATGGAATCATCTTCGAAGGCGCGCACCACGTGGGCGATAGCATCGACGTTGCGAAGATGGCCGATGTAGCCGGATTCCTTGAGCGCGTCCTGACCGATGGCGCCCAGGTCAACGTATTCGACCGCGGCATGCGTGAGTTTTTTCGGATTGCACTGAGCAGCGAGGCGATCGAGGCGGTCGTCGGGGACCTTGGCGACACCAATGTGGGCTTCGCGGGGGTTTGTGGGCGCGAGATGCGCCTTGGTGAGAATACGGAACAGAGATGTCTTGCCTACCTGGGGCAGGCCGATGATTCCAGTTTTCATAAAAGAAGCTTCTAGCTATTAGCTTCTAGCTCTTAGCTTTCAAGAACCCTTCAGCCGATGGTCACATCGGGCGGGAGGGCGATGTAACAGAATAAATGATTCGCGGGTAGCTCAGTCACGACTGCGGAGAAGCGATTCGGCGGGATGTGGAATACAAAGCCACCAATCCGAGGAGGAGCACTGTTTCCTCGAGTCTTGTGGACCAGGCGTGGAGGGAATCGAATTCCAGGCGGAGAGGATTGTTGGCTGCGAGAGAACCGATCTCTCCGGCGGAGGTGCGAAGGGTGTCCATTCGCGGAATGATTTTGAACTGCGAGATCGTGGTCAGGGCCAGCATGATGATCACAAGTATGTGGCTCATTCCGAAGATACGTGTTCTTCCGAATAGGGTTCGATTGTAGATTAGCGAACTTGCAAGAAACACAAGCCCGGAGGCGAAGCCCATCCAGTGCAGTTTTAACAAAGAATCGCGGACGACCAGTCCTGCTAAATGGGTTGACGGTAGGACCGAGAATGAAGTTTGAGCGAGGATGGGGAAGAAAATTAGTCCGCCGAGCCAGACTGCCATTGAAAGCAGCATTAGAAAACGTAGGACGTTCATGGGGGAATCGTGGGCACAGGCGCTGAAGCGCTGCTCGATTGTAAACCGGCTTCGCGGCGCTGGAAGCGCCGCTCTTCCACGATGGCAATGATTCCGCGATTTTTCGGCAGCATGTTCCAGCGATGAGGAACGTGCTGCTTCTAGCATTACCGATCGCGCCGGCGAACAGCTGGTTCCTCACGGCTGGAAGCCGTTCGGAGTGACAGAACTAAGTTGGGATGGGCAGGTGGGGGCACCCTTCGACTTCGCTCAGGGCAGGCTCTGCCCCTACATGTGTTGAGTTGGTGATTAGATTGGTACTGGGACTGAATCCACGATTTCTTGAATAACTTCTTCTGTGCGCACGGATTTTTTCAACCCTGAGGAATTCATGCCGTGGATGGCGACGCGATGTGCGAAGACTGGCACCGCAAGTGGTTTGAAGTCTTCGGGGACACAGAAGCTGCGGCCGTCGAGGAAAGCCATTGCCTGGGCCGCGCGATAGAGCATTTGTGAGCCGCGCGGGGAGACTCCGAGGATGAGCTTTTCGTGCTTACGGGTGCGGGCGACTATTTCGAGCGCGTAACCGACCAGCGAATCGTCAACCTCGACTTGCGTAACGACCTGCTGCATTTCAAGCACGTCGGTAGCGGCGAGAACGGTTTCGAGGTTTTCCAGTTGCGCTGTCCCGGCTTCGGCGCGGAGGATCTCGCGTTCGGCTTTGCTGTCGGGATATCCCATATGGACGCGCATCAGAAAACGGTCAAGCTGAGATTCGGGCAAGGGATAAGTTCCGTGGTGCTCGACCGGATTTTGAGTTGCAATCACCAGAAACGGCTGCGGCAGCTGGTAGCAATTGGCATCAACCGTGACCTGGCCTTCGTTCATCGCTTCGAGCAGAGCGGACTGAGTCTTTGGCGTTGTGCGGTTGATTTCGTCGGCGAGCAACACATTAGTAAAGATAGGGCCGCGCTTGAATTCAAACTTCTGCTCGGTGGCCGAGTAGATCGAAATGCCCAAAATGTCGGACGGGAGCATGTCGCTGGTGAACTGCACGCGTTGAAAGCTGCAGCCGAGAGAACGGGCAAGAGCATGAGCCAGAGTCGTCTTTCCAAC